>Ga0302320_10000599_pt1 | contig 85864 bp, 87 predicted proteins | sample Bog_T0_3_FD_202130 | JGI IMG/M metagenome (GOLD analysis project Ga0302320, IMG submission 202130) | Peat permafrost microbial communities from Stordalen Mire near Abisko, Sweden - Bog_T0_3 | ecosystem: Environmental > Terrestrial > Soil > Wetlands > Peat | place: Sweden: Abisko, Stordalen Mire...
GCTTTGGATATGCCGCGCCAACCCCAACGGCCCCTTCCGCCGAAATGTCAATGCGGTGACCAGCTTCGAACTATAAGTTAGAAGATTTAAGCGGTGGCAGATCCACCGTATGGGTATTAACCTGTATGGTGAAGAGCGGCGCAATCAAGGAAGCGGACAAACTCAAACAGCAAGCGCTGGTGAACGCCGCCCTTGAAGGCGATCAAGCGGCGTTCCAGAAGCTCTACGGCATCCTGGAGCCTTTGTTGCGGGGCAGCCTTGCGTCCGTCTCCCCGGAGGGTTATCTGGACGATTTGGTTCAGGTCACGATCACCAAGGCGTTCGGTAGGCTGGCTCAGTTCCGGGGGGACTCCGCTTTCACTAGCTGGTGCGTTTCGATAGGACGGAATGAAGCCTTCACGGAGCGCAGACGCTTGAAGCGCGAAGCCAGCGTCATTGTAGGCTCCATCAACGACACCCTCCAACGAGATGATGGCGTTGTTACCTTGAACGCGGATGCCCTGGCCTACACCGACCCCGCTTATCGGCACGCCGCTGCGCATGGCTTGGTACACGGCGCTATTGCCCAACTGAAGTCGAAGGAGCAGCGCACGGCGCTCTTGATGCGGCTGGAGGGCGCAAGTGTAGTTGAGATTGCGGCGGCGGTGGGGCAGCAGTCGAACAACGTCAAAACGTTGATCAACCGGGGCAAGGCGAATGTCCGCCGAATATTGAAATTTAAGGGTAGGCCGGATCGGGATTAGATGGCAATGACAACGGATTTTTTCGATTCAGTTATGAAAACAACGAACCTTCAACGGTATGAGGTGGCTATTCAGGCGATCTTGCCGAATGAGATGGCCTTCGTGCGCAATCATCTTCAGATCGATACTGAAACCGTCGTTCTTGAAAGCGTGCGCACCTGCCTGTTACATTTACGCAGCTTCCTGTTGCGAAGCACCCAGAAGAAGATGGGGACCGGCGCGTATGAAGTCCCGGCCTCCTGGTGGCAGCATTTAAAGGAATCCCATTTTCCGGTTTGGTTATTGAGACGATTCCCGGTGAACTACACTATATGTACTTACACGTTTGAGCAGGAGATCCGCCTTTGCCCGCACGCCGACATCAAGTGGCGCGATGGCCACCAGCACATCATGTTTCTAAGCGGTGAGGACCTTCATGGATAATGTAACTTCGATCATTCAACTGTTTCTCGAAGCGCCCGATAAGTCCTTGTTGATTGTACCCAACATAGGGACGCAGGCCAAGCTGCTACTGAGAATGGCTTCCATCCACTTTAAGCGGATCGTCGCTAACGACGAAGACTACCTGATGATCGACCATCCGAAGGAAACCCGAATCATCATCGTGGATGTGGATATGTTGGCCCCCAGCCTGGTTGTGTGGATCAAACATAGCTTCGACACAGTGGTGCTGGTTGAGAGTGAATGAAGTGGCATTCGCTATTCGTGAATACCGAATGACGTTGTCCGGTAAAGGGTTTTCCTAGAGTCTCAACCAGCGCCGCGCCGGGTATTACTCTTCATGGCTTTAAATGAAGAGCAACTGGCGGCGGTGAACCATCCACAAGGCGAAGCAGCCATGTTGCTAGCCGGGGCGGGTGCTGGGAAAACGACAGTTTTGACTGAGCGCGTGGTACGCCTGATCAACAAGGAAGCGGTGCCACCCAGACGCATCCTGGTTCAAACGTTCACCAACAAAGCGGCACGCGAAGTGGAGGCAAGAGTCCTGAAGGCCACCGGCCTCACGCCGGACAACGCGCCGCGCTTAACCACGATTCACTCTCTAGCCTTATCAATTATCCGTGGAGATCCAACCGGCTTCGGACTAGGTGCCAAGATCACCCCGCTGGACGACTATGATACGGTCGCCTTACTCAAGAAAATCCTCCAGCGGAAACAGATCCAGGAAGTCAACCCAATCAAGTTGAAGGAGCAAATCAACTTCCACCGGGCGCGGGGCGTCGGCTTTGAAGTGGACTACACGGATGAGGTCCATGAGGCCGCGCTACAAGCCTACAGCGGCTACCACGCGCTTACGGACGAAGACCGGATGCTCTGGCGGCTGTTTGAGGGCGATAAGCTCATGGCGCAGTTGGTTGATTTCGCCGACATGCTGGCGCTGGTCAACCGCAGGGCGGCGCAAGATCCAAGCTTTCTGGCTAAGCTGCAACGCCAGTTCTTACACGTGCTGATGGATGAGGCGCAGGATACCTCCGTTGTCTCCTGGACTTTTGTGAATAACTTCCTGGGACCAGGCAACCGCAATCTCTACGCGGTTGGGGATGTAAACCAGTCGATTTTTTCATTTAATGGATCAGCGCCCAAGCTGATTCTGGAGTTCGCCAAGGAATGGCGCGGCGCTCCACCCACTTTATACCGGCTGCAACGCAATCACCGTAGCGTCCCTGAAGTGGTGAAGCTAGCTAACAGCATACAAGGTAACATGGCCGAAACGCTACCACTGCAAATGGAATCCTTTCGCGGCGGCCAGGGCGAACGCGGCAAGGCTTGTGTCATCCATGGGGCAACCGCCTATGATGTTTCGCGAACCATCGCCAAGGTGATTTCCGAAGAAGGGCGCGGGTCGCTCCGTGACTTCGCCATCCTGGTGCGCACTTCTATGCAGGTCAGGGAGATCGAAGGGGAACTGGTACGCCAGCGAATCCCTTACGTCGTGCGCGGTGGCCGGGGCCTGCTGCAAACGGAAGAGGTACGGGACGTCCTCTCTTATATCCGGCTGGCTACCAACCCTAAGGATGTAACGGCCCTATCCAGGGCTCTCTCCACGCCGAAGCGGGGGCTTGGAGACGCGGCGGTGGAAACTCTCCGTAAGAAGGCTAATGCTTCTCACCAAGGTGACTTGGTAGCGGCGGCCAACTCTGCCGGTGAGAAGTTCGTGGCATTCGCCAATATCGTCCGGGAGATTCAGAAGGCCACCGCCGATCCGCTGAGAGCCTTGCAGTTTACGCTGGCCCTGACTAAGTATGAGGATCATGTGAAGCACAAATACGAGAAGGAGCCGAAGAAGGTCACGGACAAGCTGGAGAATCTAGGTGAGCTGCGGGCGATGATCGCTGGCCTTGTGGAAGATCAGGAGTTGACCACCGAAGACATGATCTTCCAGTTAACTATGGAGAAGGCCGATGAAGAAGATGATATTGGCGCGGTCACAATTTCAACTATCCATAGTGTGAAGGGGTTGGAGTATAAGACTGTATTCGTATTCTCCGTCGTCGAAGGATGCCTGCCCCATCAACGATCACTGGGCAGCGCGGCGGAGATCGAAGAGGAGCGCCGCCTCTTCTATGTGGCCGTCACCCGCGCCCGCGATACCTGCGTTATCTGTATTCCGGAGATGGTCCAGCATGGGGACCAGATGCGCCGCGCTAGGCCCTCTCGCTTCCTCACGGAGTTGGGGATCGCTTAGCTTGAAATTACTTAACCGGGGCGGTCTCTTTTTTCAAGCTTCGGAATCCGCGTTTCGTGATCGCCTGCCTGCAAACACCGCTAGAATCGCCACGGCCAGCGTCGGTCATCTCCGCATGGGTACCACGCCCGTAGGGATTTTCTTACCTCACAAAAATGCGCGGAAGCGGTATTAACAGATGGTTGAGCGATTCACCGGAATCGACAACATCCCTTTGAAAGAGAATATGCCTACTTTAGTTGAATCGTCTATTTTCGGAGCGAGTCTCATAACGTCCGCTCCAACCGTTAAAACTCTGTGGGGTGAATCATCCCTGTCCAAGGACTATTTGGCTGATCTGCGCGATTGCCCTATGGGTGATCTGGAGCGCCAGCAAATCAAGAAGCTGGAAGGCGACATCATGGTGCGCTGGGTCACGCCTGAGATCGCCGCGAAGTTCATCGAATTTGTCGATGAGACGAAACAGCGTAGGAAGCTTCTTTGGGAGATCGCTAAGTTAACGCGAATCTTCTTAGAGGGGCAATTCCAGTACAACGGCGACACGCTGCGGTTTTCATCGACCGGGCGGCTGATCGATGGCCAGAACCGCTGCCATGGATGCATCAAATCCGGAGTCCCCTTCCTGGCGATTATCGTGCGGGAGCTAAGCGACGACGCCTTTGGGACCATTGATCAAGGGGTTGTGCGCAAATTTCGCGATTTACTCCGGTTTTTGCAAGTTCCCAATGACGCCGCGTATGCGCCTGTTATCTCACACATACTCGATTATGAAAACGGTGTGGCGCTTGGCGGTGGTGGTGAGCGGGCAACCCCCATCAGCAACGACCAAAGACAAGCCGCGATGGATCGTCACCCCGGTATCGGCAAGGCGGTTAAATTCGTGTTGGCGAATAGAGACAACAACCCCGGCATTGCAAACCGGCGCTCCAGCATCATCGCCGCCTACTACTTCGCGTCTCAATCCAACCAGGTGCTAGCCGATAGCTTCGTGACCGGGCTTCTTAAAGGCAATGACCTGACCGCCGATTCACCCATCCTGGCCTTACGGAATCGTCTCATAAACAGCGTGAAGGAAAGGAAAGATAAGGATGCGAGGCTGAGCACCTCAGAGGCTGCGTTGCTCATCTTTAAGGCTCTTAACCTTCATTTAGGGGGGGCACCGACGAAATTGCAAGTCGGTGGCAAAACCTTCCCAAGCGTATTCGGCTATGAAAAGTTTGGCTACCGGAAGGGTCTTCCCGCCGACGCTGCTTAACGGCTCCGTGCCAACCCAAACACCATGAGGAGCCCCAGCGCCGTCAGTAAGGGGGCGGCGGGCTCCGGTGTTTGATCAGCGACCAGGACTGGCGTCGTGCCGTCAGCCCTAAAGAGGCTAATGTTTATCTCCGAACTTGCCACTGAGTGAGAATCAGCCGGTGCTCCATAGCCGACTGACAGGGCGCTTTGCGACGTTGCGCTAAAGGTAAAACTCCATCCCCCAAGCGTGACCGGCACCCAGGTTGTCAGGTTAGAGCACACACTCAGCGCACAACCGCCACTCGCCACCTGAGATCCTCCCGCCGAAATTGACCAGCTATCGGAGCTTCCAGAGTTTGACAATCCATCCATGGTTATCTTCAACAGTCCAGGCTCAGGTGGGTTGTTTATGTAGTACTCCACAAATTTACAGCTTGACATCCTCACGCCGGGTTCAGCACGGGATTCCAGAAGGAGCGGCATTCGTCGGTGACGGCTTTCGGCTGCTTCTTCTGGCGCGGCATGCGCGGCCAAGTATGGAGTTGACTCAGCAAGATGGAGAGTAAGATGCAAAACCCCTCCCCGCCGCCCACGATCCGGTTGCCGGGTTTGATGAGCGGAGCCAGGAAGATCACGTAGCCCGTCACGCGCATAATGAACGCGATGTGGCTGAACATAAAGGCATTCGAAATGGGCTGTTGGGCTCTATCGGCGAGTTCCTGTTGCAGCCGGAGGAATGGCGACAGCCAGTTGAATGCCAGCAGAAGTAGGAAAAAGACGTCAACCACGATGCGGGTTCCTATACTCGATGGTGGGTTTGATGATATGGCTAGTGAGCAGAACACCACCCACGCCGCTCGGTGCAGTTGATACTTGGCGATCCCGGTACGCGCCTGAAACCAGAACACGCTGAAATCCGCCCACCACAAGACCTTCCAGTCCGGTGGTTTAAACGACTTCTCCAACCAATCGGTTATGTCAGACATTACCGATTAGTTTAGCGTATATTTAGTCCAGCAAATCCGGCTCATTCGCCGCCTGATCGCCTTCGCCGGGGGAGCGGTGGCAGTGACGCCACAACTTACTAAGACTATCCCGGAACTCCCGCTTAGTCAGCGACTTTAGCGCCTTGTTTTGCTCCGCATAGGAGATAGTCGCGTCCAGTACGGTGAGGATGCGGCCCGCCAGGGCTTTCACTTCTGCTTGGATCACGGTATACACCGCCGCGCCTTCCGCTTTCGGCAGCTGCGGCGCGGCGCAAGGTAGGCCATTGTCGCAGTTGAGAAGCTTGGCGATCATAAAGGCGTCATTCTCGGATAGCGTCCACGCCACGATCCGCGCCGTGCGCGGCAAGGAGGCCAGCGTATAGGGATTGACCACGAAGAAGGTAGGGCCGCCCTTCAGTATTTCGGTTTGTTGTTGGACGCCCCAGAACCGGTAGTCATTCGCGTAGGTCCATGATAAACCGTTATTCCACCAAGTTGTCTCATTAGGCATCAACGGATAGTTGGGGAACCAATTAGTGGCTGTGGCCGTGTCTTGTACACCCAGAGGCAGCGAACCGCCGCCGCTAGAAGCCGATCCGGTCGTGCTAAACGCGCCAAACACGGTTGAATCAGCGGTCAATGTGGGGGGGTTGGGGGTCGTTTCAGCGCCGCCCACTAACATGCCAGCGGCGTCGATGTGGGTGCCGGTGGTGTTCAGGAAGGCTTGCGAAAGGTGCGAAGGGGTGTCGGCGTCGAACGCGGACGTGGTTTTCTTGCTCATGGTTTTTCTCCAAATTGACTAGACTGGTGGTGCATGAGGGCTTTCGCCTTCAACAAAGGAGTCCGGAAGTCGTAAAATTGGAGAATGGGGCCGACGAACTACGGGTTTTATTGAGTAGGGCCTTTTCTGAAACCATGAGACCACGCGCCAAGTTACTCCAGCCGGTCACGGCGGCTGTCAACTACGAAGACATGTTCAAGTCTTTGCTGGCGCTGGCGACTAGTGAAAAACAAGCGAATAGCATCATTAAACCCCGGATTACCGCTGAAATCGCGTGGGCTAAGAAAGCATTCAACGGTAACGCGGCTTGGATGGTTTGGTGGCTCCGCTGGTACAAGCTGGCAAGCCTCCATCATTGGGACTATGAAGGCTACGAAGTCACGACGAAAGAGTTGAACGAGTATGAACGGAAAGGCAAAGTCAACCTTTCGTTAAACGACCTAGCGGTACTAGATAACCGTCTAGCGGGTTACCACACCGAACTGGAGCATCTCACGTCGCTTCCAATACCGGCGATTAAGAATTATCGGCCACAATATGAACCGGTGGAAACCGTCATCCGTGAGCTTCAAGGCTTTGAGAAGGAATGGCAGGAGAGCCGGAAAGGGATCATCACACCGCAGGAAGGCGATGAGGTTATCATCCAGTTCCCAGACGGTTGGGCGTGGTGGCTGCTTCCGCGCGAGTCCTGCACGGAGGAAGGCAAGGCAATGGGCCATTGCGGCAACGCGGCGGGATCTCCGGGCGACCGCCTCTTGAGCCTGCGTAAGAAGAAGGGTGAGGATTGGCATGTCAGCCTTACCTTCGTTGTGCGCGAGAACGGCTACCTCTGGGAAATGAAGGGAAGGAGCAATACAAAACCAGCCGACCGCTACCATCCGTACATCATCAAGCTGCTGGAGAACGATATCGTGAAGGGCATCGACGCTACCGGCGTCCACGCTCCGGAAGAAAACTTTGAGATGACGGATCTGGCGGAAGAAGAGCAGGAAAAATTATACGCCGTCAAGCCGACGCTTCTCCCGCTATCCCTGTATTTCAAGAAGTTCGGCGCGGATGATCATTTCATACAGTCAATCTTGGAGTACCTGAATAGTAAGTCCCGGAGTACATGGACTTGGAATGGTGAGGAGTTTGAAGGCCCAACTTGGAAAGACTTGGCGGAGTTGGCGGAGGACCAAGGCGGTAGGGAAGCCAAACGGTTGCTTGAGTATTATAACGGCGACGAACAGCCGGACTTCACCGTCTCCGAAAAGGATATGCTGGACGACCTTCCTAGCGAGGAGATTGAAAAGATAGGCGTAACGCTTAAGGCAAAGTACGCGGATCAGATTCAGGATTGGATTGAGCGGCAGGAGGATTATGACCCGGATGATGAAGACGATGTGAACGGCTATTACTTTGACACGACGAACGTGAAGGAGATTATAAGCTTTGCTGAGATGGTAGGTGACCCCCTCATCGATACACTACGAAGTGCCGCTCAAACCGGTTATGAAACGTCCTTTCAAAAGGAGGTAAGCCACGCCCTGGAGGGATGGGCGGAGGATTCCGGCTTTTCGCCGAAAGACCCCAACAATAAATACGACGCTTGGTATAGAGGTATCCGGCCCCTTGACGCTTTAGAGTTGAAGGAAGAGGAAGGAGACCCGGATGAGATTGAGTCCGACAGCAGGAGCCTCAAGAGTTGGGAGGGCGGTGGTGATGGCTTCGACCGCAAGGCAGCTATCGAGGCGTTCCACGAATCTTATAACGTGGACAAAGAGCTTACCAAGGCGCTAGGCGAAGACGGCGTGAAGGCGTTTCACGATGAGAAGGCAACCGCGAAGCGCTACAAAGAAGAGTACCGGCGAGTTATCGATGACTTACGCGCCGCGTTGAAGGAAGCCACGCCGGAAGAGCGGCAGCGGGTAATGGGTTTGGACGCTGAATTCAAAGATGGTAAGTACGCGCCTTTTGTAGAATGGGCCCGGACCATCGTGCCCGACGCCTTCACATTTCCGGAGCCCGAAGCGGAGCCGAAGACATCCCGCCTTCTTCAACCCGTCACCGCCTCCGGCCCCGCGCGAAGCCAGTACGAAGACGATATCAACCGGCTGGAGTTCCACGTTGACCTGGAAGAGACTTCCCCCGGCGATACTTGGCCGCGTGTGGTCTGGGAGCGCACAGCCACGCTCCAGACGCACGATCTAGAGCAAGTGGGGTTGGCTGACCATCGCGGTGAGTACCCGTCTCTACGGGCGCTCCACACGGGCGACCCGAACTTCTGGTTCCAGCGCCTTGTGAACGACTATGGCCGTGACCCTCACGCCTGGGTAGCCAAGATCAAACTGATTGAAGGCGACCTGATAACGGATGATGTTCAATTCCAAAACGCCGATGTTCATGGAAACAAGGCGTCCAGCCATATCCTGATCACCACGCGCACGGTTCTCCGGGAAGGCGTGGATTTTGAATACACGGAAGAACTGACGGAAGAAGACCTGCCGGAACACGACCCCTACGATAGCGGCGGCGGCCCCGGTGGGTGGGGTTCTGAAGACGAAGACGGCGATGAGGACGAAGACGGCGAAAATGCGTTAGACTAAGCGCATGGCATACGTTCTAGTCACTTCGCCCTGCTACGGCTGCGGCAGGCTTTTCGGCTACCACCCGCATCTGGTGCCTTCCCTGACAATTGACGGCACCCGCCAACCCTTCTGCCTCTCTTGCATCGAACGGGCCAATCCAAAGCGGATCGCGAACGGCCTGGAGCCCATCGTGCCGCTGCCGGGGGCGTATGAGCCTTGTGAGGAAAGCGAATTATGATCCTGCGATAGAATAACTACCAGATGGACGCGAATTCGATAGTTGTGGCCAGCGGAGCAATTATAGTCCCAGCAATTATAATCCCAGTGACTGCTCTTTTGCTGAATTACCGTGGTTTCGCTTCTTTGGAGCGACGGCTGGAAGTCATTGAAAAAGATCTCATCTACAAGTCACAAGCGGAGCATGACAAGGAAATTGCCCGTCTCAAGGATCATACAGGCTTAAAATGATATGATCACCAAATTCATCGAAGCCTGCGACGGTTCTAAATTCAACTGGGGTAAGTTCGCGGTGTCGGCCTTCACGCCGGAGGAATGGCAGTATCGATCCGAAGTGGACGGCGGCCCACTTCTTCGGGGGCGTGGTTGGGGGCCGGAACACCTGATGGTGTTCGATCTCCAAATTGGGGAGGGCGCTCTCTTCAATGTGACGCCGCATGGTTTGGCGCGATCCGATTTAAATAAACACAAGGTTCTGGTCTGCCCCCTCTTTGAGCCCTTCCTGAAATGGCTTTACCAGCAAGACGTGAGCGATCTTGAAAAGCTACCGGATCTAGTCAACCTGGGCAACGTTCCAACTTCACTGTTCGGCTACCGGCGCGACGGGACCGGGTAGATTAGCTGGTGCCCATCATTCTGTGTAAAATAAGGTTTATGTCGTACACACGTGTCATTCCACGGGATTTGTTCAATGAAGCCAACTTGTTAAAGTGCTACGGACAGATATACATTGCGCTTGAAACGGCGATGGCACCAGACGCGTCGTTGGTTGACGGGGACACTGAAGAGGGCTTTCATATCACGCAGGATGAGAATGGCGGCCTGACGATCACGAACGTGAATCTCGTCGTAAGGGGGCAGGTTCAACGGCTGTCACGTCCGCTGAACAGCCGCGAAGCCTTTCCGCTCTACTTGGAGACGGATGACGGGGATGAGATAGAAGTGTTTTCAGCCGGTGGGCAGTTCACTCCCGAAATGCTGGTGTTCTTAAGGGGAGATCAGGAGGAAGATAGCGTGACAGAAGTGGCGGAGAGCCTGATGGACGGTGAGATATAAACCCGCCTGGGTGAAACCAACTTCGTAGTACAATTAACAGGGGGTAAAATACCGTGGCAAGCAATCTTTTGAAGCCGAAAAACAGCAGTTCAACGACTACATCCACGGTTGCGCCTCCCCCCGACGTGGAGCTTGATGTTGATACGGCTCCAACCGACGTAGCTGAGATCCTGAAAATTCGCCCCAACATCCTTGCGAGTACTCCGGCATACGGAACCATTGAGTGGGCCATGAAAGTTAAAGTTATGGCCGCGCGACAAGGCTCCACTCCCCAAGAAGAAACTCGATACAACGAAGAGTTTTGGAAGGTTATGTGGAATCTATGAGCGGGTTCGTCTAATTTAGTCTTCCCGTGTTTATAACAGGGGGAGGAATGCCTTCACAAAAGCCTACGCATTACCCGGGGATGACGCCTTACAAAGACGATATTGACATATCGCCCTACTACGGCTGTCTTCCGCCAAAGAACTCAAAGCTCAGCCGTTCTTCCTGGCTCCTCGTTCCTAAGGCCGCCGCGCCGCTGCATGAAGAAGCGAGGGATACCGTCTTCTACCATGGGACGTCAGATGAATCAGCCGCGCAAGCGATCCTGGCCGGTGGTATCCAGCCGCGTGAGATCACGATGCCCGATAAGGCTAAAAGCAGGGGCTTTCTTGCACCGGCACGAGGGCGTGTTTATTTGACCCCAGACTTTAGGTACGCCGCCATTTACGCGCTTGGCGGGGATATATTTGGAAGCAAGGGGCCGAAGGGGTTCTATGACGACAAATCGCCTTATGGATACATCTTTGCCCTACAGGGATCTGAGATTTCCGGTGACGTGGTACCGGACGAAGATAGTATTGGTGAAATGCTTTCCCAGCACTATCAGTATTTAAATGCCAGGAAGTCGCTTCCAGACGCCGAAGCTGCGAAGCCAGATCCCCGCTATCCGAAGTCACATCTGTTTAGACTGGAACACATCCAACGCCGTATAGAATATGGAAGTAAGAAACCAATCAATCAACCGGACGTGCCTCGGTCCGTTCAAGACAATCTACACACAATTGTAGATCGTTACTTGACGCCGAAGCAAAGGGAGAACATCACCGCCGATGAGATCGCTACCCAAGCGATGATCGGGAAGAAGCTTCAGAAATACCTCTCCACCGAAACCGTCAAATGGATGCTGGACCACGGCGCTCACGCCGCCCACTTAGGCGCGATCTTCCCAACCAGGGCATGGCGCTTCAAGAAAACGGACGCGGCCACGATCAAGAAAGAAGACGTTCTTTCCATCTGCGAAGAGATTCCGATCCCGGCGCGGAAGACGGCGGCGGGCGAACCTTTCTTCAATGAAGCCACTAGTAAACTCCTGCCTTTGGATGAACCCTGGGGACCAAGTGGCGGCGAGACTTCTCAGCTTGCACCTGACATGAAGCTCCGTCGCATACGGGTTGAGGGGGTGAACCTCTATAAATTCTCGAAGCTAGATGACAAAGGGGAACCTATCGCCTACCTGATCGTCTTTGAAACGGATCACGAAAATAAAGTTGCTGAGATTTCGGGCGTCTACGTGGAGCCTAACTATCGTCGCAAAGGTATTGGCTCTGAACTTATGGGTTATGCCCGTAAGATATTCAATAAAGTTGAGCATTCCACTCAGATTTCCCCAGCGGGAGATGCGTGGAGGGCAAAGGTAGGCGCAGCGGAAAGTCCGAACGTTGTGAGTGAGAAGCGGGGAGCCAAACGCGCCAAGCTGCTCGAAGCCGGGTACAACGAAGACGCTTACAAGAACGACCGTGATGAATACAGAGGCGATGTCAAGCCCGACATGTCCGATACTGACTATGATCAGTATTTCCACAAAGGCAAGGAATGGGAGCAGTCGTCGCTGGCCGCGCTTTCGACCGGGAAGCTGACGTTGGAAGAATGCCGTGAGAGGAAGATCCTTCAATACGGAACCCCGCGTGCCGACCAATTCAAACCACTACCGCAGCACCTTTACCATGTAACGACCGCCGCGTCGAAGGTGAAGCAAGACGGATTGATGTCCCGCTGGGAATTGTCGATGGGCGAAGGCGTGGGCCTTGGCGGCGGGGACGACAAGAGCATCTCTTTTACAACCGATTTGAAGATAGCTGAGTCCATTTACAATTCGATCATTGAGGGCCGCAAGGTGGCGCGTGGTGAGTTCACGATTCAAGAGATGTTCGAAATCGCCAAAAAGGGCGGTGGCGGCGTTGGACATCCGTGGGTAGATAGATTCAAGAAGTACTTTGAGTCATACGTCGGCGGCGGTGAGATCGCCTTTAACGGCTACCTGCATGGCATGAAGTGTGAGTTTGGTTACTGGGGAGGACCGCCAAAAGACAAGGGTGATGGTTGGACGCCAATGAAAGAAGAGCATCATTGGCCGGGTGGCGACGGTGAGGAGCGCTATTCCTGGTGGGAGCGCCCGATGACGCCCGAAGAAAAGCTTGAGGCCAACTGGGGCGCGTTCAAAGCGTTCGCCCCGGCGCGGGAGGCCGAAGGCGGTGCAATAGACCCGCTGTTCTTCAGCACGGATGTTAAGGCGTTGGCCGCCGTGAATGAGAATGAAATCGCCATCCTGGAATGCAGGCCGGTACCCGGCGCGATGGGGATTCAGCAAAGTGCCCTTGGCGAAATTCGCACGTATAGCGGGAAAGCGGTTACTTTGGTGAAGGCGTTCAAGCCGCAAAGCAAGACGGGTAATAGTGGTAGACTAGTAGTTATGCCGCACGCGCTTTCTAAACAAGCATCCCCTGAGATTGCTCGTTTCGACGGCATCTCAATTGAGCTTTACTATAACGACCACGACCCTCCCCATTTTCATGCACTTTCTGGCGGAAAGAAAATTAAGCTACTTCTGCCGGATGGAGAATTGGATAAGCACAGTCAAGCAACCGATGCGGCGGTTCAAAGGAAGGTGGGTAATTGGCTGCATCAAACCATACCAACCGGTCGCCGTGTCTCAGATCTAGTGTATGACGAATGGCTTCATGTTCGCAATCATGTACCAACGGGTCGAGTGCCAACACCAGATGAGATCAAGGTTATGAAACGGCCAAGCGAAGCGAGTGACAACAAAAAAACATCTCGGCATGTCAACAACCACTACCAGATGGAAGAAGTTACACCGCTTCCTGGGTTTCGTCTACAGATCAAGTTCAAGAACGGGGAAACTAGAATTGTAGATATCAAGAAGATGCGGGGCGACCACCCCATGTTCCAGACTGTCTTCGAGGATTTCAATAGCTTACGGCAATCCGCCTGGGATATTCGATGGTTTGAGGGCTTGGATCAACGCGAGATCCAGGATGAAGACCTATGGGCCGCAGGCAACCTAATTCAACGCCGAGCCAGACTGCTACAAACGGTTTAAGGGTTGAGGCGCTCCTAGAGACTTCCCAACCTATTTTGGAGGTTCTCTTTTGTCGGCACCTAAATCAAACTCGCCTGCCACTACTGACGCCGGTTCACTGCATGATCCACTAGCGGCGTACTTCAAAGCCAAACAAGCGTCACTCCTCAAGACGGCCAGCGTGGCCGCCGACGCCCTCCCGCCTGAGCCCGGTACCGCGCCGATTCCGCCCAACACCATCCGCCTCTATCACTACACGTCGCCAGCCAATCTTGACAGCATCCGGCAACATGGTCTCTTGAACTCCAAGGCGCGTGGCGATGGCGGTGGCGGGCCGTCGGAAGCATCGGCTGGCGTTTGGGCCAGCACCAAAGCGCCCAGCGACAGCCACAATTTTATTGAGTTCTGGGCAGCTCCGGACGATATTAGCAGCCGCGCCAATTATCCGAATAACCGCTGGGAGAATGGAAAGAAGCAGCCGCTTACTCCCGAAGAATGGCAAGAGTTTGCCGCCAACCTGAACCACGTCATCCTGAACGGCGATGTGCCGGTAAACCAGATCGTCGCCATTCATGAGCCATGGCATCAGAAAGTTCGCTACCTGATCAGCCATGATTCTATTAACAAGCAGCCGGATTTGTTTACCGATGAATCAATTGAAGAATTTGAAAAGGATCGATTCTTCGCTGAAGCGAAAGCATGCCGGTGGTTGTGGGATCACAAGGATAGCCTGCCGAAGGTTGGAGGTAGGGCGGTACAAACTCGGCAAAAGGCTGTAGAATCGTCGCAAAGTATCGCCAAACGTAGTAGAATAAGGACAGGTGGGCATATGAACGGCACAAATGACAATCAAAGCGTAAGTTCGAAAATAGCCAGCCAGACCGATTGGTTGACGAAAGTCAAAGAGTTGGCGAATCAAGCGTGTGATGCACCCGAAGAAGATCGTGATCGACAGTTAGACGCCTTTTGGAACGAGGTCGTCAACAGTCCTAAAATCGAATCGTAATTCGATCCGCCCCCGCATCCTCAATACTGGACTTTCCTTCGTCTCAAGTAGGGGAAATATGGCCATCCATACAGACTTTGAACCAGTTCAGGACGATTGGGTGCCAATCGAGTTCATTAACATGTCGTCCGGTTCTAAGTTCAAACTGGCCCTTGCGATCAAAAAAGGCTGGATATCGGATGAGGATTTAGCTAATTTTTCGGCTTGGATAAAGACCAACCCTAAGGCTCCTCCCAACGAGGATTGGTATCATCCGCTGGGGCCACTTGGTCACTCATACGTGGTTGGCTTCGGGCCACATCTCAAAAACTTCCTCCCCCCGGAGATGTCGCCTTGGGGTAAACGCATAGCCGCCGTTGAAAGCAACGAATCGCTGATAAGTCTTCTGGAACCGGAATGGCAAGGCCGCACGGGGCCGGAAAAAGAGAAGAAGCTGGCTCCTACGGTTTCCGTCTTCATATCGAAATACGGCAGCTACCGCTTTGTGAAATTCGACGACGCTGGCAAGCCCATAGCGGCCATCCAGGTTATGAGCGACGATAAGCGCAAGCCAGCTATCGTGGCGAACGCCTACGTGCTGCCTGAGCACCGCCAACAGGGTATCAGCAAGGAACTGCTCTACTACGTGCGGGAAATGTTCAAGAAGGGCCTGCGGTTCAATAAGGACCGGTCGGAGCAAGGGCAGGCGTTTGTGGAAAGGGTGGCGAAGGATAAGGAAGCGGCGTCGAATGAGATCATTGTCTATCGTGGCGACCAACATGGAAAACCAATCCCGAGCCGTGACCGTTATTTCACCGCTGATGAAACCTACGCGGCTAAATACGGTGAAGTGACAGCCGGGAAGCTAGATGTTTCCAATTTCTTCGACACCCGGAAGCCAGAGCATCTAGCGATTCTGGAAGCTTTAAACAAGCGGCAGGATCGCGGCGTTATACCAGATCATAGCGGGCTGCCGGTTTACTCCGACGCCGGGGGTCTGAAAGAAATGCTGATCGGGGCGGGTTACTACCAATTTGATGGCCTTGTTTTGAATGAGAGCGTTCCCGGCTTCGGCCAAGGTGGCGTGTCTTACGATTTATTCGGAGGCAAGTCTGGGTATACAGAGATGGCCGGGGAAGTAAAGACCGCAGCGCCAGCAGCCATCTTTATTAACGATAAAGTTGGTAGTCTACGGGTGAATGTCGATGTAGATAGGAATCAGAGTCAGATCACCTTCGACGTGAGCAAGCTGAAGAAACAAGGTGGATTCTCACCCGTTGGGTTCCTCACCGTGAATGATTTTGGCGACGGTGATGCGTCGGTCTTTAAGGTTTCCGTCAATGAGGCGTTCCGGCAGCAAGGGGTCGGTCAAGCCCTATACCTGTACGCCATGGGATATCTCAAGGAACGTGGCTTCAAGCGGCTGACGAGCGATGTCAGCCATTCAATGACCGATGGATCGGAAGCACTATGGAACTCATTACGGCGTAGTTACGACGTGAACATAAGCGATGAGTTTCACGAACCCACGTACTCAATCGATCTCACTACGTTCAAGGCACGAACAGCGGCCCTGTTAGCGAAGGAAGCCGCGCCGCGCGGCATCTGGTATCACGGCACAGCCACCAAGAACCTGGGATCAATCCTCTCCCAAGGGTTGATCCCCGTCGTTAAAGAGAAGAACTGGAAGAACGACGAGAACGCCGGAACACACGCGCCGTCCAGGGAATCCTATGGCGGGATTTACGTGACCGATAATTTAATGACAGCGACTGGGTCTCCTAGAAGTAAACGGGAGGGATCAATCGTCCTCGTTTGCATGGAGCTTCAACCCAACACGTTTTATCTCGATGAAGACGATATCAACTCCACCTTGAACAACGCCCTCCAACACGTTTCAGATATACGGAGTTGGGTCTTAGGGGCGTATTTGGCTTTGAAGTTCCCGGACAAAGTTGATAAGTGGCGCGGCGCTGACATCGATAAGTTCAGAAGTAAGTACGTCGAGGATGCCATGCGCAGCTTTGACCGACTCGCTCAAGAGAAACTCGGCGAACCGTTGAATAAACAACTAAGAGAGCGGGTCGTTGCCATGCTTCCTGGAATGTGGGAAGCGGCACTCACAAGACTTGCCGCGCAGTCGGTAAAGCAGCGGGCGGGTGACGATAGTGGGAATCGATATATAGAGTACGACTTTAAGAAAGCATACGGCGAATTGTTTGAGGGCGCGGAATGGGAGAACATCCCAATCGCAAACACAATTGTTCCTACCGTTGCCGAAGGTGAACGGATATTCCGTGAAGCCTCAGAGCGGCTGACTCGTACGATGCGCCTGCTGGCACGACCCGAGGCCGGTAGGTTCAGAAACACCGCCCGTGTGAACGCACCAATCGGCTATAGTGGCTCAAACCACATTGTGGCGGTCCTGGAGCTTCACGACTATGAGAAGCGCGACGACGGGGGCTACGTAACCCCAATCACAGTGCATTACGGAACGATCCCGGAAGACTTCCTGCGCCAGCATAAAGAAAGAATGGGCGGAGAGATCGAAGTCACCAAGCGCAACGGGCGGCGGGATGCGCCGGAAGCGAAAGAGGCCGCAGGCCAAAGAACCCCGCTCCATACCGCTCTCCTTGAACTACGCCCACAGTTCGCAGCCGCCGCTCAATCCGTATACGACGCATGGGAGCAGGACGAATCGGGCTTCGATGAGGAACTAGGCGAAGGCGGTATCTGTACGCAAGTTTGTCAAGAAATGATGAGCACGGCCTATAACGGCTTGGTAGAGGACTTCCCCGATGTGGAAACGGAGGAAGGTGGCCAGGATGGGGATGACCACTCCTGGCTTATCGTTACGGCGGCTGGTGAAGCTTACGGTGTCGATATCTCCCCCGGAGTCTATGAGACGGGCGGCGGCTATTCCTGGAAGAAGCGCAAGGATGTAACCATCAGGCCGGAGTTCGTGGATGTATTTGAAGTGCCGTATGAGGGTAGAGCGAAAGAAGCCAGCATCGAAAAGATCAGCGCCGAAGAAGATTGGCTGGCCGCGCCGCCTACCTTGGATGAACTGATCGGCGATCTTGGCATCCAGCATTTCAACGGCCTGTCCGAAGCCGCTATCCGCCGCAAGTATGACGCGCTCATGAAGCTCTACCATGGCGGAACACTCACCGTCTACCGGGCGATTGCGGCTCCCGACATCAACACGATCAACGCTGAAGGGTTTGGTACGTTCTGGTCCTGGCATGAGGCGGGCGCGGTAGCTTACTATCCAGCGACCGAAGGCGAAGCGGTTTACGTTTTCAGGGCCAACGTCAATAAGAACGATGTCGATTGGTATCAAACTTGTTCCATGCTGGCGAATAGCGAACGGGAGATCCGCATCAACGAAGGCGTACAGGTACAGATCACTGGCTGGCGCGGCGGTGGAGAGAAAGAGTGGCAAGCACCGCCACCGGCCTTGAAGATGGTGACGGCATCGCGAAAAAGTGTATAATAGTGTATAATTGTGCTCATGGCATTAACCTCATCTATGGCGGCAAAGCGTCTAGGCGTCTCCGTAAAGACATTACAACGCTGGGATCGTGACGGGCTCTTGAAACCATCTTCTAGAACCAGAACTAATCGTAGAGTCTACGCGGAATGTGACCTGGATGCATTCCAACAGATTGACCAGAAGTCCCTAACTAAGCAGCAAACGGAAGAAGAGGTAAAAATCTGGAGAGATGCAATTAACACAGACTACCAACCAAGATTCAAATTCACTCGGGCAACATTGGTCCTCGATAATGGGCTTGGCTTCCTTAAAGATGCCTTGCTTAAAAAACGCTTTTCAGTACTCCCCCGGAGGGATAAATCAGATGTGGATCTGATGGAATCGGCGCTAGTCCACCGGGTGTTAGTCACAAATCGGTACAAGCGTTATTTCTATGAAGCTCCCGTAAAGGAGTTTTCACTCATTGACATTGCTGAAGCTGGGAAAGACGCTACCGGGGTCTCTGCGCGTATCTCAAATGCTTTCGTAGACCACGAACTCATGCAGAAGCAGCCATTTCTCTTACAACTTAAAGCAAACGGCAAGGATGAGGTACATTTGATTTTCTAAACCGGGTTTGGTGAACTTCGGACTCTCTTTGTAGAAAGATGGTACCTAACAGTTCCCTACTACGACCCCACTTTGCCATGCCGCGTGGCCGGATCGTGTTGGATGAAAACCTATATGCATTGAAGCCGGGACTCGAAAAAGAGAACTTTCGCGTTGAAATGGTTAATGCTGGCGAAGACGATGAGCTTGACATCATCCCCAGATTAGACAAAGATATCTTTGTCACCAACAATCCGGCTGATTTCCGCGAAGCGGCTGCTGAGGGTGAGTTTTCAATCATCGACACTAAGCGGACGTTCAAAGACACCCAGTATCTTGTAAAGCAAATCTCAAAAACGTTGGCGAACCAAAAGCTAGGTCTCCGTGGAAGAATGCCGTTCATAGTGACTTTGTATCGGAATAAACCACCTAAGGTTGAATCCACCAAAGGTTTACCCAAGAAAGCCAGCGCGGAAGGTCCACTAGGCCAACTGAAGCACCACGACCTTGAGCCGGTACCGGAAGCGCCCGCTCAACCGAAACCCGCGCCACCGCAACAAGAGCCCCAACCGAAGCCTGAGCCGGTCGCGCCTAAACCCGTGGTGGCTCCTTTGACTCCGGAAGCTTTATATGAGCAAACGAAGGATATTGCCGTCAAGTTCTGTGACGCCAGAACTGAACAGGAGCGCAAAGAGCTTAGTGACGACTTTTGGAACGTTTTATTGAGCTAAGAAGCGTGATATCATGATGTTGCGTGGAGTTTACGGGGTATCACTGGGATGAACACAACATTCGGCACCTTGCGTGGCATGATGTCAAACCGTCCGAGTTTGAAGAAGTTATGGGAAATGCTCCCACCTTCTGGTCGGAAGAAGAAAGAAATGGCGAACTGCGGACTAGGCTGATAGGTCATACTAATGGACTGCGGGTTCTGTTTGTGGTGTGGACGCCTCGCGGAACGCGCATTCGACCAGTTTCGGCTTTTGACCCACCACGTCATGTTGTTGATGAATACTTAGAGGACTTTTACGAAAAAGAGTAATTTGATGGAACAAAGACAAGACAAACTTATACCAATGACACCGGAAGAAGTTGAAGCTGAAGCGGCTTACGCTGAAGAAATCTATCAAAGATCAATGAACATTGCTCCCGAAGAGGCGCGTGAAATCATACGACGCCATAGGCAGCCCAAAGCCGCTAGCCAGATTGGGCAGAGCCAAATCACAATCAAGCCGTAGTACCAATGACGCCGGAACAGATTGAATCTGAGGCGGCTTTCGCCAAGAAAATATACGAGGAAGACATGAATGCAAGCCCTGATGAGATCCGTAAAACCATTGAAACCCTGAAACTTCATCGACGATCCAAAGCTGCTGGCTTGATCAACCAGGAGCGGAGCCCCATCAAGTAAAGCGTAACCGCTGATCCGTAAACTTCTGAGCTAAACCCGCCCAAACGACTTTTGGAACGTTTTAATGAGCTAAAAAACGTTGCCACCACAAACTTCACCCAAGACCGACTGGAAGCATATCGACTTCAGGCGCATGCCGAGTGCCGTGATGCAATTCCTTATGCGGAATCTCAAAGCCGGTCGGGTGACCATCACCGATCTAACCGCGCTCTCCACGTGGGCGAAGACGAAGCCCAAAGCGCCAGAAGGCGAATGGTACAAAAAGCTGGGCCAATCGGCTGACTTTTACCTGTCCGGCAGGGGCGTCACCCCCACCAGCTTCACGTCGCCCGAAGCATCGCCCTGGCGCACCCGGCTAGCGGCGAAACAAGCGGTTAACCTAGACGAATTCACGCCAAAGCTGGCAAGGTGTTACCATAGGAGCGGTCGTATGTCATTAGGCGCTCTCATCCCTAAATATGCATTTGCTTTAGAGCGCAAAGATTATATCCGCGCCGCTTGGGCCTACATGAAAGGCGGAATCGGTGAGTATTTCAAAGCTGAGATTGCGCGGTTAAATAACTACGTAGATGAGGATATCCGGTACTGGGAACGTGAAACCCGCACACTCGTTAACTCATCATTAAAGGACTTCGTGGAGGACCAGGAATTGAAAGGGTCCCGCAAGGCGAAGACCAGGAGACGAGCGCTGGAAGAGGCGATCCGTACGGTTGATGTGGACAAAAAGTGGGCTTACGCTTGCGATGAAATCGCGGAACAGCTTAACAAACCTGTGAGTGAGGTAGTCCTTCCTGATAGGAAACCGCTTGAGGCGGCTTATTGGGCACGGGTACGCTCTGTGATTGATAAAGCCCTCGGTCCTGATTAAACTTTTCGCCGCCTTAAATAGATGGCGATAAATAGACTTGCTTCCGCTGAAAACGAATACCCTTTAGCGGGCCCTATCGTGGAGGGCCTCAGGGTGGGCAACCGCATCGACAACCAGGATTCCATCGAAGCCAGCCTTGACGATTATGAGGTTCTTGAGGGTGTCCGCGTTGTGTCCTGGCCTTTGGAAGCCAGCAAACCAGGGCGGTTATTCTACGCCGCCGACGACATCCGCCGCTGTGAGCGTTTGGCTGAGATCATCAAGGCTTCTGGGCGCATCAGCCCGCTCATCGTAATAGTAGGTGCCGATGGCGATCCCTACATCCTTGAAGGCGGCCATCGGCTTGGAGCTTTGCACTTATTGGGGAAGACGGCATTCCCGGCGCTGGTGGTGTTGGATCTAGTTGAGTCAGATAGTGAAGTAAAAAAGTCCGCCGCCATCACGCCCGCCGACCGCACCCTTTACCACGGCAGCAACAGTATAGAATTCTTTAGCGACCTCAAACCGGATAAATACGGAATCATCTGGCTGGCCGAACAACCTGCGGCAGATATGTACGCTCACACGCACTATCGGAAGGGTGAATCGCGCGTCTACGAAGTCACGCTCCGGCCCGGTACGAGTATCGTGGATCTCCGCGACTTGACGCAGCCGATCAGCCGGAAGGTATACGAACGGGTGAGCGCGGAGCGTCAGCATGGCATGGGCGCGTTCACGGAGGAAGAATGGCCCCGCTACTGCGACTTCGGAATCATTGAAAGTTACCGCTGGCTCCGTAGCTGGCTGCGGTCCCACAAGGTAGACGGCGTCATTCTGACCGACGCACACGGTGCTACAAAACATGAAAGCGTGGCGCTGCTGAACCGCAAGACGGTCGTAAAGACGACGGTGGTGGGCGAGGTGCCTGAACCGGAAGGTCGGGTTAGCCTGACGGCCAGCGCCCAGCCGAATAGCACGATCCCGATCATTCGCTCTCTCACGCGCGAAGAAGCTGTTGCCATCCGAACCAAGCTGAATGACGAAGGTAAGAATAAAGGCTTTGGCGGGTATACATTCAGCATCCACGAAATGCCGGAGACTGAATATTTGGAGGTCTGGATGCCCTTGGTCCTGATCGACTACGATAAACAGAACCCGGAACGTGAGAAGGAGTATGCCGACCGCACTACCGATCTGCCGCCCATCTACGTAAACTACACTGAGCGTGCGCGGAAGAAAGGCAAGCGCCAAGTGTGGGCTAGCGACGGCAACCACCGCTGTTGCGCCGCCGAACTACGCGGGGAGACTAAGATTCGCGCCATCATGGAAGCCAGGGCCTATGGATGTTTCCTGGAAGCGATCCATAGCGGGTTCAAGATCGCAGCCGCTACGCTCACCCTCTACCGTGGGGTCTCTCAGCACAACGAAGGGCGCGGCGGTAAATTCTACACCAAAGACAAAGAATGGGCGCGGCAATTCACGCAGTCCGGCTTGGATAAGGAGATCATATCCGCCACTATCGCTTTAAACGCGATCTACCGGCCTGAGGAGCTTCCCTATGGCGGTGACCCCGACGCCATTGATCAGGCGGTTCTAGCAGCGCGGGAAGCGGGCTGCAAGGCATTGTGGTGCGACGAAGGCCAGGGTGAGCCGCCATCGGTGTATGTGTTTGAACGGTCGGCGCTGAAGCGGGCGGCTAATGCTGAGATCCCCAGCTTCAACGAATTCTTCAAGCACTTCGGCGGCAACATCGACAACTTCTTCGGCCCCAGCACGCAAGCCGATATGGATGAACAGGCCCGGAAGCAACCCGGCTTTACCGACGCCAGCCGTGAGGAGCAAAAGAAGATTCTATTCACGCATAAATACGAAGCGTTGGCTAAGATCTACCGAGACTGGGTAGGCTTCCATGCCGACGCCTCTTACCCGCGCACGGTCTACCGCGCCGTCAAGGTGCCGGACATCGCCAGCATCAGATCGGAGGATGCCGGACGCTACTGGTCCTGGGACGAAGATTACGCGCGGGTTTACGATGGCACCGGCAAGGGCGAAGTCCACGTGCTACGCGGGCTGATCGACATGGTTGATATCGATTGGCTGGACACCATCAAGGCCAACATGGAGTTTGATGGTAATGGCGTGGAGGAGCGGGAAGTTCGTTTGAAGAAGGGTAGCAAGGTCCACATCACCGGGGTGCGGCGCAAGAAGGCCCCGGCTGACGCACCGTGGGAATCGCTGGCGTCTGGCCATGTGACGGCGGCGGCGAAGAAGAAAGCTCCGGCCACCGAAACGCCAGCGTTCAAGGCTTGGTTTGGTGAAAGCCAGATTGTAGACAACCAAGGTCAACCGCTAGTTGTCTTTCACGGCACCGCGAGTAAGTTTGATGTATTTGAGAATAAACCCGGCTATAGGGGCGACGGCGGGATGTTTGAGTGGGAGTCCAATTCGCCATTCAAGTTTTTCACCACTGATCAGGACTTTGCGCATACATTTGCTAAGGCGAAGGCTGAGCACCCAAGTGATGCACGAGTTCTTGCCTTCTATCTTAAGATGGAGCGTCCGCTAGATATGCGAACGCCAAAGGGCCGCCGCATCGGTCATAAGCTCTTCGATCTGACTCACCAGGAGAGCGGGAGTGTTGCGCAAAAACGTCTTGACCATTGGAATGCGGTCTGTACGCTGGAAGGACTTCCATACCGGGCACCCACGACCGGTCACACGCGATACGTCCGTTATGATGCGTCTGGGAACGCCATCGGAGCAAGTTCACGATTGCGTCCGGGGTATGTGGAAGAGCAAGTCAGCCTTGCTGAGGCTCAGAAGTGGCACCAGGAAGAGATTGAAGAAGCAAAAGAGGAAGTGCAAAGGCTAGAGAAGGCTCTGGAAGAAGCAATCGAAGCGGAGTCAGAAGACTACACGAGTACCTGGGGGCCGCTGGATGAGCCGAACGCAGCCGACAAGCTGAAGGCCGCTGGCTATGACGGTGTGATCTTAGTAGAGAACAACAAAACAACGGTTTCCTACGCTGTGCCGGATGCTAATCAGATCAAATCTGTGAAGAATGCTGGTACCTTCGATCCAAATAACCATAGCGTAACGGCGTCGGCTGGCATCCAGTTCCCAAGCTTCGAAGAAGTATCAAAGGCGTTGGATTTCCATGAAATGTACGGCTATGATGAAGATTTGGAGGGTGACGAAGACGAGCAGTGGGAAGAACTGAAACGTACGGCGCGGGCGGATTACGACGATCTCACGGAAACCTTTTCAGCATGGGAGTTCCCCCTGAATCTCTACCGGGTATTGGTCGTAAAGGACCCATCCCAGATCAACACCGATAAGTTAGGCGTGTACTGGTCTTATACCGACATTCATGGTGGTAACTTCGGGGAGAACTTCAGCAGCGGCTACGTCCTGCGGGCGCAAGTCCAATACCCTTCCGCCATCAACTGGCTGGATACCCTCAGGGCCAACATGGTGAACCGGCATGAAACGGAAGTCACGCTTGATTCTGGAGAGACTTTAGAGGTTACCGGCATCCGCAAGCATAACCGGAAGGGCGATGGGGAATGGAAGCCGTTCCATACGAAGACGGTGACCGCCGCTGGCCCTCAGACGCCCGTAACCGAGACGCCAGCGTTCAAGGCTTGGTTTGCCGGGAGCAAGTGTGTGGATGCACAAGGCTCCCCCTTGCGTGTGTTCCACGGAACGAGTGCAACATTCGACTCGTTTGATCCTAAAGAGAGTTACGATGGGGGCTTTCACTTTGGCACCCCAGAGGCTGCGAATACTCGCCTGAAGCATAATGACAACCCACCGGGGCAACACATCCTACCAGTGTACCTATCCATCAAGCGCCCAAAGCGCCTTGCTGATGACCCGTTTGATGAGGATTCGTGGGCAGAGGAGATTCACCAAGCTAAGGAGAAGGGGTTCGACGGTATCGTTTACCCCAACAGAATTGAAGGGGGCGAGTCATGGGTGGCCTTCCACCCTAACCAAATCAAATCCGCCATCGGCAACTCCGGAGCCTTTGATTCCGGAAGCAACAGCATCACGGCCAGCCCAGACTTCGGCTACACCAAGTTTGTGAATAAAGATGATGCGATAGCCCAACTTGCTATAAAGGTTGTTCCTAAACCATCTGGTCACTTTCAAATAGTCTGCGAATCCCCCGATGGTGAACAGCAGGGTAGGATCGCCGTTGCACCCACCTACATTGCTGGCTTGCCTACCGAAACAACCAAAGGCATCATACGCATGGCTGAAACACTACCGGAATGGAAGGGGACCGGCCTCGGCCAGATGCTCTATGACGCCGCCATAGTAGAAGCCAAAAAACGAGGAATGAAAACCCTGAGATCGGACGACGCTGGAACTCGATCCCCGGACGCTGAAGCGGCATGGCGGCGTTTAAGTAAGCGGTATTCAGTGACGTATAACCAGGAGTTGGATCATTGGGTTATGGACTTGACGTCTGATCCTGGAAGCAACAGCATCACGGCGGCGGCGAAGACGGCACCGGGTGGCAAGAAACCACCAGCTAAACCTCTGATAGACCAAACCGAAACACCGGGCTTCAAGACTTGGTTTGCAGGATCGAAAGCGGTAGATGAAGATGGCAAGCCAGTGCGCGTTTATCACGGCACGAAAGGCTCATTTGATTCGTTCGACACCAATGGAGGGGAGGGCAAGACTCACGGAACAGGAACTTTCTTTAGTTCAGACTCGCGGATAGCAGAGACTTACGGCACAACTATTATGCCAGTGTATCTCAAGCTAATGAACCCATTAGTGGTACAAGCTGTCAATATCAAGGGCAAGAGTTACAACTGGCAACACATAGGCAAGGATGCTTACGTTGAAGGTGAAGACGGGGGGCAAGAAGATCTTTTTGACCTCTTTGGAGTTTATAATGACGAAGACAAAGACGCATCTACCGATGACATTGCTCACCTAGCCCGTAAAATGGGCCGTGACGGTGCGATTATACGCAACGTAAAAGATTTCGGCTCCTTGTCTCACAAAGCCAAATCTGATGTGTACGTGGCGTTCTACCCGAACCAAATCAAATCCGCCATCGGCAACTCAGGTGCTTTTGATCCGGGAAGCAACAGCATCACGGCGGCGGCTGAACGGTCAATCTCAAGTTTGGTATTTGAGTTTGGCGAATTTGAAGTTGGTGGCGATGCATCAACCGTTGGGGATTGGTCAATTGAAGCGCTGGCTCCAGGATCAATGTATCCCTATAGGGAAGGGCTTCCAAGCGCCACTGTGAGGGTTGGCTATATCCAGTGTGGGAAGCCTGAAACGGAAGAGACGTCGCAAACGATACTCGTCTACGATGTCAACGTGAATGACGATTGGCGCGGAACCGGCCTCGGCCAAATGCTGTACGACAAAGCAATCCAAAAAGCTAAGGAGTTGGGTGCCAGAGTTTTTGAATCCAGTATCGACAGAACTCCTGAAGCAAATAGAGCGTGGAAACGGTTAAGACAACGCTACCCAGTGAGATTTAATCGAAAGGAGAACGTATATCGAATACCCTTGACTCCCGGAAGCAACAGCATCACGGCGGCGGCTACGCCCGTCACCGAGACGCCAGCGTTCAAGGCTTGGTTTGCCGGGAGTAAGTGTGTCGATGGAGCCGGGAAGCCATTACGGGTCTACCACGGCACCAGTCAAGTATTTTCAGAATTCGACGACGCTCATTCAGGTAGAGCAAGTGGGCACCAAACGTCGAAACTAGGGTTCTTTTTTACAGAGGACAGTGCGATTGCCGAAGTGTTCTTACCTCCAGGGGAGCCTTATGGCGAGGGAGCTAACATTGTACCCTGCTTTCTCAACATCAAGAACCCCGCCCTTCTATCCTCAGAGGATTTTGTAGAATGGTTTTGTCGTGGCAAGCGTAGTGTAGAAGCATACCGAAAAACTTGTATTGCAAAGGGTCACGATGGTGTACGTATTCTGAAGGCTGAAGGTGAGTCTTATGGGTATTCAGACGATGACCCAGATCCTAGTGGTTACTTTGAGTATTCAAAAGATCAATGGGCCGCTTTCTACCCCAACCAGATCAAGTCCGCCATCGGCAACTCAGGCGCTTTCGATCCTGGAAGCAAGAGCATAACCGCCGCCGCGCCTCAGACCTTACCGACCCTTGAGCAGCTAGCCACCGAATTTGGCGGTACTCTCCAACTAGCTGACAATCTACTTGAGGATCGTGGCGAAGAAGTGGGGGACGATCACGCCAAAGTCAAGTGGGTGGAAGCACGATACAGGAATATAGCCGCTTCCCTGAACAGGCTCACATTCCCACGCACGGTGTATCGTTCTGTTGTGTTGACGGGCGATAACACATCCGTTGACGCAACCAATCTAGACACCACGAAGCTTGGGGTCTACTGGGCGGTGGAACTCAGCGCGGCTGAACCTCATTGGGGTGACCTGAGTTCGGGTAACGAGTGGACGTTCTCAACGACAATTAGCGCCGACCAAGTAGATTGGCTTGGAACTATGCTGGCACGGATGAACTACGTCATGGGCGACGATGAAGAAGAACTGCGGCTCAAGCCGGGAGCTAGATTATTAGATGTCAAGTGTTCAACCGATGGTGAGCAATGGGAGTCTTTAGGGCAACGCTCCATCACCGCCGCGCCACGGACGCCCGTCACTGAGACGCCAGCGTTCAAGGCGTGGTTTGCCGGGAGCAGGGTCGTGGACGAAGCTGGCAAGCCGCTGGTGGTCTATCACGGCACCAGCGCGGACTTTGAAGCTTTTGACCCATCGTTGAAAGGGCGCTCCAGCAACAAACCGCATCACAATATCGAAGGAGTCATGTGGTTCGCAGCCAGTCCGCATGGTGCTAATTTCTTTGCCGGTGAAGGAGAGGGAGCCCATGTCAAACCGCTTTACCTGCGTATGACCAACCCGCGCATCGCCGATGCCGCCACCTTCCCTAGAATCCGCGACCAATACTTCAAATCGAAAGGGAAGGTTGTGTATGATATCGAGGATATTAAAGGCCGTGAGATTCAGGAAGCGCGGAGAGATGGCAACGATGGGGTGATTTTCCTGAACGGCTATGACGGGACGCCGGGTTCGGGCACCGTGTATGCCATCTTTAAGCCGAACCAAATCAAATCCGCCATCGGCAACTCCGGAGCCTTTGATTCCGGAAGCAACAGCATCACGGCGGCGGTGAAGACAGCATCCGGTTCATACAAGCACCATGGTTTTTACAAAGACGGCAAGTTGTTTGAAGTACCTGAAGATGATACCGCTGAGTTTCAAGACCACGACCATATAGCATACCTTAATGGCTACGATAGCGCCGCAGATATGGTTAGCGATGGGTACATTCGTTTTGCAAGTTATCACCTTGGCGGCTTACCGATGTTTAGTCTACAAATAGTGGACTCTGAACATGCTAGGAAAGCCGCCATAAAGCTTCTTAAGGATTATGCTCACCCGGACTCTGGTGTCTACGTAGACCTTCAAAACCAATCTGGTAACGGGCTACAGTCGTGGCATGCGGATAACGTTCTAAAGGCTATAGGAAGGTTACGAAGAGATCCAATTGCTACGGTTTGGACGCCACCACCGCCATATAAACGGAAGTCAGGAAACAAGAGCATCACGGCGGCGGCGGGCGTCTGGTACCACGGCAGTAAAACAAAGTTTGATCGATTTGAGGTCCAGAGCAAGGCCCTCGTCACAGAGGAAGTCACCGGCCAGCCGATCTTCCTGTCGCCGTCTAAAGACTTTGCGCGATTGAACGCCGGTCATAGAGACGGCTGGATCTACACGGTGGAAGCCAATGTGGAAAACACTTTTGACGGTGCCTACTTAGTGGATGCTAATGCACGTTATTACATGGACCCGGAAACATTTCCACCACTGGGTCAAAAGGTCTATGCCGCCCTTGAAAACAATGAAATCTATCCAGACGGCGACGAGTACGCGCTTGGTTACTTTGAAGCACTCGCGAAGCGCGACTGGGATGCTACACAATCCCCGACATTCTGCCGCTGGCTCCAAGCAAATGGTTTTGATTCTTTCTTGGAAGTAGGTGACGGCGAACTCAACATAGGTGTGTTTGATCCCAGACGACTGAAGATCATTTCGGTTGAACCGGCTCATAAGAGCATCACGGCGGCGGGGAAGGCTCCCTGGAACCCCCCGCGTAACGCCAAAACTATCAGCTATCCCAAACCGAAAACACAAGGGTTAACGACGTTCTACGCCGATTACTTGCCTGAGTATCACGTTGGATGCATCTACATGATTGACATGCACCCACAAGCAGAGGGTAAGGGCATCGCTAGCTCAACTGTTCGGGACTTTGAAACGTGGGTAGCGGCACAGGGTGGCACAAAGGTGATCGGCGATTCATTCCCCGGCGCAACTGGGTTCTGGAAGAAATTGGGTTACGACGTGGCGGCTCAGACACACTTGTGCGCCGGAGACCCTGACGGCGTGGATGTCTACCGAATCAGCAAACGCTTATCTGAAAAGCCCAAGCAAGCAGCCGGGATGGTGGGGCCAAAGCGCTACCACTTTGTTACCGATTGCACCTCCAGCGATGGTGATAGCATCCACGCGCTCCAGGAAGCCGCTGAGGGCGTTGATTACAAGGAACTGGCCGCCAACGTCGCCGGTCTCCCAGAGTTTGAACAAAGTCTCGGCTATGGCCCTAACGGATCGCTTGACCTGGAGCTTGCCGACGACTGGTCGGTTGGCTTTTACAAGAGCGTGTATCGCGGCGTGCCGTGCTATTACATTGAGCATTCGCACATTGAGCATGTCTTCACGTTGGACGGCCAGGACCCGGAGCCGTTGCCGGAGGAGCCGGATGATGAACCAGGACCGAAGACCGCCTCCGTCATCGATCCCGACGACGACGACTACCGTAAGATGGAGGAGTTCCGCGCCAGCCTTACGTTCCCCTTGACCGTCTACCGCGCTATCTCAACGAATCTCAATCGCCTGGACACCGAACATTTAGGTGAAAGCTGGAGCCCAGACGAGCGCCATGCTCAACCGTACTACGGTAGCCAGCGGCATGCTCCGCTGGTGGTGCGCGGCGTCATCAATGAAGACGCTGTTGACTGGGAAGGTACGTTCTTTCAAAACGTAGAGTATCGTTGGTCAGAGCATGAGATTCGTATTCGCCCCGGCGCTCATATCGAACTGACAGGGGTAAAAGAAGGCCGGGAGCGGGAGTTCAAGGCTCCACCGGTAAAGAGTGCGATTGCTGCGGTGGATGCCAATGGCCAGCGCAAGCGTTCCAAGCTTCTTCAGCCGCCAGGGAAGCTGGCTGCGGCTGATCCGTATCTCTATCACGCGACATACGGTGTGCATCGACAACAAATTGAACGAGAGGGGCTTCACGGAAACTCTAGCAACAAAAACTATGAGGATTCGCAAAAAGGAAAAGTCTACTTAGCTGAACTTCCTGAAGTCGCTTATTCTTACGCTGAGGCATCTGACGATGTGCCTGAACACTATTTAGATCACATCATCACGTACAAGATTCATAAACGCGATCTAGATCCCACAAAACTCAAAAAAGACAGCAACGTATTAGGTGACGGCGGCACGCTAGAGTACACCGGAACAATACACCCCAAACACTTGAAAATACATTCGGAATACGAAGGGGCCGAAAAGATCGGCAAGCGTTCCCAAGCTTCTTCAGCCGCCAGGGAAGAGAGGCGCTCTTGATACACCGGTCCCGTTTGAATGGATTGAGAATGGATCTGACAGCGTGGTGGCCCGGTTCTCTCCTCGTGAGGATGTCTACTACACCGTCAACTTTAGTCGTGTGAAAGCATCAACCAAACAGCCCGTATGGGAGGCGACATTTGAAGCGACGGAGGACACCATGAAGCGATGGGGCCGCCCGTTGAGTGAGCGCTATGACATAATCCCACAGGGCTCCCAAAAACAGACACACGACATTTTATCGACGGTTTGCCGGGTATTGATTGAGTTCCTCAAATCACATTCAGGCGCTATCATTCATGCTGAAGGAAGAGAAGAAAGTCGCATGAAGCTATACCCGCGAATGTTGAAGGCTAAGGTTGAGGCTGCGTTGCCTGAATATCGATATTGGTCTGAGTGGCTTGGTGACGAATGGCTCATTCCACGCAGTCTGTCCGAAGTTGAGATTTTAAGGATGACCCGTAAAGTCTAATCCGGGCGGTGAATATAGGTCAGGCTGCTGATCGCCCGGTCCATAGCGTCGTAGCTGCTGGGGGTCGTCGATTTCTGAACATCCCATGCCAGCTTAAAGCTACGGTTATGCTCCTTCATCCAGCGATGTACGGCTCTTCGCACGGGATAGTAGTCCGGAGCTTGCACGCAGATACAATAGCTGCTATCAACTCTACTGACGCCGGTAACGCCGGGAACCGAACGGCACCACACTTCAAATGTTGCATCTGAGCCCATGTTCCTATTCTAGAACACATTTGAGGACGATAGCTATTAAAACGTTCTATGATGATGTCAAGAGCTAAACTGCTTCGCCCAGGTTTTTGGGTGATTGGGCCGACCCATAAGCAAGCCGGTATCGAACGCTTCAACGCCGCCGAACTGAAGACCCTTAAAGACATCGACTCCCGCGCCCGTCAATCAAAAGTATTCCGCGCTTGGCTCACCGATCTGGTCCAAAACGACACGCCGACAGCTGAACAGATATTGGCCGATCCGGAACAGGAAGAGTTGCGCCTGGACTACCTTCGCGATTGGATGAGTGACCTTGGTTTGGGGATCGAAGAGCACGGCTGCGTTACCTTCTGGAAAGCGGATCGGCTCACCAAGGCGCTCATCGGCGATCTTCCCGTTATCGTCTACCACCACACGTCCACCAGGATTCTCAAGAAGGTAAAGAGGGAGGGTCTCCGCGCCGACGTGAAGAAGGTAAACCCGCACCAGAACAGTGGCGCTGGCGTCTACGTGACAACGGAAACATCCGGGCCCGCCGTGGACGGATACCATTCCCGCGCCAGAAACGGTCATGGCGGCGATGAAGTGACCCTTGGCATCCGAACCCACCTGCGCGACCTGCAACCCGATCCTGACGATGAAGATATCGCTAGCGTAGGCGCGGTGCAATTCATTCTGCCGTATGTTCCGCCACAAGACATATTCTTTCCTTCACAACGACCAGCACGGAAGCGAACACAGAAGCCCGGTGAGCGGGAGATCAATCTGAAACCGGGCCTTACTCTTGGACCGAATGTAACATCTGCGGCTATTGAACCCGGAGACGTTATCGCGTTTGATGGTCCTAGCGGTAAGAATTATTCCGGCAAAATCATTAATGTCAACGGTGACGGTAAGGACAAGACGTTTGAGATCCAGTTGGAGAACGGAAAGGAAACCGTCACACTAGCTGACCTTCTTAAGTCCGACCCGCTACTAGGGCGTGGGAAGATGGTCCATCGCGTGATAGCCTAAGTTGAGATTTTAAGGATGACCCGTAAGTCTAATCCGGGCGGTGAATATAGGTCAGGCTGCTGACCCAATTGGAAGTAGAGAAGCGGGTCTTTTGCGTTTAAGGTGCCTTATTTCGGAGTGGGATTCGGGGAAGGCGTGGCGCGGTTGTAGCTCTTGACTACTGTCCCGTCCTTCTTCGTGTAACTACCTACGTGAACAGTCTTTGCACGTCTGGAGCCTTTACGCGGCCTGGTCGAGTTTGCGGAAAGGCTGAGGGCGAATAGTAAAGTAGCAATTAAGAGTTTATGCATGGGTTGGATTGTATCACAGCGCAATCCAAGAGGGCTTCCTGCGGTGGGCCGCACATTCGGAACGCCAGCAGCCTAAGCAAACCAGAAGCCTGCGGAGCGGGAGATTAAACTAAAACCTGGCTCTTGGACCGAACGCTACATCTGCGGCTATTGAGATCCAGTTGGAGGACGGGCGAGCGCAAGCGTTCCGCTACGATGACCTTCAGCACGGCGGAACCGGCCCTACCCCGCGATGAGGCCGATTCCGCGTACTTCTCTCTACCGGGACCGGAGTGCGCCAAACTTCACTCTTAATCGACCAGCAGAAAGATGTCAATAACAAAAAAAGGGACCAGCCAAAGGAGCTTAAGCTCTGAGGAAAGGAGCTATCAAATGAACGGCTGGCCCCAGGCGAACACCTTTACGCCAACTTTGCTGTTACAAATGCCGCGCCGCGTCTGGCGGTTCCCCTGCTTCTATCTGCCGTTCCGCATTAAGCCAGTCTTCCACGTCCGTCCCCTCCGGGTGGCCACTTGCTTCCCAAATTTCGTAAGCGCGATCCGCGATCAGTTGTTGCTTGAGAGGTGAGTCCGGCTCCGGCTCGTCCTGCGCCGTCCACGGAAAGGTCTTTTTGACCATAGCCTGCACTCCCGTTGGAGCCGCAACTTCTTCCGTATCCAGGGGTTTACTGATCGAACTAGCAATGCTGCCCATGATTGTCTCCTTTATCAAAACATCCCACGGAGCGTGAGACGAAACACCAGCGCGTCAAAGTAGCACGGCAGAGGTGTTACGCGGTTAAAGCCTTATCGTTGCCCGCCTGTCGCGCCTTCTTCCGGGCCGCCTTACGGATCAGTTTGCCAGTCGCCATCGCCGCGTGGCCGATAGAACGGGGCTCATAGGTTTGGTACAGCCACATATCGTCGCCGTCCACGTGCTGAATGAGGTCATCGCCGGTAAAGGAAGCGATGCCGCGAATGCCGCGCAGAGCCTCCTGTGGACTCAACCTTGTTCGTTCAACAATGGTTCTTACCGTTAACCCGGACGCTTGATTCTCAGCATCGCTTAATCTGACAAGCAAGTCAAAGATTAAGCAGGTAGGCGCTCCGCTCAAGAAGACACTTTGAAGGTAGCGTGTACAATCGTCTAACGCCTGCTTTTGCTGGCCCACGGGAGAGATTGGTTCCTTTTACTACGATCCATCACAATAGGAAACCTTCCTCGAACGTTTATACCTTGTAATCATCCTCTTTTCAAGAGGAAATATTACTTAGTATAATGGATAAATGGAATTGATGGAATGGTCGCGCACTCACAAACGGTTGAGCCCACAGGCTGAGGGGTGTTTCGTCATAGACAACAAAGCGCCGAACAGCACGTGCGCCGCGCCATAGGAACGTGGTGCGGAGCGGGGTATGCTTGATGGCGTGAGCGTCAAGCTGGATCTGCGGTATACCGGCGTCGATCAAGCGGCACATCAGGTAGTATTCGTAGCGGTCGCCAATGCTTACCGCAGGGAAGAACCTCTTAATAATAGCCCCACCCAAATCAAAAGCCAACGCTTTACATTGCGTCCGGGGGTACAGCATAGGCCAAAGCAGCGGATCGTTTTCAATGAATCGGTGGTGCCGCTCGATCTGTTCGACGTCAGCAACCCCCCAGGGCGCACACAATTCAATCTCTGAATTAAGATGAAATTCATCCAGCCGTGACTTCAACTCCAGTGCGTCTTTACGGGTGATCTGAGTCATACCTGCATGCTCAGACTCATCATACCACGGCGCTGGCAGTTGAAGGAGGGGCTGGCGAAGACACGAAAGAACGCCAACCCCAAAGCATGGATTTCTAAGGGGGAATCCAGAACCCGTCCTGAGATCTCCTCAGGCACCATACCATGCTCTCTTATTGGGTTAGTGGCGTAGGGCTGAGGAAAGCTCTCACAAAATAATCTGCCCCATTACTTTTTTAAGCCGCAGCCGGATAGATTATGGAGACAATAACGTCGGCTTCCCCACAATTAAATATGGAGATCTACCTATGTCGTTTGAACTAAACCATCCCATTATCATTTTCGTCAGCAAGGACGGCACGGTCACATTCAAACGGCTGAGCAAGCCAACCTTTCATAACGATTCCATGCCAGCGCATAGTGTCGATACCATGGAAGAGGCTCAGGCGATTCAGGCGGCGCTATGCCGCCAGCAAGACGACCCGGTAACAGGCAAGACCGCCTATGCGCTGACCGATTTCGGCGGTACCATAGAGGATCTTGGAGAAGTGGCCGCGCAAATGCGGGAGCAATCGGCGCGGTACCGGGCGCAAGCCATTTGACAATGCTCCTGCCGGACCAGCGGCTCCGACAGCACCCGCCGTGCCTTGAATTCCCTTTGCGCCCACCGCCCCTGCCGGTTACGCTTAAGACGGTTCCGGTGCCACTCAGCGTCGGGCCACTCAACCCAAACACTAACGCGCCAATAGCGCTGTTTTGTTGCCCTTGCAAACCCATCGTGTTTGCAGCGTTTATGTCAGCGAGATACAAATCGTTACCGATCAGGAACGCATTCCCACCAGCGCCGCCTAAATTCCCACCAATTACACCGCTACAACTGAGGTTCTGGGTGAATGAGTTTGCTCCGGTGAAGGTATTTGAACCAGCAATAGTCGCGGGCGTTAAGAGGCTCGCGCTCACGTTGTTAATGCCGTCGTTCGTGAACACGACATTCGTGTAACCAGCCGAAGCGGCGGGGGTGGTTGAGGATAAGTTGATGTTAGACATAGAAGACCTTTAAGCGGCGGCTGAGTAAAATCCACTAACGAAGATTTGGGTAGACCCCGCACTGAAGTTTCCCGCACCAATAATGTTTACGTATAAGCCTTGGCTTCCCGACTGAAAGCCACATAACACCGAGATAGAGTTTAAGATGGCTTGACATGGGGTATCTGGAGTGCCGTTGGGAGTGTTTGCGAAAGGTAAGCCGATGATATTGATTTGCCAACTCAATGGAGCGCTTAGGACCGTGGTGAAATTAGCGTAGAAATAAATGATCGGCCCTACTCGTAGGTACTTGGCTGTGACTCCGGTGGGCGTCGTGCAACCCATACCGGAGATTCCTACAAGAGTGACTGTCCATGGAATCCAATTTGAGCCGCTCGTACCGAAGGAGATGTTGGCGGGCGTGGTGACGGTGAGACTCGGAAAGATACCTTGACCATTCAAATCGACTGACGCCCCGCTACCGGCTCCTGCCCCGTTGCCGAACTTAACGAGATTGCCGCCGTCTAGGTTTAACCAAAGTGGGTTCGCGCCAATCGCGCTAATCACCATCCCGGTGCTGGCTCCACGTATTGAGTTCGTAGTTGGACTGTTGACAGTGCCGGAATAGATGTCAACGTTAGCGCCCACGCTCAACTGCTGTCGTGCCGTCGTTCCGGCTATCGCTACGTTTCCGGTGAAAGTTTCCGTCGTGCCGTTGAAGGCATTTGACGCCGTTAAGGAAGCCGCTCCCAAGTTAGTTAAGGCTGCTGCTGCTGTGATGGCGTTCGTACCGCCGTTTGCTATCGCGACGATCCCAGTCACGTTGCTCGCCGTGCCCGTTGTTGTCTGATTCAATGTCGGAACGTCAGCCGCAAGAATCGCAGCCCATACCGGAGCCGCGCTCACTGTCGATGCTCCGGTCTGAGCAAGGAACCGTTTAACGGCGGTGATGTTACCGGGTAGTATTGCATCTACCCCGGCCACTCCACCGTACAGTAGATCACCAAGAGTCGTGATCGGGGAAAGGTTGTTGAATGCGGTCGCTGCATTGGCAACATCGCTGAGGTTGCTGGCAGCGTTCAGCGGAGTGAATCCGAGCGAGGCTTGCTTGTTGTTGAAGGTAACAAAGTCAGCGGCTTGCAAATAACCAGCCTGAGAAGTCGTGGCCAACTTCACTTGGATGCTGACAGCCGCTAGTAATGCCGACGCGCCACCAGTGATGGTGAGAACAGACGAAGTCAGTTCCGTTAGACTAGAGCCGATGATTGTAGCTTGCTTCCCGGCTAGAGCCGTATTCAGGTCAGTCTGACTTGAAAGCGTTCCTGTGATCGCCCCCCAAACCCCTGTGTTTGCTGGGACGACCCAGGTGGCGTCTTCACGAAGGTACTTTGTGGAACCGGCAGTGACACCCGGATCGGGTACGAGGCCGGTCGCGTGAGATGCGCCCGACGCCACGAATACGCTCAATGTGCTTTGCTTCGAGTTAAACGTGTTCCAATCAGTCGAGGATAAGTAGCCACTCACGGAGGTTGTCGCCTGCTTCACCTGAATAGATGCCGCCACTAGCAAAGCGCTGGCTCCGCCCGTGATTGTTAGAACAGTGGAAGTAGCTTCAGTGAGAGCGGCAGGGGTGATCGTGGCTTGTTTGGAATTAAACGTACTCCAGTTAGCAGAGCTCAATAACCCCGTAACTGAAGCTGAAGCCGTTGGAATGGCTGCCACCGCCGCTGTCGCGGCCCCAGCCGCGTCGTAAGGCAATGCGGGCACATCCGCCACCGCAATCGCTCCCCAAGCTGGAGCGGCGCTCACCGACCCTGTGCCGGTTTGTACATGGAACATCTTGGTGGCGGACGTATTCCCAGCCAACCTTGTGCCAGCGCCGGAAGTACCGCCGTACAAGGTGTCTCCAAGGGCAGTGAGTGGTGAGAGAGCGTTGAAGGCTCCCGCCCCTGTCGTGGCTCCGGTGCCCCCACGTGCTATTGATAGCTGCCCCGCCCATCCCAACGTCATAGACCCGTAGGTCAAACCCGCAGTAACGTTGGTGTCGTTGGTGATAGTGAGAGCGGTTTGTTTTAGGTAGAATGAGTTCCAATCCGCCGATGACAAGTAGCCACTGGTGGTGGTGGTTGCCTGCTTCACCTGGATTGTCGTTGCGGCAAGCAAGGCGGCGCTGCCGCCTGTGATGGTTAATACGCTTGAGGTGGCTTCGGTGAGAGCCGCCGAAGGAAGATCCGCAGTAACTAACGCACGGAGCGCCGCTACGCCGGAACTACCGGATGGGGTCGCCACTACTAAGTTCGCCGCGCCGCTAGGAGCCGGACCTGTCGGCCCGGTGATCCCTTGAGAGCCGGTCGCCCCCGCCGTTCCGGCTGTACCTGTAACTCCGGTTGGCCCAGTGACACCTTGAATTCCTTGGGTGCCAGTAGCTCCCGCCGTGCCTGTGACACCGGTGCCGGTAACTCCGGTAGGACCCGTTGGCCCTGTTCCACCCGTAGCTCCGGTAGCCCCGGTAGAGCTAGCGGTACCAGCTATACCCTGGCTACCCGTTGCCCCAGTAGGTCCGGTTAAGCCCTGGCTGCCCGTTGCCCCGGTGATTCCTGTTGCCCCTGTCGCGCCTGTTACGCCTAAACCTTGAGGCCCTCTGGTGCCTGTTGCGCCTTGCGATCCGCCGCTGGCGAATAGATTCCAGTTCACACCCGCGTCGGACCCCGGAATCACATTGGTGTTCTCTAAGACGCAAACATAGGTTGACCCACTATACTCAGTTACGTCATAAGCTAGGTAGTCTGTGATGGCGCTCCATTCGCCGCGCCAGTTATAACCTTGCCCTGGTAAGCCGGGGATTCCGGGATCGCTTTGTATCCCAGCCGCGCCAGTTGGTCCGGTCGGGCCTGTCGCGCCACCCGTCCCGCCCGTGGCTCCCGTTACCCAAAAGTCATTTACTAAAAACCCACCCACCGGTCCTGTCGCTCCGGTTTCTCCGGCTGCGCCTTGCGGTCCGGTGGGGCCCGTATCTTCAATTGCGCCGCCACTCACGAGTGAAGGATCAATCTTGCCATCGGCGCTGGTAATTACAAGCTTACCTGCGTCACTAACGCCCGCCGACACCTCAACGGTGTTCGTCAACGTCTCCTGGTAGGGTCCGGACGTGACCGGAAGTGTGACTGTTGGTACCTGAATGGCCATTACTTTTCCTTCCCAAAAGAAGGGAAAAGTTCATTCAAACTACTTCGCTTGGAGCTACCTTTCCCTGCCGATAGCTGTGATCGGCTTTCGACACTCCGGTAGATAAATCCACATTCGCTTAAATTACCTCGTCATCTTGTACAAGAGGCATGACACTTTCTAATAGATTCGTGACCCTTGGGTCTTCCGGAACTTCGTCAATATCCATGACCGGAGCGGCGTTCACATGCGCGGCCTTGGCAAGGTGTGCTCTTGCGGCGGGGCTTTCCGCTAAGGGGTTCACCAAGCGGATGCCATGATTTGCGCCGCCCGCCTTCGTGGTTGGCTTGGTCATGGGGCGCTGGGTGGTGCCGGTAGGCGGCGGTGCCCCACCGATCCGTTCCAACCGCTTCGCCTGCGCCACGGGATTATCTATAGGTATGACTCGGCGTTCAACCGCTTCCGGCAGCGCAGCCACGGCTAGCGCTTCGCTTTGCCGCTTGACCTCCAGCGCTTCGGCCACGGTGAGCATCATTTCCTCATCGGCGGCATGTTTAGCACACTTCTTACTGAACACTACACTGGCAGGAATGGTGCGTTTCACATCGTCAAAGCTCATTAAGGTAATGCAGCCGCAGTCCTCCCGCTCAATGGCGCGGTTAAAGGTAACACTATCGGTGACTTTCACTCATGCTCCTTATACGGGGTGCTGAATCAAGAAGTGATAGGCCAGCCAGCCGATCAACATAGCCCGGATGTAACCGGGGATGGTGTCGCAGATCAAGCCCGTCAAGGTGGCTTCGCTTCTATCGAAAAGCCCTAGTGTTTCAAAGGCCAGGAATAGCGCGAATAAGATGCCCCAGATGACTTTGTTCCAAGTCGGCCAGGGGTAATTGAATAATTTATACACTACGTTCATCGGTCTCTTCTTCCTTACTTTGGTGCTCCAAAATGAATGCTGATGCCGCCCACTACGCCGCCGTTCGCCGCGCCTCCAAAGACGCCGAACCTCTTAAACACCCGGTAGTCGATGGTGGCGGCAGGTTTTAGATGGATGGAAGCCGTCCCATTAAGTGGGCTGGGTAGGCTGGTGGTGGATAAGCCAAGCCCTAAAGTCCAGCGTGGGAAGTTTGTTTCTGCTGGACTAACCAACCCGCTAGGGCTGTACACGGTGTTGGCTCCGGTTATGGGAATGTCTTCGTTGCCGATCACGATCATCTTGCTGGGATCGAGTGGGTCGGGCTTTGACACCGTGCGGCTCAGCCGGATCGTGGTGCTTAAACCACCGCTCTTTTGCTTCTCCCAACTCCCTAGCGAAGTTGTAAACTGTTCCTGGTAGTGAGTCCAGTTTGTTCCCGCGAATGCCTTGGTTGGATCTACCTTCGCTGGGTCGTAAGACAAGCTGACACTCGCCAGCGGCGGCTCGTTGCCGATGCGCGTTTCCTCTATGACATAGCCGCTCAAAGCGCCGGTCGCGGCATTGTGGGTAGTGGCGTCGAACGTTACCGGCTGTGGAGCCATCGCCGTCACACTCGCCTTCGCGGTACCCACAGCCGTAGTTAAGGCGTCAATTCGGGCATTCTGTTGCCGCATCAAGTTGAAGACAGCCGTGCCAAATGCATCGGACGCTTGGGTTGACACTTCTCGCGTCGTGCCTTTGCTATTACCCGATTCCGCTACGACGCCTGATGGACCAAGTTGTTGAAACTGCTGAGCTAAAGTAGCGGTGGTCTTCTTTTGGCTTTCCAGTTCCGCGCGGAGATCCTTGGCATAGTTCCAACCGAAGACAATCAGAACAACCACCACGAAGAACGTGATCACCTTGAGGTGATTCGGGATATTCTCCGTGACATACGCCATGAATCCTGGCTTCTTGATGACAAGTGGCGATGTTGAAGCATCGTCCTGCGGCGTAATCATTATGCGATCTTCCATTTCATCGGTAGTTGGCCAAGCTTCTTAGTAATGGGTTTCTTTTTCACGGCCTTCTTCCTAAAGACTTTCGAAGTTGTAGCGGCCTTCTTTAGGGGTCGCTTATTCTTCTTAATTTGCTTCTTCAGAGGCTTCGTGGCGGCCCTCCGGGTCGTTTTCTTTTTCGCCTTCTTGAGCGGCTTCTTTTTGACCGGCGCTTTTGCGCCGGATTCAAGCCGTGCCAGATCCTTGACGGAAAATTTGTACTGAAGCCCGAAAATCCGCACTACGTCGTGGTAGTTCACGACGGATGGGTCCACTTTCCTGAAATAGTCTTCAATGAGATGCCCCTTGATGACGCCATGAACAATCGCTAGATTCTTCGGCTGGCGCAGCGATCTGTCCTTCAGCGCGGCTAGGACCTTCTTCCCGATCATGAAGGGGTCATGCGTACCCGTAGTGATCAGCCGCTTAACCAGTGCCGTCACCGTTTGCTGGCGGCCATGTTTGGCGGGCGGCGGCGCTGCCAGCCCGTCTTCGGTGTTGAAGGCGTTATCTTCGCAATGGATATCCTCCTCAACTAACCCGCCCAGCCCTTCAGCATCCAATATGCCAACTAGCTCCGAGTAGTAGAACACCCGCAGGTGTTCCGGGATATGGCTCATATCCAGAAGGTTGCGAACCGGCGTTTCCACCAGCATCACCTTTGTCTTCACCTCAATCCTTACAATGGCGATGCCGTCATACAAATCAAGGACGGTGCCGCACCAGTCCCGTAAATCGCCATCTAGAATGCGGACAAAGCTATCCACGCCTATGGTCTGAGCGCGATTGCTGAAGTTCGCCTCTGCCAGCCGGATGTTGTCTTGAACGAATGAATCTTCCACCTGAATCGCTTTCGAGGGATGATTCGTCCCACCCAGTGTGACTAACCCAGCCACGCCCGTGATCGTTTTGAGGCGGAGCAACTTACGAAAATTGGGGGAGCGCACAAAAAGGCAGTTAGCCGTCGTCAGTTCAAATACACCCAAGCCCCTGGCGGCGATTGGAATGAACACCTCTATCGGCGACTCGCAGAAGATAGCGGCTAAACTATGCCCCAACCTGCGCAGTGTACTCTCAATGGTTCGCTCCGAACGCAGTTCCACCATATACCAGTGCATGTCCGCGAATTGAGAGACGTCGCCGTAGGTAATGATCATAGTTATTCTTCCATGCGCCTCTTGATTTCCTCGACAGTGAGGATGCGCGGGACGGCAGTGCCCTTCATGACCACATCGCCCCCGGTCGGCGTCCTTAGGCCGGGTTTGGTGCCGCTACCTGTGTCGGATTGGATCACTGGGTTGTATTTGTCTTTCCTTAAATCGTTCAGTTCCAAAATGAACGTAGGATGCAGTTCAGGCGACAGCGGGCCAATATTAGACCACTTGATGAATAACTGAGTGATTTCCTTGAGTGGCGCAAAGTGTGACGAAATAACCTGCTCGTTGAAGACATCGCGTGAAAAGGCCATGAATAGGGTCTCAATCAATTTGAAGAACCCAAGACGCAATACCAGTTCCCCGGCGATAGCCACCGCTGCGGTAAAGTCATCCTTCAAGAGCATCTGGAAGATGGTTAGCGCGGTAGTGGCCGAATCACGCTCTAGAATGTCGCGGCTGTTCTCTAGATTGACGTCACCGCAAGCGGCGGCCAAGCCTAAATCCCGTATGGCATCGCGCGGTCTGCCCTTAGCATGCACTGCGACCGTTCGGAGTCCATCCTGGGTGTAGCGAATCCCTTCCCGGTCTGCTATTTTCATAAGCATGCCGATGAGCGCATCCACCGGCACTTCGCTGAAACGCGCAAGTGTGGCGCGTGACTGAATTGTTGCCGGTATCTTGTCTCCTTCTGAGGTGACAAAGAGAAAAGTGATGGAGCAGTCGCCGGATTCCAATGGTTTTAGAAATACATCCCACGCCTCTGGGGATAAGCGATGCGCTTCGTCCATAATCACCACATGGCATTTGCCAAGGGTGGCTGGGTTGTCCGTGTTGGACATAAGCTCCCGCGCGGCGGCCACGCCTGAGCAGGTGGCGGCATCCACTTCCATGAAGTCCGGGTGAATGGACAATTCCGTTTTGCAAGAAGGACACTTCCCGCAGCCAAGTGGATCGTCGCCAAGACACATAAGCGCCTTGGCAAATAGATACGCTACCGATGTCTTACCGACCGCGTAGGGGCCATCAAAGATGTAACCTCTGGTCCTGAAGGCTGGCTTTCGTAGAACAGCGTGAAGCAGGCGCAATACATGCTCCTGCCCCACAACTTCGTTCCAGCGTTTTGGTCTTTCCGCGATGAGAGACATAGAGGTTTAGGCGGACACGAGTTCTTCGCTAGGCGCTTGCTGCACGTCAAGGCCGATCACGTAAAAGCCCTTCCGTAGGAACCGCTTCTTCCCAGGGCGTGAAGGAGTTGGTGTCAATCAGGTCCAAGGCGGGTTCACCCTCTTCCGCAATGAGGGGTTGAATCCCGTTTGAGGTGGCGTCTTCAACCCCCAGCACGAGACGGAAGGTACGTTCCATCACGCGTACGCCGAAAGCCATGGAGCGCAGCCACTCGGACCAAAAGTGGGCGATGGGCGGCGGCACCTTATTATTGGCGCGGATCTCCTTCTTGATGATCTTCTTGAAGCCGGGAATGTCAAAGCCACGCAGCATCGCCGCGCCCACATCCACCATGTTGATGCCGTCATTGACATCCAGGGTGAATAGGTCGTTGCGGTATGTACGCTCCACGCCCTTCTTGGTCCTGGCGATGAGACGCTCCTGAATGGTGATGGAAGCTGAGTACAACTTAGCCTTACCAGAGAGTTGCAGCAGGCTGGTGGCGTTCGTGGGCGTCTTGACGGTCACGAAGTCGCCGTTATCGGCCAAGCTGATTTGCGCCGGTGAACTGATACCGACCCAGCGGTCGGCCTCCACTTCGGTCGAAGAGAAGTAATCTTCGACGACGTGCTGCACTTCGGCGTCGTCAATGATTTCGAAATCTTCTTCCACGGCCTTCGCCGCGTCATAAGCGTGAGCGATGAACTTGTCCTTGTAATCGCTATTAGTGAGAAGAGTGTTTAGGAGTTTGGATGGCCAATGGCCGTTGTCCGGGAACTTCCAGGCGACAGGGATGGTTTCAACGCCAAGGGTGAAGAGCAGCTCCTCGGCGGCTTCAATGGCAGCCTTGCTGCTGCTGTTGATGTAAACACGGCCTTCGGCCCAATCGAGAAAGATGGGGATTTGTTTGCGGAGGGTCGCGGATGTACATTCAGCCTCCACTCCTTTCTTGTCTTCCGAAGACAGGAAACCGAACGGGCACTGATAGTCGTTGTATGACACTTGCTCCTGCATGGACGCAAGATCGGCGATATCCTTCCATTCGTTGGTCACCAGCCACATGCCATAGTGGGTGTGACCGTCGTTTAGGGCGAATTCATGCTCACCATAGGCGTAGCCGGGTAGCTGCGTCAGAGCAGTGGACGGTTTCGGATGGGAATCTTCACCCAATGGCCAGCTTTCAAAGTACGTATGGATATCCATTGCCTCATTACCTTGGAGCGGGAACCAATCATCCAGCCGGGGTGAACGGAACGGGTTGATGCCAACGGTATTGACACGGTTCTGGCGGGCATGGCTGGCCGCCCATAGTTGCGAGGTTGAAAGCATGACGCCGGGATCGGCGATGCTCTCTATGAATTTAGCGACTTCGGAGGGGTTGAGGCCAAAGATGGCCCAATTACCTTTTCCAAACATGTGGTAGTTCTCTTTCCAGGCTCTAAGGGTGAAAACCCTGCCTGAAAGCTAATACCCGCGCTGACGGCGAGTGCGACGGTATTTATTTAAAAGAAATTCTGAGCATTTAGGTGGTAACCGGGTACTAACATCTAGGATGATTTTCTCCAGAAGCGCTTTACTGAAGACGGTGACCACTTTTCGTTCCTTTGATCCCACGGTACTTGCCTACGCGGGGATGCAGTTCGGCGAGAAGAGGCCGCTCATGCACGTGGCCACGGCAACCGGGTATATAGAAAGCGACGGTTACGGTAAGGAACCTCCCCAGCTGATCGTGTATCTGCAACATCTCAAAGACATCCTGACAAACCTCCAGGACGATGAGATTGACTTGAGTGACAAGAATGGAATTCTGACCGTCAGCAGCACCAAGGGCTATGTCACGGAACTCAAGGTGCATACCGGACGCCCTGAGGTGCGATGGGCTTTGGCGCACGTGCCCGGTAAGCCGAAGCCAGACATGCAGGCCGATGGCTTCAAGGGAATTAAAGCGTGTGGGTTCCCGCTGGCCGTGCAGCCGGTGCTCCGCGAAAACAAGCTGATGCTGGTCACTGACTATGGTGTTGTGATGCGGCATGACGTACCGCTATCGGCTTACCCGTATCCACGTGAATCGTTTCTCAAAGCGATCACCAACATAGCGGTTGAGAAGCTGTTCATGACGGAAAACGGCTACTGGGCGGCATTAGGTGGTGGCTTCAGAATTATGGTTTCCGGGCATCGTGCCGGTGAGGAAGTTTTTAACATTTATAACGTAGCTTCCACGCCCATCGCTGACTTCCCGGCAGCCAGGTTGATTCAAGCGCTAGCGGCAGCGGCGAACTTGGCTGATAAGAGTTCACGCGTGCTACTAGATCCGGTCAACGGAATTATCGCCAGGGACTCGCAAAAGCAGGACAACCGCTTCGCTATCGGCGACACGACCGGCTGGAGCCGGTTCACCATTCTGCCGCGCACGGCTGAGCTTCTAGCCGATACCCTTGTGCAGGCTAAGGAGGGGGGGGATACAATCAAATTGGAGCGGATCGACGCCGTTACGATGCGCTTCACACGCGGCCCGTGGCAGGTCACATTCAAGATTGCGCTCTAAAGGAATACGCCCTAAATAAAGTTCATTCCGACTACTTTTTGAGGGGTCAGCCAGATAGGATTAGAGTATGGACATACTGTATACGAAAATGACACCACTTAAGGATGCCCCGAACCGCGAACTTGGTAAGGGGATTGACGCTGAAGGGCTGACGCGGGCGATGTTGACGACAACCTGCACAGCCAGTTACAGGTGTGTCTATTTTGCTGAATCCCCTAAAGGCCATTTTATGACAACCCACCTGCATGTCGCCGTTGAATACATTGAGAAGTTTCTTGGGCTGGAATACGTCCATACAGACATTGAATAAGAAAGGAATAACCTATGAGCACCTACGATCCGAAATGTGAAGACTTAGCGCGTGAATTCCTGCCGTCAAACATCAGCGCCCGACTGGTTGCGGAGTTGTCAGTAGCGATTCAACAAGCGGTGGAAGATTGGCTGGAATCCAAAAAGGCCGAACTGGAGGGCGAGCTGACCGCTTATACCACCAGTAACCACCTAAAACAATGATGGCCAACCAGCAAATATTTTTCAAGTCAAGCTTCCCGGATTAGGGAAGACACGGTATCATAAATTATGCCCGCGCTTCAAACCGAAATTATTTCTACCCGCTCCTCACTCGCCCGCATCCCCCAACGCCGCGACTACGAGCGGGAACAATCCGCGCGTATCCAGCAGCGCATGACGGCTCTCTTGATGCTTAAGCTGCTACTCGTTAAAGCGGTCGCCTTGATCGGCAAGACGATTGAGGTTATTGCGTCCAACGGTATTGGCCAGATCGAGGCCACCGTGACGAATGGCCTACGCCTGGTTCTGCCGGAGAGAGATATAGCCTTTAAGGTTGCAAAGAAAGAAGGCGCTCGTGGCAACACCTACTCATTTGAAGTACATCAGGGGGAAGTTCATGGGCCAATTCTTGAGACGTTCGGTGGTACCGTCGCGAACGTCGTCTCCCTCTTGCTGCGCGTCCTCGTGATCAAGCGGTTCCGTTTAGCCAAATTCCTGGCATTCGATGAAGCTTTAAATCATGTCAGTATCAAGCATCTACCAAAAACGTCCGAACTCCTCAAAACGCTGGCGTCCAGCGGCTACACGATCATGGCCGTTACGCACCAACCGATTCTAGCGTTCGCCGCCGATCACGTCTATAGCGGGATTCCCGGTGAAGGGGATGAACCCCCTACGTTGATCAAACTGAATCAAAGCGAAATCGCGGAAATCCGCGAACTAGCGGCCTAACTGGTTGCCCGCCGCTCCCATTCGGCCAGCCAATCCCGGTTGCTCATGACTAGCCTTCTTTGGTCATTAGCAAATGCATAAGCGTTGGGGATCGAATGCTCATCTCAACGGAATGGGAAATTCGTCTGGATAAGGCAAGCAAGAGCATGTTACGCTGTCCCTCCCCACTACCATCCGTTGAAGCATCTACGACGTTGTGGATTGCCGCCATCAATGCTTCTTGAGCCTTCTGATGCCGGTATTCCATGAGCTGAATTATGTCGCGAAACTCAAAGGTCCCGCCTTCGATGCGAATTCGTTCTTCGATTTCCGGTAAAGTGACGGTCATAAAGCTAGTGTATAGCGCCCCGCCCGGTATTAACCAGTGTGGCCGTAAAATCACTGGAGGACATCCTTGCCCAATTGGGCGAAATCATCCATCGGCATCGGCGGAGCTTCATCAGGAAGCACATCCGCCCCTGCCCGCAGAACTGTGTCTACGCGAACGCTTCGCGAAAAGGCGTCCAGGGTTGCACGCGATGCGATTCAAGCAACCCGGAAGCTTGCCGGGACGAATCTAAGTTCGTGCCAATGGATACGAAAGAAGAATTAGCGGACCAATTCGCGAATGACCTGAGAAATCCGCAGGTGCTACGCCACCAATATCGTGACGTTATGAGTTTACTTTGGGTGGTGGGTGGATTCAAGGGTGAGGAGCCGGATGAGAACGTTATTAAAGCAGTTGAGTTCAGGAGATAACAATGTTGTCGGGACTAGCGTTCTTTACAGGTGCGTGGACGGACCCGCTGTGGCTGATCGGCAAGACACAAGAGTTCTTCGATGCGCTTCCACCAGAAAAAAAGCTGGGAGATCAGTTCTCTTTGGCCGCCGCCAGAATTGTGGAGCGCCGGGAGTGGCAGCCGTCCCTTCCGATCATCGAAGCCAACCTAGATGCAGTCATCCGCGAACTGGGCATCTACTATGTGCCGAAGACCATCAACCCCGGCCCGTGTATTGTCTTCCCCATGCGGGATTACCGCATGGATAACATGGTCACGTCCCACATGATCCATCCGTTTTACCATGTGGAGCGCAAAGGCGGTGGCATCGCCAAGTACGCGCATCTGGGGGCCAAGGCTACCGAGGGAACCCCTAGCTGGTTCGGTATTACCGATGAGTTTATAAGAAGCGTCCATCTCCAGCGTTCCGTGTTGCTGGTTGAAGGGTTCTACGATCTACTGGCTGTCCGCTTGCTACATCCGGGCGCTCCGGTTATATCGACGGGCACCAAGCGCGTCAACAAGGCGCACGTACAATACTTGCGCATGTTGAATGTCGCCCGTGTCCTGGTGATGTTTGATCATGAGCGCGGTAAGGACGGCAAGGAAGGCGCGGGGGATCGGGCTGCCCGCTACACCGTCAAAGAGTGGGACAATAAGCATAGGATGCGCTGGATGGCCGTCCCCACGCTGACGGAAGATCCTTCGGACGCCCTCAAAGATAGGCGAAGCGCTTACACCTTCCGCCAATATTTACGCACCTTGTTTCCGCTGGCCGAAAGGAAAGTGGTTTAAATGACGTCTCATCCTGTACTACTTTTAGTACTGGCCTGTGTTACGTTTCTCTTCATGCTGATGGCGCTTCGTTCGAAGCGCTCCGGCTTTAGTGTTCTGTATCGTACATGTGAGTTATTTAGCCTCATCCTCATCGGCCTTGCTTCGGCTATCATGGCGTCGTGCATCGGCTTTGAGATCGCCTGCGGAGTGTTCTGGAAGAAGTCAAAGATCGAGTACTGGACACGTTGGAATTACCTTACCGCCTTGCCGGTCGATAAGCATTCCGCCCGCTTGCGGCCAGCGGATTCGTTCACTCCAATGAAGAATCCTGGGGCACGAACAGCAACTCCCCGGTAGCGACAGCCCGATTTTGTAATTGTGAAGAATCCCGCGTGGAAGTAATCGCCCGGTTGGTCAGACTGAATTCCGTTTCATAATCATTCCCAGCGCTGTCGTACGTGCCGATAAGTAGGATGCCACTATGCAGATTTTCAACGGCGGCGAAGCGCACGAATTGGACGTTCGAAGCTCCATACAGCGTGCCCTGCGACAGTTCTAACACGCCGGTCACCGTGAAGGCGTCATCGTCCACTTGCAGCAGTAGAACGCCATTCGCGCCGTACAGAATGAACACCCGCTGGCCAGCAAAAGGCGGCGTTACCATGAAGCGGGTGTAGGTCAGCGTGGTGGAGTCCGATAGGGAAATGACACCCGCCGCGTCATCCGTGTCCCGTACCGTGGAAGTTGGCAAGAACTGCAATAGCTTCTGGGCGCTGGTCAGTACGACGGTTTGATCCACGGCGTAGAGCGCGACGTCAAGAATCGTGTCGGTCGGTACTGGCGTCAGAACGTGGAAGCGCCCCCCATTCAATACCACGCCAACTGAGGTTGGGCCGATCAACAGGAGGCTGCCCTCCTGACTCGTGCCGACCACTGGCGCGCGTCTGACGTTGGTAAAGCCGGTAAGAAAGCTGGATGCGGTGGGCGCGGGCCACGCCTGTGGGGTATTGCGCTGGCTGATATTGCCGTCGAAAAGGGAGTAATTCAGATACTCCGTTTCCCCGGTTGCGGGCCGCGCCGCGACGTTAACGCTAAACGTACCGGACACCGGCGCATTCAATCCATCCAATACCGTGAGGGTGAAGGTCAAAGTCTCACCTGTTATGAGAGCGCCAGCCGTATTGAAGATGAGGTTTTCGATTCCCTCCGTCGCTTCCACCATGGCAACTGTGGTTCCAGCCGTTTGCGTCCAGGCGTAGGAAGCCACCACGTAGGGACTCACGGTGACCGTGGGTATCAGTTGCACGTTCGCGTTACGCGCGACCGCCAGCGGGGTGAACGGAGCGATGACGGCGAGAGCGATCAGGGGATAAGACAGTGTGGCCGATGCGCTGTTGGTGAGCGCCCCCGTCTTCGTCACCAGCACTGTTAGGATCACCGTTTGCTCCGCTGGACCAATAGCCCCCGGTAACGTGACGGTCGCCGTCGATCCATTGGACGTGAGGACGCCTAACCCGGTTGGATCGGTCAAGCTCCACGTGAATGTGATTGGCTCCATGTTCGGATCGTAGCTGGCGCTGGCGTCAAAGGTGTAGGTGATGTCGCGCTGGCAGGTAACTGCCGGTGGTGACAGTTGAGCCACGGGCGGTACCTGGAAGCCGGTATAGAAGCGCCCCACGTTATTGGTCGCCTGCTGCGACAGAAAGCCCCAATTCATTGCCGCTGATAGAATGCTTTTCGACCCACGCAGCCAGTTCGCCAAGCCAGGGTAGGGGAAATCGGTGCGCGGCGTCAGCACGGATAGATCGGCGCTCACGTCGAAGAGGACGATGGGCGCTCCGGCCTGAAAGTTATTCAGGTCGGCCTTTATCACGGCAAGCACCAAGCCGTTAGTCGATAAAGCCATGGTCGGCTCGACTGGTGAGAAGGGGGTAGCAAACAGCTTGCTGGAAAAAGAGTTGAACTGCCAGGGGGAGTTGGTGGAAAACGCCGCTTGGTAACCCAGAAGCACGTTGCCGAACAATGACGCCTTGACTTGTGAGTAATAACCTTGGACCAAGTAACGGACATCCCCATTACCGATCACCGTGAGCTTGTTGGACATGTAGCGTGTGGATACAGTCGTCAGTATGGTAGGCGCTGCCACACCCGTCGAAGATCGCATGATTCGCGCTACGGTAAGGGCGATATCGGCGAACGTGTAGAGCTTGGGGCCGTAACAAACGTAGATCTCGACGGTGACCCCGTCCGCGCTCCACAGCGAAACGGCTCCATAGCGGCTACCTACCGCGAAGCCTTGTGAGAGTAGCGTGTCTGTGGCCACGGTAACGCCAGCAGCATTGATCTCTAGACCCTCCACAGTTTCAGTGGCGGCGGTGAGTAGGGAGGTGGCAATGTAGCAATGGCCGTTGGTCAGGCAGACGATATCGTAATCGGAGCCGACAATGCCATTCGTGTCGATAGGGAACGGGCCGGTTAGGATTTGAGTGGATGGCTGGTAGGTGTACTTATCCAGGCTCACATTGCCTGCCGATCCGGTTTGTCCGATGATGTGAATGCTGCCGGTGGCGTCGATGGCGATGGCCGGATCGAACGCCAAGGCCAAGCTGAAGACGGAGGGAATCTCCACGGCCAAGGAAAAAGAAGCGCCGTCGTTCGCTGAGCTATAGAGCGCCGCCCCGGCTACGGTAGAGTTGGCGGCCAGCCAGATGGTTCCGCTGGTATCGGTGGCGAAGACGGCGTTGCCGGTGAACTCAACGTTAGGAGACCAGGGGCCGGAGAATGGGATGCTGGCCATATTAAATGGCCTTCTCTGATTTACATGCCGTCACCGGAACCCTCCATACCGTCTGTCGGCGGTTCCTCTTCTTGAAGATTGAGGTTCTTGGAGATGCGTTTCAGGATGTCCGTCTTGTTGATCATTTCTCCACCCAGCGCACCATATAGGGACGAAATCAATTCATTGAACTTTGAGTCGGACACCGTGAACAAATCATCTTCCAACTCACGTTTCACGGTCTCCGCATCCACTCCTAGAAACTCATAAATCGTCGCGACCGGCAGCGATCCCTTCGCGTAAAGATTAAAGAGCATTTCGTAAAGGTCCCCGCTATCTCTTAGAGCCAACTGCCCAAACGTGATCTTTGGGTAGATCCAGCGGGGGCGGCCATAGTTGTCACTCTCGAAAAAGCCCTTGAGCATGGAAATTGGTTTAAAAAGTTGATTCTCCACGATATCGGAGAGTTCTTCTCTGAACTGGGTGTAGGTGACGGACATCAAATCCAACTGGATTCGGTTACCGCTGTACATGCCTTCGCCAATTAAGATTTCCGGTGAGAAGCCCAAGCCAATAGCGAGGTTGGCATTGGTGTGAGACCACTCATCCGCCAGGTTCAGCAACCGGGATTGGCTGTCAATCTCATTCCAGGTCACTTCGTAGTTGCAGACGATTGTGTAGTCCGGGTCCGACTTCGCCTCATCCGCGTGAGCGCGTAACTGCGCTATTTGAACCTCAGAGACGCCAGGAGCCGTGATCAGCGTCTTTGGAGTCATGTTCCTGGAAGCTAAGGTCGTTTGCACCTGACGGAGCTTCTCACGGTAGATGATGGCCCGCATGGTGGACTGTAGAGCGGAGCGCCCGTGCAACTCATAGCCGGATTTCTTACGCGCAAAGTGGATCACATAGGAACCAGCGAACGGGCTGCGGTTCAGTGGGATCACGCCATCCGCCGCTAAGGTATCCTTGATGTTCTTTGGTACCTCTTTGTCGGCTAGATAGGAAGATTTCTCCCCTTCGGAAGGCTTGTAACTGATCACCGGATCATCGCCGGTTTCATTGGCAATAGAGATGCGTTCCGGTTGGAGAATCTGGATACGGTCGAAGCCATCATAGTTTTTGTTGACAACGTGGCTGAAGATTTCGTCCTCAAGCGCTTTCTCTTCGGTCAGATCGTGAAGCTCTTCGAGTAGATCCTTCTTCCGCTCTAGCAAATGGATGTAGCGCTTTAGCTGGTTGATCTCGCGATCACGCGCGGCGTCCTCTACCGTCGTGACCGCATTCTGCGCGTCGTCGGCCATGTCGGCTGGTATTGATCCGCCGCCACCACCCCCACCACCGAAACCGCCACCACCACCGCCGAAACCGCCATCCATTCCTTCGCCGCCTTCGACCGGATCGCCGCCCTCCATATCCGATACACCTAAATCGCCGCCTTCAGCGTCCGGCGCTCCGGCATCCCCGCCTATGGCATCCCCACCACCAGCATCCGGAGTCGCCGCGTCTCCCCCACCCGCTGGAGGATCACCAGGCGCGGCAAGCTTAGCCCAGCGTTCATCGATTACTTTGGCAACTTTACCAAGTTTGGTGCCCTGCGATCTCTTATGAAGATTTTGAATTGCCGACAGCGAAGCGAGTTTCGCCTGATGGCGCACGATCAGTTTGTGGGCGACATCCGGGTCTTCGGTATCAAGTTCCTCACCGATGTCGGCCATTTCAATTTCTAACACCTGAGACGCACGTTTCATTTTCAGTGACGACGCTTTGCGGCGGGCCTGGATGAAATCCGGTAGGATCTCTTCCTCCTGGCCGACGATGGGCTTGTTTTCAGCCTCGCTCATCGGTGATATACCAGCTTGGAATCCGCGACCGCGCTTCAGCGCCTGCGCGGTCGCTTTGCAGATTTCCAGCTTCAGGAAGTCTTCCGGCTGCTCCACGAACAAGAACGCTTCGCCAATCGCATGGTATTCGCGGGTCGCTTGAATGATTTCGGCGAACATGCGCGTATCGTTCATGAGCCGCTGGTAGAAATCAAAAACGTAGTCGGCAAAGGACTCCACGCTACACTTTGGCTTCTCCAGCTTCATCTTGGATAGTGGCAGTTCGGTATGAAGATCGATGGCGCGGGCGACAATCGGATCGCGCGTGTAGGCTAAACGGTAGAACTCAAGCTCTTCCGCCCGCGAAGAGGGCATCTCCAGGGCATCAACCGGAAATTGGTAGGAGTAGTAGCCAATGTTGTTCGAATCGGCGATGTTGGCCGGTCCCAGTTCCCCATCTGAGAACAAACCAGCGGTTTTCGATTTGTGGCCACGCATGGCGCTGATGCGGGTGAGCGCGGCGGCGTTCTGACTCACGCTGCCGTCGTCATTGACCATCGTGTAGCGCCCAGCGGATGCGAAGTTAAAGGGCTCCTTGGCTGCCGGAGCCTTACGCGGCGTCCGGGCGGCGGGTTTCTTAGGCATCAATCACTCCTATGGAGGGATTGAATAATTCGCTTTCAGGCATTTAGAACGCCGCTCTCGCTTCATCCGCCGCTTTCCGATGGCATTCGTGTGGGCAAAACGCTGTGCGGCAGTAACCACACTGGCCTACAGTGCATTCCATACTCACGACGGCGGTATGGCAGATACAGGCGCAAGGGTAACAATCGTCCGTGTTGTCGAAGTTGGCAAACTTAATCTGGCCGCCACAGTGTGAATGCTCCCCGTTTCTGCAATTGCTGCTGATCATTCATCCACCGTATTGGCGCGGTCAGCCAACTCTTGGCGCATCCGCTCTAGCAGGACAGGATCGAGGATCAGCGGAGCGGGCGGCGTAGCGGCACCTTGCGGCATCACCACCTTCACTACTACAGGCGGCACGACAACCTGCTCTTTGACCGGCTTCGGCGGCTTCGGCGGCTTGGCCTTTTTGACGACGGTTCTTACGACTCTTCGTATCTCCGCCTCTATGCGCTCTACCGCCCCTAGCTTTGCTTCCCGCAGTTTCAACAAACTCTTCCTGGCATCCCGCAAGGCCAGCCCGATCATCTGCCTTTGGTTCCACTCCTCACCCGCCACTTCAGGATCGATGAGGTTTGCTTGCTTTGCCAGAACGTCTTCCAGCGGTTCCATTCTGTTGAGGTATATGATCGTTTCATCCACACGCCTGCACGCCAGGTTCAGCAGGGCAAGGGAGTCCGATAGTAAATGATCCGCCGTGTGAAGGATACCCTTCTTGTTGCTGATAATGATCTCTTCGGGACTGAACTTCCAATTACGCATTTACTCTCTACTCCGTGGTAAGGTATTTGAACGGGATGCTAGTGTGCGCGACACGCTTGAGGTGGGTGATTTCGCCTTTATAACTAATGGCCATAGTTATTTTTCCATCCGGGTAACCCAAGTGGGTCAGCAGCCTTTCAAAGGTTAGACTGTCTAAGTCCTTTAGGATCGGCGTTTTCAGGCCGGGGCGTCCTGGCTGCCCAGTGGCCACGATTGGGCCCGCTGCTGGCGGCGCGGTCGGTCGTACAGGCCGCTTCTTGACTTCGCGGAAGAGATTGTCTTCCTGGCATGGATCGTTATCAATCATGGGTGGTTCTTCTTTCTCTTCTGGTGCGTTAACAACGGGTGGCTCACCTAAATCCTCCGCTAGAGGCTCCTGGGCGGAAGGGATACTTTCCATTTCAACCACCGGTGGCTCCAAGGCTGGTTCCTCGGCGGGGGCCACCGCCTCCTCAACCGGAGCCGTGAAGTCGAACCCCATCTGGGAGTTTGGTTCTGGCGGTGCAGGCGGAGCCGGTTCCGGTTGCGGTTCAGAACCGCCAGCGCCGGGATCGGGGCCAAGGATCGGTATGGGTTTGCGCTTGATACGGTCAAAGGGTAGTGAACACAACCAGCCTTCCGGTGGCATGGGATCGCGGTCGTCGGCTGTCAGACCGCGCCGCCGTTCATACTCCAGGAAGGTTTCCATTTTCGTGGTGTCTTCGTCGGGCGTACCGTCAACCGTCCAATACTCATGGAGTTGCAGCACGGCGAACAACAGCTTCCGTACCATAGCCGGTTCCTTGGCCTCCAGGACGTGATGAGACACCTCCACGGCAGCCGGGTGAAGAGCCTTAAACTCTTCCTTGACATGGCCCTTGAACACCAGGTCGTTGCCAATGAGCCCTTGGCACAAGTTCTCAACATAAGGCCGGTCGAACTCAGCAGGCAAGTACTCCTCCAAGCCGGGGATATCCGTCCAGCCAGAGGGCTTATTATCGCTGTCGCCCGTCAAATGGTAGCTGACATCCCAGGAATCACCATATTCGGTATCGGCTCCAATAGGCACCGGCCACTGCCTCCGGGCGTGGATCTTCCGTAGCTTCATCTCCCGCGTCAACCTTGGCACGATGAACGGCACGTAGGCGTTCTTCACCGAGTAGTCAATCTCATCGTGGACGGAACAATGCACGCGAAGCACCGATTGCGCTAAAGGCTCATGTTGAGTGAACAGCATATACAGTCTGTTGATGGCCATGCGCATGAAATCACCGGCCAGACCTTGCAGCGGCGCGTTGACGGACACACGCCCTATCTCACTCATGAATTTGTTGTAGTCAATAGCTTTACGAATAGCCGGGTCGTCGTAGAGACTATCCATTTGCGTCTGGATGGCGGAAGCCGCGTCCTTTTGAGAGTCACTCAAAGGAGTCAGGGGGTCCTCCGCTTGCGCTTCGAATGCGCGGTATTTCTTGCGCAGCTTGATCCATTTGAAGTAAGTATTTAGCTCTGAGTCACTGGGCTTTGCAATGCCGCGCCGTTTCATGGCTGACATGAATTTGATGATGCGGCCTGTCGGCGTTGTGCAGGTCAACTCTTCCTTGGCCGTGCGCTGCATGCCGTCGCACCATTCGCGGAAGGTAGACACCTTCGCCCAATACGCCGCCACCATCTCACGCGCCATCTCCCTGGTGATGTCCGGCATCTCCTTTTTGAGGTTTTCGTAGATGGTATATTCGGTACCGCCGTAAAGCAAGGCGAAGTTCATGATCTTGGCAAGGGATCTTAATTCCTTCTTGCGCGCCTTAGTTGTGTTCGGATTAGTAAATTCAGGGAATACAGCGGACGCCGTGAGGGAGTGGAAGTCACCGGTGCCTTCTAGGAACTCCCTAATAAATGCAGGTTCGCCGCTTATATTGGCCGCTACGCGCATTTCTATGTTCTGATAATCGGAGGAAAAGAACGTCCATCCGGCAGGGGCGATGAAGAGAGCGCGGAGGTTGATAATCTGATTGGCGTCCAACCGTGACTTCGGAATGAGGATGCCGTGCTTTTCAGAACAGCTTGTGCAGCCGGGGACCAGGCAGATCGCGTAGCCAAGGTAGTTGGCGATGTGATTCTTGATGATGCCGGGGGCTTTCACCACCCACTTGCCATCGCGCATGCTGTAACCATACTTCTCAGCGGCGGCGGCGTAGCCAGGATCGTCGGCCAAGATAACTACCCCGGAATCATTCCGCACGGCAGCCCTGCCGATCTCCTTGAAGCAGGACTTATCTAGTTCATGCTCTGCATGTTCTTCCACGTCGGCTTCATCCACGTGATCAGGCGTAAGAACGTTACCCTTGACCCACCAGTTACCGCCGACAGTCTTGACCGCTTGGATGTTTACGCTGATGCCGCCATCGCGGTCAAACTTGCCGCCCGATGCCGCCAACCGGCCTCCGGCCACCGTCGCTTGCTTGAGGTAGATCCTGGATGTTTTGTCACGCTTGTCCCAAGCCAGGTTTTCCGGGTGAAGGGAGACGTACTTCTTATACTCCACAAGCGCGTTGAGAAACGTATCATGGGGATGGAGTTTCAACAAGTCCTCCAGGACTTCCGCATCGCAGGACTGCTTGCCTTTGTCCGTGTACTTGGTGCATTTGAAACCTTTGATCTCAAATAACAGCCGGGGCATATCCACGGGCGAGGCGATCTTAAACGGCGTTTCTTCAATCACCTTGTTATCTTCGTCGTACCGCTTATCCTTCCAACCGGCAGCGACAGCGAGTTGGCATAGGTTTTCCTGGCGCTTGACATTCTCTTCGTTATTCCAGCGGACAAGGCGGGCGTGACGCTCCGTGTCTATAAGGAACCGCTGGCGCTCCATCCACGCTAGGGAGTCGCACAGTTGACCGTCAATCGCGTGAACCAACTTGCGCTCCCGCGCATCCAAATGCAGCTTCGCCCAGAGGAGCCAAGTGCAGATCGCATCGGCGGCGGCATACCACAAAGCGATAGGCGTGGGCACCCAAGTGAACGGCACGTACTGCATCCGCTGCCCTTTAACCTTCCGGGTTGCGTCACTCGGCCTGGTTAAGCAGGAGCCCTTCAGGCACTCGCCGGTGTCCTTCGTCTCCTTGCTGCCATCCGCATTGAACACCGCGCGCCCATCGACGCCTTCGACGGCCTCTTGACGAAGCCAGACCGCCTTATCGCCGCACTCACAAAGCGTGGTATCGGCCTTATGACACTTCACCCAGGTAGTTTGTAGCGCCTCTTCATCCTTCTCCTGATCCGTCAATTCGAGCGGAGCTTTCACCTTCCCAATCTCCGACAGTTCGATCATCTCCAGGGGAGTGTCAAGATCGGTTAGCGCCAACCCTTTTAATCCCTCCGCCCCGCCAGTAAACGTATCGTCGCCCATCTCAGCCTTTGGATCGTTAGAGAACTTGAGGGCCTGCACGTCTTCATAGTGTGGGTAGGGACGGAAGCGGATATTCAGGGTTTGACGCATCACTTCACGATCAAACTTGGCGTGGTAAAATACCAGATGCGCCCGGTCAAAGAGTCTTTGAAGTTCGGCATTAACCACTTCAATTGGTATGTTCTGACCATCTTCATGGAACAGTGGAATATAGACGCCGCAGAAGCCGTCCCGCGATAGGCACACTCCGGCGATCTCAATATTCAGTTCATAGACCGGTTCCCATACACGGTTGCCCTCGGTATCGGTGGTTTCCTTGAACTCCACCATGACCCTTGTGTCCAGGCCGTACGTCTCCGTATCGACCGCGACGACTGGCGTCATCGGACCATCCACATACACCTGTTGCCAGCAGGAAGTATCGCTTAGCGTGTCATCCACGTACTGTGTGAGCCCCTCCGCCGTGGTAATCAGCCGGAAGCTCTTTTGGGCCATCCAGGGCTTTTTCAGCTTTTCAATGTCAATCTCGCGCAACTTGGCCCGGAACTTGGCCTTGAGACTCTTATCAATGACCTTCTTAGGCTCCGCCGTTTTGTTTGCGCTAACCTTAGTGCGCCGTGGCGGCTTCACAACGACAGCCAGATCCATGGTCGTCGCTTCGGCCTTCGCGGCCTTCTTCCGGCCTTTTTTCTTAGGCGGTTCTACGGCCACCGGGACTGCTGTTTCTTCTTCACTTACCGTAGTTTCCATAATCGTTTCCATAACTTCCGCACTCATACGTTCACCCCAAATCTCGCTCTCTTGATGGCTTCCAGTTCCGCCTGCCCCAACACTCTGGCAAGGCTCATCAACTTGCTCACCTCCTCCGGTGAGTCGCGCTCCCCGGTCGGTACAGCGTCGAAAAAGGTTTGAATATAGCCGCGCACTGCCAATGGGCTCGGATTCTTGGCAAACAGCGCCGCCACCACCGCTATATATGGATCTTCCAGATCCTCAAACCGCAGGCTTACGATCTTCTGCTCCTCTTCTTCTTGTTCCTCCGGCTCATCCTCATCATTCGGGTGGAGCTTCAGGGGCGGGAGGTTATACTTTCTCTCTAGCCAAATGATGGCTTCTAACTTGCTGACGCCTAACTTCAGGGCGGTGAACCGCACCGAGTCGTAGTAGCCGGTGTTATCAGGGCAACCGAAGCACCAGGCGTTGTTCTTCTGTGGATATACCTTGAATGATGGCCGTGAGTCACGCCCGTGGAATGGGCAACTGAACAACTCGCGTGATTCACCGTTATGAAGGTCGGCGATGACTTCACGAAAGTTGATCTCCTTCGTAATGCGATCCCAGCGTTCGCTCAGATCGCTATCCGCGCCACAATGCAACCGGGCGTTCTCTCTGGTGATTTCAATCTCTCTCGTAAAGAGGTCGTCAATATCAATATCTAATTCGTTCATGGGTTATGTTTCGGCAGACTTCAGCTAATACCCGCCGCAGCCTAAACGCAGATCGTGTTTATGCGGCGGCCAGCATTTGGGGGCTGCGTTGCTGCACGCTATTGGCTGGCCGCTGTTTGGGCGGCTTCCGGTTCAGCGTGAAGCACTGCTCCAGCAGGCGAAGCCGCAAATAGGCGCGTTTGAAGCGTGATGGTCGCCATGCCAGGTACTTACACGCTTCCGCCCGATTCTCCGCGACACCAAGCGCCGACGTGACTTCGAGGAGTTCTGGATTGTGCTTCGCCACGAAGGTCAGGAACTCCGACACGTGAACCTCTTTGGTGAGATCAACGACGGTATCGCGCGAAGCGCCGCTCCACTGCCTTGCCTGTTCAATGATGAATTCGTCATTGGATCTCATCCCTTCAGGCGAACCGGGTGGTGACTTGTCATCCAGCGGGATCGTGCTAAACCGGTGGAGCGGGCTCCGTGACTGCTTGTCCAGTTGGTGATACAGTTCGTTTTGCAGACAACGGTTCAACCAACTCTTCCAGCGCGGCATGGCACACCCAAAGGACTGTTCGGGGTTGAATATCTGAAGCCGGTCTTCACAACCATTTGGATAACCGTTGTAACCAGGAACCTTGTACTTTGAATCGGCTGGTATGGTTAGGAGGAATACGATTAAATCGTTCTCATGCTCTTCCCGCTCCCAGTCCTGTTTGTTTCTCAGCTTCAGTAAGACAAACTGTTTGATGTACTTTGGAAAACGCTCATAGAACTCGGCGAAGGTATTTGGCACCACGAAGCCGTCCTTGACGTTCACATAATGCCCGTCTTCTGAGATCCTGTAAGGATCACAGGGTGCTTCTTTTCTAGGGACCGGCTGTTCGTAGGGAATTACCCATTCGTCAAACAAGCAAAGCTGAACGTCGAATAAGGAAAGCTGCATAAAAGACCCACGGGACATTGGAGCGAAGAGACTGGGTGTCCTTCATGTAAATACCCGCAATAAACAAAATGCGACGGGTAGTGAGGGACTTTATTTTATTGCGCTGGGAAGATTTCTTTTGCAGCCGGAGCCAATCCTACCTGTAGGTTTACGAGGACGCTGTTCACTGCCTGTTCTTGGGGCGAAGTAATCGCGAACCACAACCTACGGTTCCGACACTAGCATGCTTTTCCTACCAATTGACTTAGGAAAATCCTGAAGAGATATTTGCTTTCGCAATGATACTTCTTTGTACGATGACAAACCAAATACCTCAAAGGCAACCCATCTCCCCTATCGAAGCAGAAGTGTTTGCCTTGCATGGTGCTCCGCCAGAAGTGGTCGCCTACTCTATGGCAAAATATTCCCGTTCAGCGTTATCTATGCGGGAAGCTATCGCCGATATCAGTAGTCAGAAGGCCAGTGACTTCTTGAATACGTTCTACTTCGCCTATGGTCACAAATCCATCGGCGACTTAGCGCACTTCCCCATGGCCGTTGAGAACGTCTCTTTACTAGCGGCCATAGATGTGGTGGATGAGCAGCGGTGGGACGGCCAGGAGCGCTCCACGCGCTACCAGGACTTTTCCAAGCGGCTGTACTTCACGCCCCCTGCCCTCAATGACCGGGAGCAGGATCAATACCACAGGGCCATTCATCTGCTGTTTGATGGATATGATGCGTTGTTCTTCCACGCCCTGGAGATCTTCCGGCAGGACAATCCCATGCCACGGGACATGACAGCGGCGGCTTATGAGCGCACCTTGCGGGCCCGTACCTTTGACGTGGCCCGTTACCTGCTGCCCATGGCAACATTTACTTCGGTAGGCCAAGTTCTGAGCGCCCGCACGCTGGAAGGACAGATCTCCCGCATGTTGGCCAGTAAGTACCCGGAAGTGAATGATATTGCCGCGAAACTCCGCTCTGCCGCCGCCGCTCCCGCGTTCAACCCCGACGCCGCTAAGATCACGGAACTACTGGGTGACCTGGGAAATGATTGGGAGTATGGCGTGGCTAACACGCTGCATGAGCTTCGCAAGCTGGTTCTGCCGCCTGTCGCCGTCGCGCCCACGCTTGTGAAGCACGCTGAGGTGCATACCTACCGGCTGGAGGTGGAGAAGCTGGTGCGTGATGAGCTTGTCGCGATAAGCTGTCTACCCATATCGCGCTCTCCAGCGGGACTATCGTCGCCGAAGCCTCTGAGCGGCTTCAAGTCACAGCCGCATGTGGCTGCGTTTTGGAGTGTTGACCCGGAGGTGGAAATCGCCGCCACTCTTCTCTATCAGCACTCTCACTTGCCGTTCGCGCATTGGTTTGCCTGGGTGAGCGATGCGCCAAAGTTCTGGTTGCGGGGGTTTCTAAAGAAAGTCCTGGAGATCAGGGGAGCCTATGACGAATTGTTGTCCACTTTCCGGTCTGGCGGCGGCATTATCTTTGATATCGAAATGGATATCGGCGGCATGCGCGATCTGCACCGCCATCGCCGGGTGACTCATATCGCGCAGCAGTATATGTTTACAAGCTTCGCCGCTCCAGAAATGCCATGGGAATATTTGGGTTTGATGTACCGCGCCTCCATGTGTCAGGCTCAGGAATCGTTTTACCGGATCAAGGAAATGCTGCTGGCCCGTGGGGGTGACCGCTCCGCCGCCGACTACCTCTTACCTTTGGGCGTCAACCGGCGCTTCTTAATGAAGATGGATGTCGCCGAAGTCGCCTACATCGCCCAACTGCGTACCCAACCGGCTGGCCACATTTCATACCGCCGCGTGGCGTGGGAGATGTTCAAGCTGCTGGAGGAAATCACTCCCACCGTCGCGGACGGCATCCGGGACCGCATCACCGATCCAGATTCCCCGCTTGACTTCTTCAAGCGGTAACGGCCTCAGGGGACTCCAGTCAATAGCCGTTTTAAGGTTATGGCAACGATTACAAAGCACCTGTAGATTGGCAAGTTCCGTCTACCAAAAAGTCTACAAATGGGAATTCACCAAAAATGAAGGTCATCATCGCCGGTCCCCACAAAGGCGTCTGGGACATCGCGATCATAGAGCGCGCGGTATTGGAGTCCGGCTTTGCTATCACTGAAGTGGTGAGTGGCAGAGCGCCGGGAATCGATACGCTAGGAGAAAGATGGGCGGATAAGCATGGCATTCCCGTGCAGCCCTTCCCAGCCGGTTGGACCCGCTATGGTAAAAAGTCGGCTGGCCGGATTCGAAACGCTGAAATGGGTGCTTACGCCGAAGCCTTGATCGCTATTGACGCGGGCACCCCCGGCACCACCAACATGATCGATATAATGAAGGGCCTGAAGAAGCCCTATTTCGCCTTAAAGGTGGACTCACTCATTCCAAATCCAGATGCGGTTCAGTTCAGGCTGAGCGGACCTGCTTCGAATAAAGCGAAGGATTAACTGTCTGTGGGGATGGCGCATGATTAGTTTCGTGCCATGAATCGCCAAATTACCGATCAGCATGTACGTCCGGCCAGAAGCGATAATTTGATCTTCGTCCACTCCATACACGCTGCCGCCTCCCGGTGGCGGTGGTTCATGAGCATTGATCCGCTGGGTAACCCAGGAGGCGATGACGACTTCCGGTTTGTACTTCTCGATGGCAGCAGTCGCATCCAGGTTTTCAACGCGTTCCGGGTACTGAATGACCGGCTGTCGGGTTAGCGCATAAAACAGCTTCACGTCGGGGAATGTTTGGGACCAGTTATCGGTTGCTGGAATATTCAGGTGGTAGGCTAAATCACCATGGCCCGCGCCAATTTCTATCGTCCGCCGCGTGCCAATATACCGCTGTAGGAATTCGACCAATTCGTGAGTTGGCAGGCCATAGCGGGCGTGAAGATGGCACCAAGCACGCAGGCTAAGGCTCCCGATTTGGTCATAGAATTCATTAGGGTGGAGCACTAAAACGCCGTCTTCGCGCAGCATATTGGCTGGCAGCAAGGTATTTGGATCAATGAACTGACCGATCATCGTTCAATCTTACATCTTAACCCACCACCGCGCCGAACGCCCGCTTCGGGCCTTCCAGCACTTCCTCAAAACCAAGTGTTTCAATGCTAACCGTTCGCAGCTTATGAGCGGCGATATACTGGCGTGGAATGAGCCAGGAGCGGTCATTAATGGTGACTATCATCATGGGACCGTAAGTCCGGTCCATAGCCTCCACGAAGTTATACGTCTGTTCATTAGGGTAGTGAATAGGCTCCCCGCAATGGCAAAGCTCCTCCCCGGCTCCAGGAGGAACAAAATTAGTCACTTCGAAAGCCTTGGTAAGTGCGGTAGCATAGTCAAGAACCACGGGTACGACACTAGTACTTTGGTTTGGATGAGTGAAGGTTCTTCTACGCATGTACTTATACAGTAGGTGTGTGCTAGTGCTTCGTCTCCAAAATAAATCCTGGTTTAACTACTTTTCCGACCGATGACCGGGTAGATTAGAGTATGACGGTATATGTGCTGACTCAAACTGAAGGTAAAACTACCATCCCGGTCGCGACGGTCACGGCGGAGCGGGTTGCCGAAGATTGGTTTAAGTTGAAACCCAACAACGACTTCTTCCCCTTGGAAATGGATAGGACTGAACACCTGGGATTAGCGCCGAATGGTCCTACCTTCGTGGATCGGCCCACGGTCGCCGCGCCGGTGAAGCGTTTTGTGCTGCCGGTTGTTCCGGCCATCACGCGTGATATGACCCCTGTTAACGCTTCCAAGGCGCTAGCCACCTACCTTGCGAAGCTGTCTGAATCAATGGAAACGATACAACACGCACTTGACAGTCACTAGATCTTCTGAATCATTCCCGCCAACTGGTGCGCCAGTGCGTAATTAGCCAACACCATCGTCTCCAAAGCGCCATCGTCGTGCGCGGTATCCTGCACGTCGAACAGCAGCATAAGCGAAAGTCCCGCCTGGGTGATGATCGCGGCGTCCAGATCATACTGCTCATGTAGATCCGTCCAGTTTCTAGGCGCGGCCTTCTTATCCATGGCCGGATTCTCATTGATCGTCCGGCCCAAGAGATCATTCACGTCGATGGCGGTCAGCGCCTCCTTGACCAACTTTTGGACGGCCAGAGAGCCATCCCGCAAAAGCAGCCGCAAGGGTTTGAGCGCCAGTATGAGCGAGGCGCGAAGATAGTCATCCACCGCGCCTTTCTGGGGTTCTAAAGTAGTAGTAGTAGTAGTAGTGGTAGTGGTAGTGTCTGCCGCATCTTTCATTTCGCTCTCTCTTTCTCAAACTCATAGATCGTTGGCTGATGACTGGGCCGGTAGCTCTCATCACAAAAGGCCGCATTGATGAATGTGGTACTCCTGTTCACCCTCACGAGGCCGTCACCGCTACCGACAGTCTCTTCGTGTAGCCACATCCCATGCCCACCGTGAATGTGGCCAAACACGTGCAGCTTCGGCTTCTTTGCTTCCACGGCTTTGAGAAGCTCTTCACAGCCCAGATGCGGTCCATTCGGCGTGGATTGATCCAGCACGCCATAGGGCGGCCCATGCGTGATCAGGATGTCGGTGCCATCCGGGATCAGATCCCAGTACTGTTTGATCGCCGTGCCACGAGCCACATTGAATGCCCAATTGCAGAACTCTGGCTGAACCGGGGAGCCCCAGATGGCTACGCCGTCGATGGTGACGCCGGAATTCTCCAGATAAATCGGCCTAGTTAAAAGCCCCAAGGCTGAATCACGATTGGTTTCTACCAACCTGTCGTGATTGCCAGCGATCACGATGATGTCTTTGGCTGGTTGTTTACGGAGCCACTCATTAAAACTAACAATCTCCTGGAACTTACTGCCAAGAAACATGAAGTCACCGGCGTAGATGAGCAGGTCACATGGCGGCACGATTGCTTCCTTGTGTTGGCCGTGGGTGTCACTGATACAGGCTATCCGCATAAATCCTTAGTGTGCAAGAAAGTCATCAATGGAGTTGATGTGCTTCCTGGACGCCTTTACCGCTGGCGTTCTGCCCCTCCCGACCGTCTCAATGGTCTGTGTTGCCATTCCATACTTCGCCAGGAAATCATCCAGCCAAGCGTCCGAGTCGGCCAGGGCAAGGCGGCTGAAGTCGGATGTGATCACTTTGGCGTGCCCGGATTGCAGATGAAACGTTGTCGTCCGCACCCCGTCTGAACCGATAAGGTAAGCGAAATCCTGATCCGCCAGCGTCAGGCCCGATCCATACAGCAACGATAGCGCTTCCTTGCGGCATTGAAACGCTATCGCCACCTCCGAAGGCTTCGGGCCGGTGCCGGTGTCATCTTGCGCCAGGGAGGCTGCGGCTGCCAGTAGTACGGTCTCTTTGGAAGTTAGGCCATACAAGTAGATGGGGAATTCCGCGTCTTCAAGAACTTCCTCCACCAACTCAATACCAGGACGGGCCGCTCGAAGGCTTTGATCAGTGACGTCGATGAATATCATAAAGTGTACCTCTTGCTAAGTGTGGCGTAACTTGGGCGGCATTCACCTGTTGTGCCCACATTGGCGCTTGTTTCCAACTTCGTTGCTTGCTCGTCAGGCAGTAGTCCTTGAAAGGTAGCCAAAGCCAGTTTCTTGAGGAGCGTCAGGTCATCGCGCACACCCAGTTGGATGTCAAACGCCGCATCATCCAAGGCATGCTCACTGATGTGCTGGGGAACGTCCGACACATAACTAGGCCGGAAAATCTTGATACGGTAACCGCCCATTTCCCCGATCAGATCATACTCATTCGGGAAGCGTAGATCCCGGAAGAACAGTGCATCCACCTCTGCCGTCTGAGCGGCATCCACTATCGCTCTAGCCTTCTTCACCCAATAGAGGCCATCTTGGGCGCGGCGGTATTCGGTGCCCCACCATTGGTGCAGCCTGCGCTGTTTCCCCCAAGGATAGTCAGCGTCCGCCTGAGCGTTCTCCTCGAAGTCCACGCCGCATTCAATGCATAGAAGCCGTAAGGCCACCTGTGGATCAAACACTTCGCCCGGATGGGCATATTCAAAACTCAAGTGCGCTGCCTGCCTCACTTCTTCCCGGAGCGGGTCGGCGAAGGAATGAAGCCGGATCTTAAGGACGTCGCCTAAAGCCCGCTCACACTCCTGGGCGAAGGTATCTTTACCCTGCCGCGCCTTGTGTCCAAGTCCAATCAACAACATCTTTGTTCCTTAAGTTCTTCATGGGGGTTATCAATCGCCGGTTCTTCACGCTCCATGAGCACCGCGTGAGTCACCAGCCGACTGGAGTTGCAAGCTAACCGCATGGCGGCAGGCGCATCTGGCGCGGTCACCATAAGGCTGAATAAGGGAGGCTGACCGCCGAACAGGGCGGCGCGGCTTAGGTCACTTCGGTTGTAGAAGGCGACTTGGTATTTGTCGGCCACGGTTCCTCCGTAACCCGCTGATCTGGTGCTTCCACCGGGCGCAGAACGGCGATCTCTTCCTCATGCTCCGGGCCAAAGAGGGAGCTTTGGCGTGGGTCTAACCGCGCCTTGATCCGCTCCAGATGCTCCAACGGCTTGGCCATGTTACTTCCCGTGGGGATAAAAGAGCAGGTAACCAACGACCAAGCCGATAAGGATACCGGCGATACCGCCCGTGACGATACGCAGGATGGCTATTCTGGTGGAAGGCTCGTCATCCGGGTGCCGCATAGGAAGTTCACCATAACCAGAGGGGAATTCGATATCATCCAGATCTTCTCCATACTCGTCGCCGTAGTCCTCCTCGTCCCGAAAGTCATCGTCGCCATCATCATCATCGTCCTCTGGTGGTTCCTGGAACGCGAATAGGATTGGCATAGACTGTTCGTCATCCTGATCTTCCGCTTGGTACTCAGAACCGTAGTCAAGACCGTCGTTAGGGGCGGCGGTAATGATGGGGGTGCCAGTGGTCACCTCGCCGTCGTTAATCTCAGGTGTGGACGCTTCAAGCGCTGCTGGTGGCTCCGGTTCCGGCGCTTCCGGTGCTTTGTCTAAATCCGGCGTCTCAACGATTGGTTGCTCCTGCCAGAGCGCGTCGAAGCGTGCCCTGAAGAGCTCTTCAGAACAAGGCTCTGTTTTGTAGGCATCAATGAGATGCCGGTGAGGTGACTTAGCCTTCGCCAGCGCATGCGGGCGGTTCAAAGCTTCCACGATTATCGTGCGAGTCGTGGCTTCCGTGCCGCCTTTCGCTTCCGCCTTAAGCTGGCTAGTGCGATAGTAGTCCACTTGATACTGGGATTTGGCGGACTCTTCTGTTTTGGCGGGCTGGGCGTTTAACCAAGCCATCGTCGATGTGGGGGCGGCTTCCACCACCTTCTGTTTCTTCAGATGTTTTGCGCGTTTAGCGGCTTTCTTGTTCTTTGGTTTCATTAAGCACTCCGATTGTTAATACCCGGTGCGCTGGAGAATTCAACCAGAAGTTTGAAGAAATATTTGAATTATTTTAGGGTTAGACCACGATGCCGGTTAGCCGCAAGCCAAGGAGCACATCAATATCGGTTGTACCTAGATCCTCGAAGAGGGCATCGACCAGCACTTTCCGAAGTTCCTTTGGGTCATTTCCCCGTTTGATGTTTTCATTCACCATCCTGATGAGTGTCGCGCGGGCCAACCCCTGACCAACCTGCTGGTTGAAATCACGCCACATGCCATTGAGCTTGATGATGTTCTCATAAGCCTTTGTGACCAGTTCAGCAGGGAGTTTGTACGCAATACCGAGGGTGTTGGCCGCCCGTTCCATGGATGGTAGATCCGGTACGACGAGCTCAAGGGTACAGGCGTGGTAGCGGGTGAGCAGGCACACCTCAGCTTTTGAGTTACCCCAAGTGACGGTTTGTGGATCGTTACTTACTTCCAGCAAGGACTCCATCTCTAGAATGCTTGGTCCATGGTAGTCACTGTCTACGCGTATGGTGATTCTCATTATCATCGGGGGCTCCGAAAGGCTAGCGCCTGGGCATCGGCGATGGTCGCCTGATCGGGCAGAGCGGAGCGGAACTCATCCCACGGTGGAAGAGGAAATTTGCTATTGATCTTTTCATGGAACCGGCGCAGTTCGCCATCTTCGGAGTAATCCAACAGGAAGCGGCGATCCACCCGTCCGGCGCGGATTAAGGCGGGATCAATCTGTTCAGGGTGATTAGTGGTCATAAATATGATCCTGTCCTGGCCAGCGCCCAATCCATCCAAGGCGTTCAGAAAGTCCGACATCGTGATGCTGTCATGATCATCCGACACGCGTGAACTCGCCGCCTTCAGACAATCAACGTCTTCCAAGACGACAAAGGATGGTTTCGCGACATCGGACAGCAAGCTCAGCAACTCACTGGCACTCACGCGGTGTAGGGACAATGAATAGACGGGAAGCTGAAAGTGGCAGGCCAGCGCCAGGATCAGGGACGACTTACCTGAGCCGGGTGGCCCTTCCAGTTGGTAGCCGCGCCGGTAGGGGATGCTTAGCTCCAGGTAGGTTCGCTTGTTACTCAAAAAGGTTTGAACGTCCGTGAGGATGTCCTGCATGGTCAGATCCGGCAGGTAGATCGAGTCCAGCGGGCGGAGCGTCAACGAAGCTTCTGAATACCACTCGCCATGGCGGACACGATGATGTAGAATGGATTTCGCCAAGGATGCGTCATATTCGCCCTTAGCTTCATCCAGGATATCCAGCAGGAGGCTGCGCCGCCTGGTGAACCAGATGCGAATGCTAAGGGTGTGCTGCCGTTTAGCGTTCACTCCTTGACCGGCTTCCGATGAGTGGGTCACGACCATGGGATGCCCGCTGTTGTGGCGCATATAATAGGTGCCGTAATTAGGGATGAGGCGGTATTCCTTTTCGTTGCTGACCTCCGGGTATGATCCGTCGTGCATCGTATCACTCGCTTGGCGAAGCACGAGCGAGTTTACATTGCGGTCTTTCAACCGTCTTTCCACCCAGAAACTCAACCATGTATAAGCATGCCGGTGCTGCAAATCCTCAACCGTCAAGGAGATCGTGATCTTGGTGATGACGTACCCTACCGTGTGATCATAGACGGTTCTCCAGATGCTCTTGACACCACCGGCGATCACTCCGAACGCCAGCAAAACCCAAGCTGGAATGCTGGCGAACACATGGCTAAAGGGCATCGGAGTTTAGATCGTCCGTGGAGTCTTGCCGTAAGGACTCAGCCTGACTCCGGGAGGCGTCAATCAGGGCCTGATGCAGAGCGGGATGAGTGCCGGGAGCTGGCCCTTCCACCGCCAGCTTATCGGCGTCCCTTTCAAAACGACCTGCCCAGTCATTGGCGCTTGTTGCCACTTCCGGCGTAACCAGGACATCCATATGCAGCCGGACATCGGCTTTGAATTGCCCTATATCCGTAACGCCGCTGGTCAAAGTGAAGTCTTCGGTAATGAGAACCGCATCACCGGTCTTGAATTGTTGATGAGTCTGTGGAATGATCAGATCCGTGGCTAGCGCGAGCTCATCCAATTCGGACATGCCATCGAGAAGCGTGGTCACTGGATCGGCCCCAAAAAGGTAGGTTTCATCGGAGTATTCGTCTTCGTACTCCTGGCCCAGTTCCGGTTCACCGTCCTCGTCATATTCCGGCGCAAATGCCGCGCCCTCGTTGGTTTCGCCCGTTTCCTCTTCCTCAACCTCCTGGAGCAACCCAAAGCGCGGCTGCATGCCGGTGCCTTGGGATTCCGGCAACGGCATATAGGAGATATTCGCCTGTTCGCGGCCCATCTCAAACTTCAGCTTGGCCGTCTTGTGTTTTGAGTCCAGGCGCTTCATTTCGACCTTCAACGCTTCGATCAGGTTCGTGACGGTGAGATTGGATTGGTTCATCAGTCGATTGAACTCACTGAGCGCTAGATCCTTGACGGTTTGTGCCGGTAATTTAATCCCGGCCTGCTTTAGAAACTCCAGCGCCGCGACGAAATACCACGATTTAAAGGAGCCGGAGATTTCTTCAATGTCAGCCTTAATCCGCAGCAGTTGGCCCTGAAAGTGAATGGCCTCATGGTTCAATGTCTCCACTTGATCTTGAATCGCTTCAAGCGCCAGGAGCAATTCATTTTGGTAGCGCCCCCCCTGCTTCGTGGGAACCGATGCCTGCAAGCTAATACCAGGAATCCGGCTGATCGCCGCGCGAATCTCCCGGTACCGGTCATCAAGAGAAATGTTGGTGCCATCGGATTTGGCTTGCAGCAAGCCGTGAATGTGCTCAATGCGCGTCAATAAAATTGAGTCTTTCAGCAGCGATTCGGCTTCTAAGCCGCTCATGACCGTGTTGTTACTCATCATCTTCGTCATCTTCGTCGTCTTCCTCATCGTCGAAGTCTTCATCGTCGAAGTCTTCATCGAAGTCTTCATCGAAGTCTTCGTCCCAAGCCACCGATTTGTCGGGCTGGGCGGGGATGGGTCTATTGGTTTCAGCTTTTGTTAATGTCATGGTCAACTCCTGTTAATACCGTCCGAGAGACGCCGGTGGCCTAACTTAAATGCGCCAACGCTCGAATAGTTCACTACAATCGTCGTCAGCAGGAGGTTTTTTTCTCTTAGGTTTCTTCGCCCCCGGCTCAAATGCCATTTTGTAGTTCTTGTCGGCGCTGGCGTCCATGAGTTGTTCCCCGGCCAGAAAGCAGGTAAGGCCGATACTTTTGGCGTGCGCCTTCAACATGCCCAGGAATTCGGCGTCCGTCCCCACCTGTTCCATACCGGAAGACAGATCAAACAGTTCCCGGTCATCCAGCAGACCGGCGCTATGTGATTCACCCAAGATCTGTTCGAATAAGCCCTTCTTGCCTTTGAGCGTTTCAATCGCGTACTCATCGACAGAGCCACGCGCCGCGAAGATGTGGAGGGTGCAGGCTGAGTTGGGGGAAGCCATCCGCACCATGCGCCCCACCAGTTGGAGGAGGTCGCCCCAACTCCACGGCAAGTCCAGCAGGATCATGTGCGCCGCCTGCTGAAGGTTGACGCCTTCCGTGGCCGCCGCATTAATAACGATCAGGTCATAGCCGCTCTCCGGGTCCTGGAATAAAGCTTTCGCCACATTACGCTCCGCCTCATTCTCCGCGCCGGTAATGCGTAGGAATTTACGCTCTGTAAATTTACCAGCCTTGGTGAGATGTTCCAGCCGATCAATCCACGAACGGCTCTTGGTGTAGCAAATCAGCTTCTCTCCCCGGTAGTCACCGTCGAGAAAATCCAGCAACAGTTCTTCTTTAGGCGATAAGGCCGGAGCGAACAAAGCTTCCTTGTCGGCGGGGTCCAACAGCGCCGGGTGATTGGCGACCAGTTGGTATACACTCAACATGGTCATCAGATTGTCCGGGTCACGGTCCCGCAGGACGATTTCACCGTCAACCTTAAGGACGGACGGCGGTAGCGGATAGGCTCCGCTTGGGATGTCCTCTAACAGAAGCCGCTTCTGCTCCGCATTCAGATCAACAGGGTGGATGACCGTCGTGAGCTTCGGTAATGGTTCTTTGACCTGGCGCTGCGACCGGCCAAAGAAAAAGGGGCGCATCCCCGCCTTGAATTGGGCAACATTGCGGTAGCCTTGTAGAACTTGTTTGTAGCGCCCCCGGCCTACGAACACGTCACGGAAGATACAAAAGTCGTCATAGAACTCCTGCATGGGGCCGAAGGGCCGGATACCAATAGCTGACGCGATGGAGTAGAATTCGCTCAGGTCATTCTTGACCACCGTGGCCGTCATGGCGAACACGCGGGCACAGGGGCGTGATAAGACTTGCACCATGTTGCGTGCGGAAGAACCGACGGTCTTGAAGCGTTGGCATTCGTCCAGGATCATGAGGACGTTTTCCCCATACGGCTTTAAAATCTCGAGGTAGCGTTTGATCTCCTGTGAGATGCGTTCCCGGCCTTGCACAGGATTGCCGTCCTCATCAAAGCGGCCTTTGGTCTTGCGCCGCGTGCCGATCAGGGAAGAGTATTTGCAGATCAATACGTCGTGTTCATCTCCTTTTAGGAATGCCTCCAGTTGTGCAAAGCGGGCCGGATGCGACGTGAGCCCCTCATACTTGTCGGCCATCACCAGCGGTCGTAACAAAGAGAAGCGTTGAAATTCATCGGCCCATTGACCGGTGGTGCTCTTCGTACACATGACGACGACCTTGAAACGCGGGAGCCGGTCGGCCAGCCAAGCGCAGGAAATGATGGCCTCAGCAGTTTTGCCAACACCTACGCTGTCACCATTGATCATGCGCGTCATCCGTGACAGGCATTGGGCCATCTGAAGCTGATACTGCCGGGGCTCAAAAGGAATGCCGGTATCCTGCTGCTGCGCGGCGTTCCACAGGGTTTTACGTAGCCGGGTTGGCCACTTAAAGGGTACGTCACCGTCTTCGGGAATGCCCCAATTGCGGAGTAAATGAAGCTTTCTCAGAAGGTCGTCGGGAATGCCACTTTCCCTGGTATATCGGGTGATGAGCGGGCATGTTTCGTCAAGGATTTCGACGTCTGCGGCGGAGGGCACCTCAGTTAATACCGCCGCTTAGGGAGTAATTAACTCTGTTTTCGATGGAATTTGTAATTAAAGTCTGATATAACGTATGGAAGTGGAAAACAAATCACAAGAAGCAGTTCCACTAAAGGAAGGGTTTGACTGATGCAACAACAACAACGGGTGAATGGTCATGCACCAAACCCCGCGCATCGAAGCGTGCGATCAGAACAAAAGCGCCGGAATAGTAAGATTCGGAACGCCAATAGTCGGCCAATTCATGGCCGGATGTCTTGTTGGCAGCTCGACTGCATGTACAAGTTTTGGTTAAACGAAGACCCCAATTACGTGTTACCGGATTGGCAGTGTCTAGAGGAAATCCACCAAGGAACATTCGCTAGTCTCGCGAAGCGTGGCTATGTCGAATATAAGCCCCGGCTTGAGGGCTTTAAATGTACCGAGTTTGGTTGGGAGGTCAAGAAAAGGTGGGAAGAAGGCATGCCCAAAAAGCTGCATAGCTCAGCCCGTTTCGGCGCTTTCCTTCGTCAGGAGAACCCCACGTATCTGGACGGTCGATTCAAGGTGCTGGAGGCCGCCGAAGGCGAAGGCAAATTGGAACGGAAGACACCGGGCCGCGTGACGATCATCAACAAGCACAGGAGGGTGGCATGAGCGTGAAGGCAGCTGAAGTCCTACCTCAAGTTCACAGAACGATGCTGGATGCGGCCATCCTAGATATGTACGCCAGGGAATACCCGGACAGCATGGTCGCTGAAGTCCTGAAGGCAGGGATGAGCGTGATGAAGAATGGCATCGCCAAACTTCCGCGCGTCGATGTAGATCTGCTTGGGGAAGCCGACATGCCCAAGGACACGGTAAGGAGCTTTGGTAAAAAGGCACAGATCAAAGAGGTTGGCAAGACTCGCAAGAAGGACGTCATGAAGACGGGAGAATGGAGAAAGGAGATTTTATCCTTCGCCATGTCTCATAATGGACGGTTTGACTATGAAACTTTCCGGCAGGAGCGGTACCGGCCAGAAGATCATGGTGGCGTTGCATTCAGCAAATCCCGCGTGCATTTTGTCATCGCCTATATGGTGACGCAATTGAATTTGCTTTCCCGTTTGGCTCCGGGGGAGTTTGAATTGACGAACGAGGGCCGGGAAGCGGCCACGGCGGCTTCCGAGGCGGGCAAAAAAGAGGGGGAAGAAGAGAACGTGGAGGGGGTGGTGGTGGCCCCCGCGAAGAAGGTGTATGCCAACTCGGCGCTAATGCGTAAGAACGACACGATGAGCGCGGCAGCCTGGAGAGAGGATATCTTGTCGTTTGCCCTGGCGCACAAAGGAATTTTTAGCTATGAACCATTTAAAACCGAACGTTATCGAGAAGAGGATCATGGCGGCGTTCAATTCAGCCAAAGCAAAATCCACCCTGTGATAAGCGAACTCGTGGTAAGAAAGCGGTGGTTTGACCGGCTGGAGCTAGGCGTTTTCAAGATCACGAAAGCCGGACGTCAGGCGGCGGCGCACTTGTTTAAAGAGACCGCTAAAACCAGATCCGCTCATGCATGAGTGATTGGGCGTCCAGCCAACCCGGACGCCCTCGCTGAGAGCTTCTTGGATAAAGAAGACTTAACGACGGAAAAATGCCGACAGCACGCCGACGAACACACCTCCGCCGCTCATCACCCCTAAGATGACCGGGCCGTTGATGTTGTTCTGGTAGTGATTGTTCGGCGGCAGTTCATCCCTATCCACCAGCGCCGCTAGAACCTCGCCGCGCATGATCGGAATAAACTCATAATCGCCGCCCAGGATTTCCCGAATTTTCTCAGGAGCCAGTGGGCCCACATTGATTATCATGTCGGGTTTTTCACCGGGCCTCAGAATCCCGTAGGTCCAAGGCACGGTGTTTATATCGATTTGCTCTATATTCATATTTTTATAGTTGGACGAGCCCGCAAAAGCGCCATTAAGTAGGTAAGCGAAACTTTCCGCCAATCCCCTCCGTCTTTTAACTCAATTACGGAATCTTCGCCAAGAGCGTAGGGCGTAGGAGCCTCACTCAAGGCCAGGATCTTCGGTTCAGCCAACACCCCATCCACGACGCGGAATGTGAGGGTCACCCTCCAGCATTCCAAGCCGTCGATCCGCAGGCTTAAATCGGCGGTCATGCGACCGGCCCCATCGCCACCACCGCCGATTTACCTAATTGTTTGACGTACTTACCCAGCATCCTGCGGGCGTAGACAGCTTGCAGGGGGTTGATGACCGGCTGCGCCGCCAGCGTCCGGCCTACATAAGTGTCAGCGGCGTTGAAGCCCACGGCATCCTGCTCTTGAGCGCCGTCACAAACACCGGCCAAAGACCTCAGATTGTTATGAATCACCAGAATCTCACTTTCCGTGACCGCTTCGGCTTCAGCTTGAAGGCCCCGGCTCTTGGCGCGTTCGGTAATGCGACCCGCTGCGCGTGACGAGCGGGGCTGCGCGGGTTTCGTCAACCAAGCTGCAATTTCCTCATTGCTAATGATCTGCAATTCGGGTAACATAATTTCACTTGCATTGAGTTCCTCGGAGGATTCTTCTTCAACCGCTACGGAGGAGGTGAAGGCACCGTCCATGGCGGTGTCGATCACCTCCTGTTTCTTCACCAGGACCTTAATCATGCGGGCTTCGATGGTGCCATCGACAACCGCGTGCCAAACCAATACATTATCTCGCTGACCGATGCGATGCGCCCGGTCTTCAGCCTGGGACATGTTGCCGGGAACCCAATCCACTTCACCGAAGATCACCATCGTTGCCGCCGTGAGCGTCAGCGCGGTGCCAGCGGCCTGGATGGAGCCAACGAATACACGACATGTTGGATCGGTTTGGAATCGATCCACGGCTAGTTGCCGATCACTCATTGACGTGTCGCTATTGACGGAGACTGCAATGCCCGTAGATTGTGGGCGAGCATTTCGAGTTCCTCGACTGTTGCATCGTGTTTGATCGCGTTTGCTCTCCAACTGATTACCCAGATGTTCCCCTTCGTGTACCCTAATGCTGGAATGATTCGATCCACAGATGGGTTCGTCGCACAGAATCGATGATGAGTGAACGCAATCGGTATCCCAAGAAGGGGACAATGGGATGGTACTACGATATCCTCCAATGTGATTGTGAACGGAAGCTTCATAGTTTTCGCACGCATCTTCGCGTTCATCCATAGCCGATACTTTCCCGTGTATGATTGGCCGTGCTTCGTGTTGTCCCGGCACTTCATACACCCGGTTGATGCCTTTGATGTAAGTGAGCTTTTCATGACTGGTTTCGTCAGTCCGCAAATACATCGGCACTGAACCATGTGTGACCCATTCATCTTCGCAAGGCTTTGCAACACCGTCCATTTTCCGTACTCGCGTCCTTTCCACGTGTCTTGATGTTCCATTTAAAGCCTCCATTAATAGTGTTCCAACATCACGATGATGGATAAACACAAGCAGCTTTTGATCCGATGTGTCAAGCGCCTCTCGAATCATTTCGATTACCTGTGGTACCTTCGCCAGTGCCGTTTGATGGCGGATCTTGCTGATCTCTTCAAATGCAACCTTGCCGAGATCCTTCAACTTGGCAGCCGCGTCCAGATAAGCGTTAACGTCGTTGCTCAAATAGGCCAGGATCTTGGCAGCTTCCAGATCAGCCAGCCGCTGTTCGATCTTCGCTACCGCTTTACGTTCGCGGTTGGCGATGGTGTTGTTTTCGAGGACGATGATCTGGCGAGTCTTCTTCGGAAGGTCCGGCAGCACTTCGTTCTTGGTACGGCGAACCATACAAGAAGCACGCAGCTCAGCTTGGAGTTCATCCAGGTTGGAGGCACCTTTGAAATCCCAACCGTAGGGGCCTTGAGTCGCGTTGCAATAGCGTTTGGCGTAGGCAAAGAAATCGTTCCAGCGGGTTGGGTTCACCGCGCTGATCAGGGTCCACAGATCGATGGGGAAATTAACGATTGGTGTGCCGGTCATCAGGACAAGGCGCTTGGTGGGGATGGCGGGAATCGCCGGAATTAGGGTTGCCCCTTTTTTGCTTTCAGGAGCGCCCAGAATCAGTTGGGTGCGGCGAGCTTTGGCGTTCTTCAGGTTGTGGGCTTCGTCCACCACCAGCATGTCCCAGGTGCCCGCATGGATGTTTTCCAAATGAGCGCCGACCAGATTGAAGCTAATAATCACCACATCGGTGTCAGGCCATTTGGTGGTATCACGGTCACTCACGATGCCGACGCTCAAACCCTTGACGTCCCATTTCAACCACTCACGCTTCCAATTGAGGCGAGGGGTGGCCGGGGCGATGACCAGGACCTTACGAATTTCCGGCACCATGTTGCTGATGCCGATGGCTTGAATCGTCTTACCCAAACCGGGTTCGTCGGCGATCAGGACGCCGGATAAAGGCATCGCATACGCAATCCCGGCTTTCTGAAATCCCATGTAATTCAAACCTTCGGGGGCTGGAATTACCACATCACTGTCGTGCTGGCCGGACATTAGGATGGATTGATCGAGCGTACCGACCTGCGCGTTGATCCTGGTGGCCAACCCGGCTTCTAGGGTGAGCTTGTAATCGCTGGTCAAGGTTTCGACAATCCCCGCCGCCATGCGGCTGAACGGCAGCTTCCAGGTTTTCGTTTCACCGTCAAACTGCGCGGACCCAGCCTTGATCACTTCATTGATAGCCGGATCGTAGCAGCGGGTGTTGATCAAGATGGTGGTAATGTGATCGCCCTGGTAGGTTGCCGTGATTTGAGCGGTGCCGCCACTCTTCACCAGTTGGCTGAGAAGCTTAGCCGCTTGGGGCTGCACGGAGAAGCCGTTAGTGGAAGCGAAGGCGGCTAAGGCGGCAGCGTTGGTGGAGCAGCCAGTCGGGGAAGCCCAGAAGGTTTGACCCGCGTCCCGGACGAAGCGGCGGTTGGGTAGGGTCTTGACGGCGGAGACTAAGCCTTGGTCATAGTTGAAGAAGATCCTGAACTGATCGCCCACCAAAGTAATGAATTTGTTCGCTTCCATACTCTAATCTATCCGGCTGAAACCTGAAAAAGTACTGAAAGCGAAAATACTTTGCGAATATTGTTGTTTAAATGGCCGCCACAGTCAGCAATTGCGTGGCGGCTGGCCCGACTTGGCGGCTTGTGGGACGCTGCACTGCTCTACGATCAGGCGGATGTTACGAACCACCCGCGCCTCAGCGTTGATGACCGCCGCGATCACCTTCACCAGGCGGGCGAGGTGGTGGTCTTTTTCAGGGGAATTGTGCAGTCTTAGGGAGTTCAGCAAATACTCACTTTCGTCGCCTAACCGGTTCATGCCACGCAGAATTGACAAGAAGCCCAACACAAGGGCTTCGGGGTTGGAATCTATGGCTAGAACTCGCCCCATCAATACCTTCTGAACGGGGACCGGCACTCGCCCCATCAATACCTTCTGAACGGGGACCGGCAGAAGATGTTTGCGGATCGTCTTAATCGCCACAGTGATGGCGCGTTTGGACATGTTCATTAACCTACATTTCTGAAATGAACAACCCCTAAGATCTTGGCCACGGCCAGCGGCTCCCTGGGGAAGTAGGTTAGGAACTGTAAAGCGGCGGTGAAGGTTCAAAGAGGTATCGCTAGAGGCGCATAACCCCGCATGCTTCATGCTTGCTGAAGCCCTGCCACTTCTAACTTTAGGCTACCACGATTCTTGTCAAAACTTAGTCAATAGTCAAATACGAAAATTCCTGAAGAAGCCCAGGAAATAGAGAATCAACAGGATCACCACGACGGTGCCCAACCCAACACCCGCGCCGCCGCCATAGCCCCACCTGCCGTAGCCATAGTAGCCACCGCCGCCGAACACCAACAGTAAGATGATAATGAGGATAATCAAACCCATTTTAGGTACACACTCTCTTTCTTGATACAACGGTCGCGCACCTGGAATTCAGCGGGAGGGCGATCATGGTTGTATTTGGGTGATGCCTACGGCGGTCTGCAACGAGCCGGAGAGTGCGGGAAATCGGAAGAAACCCGAACGGTGGCTTCACTTCTTCCCGCAAGGATACCACCAGTTTAGGGTGTGTGCAAGAGGAATTCTCTCAAAATTCAATTTCAGGGATTGGGTCCAGAAAGGATGACGTTACCGGAGCGGCGGGCTCCTCCGTAGGTTTAACAGGTGGTATCCTTGCGGGAACCAAGGTAGCCGCCGTCGAACTCAGCAATACCTTTTCAAGCTGCATCGTTCGCTGTTCATACCAGCAAGCCAGAGCGTCCGTGGCAACTTTCGGCGCAACCTGCGCCAGTAGGCTTGTAACGACCTCCAGCGCTTCAGGGAGATCGCCTTGGGGGACAAGGCGGCGGTACGCCTGCAAGCGCTTCTTGCCCTTCATGAGCGCGGAGTGGTGCTGCTTCTGGGCGGCCCGCAAGCGGTTGACTTGCTCTTGTTGAACCTTGGCGGCATCCACTTCGGCAGTCCGCAGGCGGAGCCAGCTTAGGCCGGTTTGCAGCTTGATATAGAGGTCTGGGTTGGTATGGCGGAAGTAGATGAACGCTTCCGGGCTCACCGTAACGCGGCCTATGCCATTCTTAGGCTTCAGCGTGAAGCAAGCTGAAGGGTTGCGTAGGGTGATGGCGCAAACGCGCGTGTGGCCTTCGACCGGCGCGTAGCATTGACCCAGGAAGGTTAAGTCGGAGGGGTTGTGACCCAGGCGGTGGGTCACTTCAGCGCTAGTCAATCGGGCCATACTCTAATCTATCCGGTCGGCGGCTGAAAAAGTAATTGGAGTGAACATTTCCGCCTACCTAAGTGACTTTGCTCCTGATTTGACATCAGGAGAGAATTAATGTATTGCGACTCTACGTGGCAGCGGTTAGGAGCTTTTGGATAAAGAAGACAACAATGCCGATACGGTAGACAACATGCGCACGGGCTAGGGAGAGGCCGTCTACGACTCCCCCGCCCGGAACGTCCGGTGAACGCAACTCAGGCGCGAATCCAGTTCCATTTCGCCCTCCACCTCAAACGCCGTCATTTCCCCATTTTCGCGGAGCAGCATCAGGTAGTCGGCCTCCGCTTCTTCGACGCTGTCCGCGACGATCTCCAACACGCCGGGAAGGCTGATTTGGGCGATGCCGTTGGTAAAGCGGAAGTTCACACCAGTTAATACCCGCTGCGGGCCGCGATGCGTCCAACTAAATTACGCGCTGGGGGTTTGCGACCGGACCCTGCTGAGATCCTCACTCTCCTCCAGGCGGGCCCATAGTTCGGTCATGGGTAGATCCATGGAATGCCGATCAATCCAACCAGCAACGTGGTAGACGAGTAACTTATCCAACATGGAGAGCTGCTGCGGCGTAATATAGCGAGCCACTTGTTTGTAGACGTTCAGATGGCCGTATCCGGCCACGCGGTGGAGCGCACCGGTCGGGTCCATCCGAAATTGTAGATCACGATTACCCCGCAACCGGGCACCTTGTACCTTCAGATCAAACTCCACGCCAAACTCCAGGCGTGGCGCGTGATCCCACACGACACCCACGGTCAAGGTGATGTCCCCAATATCCGCCACCCTTATGCGGTGAACCTTACCCGCTTGTGCTTTCTCTTTCCGCGCCCGCCGCGCCGCCTGCCGGGATACTACACTCATACACTTCTTGCTCCTTTGATTTAGGAAGGTTGGTGATACCGCGCCGGGTATGTTAGGAGGGACCATGCCGGAGCCAGAAAACAACGATCTAGCCGCGATGGGTTAGCAATATCTTAACCTGCCTTTATTGTGGCGATCAAGAGAAAAAGCGCTATACTTTTAGCCGATCCTGTGAGTCGTAGGTTTCACGGATTCCCCTGGCCGCGTCTTGCGGTACACAGAAGAGCCGTTCGGCCACCATTGTTCTTGGTTCGCAGCTGCTGCCTGGAGCGGGCGGGTCAGATGGCCGTGCCGGAAGGCAAAGAAAGGCAACCTTTGAACATGGACGAAACGGAGCAGGTGGATCAGTTCCGCGCGGCGCTCCTATTTATTGTTGAGATGGTGCGGTTCTTAACGGACAAACCGGGTGAGTACACTGCCGCGCAAGCGCTGACGGTCGTGAGGAACATCGCTGAGGCCGCACTGCGTAAGCCGGAGCCGGTCGAAGAAGCGCATGGGGAATCTGGTGGCGGCTTGTTACGCCGAAGCATCCAGGGGCGACGTGAGCCGCCAGCGGCCAAGCCTGTGAAACGGGTCAAGGCCGGGGAAGTGGGGTTTAAGAATGGGTGAATTGAATAGAAATATCCGGAATAACTTCTGAGAGGTTGTTTCCACAACAGCCACTTCAGGTTCATGGGACCCACAGCCTTACAACCGGAATCGGAACCGACGCCTGAACCCGCGCCACAATAAAGAAACAACCACATGGCCACATCAATACAGAAGCCCCCCAACGGGCGTGAAGACCATTGTATGGAATGGGTGTTAGACACGCTGGTGGATGCGATAGCGGCAAGGTTGGAACACCGGGTGGGCATACGCGAACGATTGTTGGACCTCACCACCACCGCGAAATACCTGGGCCTCAGCGAAGAAGCGGTTCGGGATCTTGTGGCTCAGGGCCGGTTAACGCCCGTGAGGCCGACCAGGAAGGTGCAATTCGATATTCGGGATCTGGACGCTTTTATTGACTCACTGAAAAACTCTGGGTAGTCTTTTGTAGTCTTTTGTAGTCATTTGTAGTACATTTGGTGTCATGACAAATGTTAAGCAGTCGGAATCGACGCAACACGACACCGTGGTTGTTTCTTTGCGCATCAGCCCGGTGTTGCTGAAGCGCATAGAGGAACTGGCCGAACGCGATCAACGGTCACGGAACAACATGATGTCCATTCTGCTTGAACGCTCATTGGCGGTTGCCAAATGAGCAAGCGGGCGTATGGTACGGGCAACGTGAGCGACCTGGGAGACGGCATCTTCCAACTCAAATACAGACCTCCGTGGGCGAACAAACCGAATTATAAGCGGATTAAAATCGAAGGTAAAAATCCGCGCAAACAAGCGGATGCCGCTTTAGGCGATTGGGTCAAGGAACTCGACGCGCTCAAAGAGAAACCCGTCAAGCTATCTATCCAGAAATTGCATGACCTGCTGATCGCGGATTATCGGCGCAACGATCAAGCCAGCACTGAGGACACATCGAAGAAATTTAAGAAACATCTAAGCGTCTACTTTGCAAATCATGACATGAACGACACGGATGACGATGTTGTCGAAGAATATATGGATGGCAAAAAGAAGGGCAGCAAGGCGGTTAAAGGGCTCCGCAACGGCACCATCAACCGCCATGTTTCGTGGCTCCAAAGGGCGCTTAAAATCGCCCGCAAAAAGGGACTGACTAAAGCGATCTTTGAAGTGAAAAAGTTAGATGAGCGCGACGGCATCCGGCAAGGTTTTGTTTCTTATGAAGAGTACATGGCGATTCTCCTGAAGCTGGCCGCGCATCTCCAAATGCTCTGGTGCTTTGCCTACTACTGGGGAATTCGCAAAGGTGAATTGCTAAAGCTGCGATGGGAATGGATCATGCCATATCTCGCCGACGATGAGCCGATTTTCAAGGTTCCGGGATTTGACCCGAAGACCAAGGAGCGAATCACCAAGAACGGGGAGCCACACACGCTACCGCTTTACATGCCTGAGATGCGGGAGTTCCTCAAACTGGCGCTGAGCACCCGAACCTCCGATTGCCCGTTCGTTTTCCAATACCGGGGTGAGCGATTGAAGAGTCCCCGCACGGGATTTGAGAACGCCCGCCGTGAGGCGAATCTGGAACACATCATGATCCACGACATGCGCCGGACAGCCATCCGCAACATGGTCAAGGCTGGCATCCCAGAGAAGAAAGCGATGCAAATCAGCGGGCATCTGACTCGAAGCATCTTTGATCGCTACGACATTACCACTGAAGACGATGCGATTGAAAGTGGAGTCACGATGCGGGAGCACAATCTACAAAAACAGCAGAACGTCACTTCCAAGAATAAATTGGTTGTGAAATTGGTTGTGAACTCAAAAGAAAAGGACTCAGAAGTAGTCCAATGATTTATTCTAAGTCCTTTATTTACTTGGTACTGGAGGTGGGGGTCGAACCCACATGCCCCGGGAAGGGCGCGGGATTTTGAGTCCCAGGGAGGGACTATTCCAGCGCCTAATTTCTAATAAAAGCAATAACTTACGGACCACGAAAACCGCTAGTAGGGGGTGGTATGGGCTGGAATTGGTTGTGAAATTGGTTGTGGAACTTTTGAGTGGCACGGTTCTATAATACTTCACATGGAGCCCCCGCATCAGATCCGCTCCCCAGTGAGGGGGATGGTAACAGCACAGTTGACACCTAACCAGAACTATGCAATACTATCTGTAGTGGACAGATTTGTAGCTATCGGCGATGCAGCAAAACTCTTGGGGGTTTCCATTACCACCTTGCGTAGGTGGGAGGTAGAAGGTAAACTCATTCCCGACCGCACCGCACACGGGCACCGCCGATACGACCTGCATAAGATTCAACCAGAGCTTCTCCACCAAACTCCGGTTAGTCGTAAGACAGTTGCCTATGCGAGGGTCTCAAGCCATGATCAGAAGGCTGACTTAGAGCGTCAGAAGCAAGTGCTGGAGATTTATTGCTCTCAACAAGGCTGGACTTTTGAAATCGTCTCGGATCTAGGTTCCGGCATGAACTACCAGAAGAAAGGTCTCAAGAGGCTCCTGGATGCGATCATCGACGGAAAAATCGGGCGGTTGGTGCTGACTCACAAAGATAGACTTCTCCGCTTCGGCGCTGAGTTAGTCTTCGCCATCTGCGAGATCAAGAACGTGGAAGTGGTCATCATCAACCAAGGTGAGGACACGACCTTTGAAGAAGACTTAGCCAAGGACGTGCTGGAAATCATTACAGTGTTCTCCGCTCGACTCTACGGTTCTCGCTCTCACAAGAACCAGAAGCTCATCGACGGCGTGAAAAAAGTGGTCGAATCTGTATGATCGCCTCACACAAAATCACGCTTGACCCAACCAACGTCCAAGCCACATACTTTGCCAAAGCGTCTGGTGTAGCACGTTTCGCATATAACTGGGCGCTAATCGAGTGGCAGAAGCAATATCAAGCGAGGAAAGAGGATAAGAGCCTCAAAGCTCCAAGTCAGCTTGCTCTTAGACGCCAGTTGAACGCGGTCAAGTATGAACAGTTTCCGTGGATGGAGGAAGTGACCAAGTGCGCTCCTCAGTCAGCAATCATAAACTTAGGCAAGGCATTCTCCAACTACTTTGCGGATCTGGAGAAGCCTAAGAACCAGCGACATTTCAAGTACCCAAGGCTGAAAAAGAAGGGTAGGGCGAAGGACAGCTTTGTCATTGACCCTGTGAAAATCGACGGAAAGAACGTGCTCATCCCGAAACTTGGATGGGTGCGGATGGAGGAAGAGTTGCGATTCGACGGTCATGTAGTTAGCGCCGTCGTGTCGAGGACAGCGGATAGGTGGTTCATCGCATTAACAGTGCGAGACGCCAAACTGAAGAAGCAAAGACGGATGACCGAGAACCAAGGTTCCGTTGGCGTGGATCTCGGTGTCAATCGTCTAGCCGTGTTGTCCAACGGGGAGGTGGTCCCCGGTCCCAAGCCTCACAAGCGAATGATGGCGAGACTCAAGAGATTGAGTAGGTCATTGTCGCGCAAGAAGCGAGGATCGGCGAATCGGAAGAAAGCAGCGATGAAGCTGGCAAAGCTCCACGCACGGATAGCAAATATCCGGCTGGATGCGGTACACAAGCTGACTCACAAGCTAGCCACTAAATTTGCGGTCATCGGCATCGAAGATCTCAACGTCTCCGGTATGTTGGCGAATCGGAAGTTATCTAGAGCTATCAGTGACATGATGCTCTACGAGTTCCGACGCCAGCTTGAGTACAAGGCTCAATGGCATGGCTCCAAAGTCGTGGTAGCCGACCGCTGGTTCGCCTCAAGCAAGACTTGCTCACATTGTGGTCATAAGATCGAGACGTTGCCGCTGTCGGTGCGGACTTGGACTTGTATCGCTTGTGGCACGGAGCATGACCGCGACGGCAATGCCTCCAAGAATTTAGAGAAATACGCGGTGAGTTCCATCGCGTCAGCCTGTGGAGCGGTTGGCTCTGGTCCTGGTCTCACGACCACGACGAAACCAACCGCCATGAAGCAGGATGAAAACAGCATAGTTAGATATGCGTAGGTTTTTCAGAACGGAAGAATAAAGGATGCTAAACCCCGCCCCCGACCAATTTGAAATCCTCGTCCTGGAGGAATGGCGCAACCGGAACTACCCGCCCGCGCCCGCGTCCTGGAGCAAATGCTACCGCTGCCGCGCGACGGCCCAGTATGTTTTCCTGCTCAAGCCCCGGCTGGCGGCATCGTTCGAAGATCCCTATCCTTACCGTCCCGATCCAGCGTCTGACTGGTATATCCAGGAGATCCGGCAGTATTGGAAAACCCGCCTGGAGCTACCGGTCTGCCTGGAACACCGCCTTGCGTTTGAGTTAGAGAATTCTTAACCCAACGCGCCACTCTCCTCAGGTGATGGAACCACCCAACGCCAAAGAGATCGCCAGCTACAAGATAGTGCTGAAAGACTTAGCCAACTACCACCCCATACCGGATCAATGGATGAAGTGCATCGTTTGCAACGAACCCGCTCAGTTCCTCTGTTGCCTGTCCGTGGAGGGAACGGGCCTCAACTTCCTAGCCAACCTGGAGTGGCGAGATGCGAAGGCATGGGTCATTGTCAAACCGTTGCGTGAAGAATTGGGCACCGATTTTGAGTGTGCAACCTGCGCGGAACACTATGACCAACTGCACTTGCCTTTAGATTCAGATTCACCGCCACAGCCAGGAGAATAATTTCCCGCCCGCGCCACTACGCAAGTGAGAGATGCTACTCATGCCGACCGACCGATGCCAACATTTGGCCGCCAACAGTCTTGTTGTTACAGCCACCAATCCGTTGTAGGTTTACGACGGGCCTTCAAAAAGGATGTTTGCCCCAACCCAAAGGACCAGTCGGCTCTCTTGCTCACTGAAGGTTATGAACCATGCACCCCGACGAAGACAATAAAATTTACACCATCATTGATGGGAAGCGCGTTTATCTGGACCGGTACATCATGGGCGTCACCGACCCGAATATAGAGGTTGTGCATTTAGACGGGGACAACCTCAACTGCCGGACAGAGAATATGAAGCTCCGCTGGATTGAATCAGGTGGGGATGTTGTTGTGACGGAGCGGAAAACTAGAAAGAAAAAGGAAGGGAATGACAAATGCCAGAACCTGTGAGGCCGC
>Ga0302320_10000602_pt1 | contig 85610 bp, 77 predicted proteins | sample Bog_T0_3_FD_202130 | JGI IMG/M metagenome (GOLD analysis project Ga0302320, IMG submission 202130) | Peat permafrost microbial communities from Stordalen Mire near Abisko, Sweden - Bog_T0_3 | ecosystem: Environmental > Terrestrial > Soil > Wetlands > Peat | place: Sweden: Abisko, Stordalen Mire...
CCTCGCCACTTCGCCCTCTGCTCCGTGCGGCTTTGCCTCATTACACCAATGTGCCCCACAAACCACCGCAAAACAAGATGAGGTCTACAGAGCGCTCACTAATGAGTTATCGAGTGGGGCTTGGATTTAAAGGGAATGTTTTGTATATGGCGGGAGAGGGGGATTCATATCGCCATGCATCTCCTTGAAAATAAGTTAGATAGAATTTTGCGACAAATATATACACCCAAATGTACACCCATCGAGAAAAATCTGAGTGTTTTTGCTGGCAAAGCCCCCAATACGCAGTTCGCTTCCTCCATTCAGATTATATTGGCAGCCTTGCAGGCAGTGAGGAACGGCTTCTTTAGAAAGTTTGCATCACTATAGGGACATAGATCGGCGGCCCTGAGTGTCTGTGCTAACAGGTCATCGCTTGTTCGACCGACACTTGCCGCTTCTTCGACAATCTGTTGCAACCACGCTTTACCGTCATTTTCGGCACAGAGCTTAGCCTTGTAGCGCTCCTCGATCCCAAAGACCTCTTTCCAAGCCTCAACTTCTTCTGTTCGCCCAGGAGCGACGAATTGAAGATCAATATCGTCCTTACGCAAATTCTCCACGTCCCTGGTATTGAGAGTCACGGTGATAGTGATGTGTGGGGCCAATGTAGCGTAACTGTAGAATGCCTTTCTGCGGGTTTGTCCAGTCTTACGGCTTATTGGGTCGAGGTGTCTTGTCGGGTCTTTCGCAAGTTTGTAGCTGGAATTGCATTCATGGCACATGGGCGCGAGATTGCGAAAGTTTACAGAATTGAACGGGTATGTGCCTTTGGGGAGGAAGTGGTCGTAGGCTTCCCGTGTCGAGTGATTCGGCCCCTTAATGTCATTGTATCCGCAATACGGGCATTTGCCTTTCGTGTTTCGAGCAACAAATGCAGCGTAATGCCCGTCGATTGCACCAATTTTCGAGCTGACTGCCCGAAGGTGGATCACATCCGTAAAGAGGCTCTCACAAAAGCTCTTCAGCACTTTTTTTAGCTCGGGGTTGATTTCATGAATGTCGCCATAGGTGGCAGGCGTCTTGAGTGGATCGCAGGCACAGAGGGCTTCGATGTCGTTATTGTTGTCATACCAGTCTGAGATTCTTTGTTTATGTTCAGGACTGAGGTTCTTAAAGAGATCAAAAATACTCCGGATTGGACCGAATAGCCAGTCCCCCATGTTTCCACGTGTTGCATCGTCCTCCGTGTTGTAAATGTCCAACACAATATTCCGCAAGTCTTCGTGAAGGAGGTCCAGCGAGAAGTCGCCGGACGCCTTGCACCAGACCTCCTTCACGAGGTGGTCCAGATACTCTTGAAATCGCTCGATGTTGTGATTGACGTAGCGGTATGTGAAGAGCATGACGTTACTTGCCCTCCTTTTTGTCGAGCGCCTGATTAATAAAAAGTACTTTCTCCACTGAGTCGCCGAGTTCTTTGCCTACTTCGTCAATGAGCGCGTCCGGGCTTTCATTGTCTTGTAGGCGTTGACGCAGGTCATTGAGCTTATCCAGAGCGTAATCGCCTATCGTTTCCTTTTGACCAAACACTCTGATCGTTATTGCGTTTGAGGACGCCCCGAAGGTATTGAACTTTGCAAAGTCCCACTCAACTTTACCATCCGGATTTTTCTCAAACACAAGAACATTATCTTGTCGGCAATCGGAAATGATGAACGGGGAGTGGGATGTAAGCAGCACTTCACGCATCACGTTCTTCGTCGCTGAATCGGCTTCGAGGGCAGCCCGTAGTGTGGATATATAGGAAGCGCGCCAGTCAGGGTTTAAGTGGGTTTCAGGCTCGTCCAAAAGGAAAAGCGCAGACTCGTGCCGGAAAAGAAGGCAAAGGCCAATGGTGTGGATGAGCTGGTGCTCTCCGTCAGACAATGCCTTGATGTAAATTGTCTCCGGTACGCCTTCCTTGATGAGCGAACCTTCCTTGAACCGCATGATTCGTTCATGAGAGGCGGGCGTTGAGATTGTCTCATTGACGTAGAGGCTGCCGGACTTGTAAAGCTCCGCTTTGGTTTCAATATCCACCTTGTAGTGGTTCAACATGAGCAATGTCTGGAACGACTGAAACAGATTTAGCGCAGACTTTGCGCTTGACAGTTCGTTTGAGTCTTCTACTCTCTCACTGAAGTGAAACTGAAAAGCTTTTTTCGTTGCCTCGTTAACCCAATAGTCGAGGAAAAGATCGCCTCCTTCACCATTTGGAGAGTCATTTTCACCTTCATAGAAGGCGGTCGAGCATTTGATCAGCTTGTCAATCAACCCAAGTTGCAGTGTGCCTTTATCGTCGTAGTAGCCGGACAGCTTCGAGGTCAATTCGACCGTTGTCTTCGATTTGTCCTTTTTCTCTTCGAGCGACATGGACTTCTGCCGTTCCTCGGCAATCTGCAGGCGGTGGAATTTCCGAATGATGATGCGGAACCGCTGAATTCCCTTCAGTCCTATCTCTTTTTCGAACACTCGAAGGATCGCATCATTTGGGAAAAGGAAATGGCAAATCAGAATGGCTTGACTGAACTGTTCATCCAAGTAAATCATCCGGCCTTCCGGCTTGCCGTCATACGGAACATCTTTGACCAGGTGGTCGCAGTACTCATCAAACTGAATGAACCGCATTTTGAAAAAGGGAAGACTAAGGACTTCATTGTGCCCAGAAGAGTAGCCGAGCACGTAGGTGGGCAGGTACGCCTTGACTTCCGTTCGGGTCAACTCGGTTTCCGTGACTTCTCCAGTTCTCAACTTGTTTAGCCAATGAATTACAGGTCGCTTTCCTGCCTGTTTCATAATTCTGATATGGAAGACCGGCCAATCATCTTCTTTCGGCCACGGATCACGCGGGACGATCCTGTTGTTCGGAATGAGGTATTCCAACTCGAATGCATCCGGTGCGGCCTTCTCAGCCTGGAATCCCTCGGGGCTGGCTTCGGGATCGAACTCGAATCCATCGGGCCGGTAGTTGAGGTAGATGCACTCGATGTGGTAAAAAATGGCGGCAATCACTTCCAGGACGTTGGATTTGCCGCTTCCGTTGCGACCGGCGAGGCAATAGGGATGAAACTCAAAGCAACGGTCGTGGTTCCACTCCCAATCGCGGAGGAAATTGATCTCGAAGCCTGCGGATAGGCTGCGGAAATCAACACCGAGTTTTAGACGTAGGAGTTTCATGGGCGCGGGTAAAAGACGATTTCCTTTCGATCCATATCGAACTGTTGTTCCAGAATGCCTGCCTCGATATACTCGAAGACCTTTGCCTTCACGACTTCATAGCTCGGATCTTCTATGTCGTGTACGACCGCCTCCCATATCTCGTTGAAGCTGAATGGAAAAGTAAGAACTTGGCTGAGCGTCCTGTACTTGAAGAAATCCTCTGACCACGGAATCGGATTACCCGGCCCTATATCCAACCACTCTTCAAGCACAAGCATCTTGTCTTCTATTTCTGGAGGAGTAATGAAGCTGCCAGGACGCTTAAACCTTCCGTGGATCGTCGGGTTTTCGGGAACAGGTGTGACTGCTTGCGAATCAACCTCGTCGGCGAGCGTGAGACGGCTCAAGTCCAATTCGCCGCCAAAGGCGCGTTGTTGAAGCGAGGAGAAAAGCGCATGAGTCAGCTCGGCTGAAGACTCTAGGTCCGGCTTTCTTGATATAATCAGTTTTGCTTTTTTCTCAAATTCAGCCTGCAGCTCAAAATCAGCAATTGGTATTTGAATATTCTCAAGGATAGTCTGATTCACCTTATAGATGCCATTCGCAGTTCGTGCACCATCTTCCAATTGCTTACGAACATATGGCTGATTCCAAAGTGTGGCGAAATATGATTTTGAAACCCGCGTGAGATCAATTGACGCTGCAATAATCGTGTCTGGAAAAATGATTCCTATTGCATCGTCAGTTGGAAATTGACCTTGGCCGCAGAGTTTCACACTTCCGTTTCCTCGGCAAATGAGGAAGTCAGCCTTGCCAACGCGAGAAGTCGGCTTAGGCGGAGCCGCAAACATAGCCTCTTTGCGAGAATCCGACTTGAAGAACCCCTGAGTAATTGCGGAAAGCGTAAATACCGTACCAGGGTACTTTCCCTTCGATGCAGGCGATAGCCCGTTTCGCAGCGGCTGGTTCAACAAATCGACTAGCCTGCTTTGGGGTTGCTCTGCAGGATCTCCGAACATATCGAGGAAAACCGATTGAAGAAGCTTTTCTGTCAGCCCGATGGATTCCTGGCGCTGACGGTGGAGTGTATCCGCTTTTTCCAATACTGCGGCAATCTTCCGTTGTTCGTCGATAGGCGGGACTGGAATTTCAACTTTCTCAAGTCCGGAGTATTTTAGGGAGTCCCTTACTGCTCCTTGTGTGTGATGATTGATCTGAGACAGACCCGATTCAGATAGAATGAATCTCCTCAGAAAGGAGGGATGCAGTTCCTGCGATGTGCGAAAGACTATATAGAGGGGACTAACCAATACAGGAGAATCATGTCGAAGGTAATCAATTGATCCGACATTTATCCTTGAAGGGTTATAAGCAAAGGCGCCAGGGGGAACAATTTTGTAGTTCGTCGTGTCCTTGCTGAATACCTGTTTTGTGAAGTAGTCCTCTGAAGGGATGAATCCGCCGTTATTCGTAACTGAAAAGACGGGATACCCAATATCGCCACGGTTCCTCGCAAAGATTTCAGTTACATATCCTTTCAGTGGCTTTGGTAAATACTTGGAACCACGATTCGAGGCAGCCACAGCTGAAGCCACACTGCCGAATTTGGGGCTGTGTTCTGTAGAGCTTGAGCCTTCTGGGACTTTGCCTCCGCTTTGAAGTTTCTTCCTCATCCTAAAATTTCCTCTATTTCGACTATCCCTCGCTGAATCTTGCCCTCAAGCTCTTTGAGCTTTTGGAGAATCACCTTTGGTTCTTCGTATTCTGTTTCGTTCTGATCGGCCTCATGGTACCGGTTGAAGGAAAGGTCATATTTTCTGTCACGAATCTCTGTTACAGGAACGAAGAATGACTTCTCCTTGCGGTGGCCGGGATGCTTTGGATCGCGTGCGTTCCATTTCGTCACTACGCCAGGCAATTCACTGCCATCGATGCGCTGTCGCTTGTCATCGAGGGAGAGTCCGTCGTTATCAAGACGGTAGAACCAGGTGTGCTTAGTTCTACCGCTGCGTGTGAAGACAAGAATGGCTGTAGCCACTCCTGCATACGGTTTGAAGACGCCACTGGGCAGAGAAATGACGGCCTTTAACTCCGCTTCCTCGACGAGCTTCTTTCTCGCCTCTACAAATGCGCTACTGCCGCTGAAGAGAACACCCTGAGGAACAATGATGCCTGCCGTGCCGCCGGTTTTGAGCAAATTGAAGATTCGCTCAGTGAAGAGCAACTCTGTTTTGGTGGTATTGAGCTGGAGACTCTCGTTGATGTCGCCCTTATCGATGCTTCCTGTAAAGGGCGGATTGGCCATGACGATGTCATATTCGCCCTCCTCGGTAAATGTCTTGCTGAGGGTATCCTGGTAATCCACATTGGGATTGTCAATGCCGTGCATCATGAGATTCATGAGAGCGAGACGAACCATAGTGGCGTCGAAGTCGTAGCCATAGAGGCTCTGCTCAAGGATGTCTTTGTTACCTTGCGTGAGCATTCCGCTGAGGCTGCTGCGGACAAATCCGTCTTCGTCGGGTGTGAAGGTCTTGCCTTTTCTTGCCTTCTTCCGTGCAAGCTGAGTGATGATGTACTGGTATGCATCCAGCAAAAATCCGGCCGTACCGCAAGCTGGATCGCAAATGCGGTTGCCGAGCTGCGGATTCACCAGTTCGCTGATGAGCTTGATGATGTGACGCGGAGTCCGGAACTGTCCGTTCTTTCCGGCGCTGCTGATCTCGTTGAGCAGCATTTCATATACGTCACCCTGAATGTCCTGAAAGAGATGGCCATCCTCGCGGGCTTCACGCTCGATTTCAATGAAGATGTCTTCTATGATGGCGATGGCGCCTTGCAGAAGGTTGGCGCTAGGGATGAGGAAGACTGCGTTGGCCATGTGCCTGGTGAACGCAGTGCCCTTGCCGTTGAGCCCTTTGATGAATGGAAAGACTTTGTGCTGCACATGGGGCAGCATGAGTTCCGCCTTCATCTCCTTGAAGTAGCTCCAGCGCAGAGTGGCCTTGTCAATGGGTTCTTTCTTTGCCGTATCGTGAGGAAGATAGAATTTACCCTTGAAGCGAGAGGTGAAAGTGTCGCCGGTAAACTCAGCGTCCTTTTCGCGTTTGAGGTCGAGTTCATCGAGTTGCTTCATGAAAAGCAGGTAGGTAATCTGCTCGATGGCGGAAAGCGGATTCGAGATTCCGCCCGACCAGAAGCGGTCCCAAAGTGCGCGAATGAGGGATTGCAGTTTGGCGTTGAGTTGAAGCATGTTAAGCAGCAAGCCTTTCAGTTAGAGCAAGTATTTCGTTGATTTCCGCCGGTGAAAACACGCCGCGAATTCCGCTGGGGTGAATGACGGTGAAAGGAGCCTGAATCAGATCGCGCTTCTCGATGCCCCCGCGATGAATTAGGTAGTCACGCAGGAGATTGAGGAACTGAAGCTGATGGCTGGTAAGTTTTGGATGCTCGACAATGAACTGGTCAATCGAGCGTGAAACGGTGTCTGGGAAGCTTTCGAGGATTTCGATTCCCAGAATGTGGCGGATGAATTTGAGAAACGGTGCCGACTGATGTTGGTAAACGCGGCGCAGAAGCTGAAGCGTGATGTGCGGATGCTCGTCGTGGAGCTGCGCGGCGAGAGTTTCAGCATCCATTTCGTCAACAGGCTGGCCATCACGAATCTTCTGGAGAATGGGATTGCTCGCGGTAAGCTCCTTCACTCTCTGCTCCACCAACTGCCGATACTGTGCAATGCTGAGTGATTCATGCTCAGGGCCGAACTCGACGAATTCCTTGGCGGCAAGCACATCAGCAAAGTTGAACTTGGCTGGACCGTCGCCGACGCCACGACCGTCGCGGAAATGCATGAGAGGAGCAAGCTGCTCGGCGAGGTGATCGAAGCTCTGGTCGGTCATGGTGGCCCAATAGTGATTGGTTTGAGACTTTTGAATGATTCCAGCTTGTTGGGCAACGACGTTTACGGAGAGCGGGAGTTCACTGATCTGCGCCACAAGGTTTTCCGTGAGTGCGGCGTACTTCTCTTTCTCTCCCTTCATGTGAGCGAGAGAAGCCTCCAGAACGTCCTTCTCGAACCGCATAGCCTTGAAATCTTCCTGAGAAACGACACGAAAGAGTGGCTGAATTGCGTGACGCAGGAAGGCCAGGTGCTCTGCCGTGAGCGGCTGCCAAAAAACTTCATCCTGACACTGTACGAGTTGCGCCTTTGCCTCCATAATGGTGACCGAACGCACCGGGAGTGCGGCAATCTGAGCACGGAGGGAGGTAATCTCCTTCTCCGCAATACTGGCGTGGCCAAGTGATTGCGCAGCTTCAATCTTGTCAATGCGAACGCCGACGTAGCGCACGGGTAGCGGGATCTGCGGCTTGGGTTCCTTGCCCTTTGGCGTGAGCTTAAAGTATTCGAAGTTGTCCCAGCAGTCAATGATCTGGAAGACATCCTTCTCTGGACACCAGGACTTGATTTTCTCCGATTCCAGCAAGCGGGTGCCGCGGCCGATCATCTGCCAGAACTTCGTGTAACTGTAAACCGGCTTGGCAAAAACGAGATTGACAATTTCCCGCACATCAATGCCGGTATCCAGCATATCTACGCTGAGCGCGACGCGGGGCATATCGTTGCGCGTAAACTGATCAAGCAAACCGCCCTTGCCGTAAACGCGAGGATCGTCCGAGACCATCACCTTGGCCAACTCACCTTTGTATTCAGGGTAGAGGGAATCGAAGATAGCTTCAATTCGCCGAGCGTGCTTCATGGACATACAAAAGAAGATGGTTTTTCCAGGAAGGACGCCGTTTGGGTCCTTGATGGACTCCTCCATGAACTCCTTCACGATAAGAGCATTCGTGGCATGATTAGTAACGGTCTTTTCAAGATCGCTGCCCTCGAAGTTGATCTCTTCGATGTCCTTGCCATCGAGGATAAGCTGCTTTTGGTCGTCAAGGCTGATGGTGCGCTTGCTGATGCCTTCATCCTGGAATTTGGTCTTTATCTTAAGGACGCGAAAGTCACAGAGGTAAGGCGGAACGTGATCGATTGCTTCATCGTATGAGTAGGCAAAGGTGGGCAGTCCATCCTCGCATTCAAATAATGCAAAAGTATTGTGATCTACGACATCACGAGGCGTAGCAGTTAGGCCGAGTTTGATGGCGTTGAAATAATCAAGCACTTCGCCATAGGTGTTGTAGATGGAACGGTGGCTTTCATCGATAACGATAAGGTCGAAGAAATGCGGCGAAAGTGTGTTGGATTCGTCACGAATGATGTTGAGCATAGTCGGGTACGTGGCGACGAATATGCGGCGATCTGTGGCAATGGCCTTTTCGCCGAGTTCCGGCCAACGGGGTTCGTCAGGAATATGCTCTTTGAAGGCGTCGAGTGCTTGACCACGCAGGGCGATGCGGTCAACGAGGAAGAGGATGCGTTGTACACGTCCAGCGCGCATGAGGGCGTCAACCAGAGCTATGCAAGTGCGGGTCTTACCGGTGCCCGTTGCCATGACCAAAAGAAATAGGCGGCGATTCCGCTCGATACCTTCCATGACCGATCGGATGGCCTGGAGTTGGAAATCACGACCGGCGATAGCCGTGTTGATCAGCTCATCTGAGAGGGGTTTCTTGTACTTCCGTATGAAGAGAAGGCGCTCAAGGTCTTGCCGCGTAGGGAAGCCATGAACCTTTTGTGGCGGGGCTTCGCCAAGGTTCCAAAAGAAGATTTCATGGCCATTCGTATAGAAGCAGAAGGGAAGATCACCGCCATTCTGCGCCTGAATGCTCTGGCAATACTGTTTGGCCTGCTCACGCCCGAGTTCTGCATCCTTGGAAGATTGCTTGGCTTCGACGACAGCCAGTGACTTTCCGTTCCTGCCCAAGAGAACGTAGTCACTGAACTCCTTGGCGGCGGATTTGGTTGGATTCTCATCCAGAACCGAACTCGTCAGGCTGCCTCCGTTACCATGATTCGACACAAAGAACTCTTCGATCACCTGCGTTCGATCAGCAACGTTCCAACCCGCCTCCTTGAGACGTAGGTCGACGATTTCCTTCCGTGTTGTAAACTCTGTTGGCATCTTGTCCGAATTCGAGCAGCGTTGAAAAGAAGCGCTCTGGCCTGACTACGGTATGCAGTGAGTGTAGCTCTGGTGTCGTGCTTCCGGCAACCGCTTGAAAAAGAGCTGGTTAGCGCCCCTCTGGGCGGTTCCTCAACTGAGCCACGCCCTATTTGGGTTCGCTTTATGTTCGTTGAACGTCAGAATCCCGCTGACTGCCTTGACTGAAATCTGGGAATTGTTTCTTAAGGCGCTCCACGGTGTAACGCCATTTGGGTGAAGTGGGCTTGCAGACGGTGTTCTGGTTGCCAAAAAGACCAATTTCCTGGACAGCCTTCTCCAGTGGAACCGTTTGAAGCCACTGGACAGGTACGAAATACTCGCATTTCTCAGGATCGTCAACAAAAGCTCGGTGGTAGCTGCCGGATTGGATGAGGTCGAGAACAGGAACGTCGCCCTGGGGTGTAGCCACTTTGAAGTCGGCTGCTTTCTGTGAACGTCCGGTCACACGACCCACGCCAACGAAACCCCTTCCAGGAACTTTGACCCAAACCCGATCTCCTGGGTTGAGGAGTTGAAGCGTCCTGCTATACCATGGACCGCCGCCGCCGGAGACAAAGCCGTATTGCACTGCTTCTGGCCAGGAGCGTGATTCCGCATCACCGAAAGAACAGTAGAATTCACCGTTCCAGGGTTCGTTTGAGCTGTCGGATGTTGCCGCGCTAACTTGGGTGCGGATAGGGTCAAGCAGCCATGCACGGCTGAGCAACTGCTCTCCGCCAAGGTTGAATATCTGAAAGCAAAGCACGTTGATAGGTATTTCACGCTCGCTTAGGTAAGCGACAATTCTCTCCGTGCTATCGTCGAGAGATCCGGCAACTATGATGATCTGGTGGCTATGGTTGAGAGTCTCTTCGTCGAGTGGCTGGCCAAAACGTTGCAGAAAGTCCTGCGATAGGCTATGACCGGGCAACAAACGTCCGTAGATGGCAGCGATGTCTTCGGGCCGCAGTTTCTGTACCCACCCGGCGTAATCGAGAGCCTGCGCTACAACTTCACGCGGGGTTCGGTCCCGTTTCACTTCGATCAAAACAAGAGAGCCATCGGGGGCGACTGCCAACAGGTCAATCCGTCCACCGAAGCCGGTATCTTCTTGTCTTCCAATCAGCATCCATTCATCAGAGAGAAGGCTTGGGGCTCCGACAATCATCGTTTCCAACAACTGCTCTTTGGCAAGTGACGATTGGATGAGCGGCTCTGGCTTGGGTGCGACCTTCCATATGGCGGTCTGAATCGGCATCAGATTGGCTCCTTGTTGAGAACCTCAGTAGTATAGACGCTCGGCGGCGTTTCATACGCGGCATATTGTTGACCCTTCGCCGCACTCTGCGAAGTTTCAGACAAGCTCCCTTTTCTCCATCTTCTCCCACGGTTAGGTTTTTTCTGGTACATTCGGTTTCAATCTCTCCTTTTTTCCCTCATACAATGAACCCACTACGCCTGTGTGTGCGAATTTACCGCGAAGTTCTGTGAATACAGCCGGTTAGTGTATTGACATATAATACATCTATGATACCTTATACATCATGAGAGGAAGGAGCATGGCCCCACCGAAGAGGACGACTACCCGCCCAAAGCGCAGAATCGTTGCACCCGCAGAGAAACGGACTCAAATCCGGCTCACCGTGGATTCCAAGTTCACCAAAACCTATTTCAGCCAGCTTTTTGCTGTGCTCAAAATCCGCAGAAAGAACGCGCTCGCCGAGCACATCATCATGAATTTCAAAACCAAGGCCGCGCAGGCACAGCTTGTTGCGTTCTATAACGGGTCGTGGCTGGACATTCCGTTTCAGAGCATTGACACATCGTTCGTCTTCCCTCTGACCCACGAGATTGCCGATGAACTGGAGAGAGTGGGCGGGGAAATTCTTGGAGGCGTGAATAAATCCAAGACGTTTCGCGTGATGGTGGCCTACTTTGCTGCCGTCCACAAACTCAAGACGCCGACCCGCCCCACATCCGTGTAGTCGCGGTCAGTACATTTTGATGGCGGCGACCACGCCGAAACGATGATCGTGGAAGGCCCGCTGCCGACGACAATGGCACATCGCTCATGCTCTTCGTGGGCGCTGACGGGCGGTTTCTTCAGCAACGGGCTACCTGCCGCCCCTTTCCTGCTGGTGTGGGCGCGGATGCGCCAGACGTTGTAGAAGACGCATGGCGTATTGCATCTCCGGGTCCGTGAATTGGACGGAGATGCCGTGTTGCGCCGCAGTCTTTGTGACCATTCGCTTCCACTCTACGGTGCCGGTGCACGCGATGCGCGTTCCGTATTTCTGTATGGCCATCTCCAATCCAAAGAGGACGGCGGCTTTATCCTGGTTGAGCACGGTGACGACGCGCCCACGGTCGATGACGGAAACCAGCCCGTTCAACGTGTAGGAAACATCGCCGGTCTTGCGGTCAATTTGCCAGATGCGTGTCGCAGCTATCTGATGAGCGAGCGCCTGCTGTTCCTGTTGGGCTGCAAGCCGCAGTTGCGCGAGGTCGGCCCAATCTGCGCTGCCGTCAGGATCGGGCGGTGGGCCAATGTGCAGCCCGTTTACTTCCTGCCTTGCATCGAGCCGCCGCTGATTGCGTTGATCTGCATAACGCCATCCTCGAAGTTGTGCGGCTGCTCGCGCATCTCCGTCGGCGGCCCTGTCCGCTACCCATGAGCAGAGATTCTTCGGAAATGCCTCCTGCCGCCGCCTTTGAATAGAGAGCTTCAGGTCACGAATTTCGAGGACGGATTGCGCCGCCGCCTGGGAGAGCAGAACCTTCTTGTCCGGCCATGACAGAGCGGATGCGCGAATCTCCTTCTTCTGTTGCCTCAGAACCTCACGGAGGTATTGCGTGCACTCCCTGTTATCTGTAGTGAAGGCCTTGCACACCGCTCGTTGCCGATTGCGATACCGGTTATATTCATCCATCAGAGCGGAACGATCAGCCCTTCGTTGCGATTTACGTTCTTCTCTCTGTGCCGCATTACGTTCGCCATGTTGTGCTAGATGTGGTGCGGAATGTTGAATCGATGTTGAAGCTGGTGTCCAGGGGCCAAGAACGGATTCTGTGGTCTCACGGTTGACCCTCCCAGCGAAGTTGTTGCGGAATACGTCGGATGCTTTCACGCGAATGTTGTGGTCAGCAGCAAGGACCGTATATCCGCCCGCTTCCCCTTTCTCAATGCGAAGATGATATTTTGCAAGAAATGTATGAAGGACTTCCCATCGGACATTCTGGCGAGTTAGCAGCGTTCGTACAAGCGGAGCAACTTCTCGACGCATGTAAGTTTGCAAGGATTCTTCATCGTGATAATGTTCAAACTTCGCCGCCGCACCTGTCGGCTGTTGTTGAGCAGTACGAAGCGCGTTACGTTCCGAATATGACGCGCGTACTGCCTGTTTCGATTCCTCATCCCAACGTGTTGGGCCATCCGTATGTGTCCAGCCATATCTTGCTTCGAGGACACGCATTGCGGCATCAAGCGTCAACCAGTTTCGATAAGGTGTATGCGCCTTGAAGGTTTCGGGATGAACCTTGTTAACCATGATGTGAATGTGGAAGTGCTTCTTGTCATCGTGCGCAACGACCATATATTGATGGTCCTGATATCCAAGTGCGTTCAACGTGTACGACGCGCAATCCATCCATTGCGGTCGAGTCGGACGTTCTCCCGGTGGCCATGCCAGTTCATAATGACAAAGAGCATCCTTGCAGCGTGGGTTCAAAAATGCAATCCCCTCCATCTGAATTGCGACCGTGTCCAAACCGGCAACGTTGTCCGACAACACCACATCTCCACGCGAAAGAAGTTCCCCTGTATCGGCGTCACGTTCCGTAGTTAGGTACTTGCATAGCCGCCTAAAGCTGCTTGCGTGTTGCCGAGTTGGTTGCACCTTGGCGATCATGTTCACTCCGCCGTGTTTTTGTTGAAGGTGGCAAGTGCCGTGTGCAACTCAGATAGTAGCGAGTTGAGTTCACTGCGCAGTTCTTCCTCGTTAGGAAGGCCCTTTATCTCCATCAGCAGATGTTTTTGCAGTCCAAAGAGCTTGCTGAGTTCGGCAGCAACCTCGCGGCTTACTTTAGAACGTATTGGCCGATTGAGAGCGCATTTACGAATGAAGTCGCTGACCGTCAGGCCAGCGAGATGAGCCTGTTGGCAAATGGTTTCCTTCTCTTGGGACAAGAGTTTGATGAGAAAACCTCGGCGATGTTCTGTCTGCTTTGGCCTTGCCATTTCGGTGCTCCTGGTGCTCCTGTGGGGTCTCGGGGCGAAGCCCTGAGCGAGGTGCGCAGGCCCAAACCCGAGTAGCGAAGCGGATTGGGTTGGGGCCGGTGGATATGCCAAAACGACCGCAGGGAGTTTCGGTATATACAGCGCCTACCTCGCCTTCACGATTACCCGCTTTTTCGTTCCCTTCAACGTATTATTACACAACTGACATTTAGACGGTCTTTATGGTATAGTGTTAGTGTATGGAGAATGAGGCACGTCGTAGAGCGCAGGTACTCTCGTCGCACAATATCGAGGAGTTTCGTGCGTTTTTGAAGGAAAAAGCGAATCAACCCGCACCGCAACCTGCTTCGTACAAGATGGGCGGGATTGTACGGGCGTTATTCCCTCAACTGTGTTTGCTGAGGAAACGGGGATACTCGCTCAAAATGTTGGTCCATCTTTTTGAGGAGAACGGCCTGAGAATCACCGCAACTGCATTGTCGGGCTACATGAAGAAACTGGATAGGGAAACGGAAGGTGCGTCGGCAATTGAAGTTCATAAACGGAGAACACAACCTTCGCCACCCGGTTCGTAAGCTTGCAAACACTTGGCAATGAGACCGGATGTACTGCTGAAAGAAATGGCTGCAATGATGATCCTGCCACGCAACAACGTTCGAACGATTTTGGGAAGAAAGGGCTGTGATGTTGGCTCAGACAAAACGACATAACCGTGCAGTGCATTTCGGAGAAAAGTCAGACAGTGGGTGCATGAGGAGCAAAGTTTCCACGGCTGGGTTGCAAGCAAATTCGGCAACAACTCTGCTCTGTGGGCTTGGTAAATCCGCGCGTAATTCAAGTGCAACTCAACCTATGAGGTGAAGGGAATGCCGAGAAAGATTCTGAGACTGCCGAGTGTATTGGATCGCACCGGCCTATCGCGCAGTACCGTCTATCTGCGCGTCACCGAAGGAAGGTTCCCAAGGCCGGTGTCGCTCGGGGCCAGGGCTGTCGGCTGGATTGAAACAGAGGTCGAGGAGTGGATTGCCTGTCAGATAGAGGCCAGCCGGGAACTCTGCGGCCAGAGAGCTGGAGTGAATCGTTCGTCGGCGAGATGACGTCCGGCGCGGGATTTGAGATTGGCCCCCATCCGGGATTGGATTGCAGCGCGTCCCTGGTTCTCTGTCGGCCGAATTGACTGGATGCCTATGCCGCTGTTCCGCAAAACGGCAACACCTTGCCGTGGCGCTGGGTGCGTTCCAGAAAATCCGCCCATTCCTGCATCATCCTGGCTCGTGGCTCCAAGTAGAGAGCGTGATTGTAGGCCGCACTGACAGCGTTGCGCGGAGCGTGAGCAAGTTGCAACTCGATGTGCTCATGGTTGTATCCCTGCTCGTGCAGGATGGTAGAAGCAAGGCCACGGAAACCGTGGCCGGTCATCCTGCCCTTGTAACCCATCCGCTCCAGCGCCTTCAAGATCGTCATGTTTGACATGGGCTTTTTCCGGTCTTGCTCGCCGGGGAAAAGCAATTCTTCGGAACCGGACAGATCACGCAAAAGCTCAAGAACCTCCACCGTCTGCCGGGAAAGGGCGACGATGTGCGGCGACTTCATCTTCATCCGCTCTGCCGGAATCGTCCAGCGCTTCGTCTCCAGATCGAACTCATCCCAGCGAGCGCAAATCAGTTCGCTTGTCCGAACGAAGGTCTGCGCCATCATTTTCATGGCCAGTCGGGTCAGATGCGTCCCTTGGTACAGTTCAATTGACCGCAAAAGGGTACGGTTGCCTCTTTTCGCTCGCCGGTATCGACGAGGAAGGCGTGACCGATCAGGGGCTTGAAGCGCAGGTACGCTCGATTGAAGGCGCGTTGCGGGGATTGCCGGAAGGAGCGTGCCTGTACCAATACACGCGCGTCATGTCCGGCTATGAACTGCCGAGAAAAACCACTTACTCGAATTCAGTCACCCAGGTTTTCGTCAATGAACGGTTGACCTTTCTTGAAAAGGCGGCGGGCTGGTTTTGCGGCTCCTAAATGAACCGAAAGAAGGCCAGCATCCAGTCTGGTTTGTGCTGGACGAACTGGCCAGTTTGCAACGCTTGCCGCAACTCCATACGGCTATCACCGAGAACCGAAAATCGAAAAATCCGATTGTGCTGGGCTTCCAGGGCAAGGCTCAGCTTGAGTACATCTACGGCCACATGGCCGAAGTCATGCTCTCGCAGCCAGCGACAAAAATCTTCCTCAAAACCACCGAGCCGAAGGCCGCCGAATGGGTATCGAGCGCCATCGGCAAAGTTGAGATTGAACGGCTGCGTCAGACGCATTTCGATGGCAGCCGCACGGGGAAGAACTTCACGCTGGAGCGCCAGGTCGAGCCACTGGTGATGGACTCGGAAATCTCCGGCCTGCCCGACCGGCACGCCTACCTGAAGCTCGGCAACTACGTCGCCTGCTTCTCATTTGCCTATCACGACATTCCGGCAACACAACCGGCCTTCGTGCCGCGCCCGCTCGACGACGATGAACTCGGCTTCGACCCGAAGAGTCTGGCGAAGAAGCAGGCAGAGCCGGAAGCCATCGAAGAAAGCGCCGAAGCCATCCAGAGCGGCTTTTCATTGGGAGACTGAGCCATGCTTAAAATCTCGAAAGCACTCTCCGCAGGCAAACTCGAAAACTACCACAAGCAGGAGTTTACTTCGCCGGACCAGAGTTACTGGAGCCAGGGCCAGACTGTGCAAGGCGAGTGGCAGGGGCAGCTTGCCGAAAAATACGGCCTCGCTGGAGCCGTTAGCGCCGATGAGTTTCACCGGCTCTCGGAAGGTGAACATCCGCAGACCGGCGAGCAACTTGTCCAGCATCGGCAATCCTTCGAGTACCAGGACGCGAATGGAAAGACAATAAAATCCGTCGAGCATCGTGCCGGATGGGATGCGACCTTCAGTGCGCCGAAGTCGGTTTCGCTGACCGCCCTTGTTGGCGGCGACAACCGGGTCCGCGAGGCTCACCGCATGGCGGTCACGACCGCTCTCGGCGAATTGGAGCGGTACACGCAGGCGCGGCTCGGTGGCAATCGGCCTGCCGAGTCCACCGGCCAGTTCATTGTCGCAAAATTCGAGCACGACACATCGCGTCCCGTCGATGGCTATGCTGCTCCGCAGCTTCACACCCACGCCGTCATCTTCAATGTCACTGAACGTGCCGATGGAACCACGCGGGCGCTCCAGGAACGCGGATTCTTCGAGTCGCAACAGTTCGCCACTGCCGTCTATCAATCGGAGTTGACCTTTCGGTTGCGCGAGCTGGGCTACGAGATTGCGCCGGGCAGAAGCGGCGCTCCGGAGATTAAAGGATATTCGCAGGAGTATCTTGACGCATCGAGCCAGCGTCAGAATCAGATCCTAGCGCACATGCAGCAGAATGGTCTCTCCGGCTACGAGGCGGCGGAAATCGCCGCCCATGCTACGCGCGACAAGAAGCAGATTCAGTCACCCGCCGAAGTCCTCTCGGCGCATCGCAAGCTGGCCGCCGAGTTCGGAAATCAGCCGAATCAGGTTGTGGCCGAGGCGCGACAACGCAGCCTGAACAAATCCGTCGAGCATACCCCTGAAAGAGCGCAGAAGGCAGCGCAGGAGGCCGTGACTTTTGCACGCGAGCGCAGCTTCGAGCGCGAAGCTGTAACCGATGAGCGCGCCCTCTTCCGCGATGCCTTGCGGCGTGGCATGGGCGAAACGACCTACGCGCAGGTTCGCACGAGTGTGGAGGCGAGATTGGCCTCCGGCGAATTTCAGCTTGTCAACGCGCCGAAGCACGGTTCCGCGCGGCAGTTCACCACGGCGGAGACCATTCAGGCTGAGAAGGAAATCCTGCGGCAGATGCGCCAGGGGCAAGGCCGGGCCGACCAGATCATGCCTGTTCAACAGGCCGTGGCCCATACCGCCCAATACCCGATTCTCAATTCCTCGCAACGCTCGGCGGCAGAAGAGATTCTGACCTCGCGCGACCGTATTCAAGGTTTGCAAGGAAGCGCCGGCGTGGGAAAGACCACAGCTCTCAAAACCGTGCGCGAGGCCTCCGAACAGCGCGGGATGATCGTCGAGGGCTTTGCCCCGACCTCTCGCGCCGCACATCAGCTCCGTGATGCCGGCATCAATGCCGATACGCTGCAAGGCTTGGTCGCCCTGCTTGCCGAGGTCGTCGCCGAAAAGCAGTTTGTTGTGGCCGGTGCGCTTGGGGCAGTCGGCGCAACTGCCCGCCGTGGAGACAAGCTGCACGTCGCGCTTGTCGAAGGGCGCACCTTTCAGGATGAGCAATACATTCGTCTCAATCCAGAATTGCAGATTGCGCACAGGTATCTGCCTGTGATCCGCATGAGCGATGGCGTTCTGCGCTACCGGGCGAGCGGTATCGAGGAATTTCTGCAAGAACGGGAAAGAGCCTCCAACATGCGGCGTAAACGCCGGTAAAATGGAGGTAGCCCGTTTTCCTCCCACACAGAAATCGAGGAAGCGATGGGTAAATCGCACCAGAAGGGATGGGTGTCGATTCGCGGCAAGAAGTGGTACGGATACTTCCGCCGTACAGTGATCGACCCCAGCACAAATCAACCGAAGACTGTCTCGACACCGGTCGCGCTCGGACTGAAATCCGAGATGACCAAGTACGAGGCGCGCGAAGAGCTTGAACTCGCAATCAAGAGACTAACCGGACAGATCGCAGAAGATGGGGTTGTAAGAAACGGCAGCGTCACCTTCGATTGGTTTGTTCAAAATCGCTATCTGCCACTGAAAGAGGGGGATTGGAAAGAAGAGACGGCCAAGGTGAAGAAGTTTCTCATCAAGGCCGACCTCGTCGATGCCTTCCGAGGTGTACGGCTCGAAAGCATCGATAAGCTCGCTCTTCAGAACCACCTCAATCGACTGGCCAAAACACGGTCCAAGGACAGAGTGTTGAACGCTGGAACCTATATGCGGGCCATCTTTCGGGAGGCAGTCGATCAGGACTTTCTTCCCAAAGACCCGGCGCGCTCCGTAAAGGCCCCTTCGACGCTGCGGGATACAGACAAGACGATCCTGAGTTGGGATCAACTTCGATCCGCATTGTCCAGGTTGCAGTTGCGGGACCGGATTCTGCTCACTCTCGACATGACCAATGCTCTGCGGCCAAGCGAGTTGTTTGGCCTGAGATGGAGTTGCTTCGATCCAGAACTCTGCCAGATCGAGATCAAAGAGACTACCTACAAGGGGAAAATTCGCCCCTGGGGCAAGACCAGAGCGAGTCTCTCAAAGATACCGATCGCCCGAGCGCTCGCGGACGAACTTCTTGCCTGGCGGCAGCAGTGCCGCGAGGAGCAGCAGAGAAAGAAGCTCGTGCGCGGCCCCTCCGCTGACGATCCCAAAGCGTTCATTTTTCCGGCACGCGGAGGCGGTTTCATCGATTCGGGCAACTACCGCAATCGGGTGCTGCACAAACTGGCCAAAGAACTGGGGCTGCCGAAACTGACGTTCCAGGTCATTCGCCGCACCATCGCTACGCTGGCCAAAGACAAGGGCCACGTCAAGGACATCCAGGGAATGTTGCGCCACACTCGTCTGGCCACGACCACGGATGTCTATATGCAATCGCTCGAAAGCGGCGTCCGATCTACGGTCGACTCCATTCACGACGAGTTGAGCGCGACCGGCACGTCGGGACCAGGTTCCCCGGCGGTTCCGGTCCGGACGCGCGCGGGCAGCCGAAGTGGCCATCTCGCGTCTTCGCCGGTTTCGGGAAACGAAAACGGCGCGACTCCGAAGCCGGTCCGGGGGGTGGTTTTGGAGTTTGCGACAAGAATGCGACAAAGCGGGAGGAAGGAGATGGGTCTAAGTTTTTGATAAATATGGTAGGCACGACTGGACTCGAACCAGCGACCTCTTCCGTGTCAAGGAAGCGCTCTAACCAACTGAGCTACGCGCCTGTAAAGCAACTTTACGTAGTCTATCAGGGTCGGGGCGGTGAGAAAAGCTGGCTCGCCTGCGCTTCGCTTCCTTCCGGCTCATCTTTCGGTGGGAAAAGACTGCTGGACGGGGAGCACCCGCTATGCTGTACCATCGTTCATTATTGTTTTGAATCAGATATGGACAACGCTGTAAGCAAACGATTGAACCGGTATCGCACCACCCCCAACGTGCTCACGTTGTTGCGCATCTGCCTGGCGCCGTTCCTGGTGGCCGCCATCCTCAACAGCCACTATGCGCTGGGTTTTGTCCTCTTTGCCGCCGCGGGGCTGACCGACGCGCTGGACGGCTTGCTCGCGCGGCTGCTCAAACAGCGCAGCGTGCTCGGCGAGTACCTCGATCCGGTGGCAGACAAGCTGCTGCTCAGCACGCTCTTTCTGGTGCTCCTGCACAAAGGGCTGATGCCGACCACGGTCACGGTTCTGGTCTTCGGCAGGGATGTAGGCATCCTGGTGGTGGCGGCCATTCTTTATGCGGCGGCGGGACGCAGAGAATTCAATCCCAGTCTCCTGGGCAAGGCGAACACGCTGGCGCAGATTGCAGCGGTGGCGGTCGTGCTTTTGAAAGCCATGCTTCTCCAACACATGGTCACGCCGCGCTGGGTAGATGGCTGCGAGACGTGGACACTCCGGGCGACCATGGCGCTCACCGTGGCCTCAGGGCTGCATTATGCCTGGATTGCGGCCAGACGGACGGGCGCCAACGGACACATCGCAAAGTAAACATGCAATGCTTTCACGCCTTGCAGGACTCGCCTCATAGCGGGAATCCTTCCCCGCCATCGGTGTAAGTCAAGGGCCGAAGCGGAAGCGTCAGGCGTCTTCCATACTGGGTTCTGACTCGGCGGTCGCTTCGATCTCCATGTCACGGAACTCTTCGGAGTCAAAGACCTCGCCACAATCCAGGCACTCGACAAATTCAGTGTCTTCGTGCCGGGAGACGACGCGTACCTTGGGATGTCTGCAGGCGGTTGCCATCGCTCGTGGGGGTGGAAAACTAGTCCTCTTTCGCCAAATTGTATCGGTTTTTCCCCCAAATTCAAACCGATACTCGTTGAATATTTTTATCCACCAGAAATTTTAATGGCCTTTTCAGGATTGCGGAGCCCTGATCTGCAGCGAGGCAAGCCAAAGCGCACGCCCGGGAAACGCTGCTCTTTCTTTCCCAATTCGCTCAAAAAACGGATATTTTCGGTGATTTTCAGAGGCCAAATCTCACGATGTGGGAGAATTTGGAAGCAAAAGTTTTCAACAGGCATTGATTCAAAACGAGTTACAAATAATCTGCAAGGTTTTTAAGGGAATTTACACTCCTTGCTCGAGGGGGGTGGTACAAACCGGGCGGTGGTTCGTAAGGCCCGGTATGGAACGGTGACATTCCATTTCCTCTCGTCGCTTTCGGCACTCGAACTTCGTCTAGCCACTTTGCCCGCTCGGTTCACCAATTGAGATTCTGCGCCGGTGGAAGGCAATATTCTGCAAACGGCACGCAAATTCCGCAGTTGATGGGAAAACGGCTCTGCCAACTGTCGTGCCCTTGGGGGCAATCGTGGAGCTGCTTTTGTTGATCCGGCCCTTAAAATATGCATCGTGGTATCCCGTCCATTCCGCAAAAAACGCGGAATGGACGGGGCCCCCGGCTGGGGGTTTGTGGTATCCCACCCTAGCCACAAAAACAAAGACGTGGCGAGGGTGGGGCACCCAAACATTGCGGGCATTAATTGCCGGATCAATAGTGGAGCAATCGTGGTATCCCACCCATTCCGCAAAAAACGCGGAGTGGACGGGGCGCCCGGCATCGTGGTCACCCATCTTTTCCGCACTTGGAATTTGAATGTACCCACCCGGCTGGGGGTTTGTGGTATCCCGCCCGAGCCACAAAAACAAAGACGTGGCGAGGGCGGGGCACCCAAACATTGCGGGCATTAATTGCCGGATCAATAGTGGAGCAATCGTTGAACTGCTTTTAGACGGAGACCGGAGCAGTGAAAACCAGACTTGTAATCCCGACAGAAACAGTCGTATACTGAACTCGGACCGAAGAGGTCGGGTATCGAATGCTCAAGCTGACCAAAAAAGCGGATTACGGACTGATGGCGCTCAAGTACCTTGCCGAGCACCCCGAAACGCCTGCGCTCAGCGCCAAGGATATAGCAGACGCCTACGGGATTCCGGCGCAATTGCTGGCCAAAATTTTGCAGCAGTTGACCAAGTCCGGGCTCTTGCGTTCGACCGCCGGCATGAACGGCGGCTACGCGTTGGCCCGCGAGGCGCGCGAGGTTTCGGCATTCGAAGTGATTCTGGCCATCGACGGGCCCTTTTTTATCACCTCCTGCACCAAGGGCAAGACGGGGTGCGAGCTGACCCCGAGCTGCACCATCCGTGAGCCGTTGGCGCGGGTGAACGAGACCATCGCCGGAGTGCTGAAGAGCATCAGTATTCAGGACCTGGCGGAACATGAACAACCCCATGGCCAGACGCGCGAGGCGAGCGCCCTGGTCGAATTGACGTTGTAACGAATGCTTTCCCCCTCCGCGCCTGGATAAACAGGCCCGGAAGAGCAATCGACAAGGATGGAGACGCTGATGAGCAACTTTACCAGTTCAGTAGAAGTCCCGGCTGGCTTGCATTTGCCGATTTATATGGATAATCACGCCACCACCGCTGTTGACCCGCGGGTGCTGGAAGCGATGATGCCTTATTTCACCATCAAATTTGGCAACTCGGCAAGCCGCAATCATTCCTTTGGATGGGAAGCGGAAGCGGCTGTTGAAGCGGCGCGCGAGCAGATTGCGCGGCTCATCGGCGCCACCGCCAAAGAGATCATCTTCACCAGCGGCGCCACAGAGAGCAACAACCTGGCCATCAAGGGCATCGCCGAGATGTACCGTGAGCGCGGCAACCACATCATCACTCAGGTCACCGAGCACAAGGCGGTGCTGGACACCTGCAAGCGTTTGGAGAAGTCCGGCTATCGCATCACTTATCTTCCCGTCAAGGCCGACGGGCTCATCGACCTCGAAGACCTGAAGCGCGCGATGGACGACAAAACGATTCTGGTCACCATCATGGCGGCGAATAACGAGATCGGTGTCCTCCAGCCCATTGCCGAAATCGGCAAACTCTGTCATGAAAAAGGCGTGCTCTTCCACACGGACGCGGTGCAGGCGGTGGGCAAGGTTCCCGTTGACGTAATCGCCGATAACATTGATGTGCTGTCTCTCTCCGGGCACAAGATATACGGCCCCAAAGGAGTGGGCGCGCTCTACGTTCGCCGGCGCAACCCGCGCGTGCAGATCGCGGCACAGATTGACGGCGGCGGCCACGAGCGCGGCATGAGGTCCGGCACACTCAACGTCCCCGGCATCGTCGGCCTCGGCAAGGCCTGCGAGATTGCTCAGCAAGAGATGAAGGCCGAAGCGGAATACCTGACGGGCTTGCGCGACCGTCTCAAGAACAAGCTCGAATCCGAGTTGGACTACGTCCACGTGAACGGCTCCATGGATCATCACCTTCCCGGCAATCTGAATATGAGCTTTGTTTATGTCGAGGGCGAATCGCTGCTGATGGGCATCAACGACATTGCGGTTTCCAGCGGTTCGGCTTGCACCTCCGCCACGCTTGAGCCATCGTATGTATTGAAGGCTCTGGGTCTCGGAGACGATGTGGCCCACAGTTCCATAAGATTCGGACTGGGCCGCTTTAACACGCAGGCCGAAGTGGACTACGTGGCCGCGAAAGTGATTGATGTTGTCAAGCATCTGCGCCAGCTTTCGCCGCTCTACGAGATGGTGCAGGATGGCATTGACCTGACCAAGATTCAATGGGCCGCGCACTGAGCCACCTGCGAAAGCTTTTTTGATTCGGCTGGCAGGCCTACCGAATCCAACCAATGAGAACACTGCGGCTTCCCCCGCGGAAGGATGGTACACATGGCATACAGCGACCGAGTTATTGATCACTACAACAACCCCCGCAATGTGGGCCAACTCGACAAGACTTCCACCGAGGTCGGTACAGGTCTGGTCGGCGCGCCGGAGTGCGGCGACGTAATGCGGCTGCAAATCCGCGTAAACCCCGACACGCAAGTCATTGAAGAGGCCAGGTTCAAGACCTTTGGCTGCGGCTCGGCGATTGCCAGTTCATCGCTGGCCACCGAGTGGATCAAAGGACGCACCGTCGATGACGCGCTGGCTATCAAAAACACTGACATCGTGAAAGAGCTCTCGCTTCCGCCGGTCAAGATTCACTGCTCGGTGCTGGCCGAGGACGCCATTCGCGCCGCCATTGGCGATTGGAAGAAGAAGAACGGCGTGGGCGAGGTGGCCGAAACTGCCACTGCGACCGCACAGTAAGAAGGCAATCATGTCCAACATCGTGACCATTGGAAGTTCAGCAACAGCCGCGCCGCCGGCGCCCCCAAAAGCGGAAGCGGCCACGCCCCAGGCGCCTGCTCAAGGGTTGCAAGTGACCGAGAAGGCCATCAAGCGCATTCGCGTGGCCATGGCCAAGGAAGGCATCTCGCCCACGGAGGGCGGATTGCGCCTTGGCGTCATGGGCGGCGGGTGCTCGGGACTTTCTTACTCCATCAAATTCGACACGCAGCCCCGCGAGCGCGACCGCATCTACGAGTTCGACGGCGTGCGCGTCTTCGTTGATCCCAAGTCATTCCTCTACCTGCACGGCATGACGCTCGATTACGAGGAGACGCTGATCCGCCAGGGATTCAACTTCATCAACCCCAACTCCACGCACTCCTGCGGCTGCGGCTCGTCGTTTTCGTAGGAACATTCAGTTTCGTAAGAGTGAAACTATGTTGAAGGTCCTTGATTCTGCTGTCCCCGTTGCCTGTTGGTCCTGCTCCATCGGCCACAACGACTTCACGCTTTTTTGTCCGAATTGCAGCAAGATTCAGCCTCCGCCGGGCGGCGATTATTTTTCCGTCTTCAGCATGAAGCCCAGGCTGAATCTCGATCTGGCCGCGCTGGAGGCTGAATTTCATCGCCTCAGCCGCAAGCTTCATCCTGACCGCTTTGCCCGCGCCCTGGAGAACGAGAAGCAGTGGAGCCTGGCAGATACGGCGCTGCTCAACGACGCTTATCGCACGCTCAAAGACCCCCTTCGCCGCACCGGATATCTGCTCAAGCTCGAAGGCGCCGAGGTCGGGGAAGAGCACAGCGGGAAGAATCGAGTAGACCCATCGCGCGTCCCTGCGGACCTGCTCGAAGAGGTTTTCGAGCTGAACATGCAGCTCGAAGAGATGCGCGCCGCCCGCAAGATGGGCGAAGAAGATCCTGAACTTCAAGCAAGCCTGACTCAGGCAAAGAAAAAATTCCAGGCTCTGCTGGAGGCGGTTGACAAGGACCTGCGCGCTGAGTGGACGGCTTGGGACGAGGGCAATGAGGTCGCGCGTGGCGTAGCGCAAAATAGAATGGTGGCCTTGCTCGACCGCCGGCGCTACCTCAGCAATCTGCTCCGTGACGTGAATGAGACCTTGGGAGATTGAAAGAACAAAATGGCGGAAGGACGCGTAGTTGGAATTGACTTGGGAACCACGAACTCCCTGGTCGCTTATATGCAGGGCGATGCGCCGGTGGTCATCCCCGGCGCGGACGGTTTGAATCTTGTGCCGTCGGTGGTGGCGCTCGACCCAATTCCCGCCGGTGGCGGCCGTCCCACGGTCACCGTGGGCAACAGCGCGCGCAAGGCGCTCATTCAGACGCCGGAGCGGGTCATCTATTCCGTCAAGCGGCTGATGGGCCGCAGCCTTGAAGAGATTCAGACAGAGCTGAAGCTGTTTCCATTCCACCTGGCTGCCGATCCGAATGCCGGCCAGCCCGATCCCAATGAAGTCCCGCGTATCCAGTTAGGCGAACTCCGTTTTACTCCGCCGGAGATTTCCGCTTACATCCTCCGCCAGCTCAAGCGCAATGCCGAACGGTTCTTTTCGGCGCCGGTTACCCAGGCCGTCATCACCGTGCCCGCCTACTTCAACGATGCGCAGCGCCAGGCCACCAAGGATGCCGGGCGCATGGCGGGACTTGAAGTGCTCCGCCTCGTCAATGAGCCAACTGCTGCCGCTCTTGCCTATGGCCTCGATCGCGGCAACGAGGGAACCATCGCCGTCTACGATTTGGGCGGCGGCACTTTCGACATCTCGATCCTCAAACTGCGCGAAGGCATCTTCGAGGTGCTGTCCACTAACGGCGATACGCATCTGGGCGGCGACGACATCGACAACCTTCTGATGGCCGTTGCGCTCAACGAGATTCACGCCGAGCACGGCGTCGATCTGCGGCTGCATCCGGGCGCGGTTCAGGCTGTGCGCAAAGCTGCCATTGAAGCCAAGATTCTGCTTTCTACTGAGACGATGGCGCGCTTCGACATCGAGCTGCCCAATGGCGATCGCTACCAGCGGGAGATTCCGCGCGAGGTCTTCGAGCTGCTCATCGAACCGGTACTGGCGCGCACGGCAGGGCCTTGCAAGCAGGCGCTGGCCGACGCCGGCATCACTCCCGAGCAAATTGATGAAGTGGTGCTCGTCGGAGGCTCCACGCGCATTCCCGCGGTGCGCCAACTTGTGGACGATCTTTTTCATTTAGCGGCGCGCGGCAAAAAGCCTCACGTCGAACTGAATCCCGATGAGGTTGTGGCGCTGGGAGCGGCGGTGCAGGCTGACATTCTTTCCGGCGCATCCAAGTCCACCGAAGAGATGTTGCTGCTCGATGTCACTCCTCTCTCGCTAGGCATCGAGGCGTTGGGCGGCACGGTGGCGCGCATCATTCAGCGCAACTCGACGGTTCCCGCTTCGGCCACCGAGCATTTCACAACCGGAGTCGATGGCCAGACGAACGTCGCCATTCACGTGGTGCAAGGCGAGAGGGAACTGGCCGCCGATTGCCGTTCGTTGGCGCGCTTCGATCTCAAAGGCATTCCGCCCATGAGTGCAGGTCTGCCGCGCATCGAGGTAAAGTTTCTCATCGACGCCGACGGAATTTTGCACGTCTCCGCGCGGGAGCAGCGCAGCGGCCAAGCTGCGCAGATTGAAGTCAAGCCGACCTATGGCCTCACCGATCAGCAGGTCGAGAGCATGATTCTGGATTCATTCGACAATGCCGAGGCGGATTTTGCCAAGCGGTTGCTCATCGAGGCGCGCAACGAGGCGGAGACGATTCTTGCGGCAGTCGAGCGCGCGCCGCGCAGCCCCGCGTGGGCGCAGTTGACCAGCGACGAGCAGAAAGCCATCAGCCTGGCCAGCGACTACCTGAACAAAGTTAAACTCACAGAGAACTCAGGCGCGATCCGCGAGGCGACGCTTATCCTCGACCACGCCACGCGCCGCTTTGCTGAGCTGATGATGGATGCCGCCGTATCCAGCGCCCTGCGCGGCAAGACCATGGATTCAGCCGGCGAGGAGTTGGATGAGGGCGTAACAGCGCCGCACGCCATGGCCCCAGCGGAGTTCAAATGAAACCCGATGCAGCGAAACCGGAAGCAGGCAAGATTCAGGTCCGCCTGATTTTTGGAACCGTTCCCGGTCCACTGCATGATGGAGAACTGACAACCTTCGGCCTACAGACGACCGAGCAGGACATCATCCCCGGACGCGAACAAAGGAATAAGACCATCTTCGAATGTGAACTAGCGATGCGCATCTCGGAAGATGCGCAGCCGGTCTTCTCTGGCCCATGTGCGAATGGTCCGGCATCGAGTCGGTTTCTATATCTGAGTTGGAAACGGTTGAACAATTCACCAACGCCCTGGGTGCAAAGAATTAAGATTCCATTGTCAACGGTCACACGTGCTCAGGCACTGGATGCACTTAAACCGAACCGAGTTTTGCATGCAGACGTCACAGGGCGCAGGCCTCATGAAACTACACCTGTTGCGTGGCGAGTCTTGGAAGGACCAATTTTATGAGCGATCCAAACGAAAAGAACATTCCCGCCGACAAGCTCGTGCGCGTCACCTTCCAGCCCGAAGGCCGCACAGTTGAGTTTGAATTCGGCACAATGCCGTATGAGCATCACGGCAAGCCAATGTCGTTTCTCGATGTGGCGGAGAACAACGATATCTTTCTCGATCACGCGTGCGGCGGCGTCTGCGCCTGCTCCACTTGCCATGTGCTGATCAAAGCAGGCGAGAGCGGCCTCAGCGAAGCGGACGACGACGAGTTGGACCGCCTGGACATGGCCGCCGACCAGCAATTGAATTCGCGCCTGGGCTGTCAGGCCGTCATCACACGCCCCGGCAACTATGTGGTCGAGATTCCCGCTTGGAATCGCAATTACGTCACCGAAGGCAAGCCGCTTGCATTGGCGGAAGAAAAATAAGGAGACCCCCGATGCCGCGCGAGATTCTGTGGACCGACGCCGAGGAGATCGGCATTCAACTGCAAGAGAAGTTTCCCGCCATGGACCCGTTGACGGTGCGCTTCACCGACATGCACCGCTTTGTGACGGAGTTGGAGGGCTTTGCAGACGATCCGGCAAAATCCAACGAGTCGCGGCTGGAGGCTATTCAGATGGCCTGGCACGAGGAGTTTGAGGACGCACAGGGGTAATTATGTCAGCAGGAACTTGCTGGTGAACAGCATTGCCGGTAAAGACTCAACCAAGCAAAAAATAGAGAGGCTATCGAATGATCGGAGAGAAAACTGCTCACCTGTGCCAGTACCGGAGCCGGATTGCAGTCTTGCTTCTTGCCCTTCCCTTGCTTGGCCACCTGGTGCTCGCACAGAACGTCGTCGCGCCTCAAACCACCTGGACCATCGACAAGATTCACTCACGAATCGGCTTCAGCGTCTCGCATTTTGTCATCACCCAGGTAACGGGATACTTCCGTAACTATGATGCGCTGGTGACCTGCACTTGCCCGGGAAATGATTTCACCGGCGGCACGGTCGAGTTCACTGCCAATACCGCCTCCATCTTCACTGACAATGAACAAAGAGACGGCCACTTGCAAACCGATGCATTCTTCAACGCCAAAAAATATCCGGAGATGAAGTTCAAGGGGACTTTGGTCAACGAAAATGGCAAAAATGTATTGAAAGGGAACTTGACCATCCGCGACATCACCCGGCCGGTTTCGCTCAACGTGACCTATGGAGGCCGCATCAAGGATAAAAACTTTGGCATTGAAAAGGCCGGCTTTAAAGTCACGGGAGTTATCAACCGGCTGGAATATGGTTTGAAGTGGAACGAGACTTTTGAAGGTGGCGGGTCCATCGTCGGCGAGGATGTCCAACTCGATCTCAATATTGAAATCGATAAGAAGAAGCCGGACGCCGCGTCAGCTTCGTAAGGATTGGTTCTGCTCAGCGCCACTCCTCCCGCTCCCACTCGCTCCATCCAAACGCGCCTTCAAAGTGCTGAAACTTCTTCTTTTCACCCGGTACAAGGTGAATGCTGGCATGAGGAGTTTGAGGACGCGCAGGGATAGAGTGGAATTATTCCAATGTGAAGCCAGCCAACTCCGCGGCTTCGCGCAATCGCTTGTCGAAGGTTAAGAATACTTTTCCCTTGGTCTTGCCTTCGCACGACTCCAGCGCCGCGGCAAGCTGTAAAGCGTCCGCCGCGCGCAACGGGTAAAGCTCAAGCAGTGAACAGGCATCAACCGCAATGCGTTTATTTGAGCCAACGGGAATCCACCCTCGCACGATTTCCATCGCGATCTGTTTGCCGAGGAGGAACCGGTCATGAGTAATCTGCCCCATCCTTTCAAGCCGGGTCAATCCGCTCATCATCTCAACCTGTGTTGCCCACCAGGCGACGATGCCGTATCTTTCATAAAGCAATCTCGCCTTAGTCGTCTGTGGCTGCGAGACACAGAGCGGTATGAGCGCACTGGAGTCCCAGAAAGCGGCGGGTTTCAGCACCGGTCCTCACGCTCTTCTTCCCAGATTTGGTCCATCACTTCTTGCGAAATCATCGGACCGTGAGGCTCGGGCAACCTGTATCCCTCTGGACGGACTACCTGAGGCGGAGTGAGAATACCCTTGGCAATCAGGCGGCGCATCTGCGCATCTTCCTCATCAACCGGTCCAGGAGAGACCAGCCGTGCAACGGGCGTGTTCCGGTCAAAGATCAGCACCTCCTCGCCATTCTTGACATATTGGATATGGGCGCTGAGTTTGGCCTTCAATTCGCTGATCTTCGCAGTTCTCATAAGCTCACTTTACCATAACATGACTAACTTAGTCACATTTTTACCTCAATTCGTAATCCTCCCGCTCGCTCCAGCCAAAAGAGCCTTCAAAGTGTTGAAATTGGCGCTCTTCTCCCGGCACAAGATACACGCTCACCACATCGAAGCGCACCGGCGGGGCAGTCTCCGCGGGCAATTGGCTGACGTACCGGCGGGCCAGGCGGCGCAGCGTGTTGCGCTTGTGCGAGTCGATTGCAACCTCGGCCGGAGAGGCATCATGTGCTGTGCGGGTCTTCACTTCGACAAAGCACAGCATCGGTCCCAGCCACGCGATCAGGTCAACGTCGCCCGGCACGTCACCCGAGGACCAGCGCCGCGCCACCATGATGTAACCCTTGTGCCTCAGATAAGAAAAGGCCGCAGTTTCGCCATCAATGCCGGTGGCCAGGTGCGCGGCCACGGCTTCGTTATGCCCTCGTTGCCGTGCAACCCAAGCCAGTCCCGCCAGCGTGCGCTCCAGCCAGCCGGTCCGCATCCTCTCCAGTTGTCCCATGGAACACCATTCTCAACCGGACGAGCGAAACGCGCAAATCCGCCTTATAGCGAGGCGTGCCAAGCCCGCTCAAGTTGCGGCGCGCCCTCTTGCCGCATCGGGGCAACCCTCCGCATTTCCAAAGTGGGACCGGCTAGTTCGCGTATGGGAATTCTCCGCAGAAATCAACGGATTCAGAGCCTCGATCTCGCCCGGCTCCGGGCGAAATGAGCGAGACTGAAATCTTGCAGGAGGAATGGTTGGTTATGTCTCAAGGTTTGCTCGGCACTCTCTTTTCTCGGCGTAATACGCAGGCTTTGCCTGTTTCGACAGATGATGGTGCGGCTCTCGAGTCCCGCGCCGATGCGGAGTTGGATCGCAGTTTTGAGTATGCGCTGGACGCACTGCCGGCCAACGCAATGTTCTGCGACAGCGAACTGATCTTGCGCTATCTCAACCGCGCTTCTCGCCAAACTCTACTCACTCTGCAAAAACATCTGCCGGTGCCCGTGGACCAGATTGTGGGCAAATCGATCCACATCTTTCACAAGTCTCCGCAGAACGTCGATCGCATTCTGGGCGCTGGCCGGAATCAGGGCGCGCATCACCTGCCCTACAAGGCGATTATCGCGCTGGGTCCGGTGAAGCTAGACCTCAATGTCGAGCCCATGACCGGCGAGGACGGGCAATTTGCCGGCGCGGTGGTCATCTGGGGCATCAGCACACAGGAGGCTGTTGAAGCGGTCCGCGCGGCGCAGGAGGCGCAGCGCAACGACATCGAACACCTCAACGGCAATCTGCAGATGGTGGCCACGGCCACGCACCAGATCGAGACCAGCATCGCCGAAATCGCCAAAAACGCCGTGGACGTATCACAGGCTGCGGAAAAATCGCGCACGGCCAGCGGAAAGAGCAAAGCAGCTATCGAGAGCCTCCGCGCATCCAGCAGCGGAGTTGCCGAAGTGGCCGGGCTGATCGCTTCCATCGCCACGCAGACCAGCGTACTCGCGCTCAACGCCAACATCGAGGCGGCCAGGGCGGGCGCGCATGGCAAGGGCTTCGCCGTGGTGGCCAGCGAAGTGCGCAAGCTGGCCGAGCAGACGGCCTCGGCTACCGCCGAAATCCAGGCGAAGGTGACCGCCATCGGCGTGGACGTAAACACCGCCATGAGCGCGATCGATCAGATCGGTTCGCAGACAGAAGAGCTTTCCGGGTTGTCGAACCAGATGGCCGCAGCCGCCGAGGAGCAGCACATGGCCGCGCAGGAGATGGCGCACAATCTGGAACGTGCCGCGCACCGCACCTCGGAGATCGCCAACATGCGCATCGACGGAAAAGCGGAGTAACAAAGCGCTGCACAGCGAACGCACAGTCGAGGTAAAGAAGAAAGGCTGGCGAACAGAGCCTGATCAATGTCTCTGTCTGCCAGCCTCATTTTTCATAGCCCAATTACAGCCGCACTCGCTGGCTGGGTTCTATTACAGTTCCTTCTCCACCAGCGTCAACGCCTCCTCGAAAATGTCGAGGGCTACGCTGGCTTCTTCTTCCTTGACAATGAGCGGCGGGCAAATGCGAATCGAACTTTCGCCGCAACCGAGAATCATCAGGCCGCGTTCGAAGGCCAGGTTCACAATGCGGTTGCGCAGGTCGGCAGCCGGCTCACGCGTCGCTTTGTCCTTCACCAGCTCGACGCCGATCATCAGGCCGCGTCCGCGCACATCGCCCACCAGCGGATGAGTTTGCTTCCAGCCGCGCACGCGTTCAAGAATGAACTCGCCCACACGCGCCGCGTTAGCAATCCCTTCGCGCTCCAGAATATTAATGGTGGCCAGCGCCGCGGCAATGCTCACCGGGTTGCCGCCAAAGGTCGAAGCGTGCGAGCCGGGCGCCCAATCCATAATCCCTGCGCGGCTTACGCAGGCGCTCAGCGGCATTCCGCTGGCGATGCCCTTGGCCATGCAAACGATGTCCGGCTCCACGCCGGTGTGCTCAATCGCCCACCACTTGCCGGTGCGCCCCATGCCCGATTGCACTTCGTCGGCCACCAGCAGAATGCCGTGCCGGTCGCAGATTCTGCGCAGCTCGCGCATGAAGTTGGTGGGAGCCACCACGTAGCCGCCCTCGCCCTGAATCGGCTCGACGAAGATGGCGGCCACCTCCTCGGGCGCAAGCACGCTCTTGAAAAGCTTTTCCTCAATGAAGCGCGCGCAGCCCAGCGCGAAAGCTTCTTCTTCCTGCGGGCCGCCGGAACAGCCGCGATACGCGTAGGGATAGCGGACATGGGTCACGCCCGGAACCAGTGGGGAAAACCGCCTTTTCTGTTGCGGCTTGGAGGCGGTCAGCGACAGCGCGCCCATGGTGCGCCCGTGGAAAGCGCCCAGAAACGCAATGATCTGCTGGCGGCCAGTGTGATAGCGAGCCAGCTTGAGGGCGCACTCCACTGCCTCGGCGCCGGAGTTGCCATAGAAGATGCGGTGCGGGCCGGGCATGGGAGCGATTGCAGAGATCCGCGTGGCCAGCTCGGTCAGCGGCTCGTTGTAAAAATCGGTTCCGGAAATGTGGATCAGCTCCGCGGCCTGTTTTTGAATGGCGGCGACTACTTCAGGATGGCAATGGCCGGTCGAAGCCACGGCGATGCCCGCCGCAAAGTCGAGGAACTCGTTTCCGTCCGCGTCTTCTATGCGGATACCGCGGCCGCGCTTGGCCACCAGCGGATACGAGCGTGTGTAGCTGGGCGAGATCAGCCGGTCGTCGGCTTCGATCGCGGCCTTCGACTTCGGTCCGGGCAATGTGCAGATCAACTTTGGTCCGTACTTCGCGTGCAGCTCTTGCTTAGTCATTTTCTTGTCTCCTCGACGGATTCGCTTATTCGAGCTTGTTCAAACTCATTCAAGCTTGTCCGGATTGCGCGGCATCGATATGATGCGCGGCCGCGGACCCCAGGTAAGTGGGATCGTCCAGTTCTGATCGCTCGTTGGAGCGGAGAAAGAGCAGGCAGGTGTCTTCGCCAGACCGGGACTAATCGCTGGCGAAGAGACTAGGTCGAGTGAGGGTGGGCAGTTCGCGAAGATACCGCCGCGGGCAGATGCTACGCTCGCGCGACCGCGACCAGCGCCTGGTGGCCGGTGCTAGCAGCCGATTCTTCGCGTGCGTTTGCATGGTATCCTCGTTCATCAGAGCATAGACCATTGCCGCAGGCACTGTACAGAGCCATCTTGCTCTCAGGCATTAGCATGGAATTAATCCATGGCGAATCCTCCGCTTCACCCGAAAAATAAAACGGCCACCGCGGCCTCCATCGTTCTGGCGTTTGCCAGCGTCTACTTCTTCTGGGGCTCAACCTATACGGCCATCCGCATTGGAGCTGCCCAGATGCCGGCGCAGTTGCTGGCTGGTACGCGCTTTCTCATTGCCGGAGCCATTCTGCTGGCCTGGTGCCGCTGGCGCGGCCTGCGCATCTTTTGGCCCGCAAGGACCATGCTGATCCTCGGCCTCATCGGGCTCTTCCTGCTCAGCGGGAGCAATGTAGCCCTGGTGTATGCGGAGAAGACCGTCCCCAGCGGACTGGCTTCGCTGGTGCTGGCGGTGATGCCTCTCTATGTGGCGCTGGCCGAGATGCTGCTGCCGGGCGGCGAGCCGCTGCCCGCACGCGGCTGGCTGGGCATGGCGCTGGGGTTTGCCGGTCTGGCGGCGCTGGTGTGGCCTTCGTTGCGCACTGGCCTCGCCGGGGATCACGCGCGACTCATCGCCATCGGCGTGCTGCTGGCAGGTGCGCTGGCCTGGACCATAGGCAGCATCCTCTCGCGGCACGCGCAGTTGCCGGTGAACAGCTTTGTCGCCGCCGCCTGGCAAATGCTGATAGCAGGCGCCTTCAGCACCTTGCTGGGCACCGCGCTGGGCCAGTGGCCCGATTTCCACGTGAATGCGGCCTCGGTAGGCTCGCTCGCCTGGCTCATCACCGGCGGCTCGCTGATTGGTTACACCGCCTTCGTCTACCTGCTCGAACACGTGCCCGTGGCCAAGGTCTCGTCGTATGCTTATGTGAACCCGGTGGTCGCGGTGATCCTGGGCATCGTCTTCCTCCACGAGCGGCCCGAGGGCGCAGAGTTTGCCGGCATGGCTGCCATCATCGTGGCCGTCTTCCTGCTCACCACCGCGCAGGTCAAAGCCAAAGGCGTGCTGCGTGACGGCGACACTCATCCTTGCGAGGAACTGGAGCCGCCTCTGGCGGAGTAATTGCTTTGAAAGGGCACCGCCTTAGCCGTGCCGTAAATGCAACAATATGAAAATCGGGCTTCAGCCCCTGAGGGATGCTTCCATGCTCAGACTTCTGGTTCAATGGTTTCTGTCCGCAATCGCCCTGCTGGTGGTCTCCAATTTTGTGCGCGGCTTCAACGTGGACGGGTTCGGCCCGGCGCTGGTAGCCGCATTGGTGATTGGCCTGCTCAACGCCACGGTCGGCTTCTTTCTGAAAGTCGTCACCTTCCCCATCAGCATCCTCACTCTTGGCCTCTTCCTGCTGGTCATCAACGGGATGATGATCATGGTGGCGTCGAACCTGGTCAACGGCTTCCACGTGCGCGGGTTTGTCCCCGCCTTCTGGGGCGCGGTCGTTCTGGCACTGCTCGGGATGCTCATTCGGGCCATCACCGAAAGCGCCTAGAAGCGTCTCGCAGGTCAATAAGGAGATCGCACAGCCGGCCATGAATCGTATGGTCGGTCAGCATGAGCGCATGAGTAGGCGCGTACCACAGGGAACAAAATCGCGTCCGGCGGTGTCAGAGTAGAGTATGGACCTCAATTGGCTCAGTTCGTTTTTTGCTGTGCCTTTGGCCAGCTTGTTTCTGATTCTGGCGCTTTGTGTCTTTGGAGTGCAAAGGCCAGAGGTTGTTGGGGTGCGTGTGCCGCTGCCAAAGGTCCGAACCGTTCCCCACGATGATTGCGAGGGCGTGGACCGATAGATCGTTGTTTTGCTGCACAAAGATGGGAGCTATTGGATCAACGACGACCAAGTGCCCGCCAGAGAATTAGGCTTGAGACTCACAGAAATATACGAAAATCGCAAATACAAGCTCATCTACATGTTCTCCGATCCTGATGTTTCCTTTGGAGAATTTGCCAAGTTCTACAGCATTGTCGAGTCATCGACCTCAGGTCTTCGGATCGGTTTGCGGACGCGCCAGCTTCAAGCACAACTTCGTCGTTGCCCTCCTGGGAGCAGTTGTGGTCTCGAATGGTCAGACGGTATGTACATCCCCTGCGTCTGGCGCGAAATTCCTCTTCGTCCACTTCGCTTTGCGCGCCGCTGATCAAAAAGGACTAAATTGAGAGGCCGGGTGCCCCATGTCCTGCCTTCGGGATTTACGAATCCGCACCCTTTCCATGGAATTCTTTGCAGAGAATTCCCCTCACCTGGCGCACAATCATCAGATGGACAACGACCTGAAGCGCAACTCCTTACTGACCCCTTCCCCCTGATCCCCGACCGCTGAAGGGCACCCCTACCCCCCTATTTATTTTTTCAAAACCTTGCAGACTAATTCAGCGGGTGGTTGGAGCAACAACCTTTTTGTCCTTCGCGATCTTGCCGCGGCGAACCGGCGTCTGAGCCGCTGGCTTGCCGGCAACGTTGGCCACTTGCGGCCCAATCGTCCCAGGACGCGCCACCACCGGCCCATTCAGCGTCTGCGGCGTGCGCATTGCTCCAGCGCTTGAAAACCCGCTCGGCATGACAACGCGCGGCAGCGCAATCCCTCTTTGCGCCTGGTTCAGTTGTACGCGCGAATAAACTCCCCAGCCGCCGCCGGCCACCACAGCCGCAATCACCGCTGCCGCCGCCGAGCGTGCCAGAGAACTTTGCAACCAACCGCTCTCCAGCCGCAGCGCCGCGGGCCACGCAAGAATCCGCGCCCCGCCCGCAGCCGGAGCTGCACGCAATCCGGCCTGAACTCGCTCGGCGAGCCCCTCGGGCGCAGGAAGGCTGGCAAGCAACCGCAGCGTAGATTCAAACTCGCCGGAAGCGGGGAAGCCGCCAGCTTCGGTCCTGGCGTCAATTCGCTTTTGATTCGAGAAACTCATGGCAACCTCCTTTGCTCGTTGAGCAAACGGGCAACTGACCACTGTTCACTGTCCACTGACCACTGTTCAACGCAAACTCCTTTGGTGATCGAGCAGTCCGGCCATCAGGTTGCGAGCGCGAAAAAGGCGCGACCGCACACTGGATTCGGTAATGCCCAGCACCGATGCGATTTCCACGCTGGTCAGCTCCTCGAAGGCCGAAAGCATCAGCACCTGGCGCTCCTTGGCGGGCAACTGCTCCACGCAGGCCAGAACGCCGGCGTGGTGTTGAGCAGCGGAGGCGCGTTCCTCGGCGCTCAGCCCGCCGGCTGGAAGTACGCGCGCCAGTTCAGCCACGTCGTCTGTCTCCGGCCGGGTCTTCGCGCGGCGCTTGCGGTCCAGCACGATGTTCCACACAATGCGAATCAGCCACACTCGCTGGTCGCGCACTTCATCCAGCGTCTCGCGATGGCGCAGCACGCGCATAAACGCTTCCTGCACTGCGTCTTCGGCGTCAGCCGCGTTGCGCAGAACCGAGTAAGCCACCCGGTAAAGCGTTCCCGAGTACTGGCTCACCAGGTCCGCAACCGCTGCCTCTATGGCGCGCTGGCGGGCTTCCTCGTGCTCAGCCTTATCTTCGATTTCCATCCAACCTGAGAATACCGCCTGACCCGCGCTCATAATTCACCAGACGCAGGCGACAGTGAAAATGCTCAAATCTGCGCTGTTCCGGCCTTCGCTCTCGTCAAAATGAAAGGACTCGCGAAGCAATAAGCCTCGCGAGTCCTTTTCGATCAATCTGCTTGCGATTACTCTTTGGCGCCCAGCTTTTGCGCGGCAATCGAGCCTGCCATGCCGTCCTTGTCGGCGTCTTTGATCTTGGCCCAAAGCGTCCGCGCCTGGTCCGTCTTGCCTTCTCCGGCGTAGAGATCGGCCAGATCGAGCTGCGCCATGGTGGCTGGCACCGTCTCTGACGGTTTGGAGGCTAGCGCGTTGTAAAGGTCAATTGCCTGGGCGTCGCGGTCCGTCTGGTGATAGAGGCCAGCCAGGGCCAACTTGGACAGATTCGCCAGATTCCGGTCCCAACTGCCCGCCGCGGTCTTGAGTTCCGTCTCGGCCTGTGCGGTCTGGTTCAACTCCGCGTAGGTAACGCCGGCAAAGTAGTGTGCCTTGGCGCCCTCGGCCAGCCAGCCATACTGCTGGGCTACCGCAACAAACTGCTGATTGGCGGCCTTCGACCGATCGCCGGCCGTCCCGTAGACTCCGCTGGTGGGTGGGGCGCCGGGCATCGCCAGCGGCGCATTGTAAACGTCCAGGGCAGCGCCCAGAGCGGAGTCCGCCTTGTTCGAGTCCCAGTTCCAGTAAACCAGCGAGGCAGCGCCTGCCACTACAACGACAACTGCGGCAATCACCCAGCGCACAACGCCGGAACGGTGGCCACTCAGCCAGCTCATGCTGCTTGCGGTGGCCTGGGCAAAGCTGTCTTGCTTCAAGGAATGACGGGTTTTAGTATCCACGGGCTCTCTTCTTTTCCTTCTTTTTCAGACTTGCATACGGCTCCCAGCATATGGATCGCCGCAACTGCAACCCTACCAGTCTATCAGCGCGCCAACCCGAGCGTCCACCTCACACTTGCCCTCCAGCGAGCCGAGCGGTAGGCTAAGGGCATGTATGAAGAGTTCCGCGTAACCGACCGATGGAGCGGCGAAGAGCTCAACTGCCGCTGGAAGGGCACCATGGTGGCCATCGCCACCCGCCACGCCGACGCCGTCGATGTGCGCTTCGACGTGAACGGACGCCCCATGTGGATCGCCCTGCCGCTGGAAGCATGGAAGCGCCAGAAGGAACTCAAGGGCAAGGTCATTACCGACCAACTGGCCGCCCAGATCGCGGGCCGTTTCCTCCGCCAATTGGTCGAAGAAGGCTACGACTCCCGGCGCGAGGTCTACACCATGACCGTCCCCGAAGTCCTCTCCCAACTCGACTCCGTGGTAGCCGAAGCCAAAGCCAAGGGGCAGATGCCCACGCTGGTGCGAGGCTAGCGAACAGAAGATCGATGCGGCCCGGAGCTAGCTCACTTTTTGCGTGCGCTAACAAGACGGCGCGTCAGGATACGGTGGCCTACCAGAGTCGAGAGAATGATCGAAGTGGAAGTTGTGCCGAAAGGTGTCAGCTTGTCAATCAGGCTTTCCAGATGCTCAACAGATTCGGCGGCCACTTTCAGCGTAAAAGAGTCGGCGCCGGTGCCGCGATAACATTCCAAAACTTCGGGCATCTCGCGTACCGTCTTGTTAAGGCGCGCCAGCACATCGCCTACAACGCTGATGCGAATCAGTGCGGCTATCGGCAAGCCGATCTTTGCGAGATCAATCTCGGCGTGGACACCGGTGATGACGCCGGCGTCTTCCATCTTGCGAACACGCTCGGCCACGGCTGGTAGCGTAAGCCCGACCCGCCTGCCCAGTTCGGCAAACGAGGCGCGGCCATTTTGCTGTAGCTCCGCGATAATTTTCCAGTTCTTTTCGTCCAGATATGAAGAATCGAAGGACATACACACATAATACATTTAGAATGTGCGCAAAAACGTCAATTTTTCTTTCGATATTGTATTTACGAAAATCGCGGTCGGCTGCCTGTTGGAGCTGAACTGGCGCGGCAAGAAGCCGGTATCGTTAGCCTGCCGGCGAGCAGAGAAGATTTCTAAAAGACGGCGACTAGGTTACCTTGCACGGGTTCGCGAGCGGGAAGGCTTCTACCGCATCGGGCGAGGTATCTGACAGGGCTTGGTCGGCAGGTGAAGGCCGCGGCCGCCTTAGGATGGTCCGCAAAAAAATCTTTCCCTTCTTGTATTAAGCATTTATAGTAAGCCGCAAGGTTTGCGAATCCCCGACCGCTTCCCCGGTTCACGAGCGGTGAATTCACAAATTGCAGGCCGAGTCCCCGAAAGAAACGCAAGACGCACGCAATCGACTTACACAAGCAGGACGCCGGGCACCAGACGTTCCGGCTGTCCCTGGCGAAAGGTGCAGACCTATGCCCTCAGGCCTCGATGCCTTGAAGCACATTGTCGTGCTCATGATGGAGAATCGCTCTTTCGACCACATGCTGGGGTCGCTGAAGGCGGTGAACCCACAGATTGACGGAGTGGACGGAACGCAATACAACCTCGACACGCAGGGAAACAAGGTCCTCGTCCAACCGCTTGCCGAGTTTCAAAGTCAGCTTGATCCTGATCCCGACCACCATTTCCCGGCCGTGGACCAGCAGATTTTCGCCGGTGACCAGAGTGCCACGCGCGTGGCCACCATGCAGGGATTTGTCCAGAGTTATTTCCAGCAGCAGCAGGATGTGGCCCACTCGCATAAGATCATGTACTACTTCAGCGCGGACAAGCTGCCTGTGCTCACTTCGCTGGCGACTAACTTCGCCGTATTCAATCGCTGGTTCGCGTCCATTCCGGGGCCAACCATCTGCAATCGCGCCTTTGCGCACTATGGCACTTCGTTCGGACAGGTAGGCATGAGTATGTTCTACCCGCAGGGCAAGAGCATCTACGAGCGGCTGCAGGACGCCGGACACACGGCAAAGCTCTATTACTTCGACCAGGCCAGCTCCACGATGGAGGTCGTCAACCTGTTGCAGCACCAGCCACAGCTTTTCGGAACCTACGACCAATTCCTTGCCGACTGCAAATCCGGCACGCTGTCCGACTACAGTTTCATCGAGCCGAACTATACGGATCACGATAGTGATGACGGCGAGCAACTTGCCTCTGACCAGCACCCGGATCACAACATTCAGGCCGGCGAGCTTTACATCGCTTCGGTCTACAACGCCATCGTGTCAAACCCCGCGCTCTGGGCGAGCACTGTGCTGCTGGTGGTTTACGACGAACATGGCGGCATCTTCGACCATGTTCCGCCGCCCGCCTGCACGCCCGACGGTCACTCGGCTGGACCTGCCGACACCGGCCTGAGTTTTTCCTTCAACTTTGACCGTCTCGGTGTCCGCGTGCCTGCCATTCTCATCTCGCCGTGGATACCCAAAGGCACGGTCGTGGGGGCCGACAGGGTCTTTGAGCACGCTTCAATTCCAGCCACAGTTAGCAGCCATTTCATTGGCAATTACACTGCGAGCACAGCACGGGAGCAGAGCGCGCAAACGTTTCTTGATTTGCTCTCGCTCGACACCATGCGAACAGATACCGTGGTCTTCAACACTCAGGGAAGCTCTGATTAAGTCCGTTCTGTCAGGCTAACCTTCCCTCAGGGCCTAAAGGCCACGTTGATTTTGCGGCATTTACGGCACGACTAAAGTCGTGCCCTTTCAAAACGTCGACTTAATCAGAGCTTTCTTAGAGCGGAGGAGGCGATTCAAATGAGTGAAACTGAAAGCAACCCTGCAAGGCCACGCAGACGCGGAGCTATCGGGCTGAGCAAACCCATGCTCGCCGGCGATTACACGGCCATCCGCATCCCGATCCCTCCAGCCTCGGCGATGAATAAAGACCGGCCTATCTCCAGCCTGATCAAGGCCCAGTTGCTGCACATTCAACATGCCGAAAGCGCGCGGCTGCCGAAGGAAAAGCGCGTTGGCGTCAAGCTCGAAGACATCCACACTGAAGCGGAAGCTGCAGCCTATATCGCCGCGGTTACCAGGATTCTTCATCCCCAAGGCCGAAAGAAATCCAGGCGAAAGCCGCGCAGTTAGGCAGTCAGGAGGATATGTGCGAAGACTACCGATCATCATCGCGCTGCTGGCTTTTTTTGCAGGCGCTGCGTGCGCACAGGAGAGCGAAATCCACGCTGACTTCCGCGGAGAAGCTACGCGCTTCAAGAAGAGCTGCGAGGACTTCTCGCTCAAGGCCATCTCCGGATGCGCGGAGCTTCTCTTCACCGATCATCCTCTGCATATCGCCGTGGGCAGCCTCGCCCCGCAAAATGGATTCGGCGCAGGTGGCGCGTATGTCGGCCACTACACGCCCAATGAATTGTGGCGCACGAGCTGGGACGCGGACGCCATCGCCACGGAAAACGGCTCCTGGCGCGCCGGTTTCTATTACAAAGCCATTCACACGCCGATTGAAAAGATCACCGTAATCACCACGTCTACCGGTTCTGCGCCCAAGGCGAAGCTCGCCGTGCATCCCTATGCGCTTTTCAATCTCTATGCGCAGTCCATCTCGCTTGATCAGTCGTTCTACTACGGCCTCGGGCCTGACTCGCTTCAGGCCAACGCTTCTGTCTTTGGCATGACACAAACCATCGCCGGCGCCAGCGCGATTGTGCCCGTGTTCCACGCGCTGAATGTCTCACTGCTCGGCGAAATCAACGGACGCTTTGTCAGTGTGCAAGAAAACCACCACGAGTCCAGTCCTTCAATCGAGCAGGTTTTTACTGAAGTCACGGCTCCTGGACTCGCCACACAGCCGGCATTTGCTCAACTGGGCGAAGGCGCACGCATCGAACCCACGCTGCTCAACGACCATCTGCAACTCGATTATCTTGCGCAGTTTCAGGAGTACATAGCGCCGTCCGATTCGCATTATTCCTTCCGGCGCTTCACTGCGGACCTGGATCACACCATCCCGCTTTATCGCAATTCAGGATCGTACGGCGCGAAGACCTTTAATGGCCCCGATGAGTGCGCCGCTTCACTGGGCGCAACCAAATGTACCGCCGTTCAACGCAATCGCGAAGGTTCAATTGAACTGCGGTTGCGCATCGTTGAGTCAGTTGCCTCGGCGGGAAATGTGGTTCCTTTCTACTTCCAACCGACGCTGGGCGGCTCGGACATCAACGGCACCCCCTGGCTCCCGAGTTACAACGACTATCGTTTCCGCGCGCCCAACGCATTGCTGCTGAGAGAAGGTCTTGAGCACTCAATTTGGGGACCTGTTGGTCTCACGTTTGCCGCTGATCAAGGCAAGGTTGCGCTCGCGCGCGGCGATATTGCTTTCAGTCATCTGGCTCACAGTTTCTCCGCGGGACTTACACTGCGCGCGGGAGGTCTGCCCGCTCTGTCACTGACCTTTGCGTGGGGCGGGCCTGAAGGGCCGCACACCATTGCCAATGTCAACAACTCGCTTCTCGGCGGATCTGCCCGTCCTTCACTATTCTGATTCGCGATCAGACTTGGCAAACATCATCTGTGACTGTCCCATCCAGAAACGGTTGCTGGCTCGTGTGAGCGCATTCACGCGGAGGCCAAGCAAACGGCTTTGTGCTTCCTGGTATGGCCCTACAAATCGCAGAGACGCCGGAAGACACCTGTAGATTCGCGGAAGCCAACTTCGTGCCCTTGCTACTGTGCGGTCCTCGCGCTCGCCGTAGACAAGTGAAAATTCACCGCGGAATCGCTCGGGCATTGAGGCTGCCGTAAGTGCGCGATACCAGTTCGGAATCGGAACCCACGACCCGCGACCATGCAAAATGCCGTGCACCATCTCGCGTGAGAGCGTATTGACTCCCAGCGCATCGGACACAAGCATGGCGCGCATCCAGGCTTCGAATGAAGTCCAGTCCGCAGGCAGGGCCTCCGCCGGAATTCCGAAAAGTGCAGCCAAGGTTCTGCTCTCGGCGTAGTAAGTCTCCCGCTCGAAAGATGAAAGCGGGGGGAGCACGATTTCATATGCCTTTAGCGCACTTTCTATCAGCGTGGCGAAGACCCAGACGAGCGCGTTCACTTCATTCGCTTCGTAGCGGGAGCCCCGCGCATATGCCGCGACGCTCTCGGGGATTTCTCCCTGGATTCGCGTGTGCAGGTGGTAAAGGTGGCGGGAAGCTGCCAGCGCCTGGTCGAGAGTCCCGAAAACCATCGTGAATACAACGCGGAATGTGTTGTGGAATCTGGCGAGTGGATCGTTGAGCAGATTGGAATGTTGATCAAGCGCGGTTGCAACCCAGGGATGCGCCAACTGAAGCAGCGCTGCCCGGCCTGCTCCGAGAAACAAAGCAGATTCACGGTTGACCTTCCAACTGACGGAATCTGGCCCGAAGATCCCCACTCGCGGATTGGCCGTATGTCTTGCGACCGATTCCCAAAGGCGCTCAATTTCTTGTTGCGAGACGGGTTGGCCGCGAGCGTCCATGCATTGTCCAGACCTATTGGATCCGCGTGGCGGAATTGAGAGTCTCGTTGCGGCTGCCGCCCGTGGAAGTGGTATTCATCATCTTCAAGAGGGTGACGAGGCGGGAGAAGGCTTGTTCGCGGGCGGTCTTGTTTCCGGGAACGGTATTTGCGGGGTCTTCGCCTACGCGCATGAAGCCATGGCCCGCGCCCTCATAAGTTACGGGCTCATATTTCCTGCCGGCGGCTTTCATGGTTGCGACAGTGGCCGGTACTGTGGCAGTAATGCGCGCATCGTTGACCGCGTAAAAGCCGAAGACGGGAGCAGTAATCGTGCTCACGTCTGAAGGCGCGGGACCATAGAAAACAAAGGCGGCGGAGATGTCTTTGCGGTGGGCGGCGAAGGCGAAGGACTTGCCCCCGCCCCAGCAAAAGCCAACCGGTGCGATTGCGCCATTGGCCGCCGGAATCTGCTTTGCATAATCAGCGGCGGCGTCGAGGTCCGCGAGCACGGCGTTCGGATCAAGAGCGGAGACGGCTTTTACGGCAGCGTCCTGGCTGGGAAACTCGCTCGAGCCGCCGCCACTGGCGCCCAAGCCTGAGAGCAAGTCAGGTGCGACTACGATGAAGCCCTGCGCGGCCAGTTCATCAGCCATCTCTTTGGCCCAGTCGGTGAGCCCGAATATCTCGTGAATGAGGATCACGACAGGTGCCTTGTCTTTCACTTCGGGGTAGACGACGAAGGCCTGAAGGGTGCGGCTTCCGTGGCTAAGGGCAACGTATTCATGGTGGCGAGGCGAGGCTTCGAGACGCGCTTTCGCCCAGTCCTGCGCCTGAATCATAACTGTAGCGAGGCACAGGAGCGAAACGAAAGCGAAGAGCCTTATGGTGCGGGGAATCGTATACATCATGCGCAGAATTCTACTTACATAGGAGCGCGAGTTACAAGTGCAATCAGGCCCGGCGTAGTCCAAACCTGACCGCACATTCGGCGAATCGGTTTATAGTGAAGTTCGTGTAGAGATGCGGTACAGCACTAAGCCGAGCTAAGTTTCCCCGATGATTCAAAGGAGGATGTCATGCGTCGTCGCACGTTTCTTCAGACGATTCCACTGGCCGCAGCGGGGTCGGTAGTTTCCGCACAGAGCAAAAGCGGCGGTCCGACGCAGATCGGTTCGGGTGAAACTATGCCCGCCAGTCTTCCAAAGTTCCAGGCTCCGGGCGCCGAGCGATTTATCCGCCCTGACGTTCATGCAGGCGACCGTCCCTCAGGAGCCAGCTTTGCCTCGCGCTCACCAGCGCTTGGCTGCTCGGGAGCCGCTGGAACCGCGCATCCGCTGGCCACGCAGGCCGCCATTGAGATGCTCAAACGCGGAGGCTCTGCTGCAGACGCCGCCATCGCCGCCAACGCTCTGCTCGGCTTTGTCGAGCCGGTCAGCTCGGGCCTCGGCGGTGACTGTTTCGCCTTCGTTTGGGATCCCAAGGCAAACAAGCTGGAGGGCATGGCCAGCTCCGGCCGCTCGCCTAAATCGCTTTCGCTCGACACTGCTCGTTCACGTGCAAAAGATGGCGTCCTGCCAAAGCTTGGCGCGGTCACTGTCTCCACGCCTGGCGCGCTCGATGGCTGGTGGGCGCTGCACCAGCGCTACGGAAAGCTCAAGTGGGCAGAGCTGTTTGAGCCGGCAATTCATTACTGCGAAATTGGCGCTCCCGTGCCGCAGATTATCGGATTTTATCTCAAGCGCAATATGGCGGCGTTCCTCCGCCCCGGCTCGGGCGTTGAAGAAACAGCTAATGCCGTGGCGACCTATACTCCCGGTGGCATCGCGCCCAATGAATACGATGTTCGCCGCAATCCCGATCTTGCTCGCACTTATCGCATGATCGCCGAAGGCGGACGCGACGCCTTTTACGACGGCCCGATTTCCAAAACCATCGACGCCTATTTCAAGCGCATCGGCGGCTGGCTGTCCGCGGACGATCTCCGCGAACACCGTGCGGAGTGGGACGAGCCGCTCGTCAGCAACTATCGTGGCGTGGATGTCTACGCCATGGGCGCGAACACACAGGGCCTCGCAACGTTGCAGATGCTCAACATCATCGAGCAGTTTGATCTGCGCGAGTTCGGCTTCCAGTCCGCGCAATCGCTCCACGTGCAGATCGAAGCCAAGCGTCTGGCTTACGAAGATCGCGCCCGCTTCTACGCCGATCCGCATTTTGCAGAAATTCCCATTGACTGGCTCAACTCGAAGGACTATGCGAAGCAGCGCGCGCAGCTTATTCGCCTCGACCGCATCCTGGAGCCTGTCTATCCCGGCCAGGCTCCGAGTCACGGCGACACCACGTACTTCTGCACCGCCGACAAGGACGGCATGATGGTTTCAATCATCCAGTCGAACTTTCGCGGCATGGGCTCAGGCCTGGTCGCGGATGGTCTGGGCTTCATGTTCCAGGATCGTGGTGAGCTTTTCTCCCTGCAAAACGGCCACCCCAACATCTACGCGCCTGGCAAGCGACCTTTCCAAACCATCATCCCCGGCTTCGCATCAAAAAATGGAGTGCCCTGGCTCGCATTCGGCGTGATGGGCGGTGACATGCAACCGCAAGGCCAATCGCAGATCATCATTAACCGCGTGGACTACGGGCTCGACGTGCAGGCCGCCGGCGACAGTCCGCGATGGCACCATGAAGGCTCCTCGCAGACAATGGGAGAAGATCAGCCAAACCTTATACCGCGTGGCATTCTTCGCCTTGAAGCCGGCGTTCCCGCAGATACTCGCAAAGCTCTCGCCGATCTGGGATGGCCGATGGGCGTGAGCGATGGAGGCTTCGGCCGCTATGAGTGCATCGAAAATCGCAAGCTGGGCGAGGATCGCGTCTATGCGGCAGCCAGCGAGATGCGCGCCGACGCTGTAGCTCTCGCTTACTGAGCAGAAGCGTACATGGCGGTGGAATGCGCGCCCGGCTTCTAAAGTCGAGCGTTCAATCATTCCAGCAACTCGCACCGGGAGGACATTTCCTCATCGAACCCCGGCTAGTTTCGCGACCGCATGAATTCGTTCCTTTTGCGTTAGTGCTATCCCACCCATTCCGCAAAAAACGCGAAATGGATGGGGCACGGAAGGTTCTTCTTCAGGCGGTCACAGACCTGGTCCAGGAGCCAGGAGATTATGGATTCGCCGGCGCGATCTGTGTCGACATTAAGTCTGGCTTGATGTAAGCCGGATCGAGCAAAGCGTGCGCTGCGCGGTCGAAAACGGCAAAGGGGCAGGGCTTGCCGGCGTGGCAACCGGGAGGCGCGAGATCGACCTTCGCGGGCGGGCTGGCAAGTGTGAGAGCCTGGCCGGAGCGCAACTGATCGTAGGTCTGCGCGCGATAGAAGAGACGGACGGTGTATTCCTTCGACTTCGAGTTCTGCCACAGTTCGAAGACGATCTGCGAGTCCGGGGGCGTGTCGTCGGTGATGCCGCTGACCGTCCAGTGCAGACCGAACAAGCCGCCGATGAAGCTAAGGTCGCTATCGTGGCCGCCGATGTAAACCAGGCGCGCACCGGCGAGGCCGAAGGCTCCGGGAACCGGTTTGGCGGACTGGGCTTGCGCGGCCTGTTCGAGCGAGTCGAGGATGTGCGCAGTCAGGTTGGAGCCTCGCGAACGGGCCGATAATGGAGTGCGCGTCGCCAAGTCAAATCCCTTGACATAAAGCGGCATAAGACGGAGGAGAGTCGGTTCGTCGATGCGCCCCCAGCCGACCTCGGCCATCGGTTTGCTGTCGGTATATTCCAACAAAAAATTTTCAATCAGCCCAGACCCAGCTGCAAGTGGCCTGGGGTCGTCGAGAATAGACTTCGCGGCGGGATGCGCGGGGTCCGGCGCGAGAATATGAGCAAGTTCTTTCAGCTCGGGATTTGCCGCAAGCGAAAAGAACGCTGCCGGGTCGTTGCCCAATGCGGCTTGCCGGTCAGCCGCGTTAGCTTCCGAGGATGGCGGCGGAAAGGCGCTGGGGATCGGCGAGAAGACCGGATCGGCAACTGCGGGGGCCCCGGCTACTTCATGAACCGGCCGCTGATCGCAACCTGGCTCCAGAGCGGCGAAGGTGTTGCGCGTGCTCATGATCGTGCGCTGCTGAGTATCCGCGTAGAGATAGATCTCGCCGCTGCCGGGGCAACCAGTGGCAGGGAACAGGCCCTTGCGGGCGAGGTCAAGGCGCATGTAAGTGCCCATCTGGCGAATCGCCGCTGCGCCGTGCGGCGTCAGGTAACCGAGTGGAACCTCCCATTCGGGCCAGGCTTCGGAAGAGCGAAGGCCGAGAACCGAAGCGGCGGTGAGAGGTGGACGGACGCCATGGCGGGACAAAATCAGCGTGAAGCGAAGCTTGTCCTCACGATGGTTCCGGGATGTGATGGTTTGCGCCGGGACCAGTGTGGTCGTGAGCAGCAGAAAAGCAAATATTAGGTGTCGCATCCTGCATAGGCTACCACGGCGTACGTTACAGCTTGGCAACCTGCTCGCGAAGAGTTTCACAGTTTCACAGTCTCACAGGAAATAGGGGGGGTAGGGGTATTCACTTCTTCGGCGGCAAAACGACGTAACGCGCGGTGTTGTGCCGCGGGCCGGGTGAAGTCTTACCTCTGTTTTTCATTCTGCCTGAAGGTGAAGTAATGATCTGCAAGGCTGGCCGGGTACACTTTTTCCATGGCACTTCGCCTCTATGCCGCGACCACCAACCAAGGCAAGCTGCGGGACTTCCGCGCGGCTGCCGAGGCGCACTCGCTTCTCATTGCGCCGCTTCACGCGTTGGGGGAAATCCCCGCGCCGGAGGAGGATGGGCTGACTTTTGCCGAAAACGCCACGATCAAGGCGGTTTACTACTCCCGCTTTGCCCCTGGAGAATGGGTGCTGGCGGATGACTCAGGCCTCGAAGTGGACGCGCTCGACGGCGCGCCCGGTGTGCGCTCAGCCCGCTTTGCCGCCGATTCCGGCCTGACCGACTCGCCCGACGCCAACGACAACACAGACGTGTGGAACAATCTGGTTCTTCTGCAGCGGCTGGCCGGTGTTCCGCCAGCACAACGGACTGCGCGCTATCGCTGCGCTCTTGTAGCTGCCAGGGACGGAGTTGCCTTGCACGGATCCGAAGGCGCGGTCGAGGGACTGATTCTGGAAGCTCCGCGAGGTACGGGCGGATTCGGCTATGACCCCCTCTTCTATCTGCCTGCGCTGGACCGAACCATGGCCGAACTGGACTTGGAAACCAAGCACACGCTCAGTCATCGAGGACGCGCTATTGTAGCGCTGCTGCCCCTGTTCGGCGCGTGATTTTTCGCACCCCTTCTTCGAAACGCAAAAGGTGCGAAGCGCCTTGACGAGAGCGTGATGAGTCACCAATAATCAATTAAAAGCCGACTGGGATTTAGCGACTCCACAAACAGAAACCGCCGCCTCCCGGAACCTTAACCTACACTTGGACCTGGAGCCCTTAGGAGCTGACACTATCATGGCAACTGCTCAACAATCTGCCGCGCCGACCGTTCGTCGCGGTGCCCAGCCGCTGCGCGCAGGCGAAGGCTCATCCTTTCTCTGGCATAAGCTGCATTCGCTGCTGGGCATCATTCCTCTCGGCGCCTTTCTGCTGGAGCATCTGCTATCGAATTTCGAGGCGCTCAAAGGCCCCATCGCCTACGGCGCGCAAGTCAAATTCCTCAACGGCCTGCCAATGGTGCGGCTGCTGGAGTGGGTCTTCATCTTTCTGCCCATCCTCTATCACGCCTGTTACGGCGTCTGGATATGGCTGCGTGGCAAGTCCAACATCGTTTACTACCCCTGGGCGGGAAATTGGCTGTATGTTTCTCAGCGCTACACGGGCCTGATCGCCTTCGCATACATTTTGCAACACGTCATTCGCGAGCGGTTCATGGGCGTTATGCTGCCGGAGCATCCCTACGCGTCCTTCCATAAGGTGCAGGTGGAGCTTTCCAATCCCTGGATGATTGCCGTCTATGCTGTTGCCATGATTGCCATCTGCTGGCATTTCGCTTATGGCGTCTGGCTCTTCGCGGCCAAATGGGGCATCACCACCGGCGCGACGGCGCGCAAGCGCTTCGGCTACGTATGCGTGGCCCTGGGGCTGGCGCTGGCAATCATGGGACTGGCCAGCATTTGGGCTTTCGTTGGGCCTGAATACAAGAACGCACCCGAAGACCCGGCTCCAGCCGTTTCCATGCTGGTTGTTCCAGGAGTGGTTGTTAATCCGGCAGGCGCCGGATTTGTTTCGATTTAAGCGACGGCGCTAAAGGCCGAAAGGAAGATACTTCATGGCAGCACCCAGAATCATCGTGGTTGGCGGAGGCCTGGCCGGACTCTCGGCGGTCATCAAGATCGCCGAGGCCGGCGGCTCGGTTGATTTGTTCTCGATTGTCCCCGTCAAGCGTTCGCACTCGGTTTGCGCACAGGGCGGCATCAACGCCGCCAAGAATTTGAAGGGCGAGGGCGATACAACCTGGAAGCACTTCGACGACACAGTCTACGGCGGCGACTTTCTGGCCAACCAGACTCCGGTGAAGCAGATGTGCGAGGCCGCGCCGGCCATCATTGACCTGCTGGACCGCATGGGCGTGCCCTTCAACCGCACACCCGAGGGTCTGCTCGACTTCCGTCGCTTTGGCGGCACGCTTTACAACCGAACTGCTTTTGCTGGCGCCACCACCGGGCAGCAATTGCTGTATGCGCTCGACGAGCAGGTTCGCCGTTACGAGTCCGAAGGTAAGGTAAAGAAATACGAGGGCTGGGAGTTTCTCTCCGCCGTCATCGACTCCAAAGGCGTGGCTCGCGGCATTACCGCCCTCGACCTGCGCACCATGGAGCTCCGCTCCTTTGCGTCTGAAGCTGTGATTCTCGCGACCGGCGGCATCGGGGCCATCTTCGGCAAGAGCACTAACTCCGTGGTTTGCACCGGCTCAGCGCAATCGGCGGTTTTCCAGCAGGGCGTTTATTACGCCAACGGCGAATTGGTCCAGGTTCATCCGACCACGATCCCCGGAGAAGACAAGCTGCGCCTGATGTCGGAGTCGGCACGTGGCGAGGGCGGCCGCGTCTGGGTGCCTCGCACTCCCGGCGACAAGCGCCCCGTCAAATCCATCCCCGAAGCCGAGCGCTTCTACTTCCTTGAAGAGTGGTACCCGAAGTACGGCAACCTCGTGCCGCGCGACATCGCCACGCGCGCCATTCACAAAGTGGTTTACGAAAATCACATGGGCATCGATGGACAGCCGATGGTCTATCTCGACCTGACGCACATCGATCGCGCCACGCTGGATCGCAAACTGGGCGGGATCCTGGACATCTACGAGAAATTCGTCGGCGTCGATCCGCACGAAGAGCCTATGAAGATCTTCCCCGGCATGCATTACACCATGGGCGGCGTGTGGGTGGACTTCAACCAGATGACCAATGTTCCCGGGATCTTTGCGGTCGGCGAGTGCGAGTACCAGTACCACGGCGCCAATCGGCTGGGCGCTAACTCGCTCCTCAGTTGCATCTACGCGGGATTTATCTCCGGGCCTAATGTTCTGGCTTATGCCAAGAGCCTGCCGGCAGTAGAAGGCGACGGCGGCCATGCGGCTGAAGTAACTCGCCAGGGCGAACTCAATAACAAGCTGCTCAAGAACGAGGGCCAGGAAAATCCCTTCAAGTTATGGCGTGAGTTAGGCGATGCCATGACCAAGCACGCTACAGTAATTCGCTATAACAAGGGACTCAAAGAGGCCGACGAGAAGATTGTCGAACTTCTGGACCGCTATAAGAACGTGAACCTGGCAGACCGCAGTCAGTGGGCCAATACCAGCTTCGCCTTTGCACGCCAGTTGAAAAATATGCTCGAACTCGCTCGCGTCGTGGTCCAGGGAGCAATTCTGCGCGACGAGTCGCGCGGCGCGCACTACAAGCCCGACTTTCCTGATCGGAACGACGAGAAGTTTCTGAAAACTACCAAGGCCAGCTTCACAGGCCTGGCTGACGGCCCGCGCTTCGAATACGAAGAGGTCGATACGCAATTCATCACGCCGCGCCCGCGCCGTTACGACGCGGCGAGTTAAGGGAGACTGACAATGGCAACGAAGACTGTAGCATTCGAAATTAAGCGCCAGGCCAGCCCCGATGCTTCCCCTGTGTGGGAGCGCTTCGAGCTTGAGTGGCGCCCCGGCATGAACGTCACCACGGCGATGATGGATATCGCAGCCAGCCCGGTCACGGCCGACGGCCAGCCAACCACACCGGTCACTTACGATTCCTGTTGTTTGGAAGAGATTTGCGGCTCCTGTGCAATGCGAATCAACGGCAAGGCGCGGATGGCCTGTTCGGCGCTGGTGGACAGCCTGGAACAACCTATTCGAGTCGAGCCGCTCAGCAAGTTTCCACTGGTGCGCGACCTGCAAGTGGACCGGTCGGTTCTCTTTGAAAACCTGAAGGCGGTTAAGGCGTGGATTCCTATCGACGGCACGTATGATCTCGGTTCCGGCCCGCGTGTCTATCCACAGCAGCAAGAGGTCAATTACCCGCTCTCCAACTGCATCTCCTGCACCTGCTGCATGGAAGTTTGTCCCCAGTTCAACGAGAAGACGGGCTTTGTGGGAGCGGCGACCATTGCGCAGGTGAAGCTATTCAACAACCACCCCACCGGCAAGGTACTGATGGAAGAACGGCTACGCGCTTTGGCCGGCGACGGCGGCATTCAGGAGTGCGGCTTTGCGCAAAACTGCGTCGAAGTCTGCCCCAAACGCATTCCGCTCACCAATGCCATTTCCGATGTGAGCCGCGACGTTCTCCTTCAAAAGGCCAAGGATTTTTTCACAAAGTAACAGGGGCCCCGCACACTAATTACCGAGCCTGGGAACTGTATGAAGATGCTTATGCAGTTCCCAGGCTTTTAGGTCAGCAGATACTTCAGCAACGCCATGCGAATATATAATCCGTTCTTCGCCTGGCGGAAGTAAGCGGCTCTGGCGTTACTGTCCACATCCGGAGATATCTCGTTGACGCGCGGCAGGGCGTGCATGATGATCGCTTCGGGTCTCATCCGGTTCGCCGTCTCAGCATCGATTACATACACATCCTTGACCGCGTCATAGTCCTCCTGTGAGGCAAACCGCTCTCTCTGCACGCGAGTTATATACGCAACGTCTGCCTGTTCAATGACGCCTTCGAGCTTCTCGCCCTCGTGGAACGGAATCCCTTTTTCCGCAAGATACTCGCGGTACCGCAGCGGCAAACGCAACTGCGAAGGCGAAATAAGGTCAATCGTCAAACCACGGTACAAAGAAAGCATCGGCAGGAGTGAATGAATCGTCCTTCCGTAAAGCAAGTCTCCAACCAGCGCCACACGCAATCCGTTCAACCAGCCGAGCTCTTTCTTGATGGTGTATATATCAGCCAGCGCCTGGGTCGGATGCTCACCGCTGCCATCGCCTGCATTGATAATGGGCACGGGAGAAATCTTCGACGCCGCCTCAGCCGCTCCCTCTTCATAGTGCCGGATTGCAATGACATTGGCATAGGCGCTCACGACGCGAACGGTATCGCCAATGCTTTCGCCCTTGGTCGCCGACGAATTGGTGCGCGCGTTCTCCGCGGTCAGCACGCCGCCGCCCAGCTTCTGCATCGCGGCCTCGAACGAAAACCGCGTTCGCGTGCTCGGTTCAAAAAACAAGGTAGCGAGGATCCGGCCGCGCAACGGGCCAGTCAATGCGCGAAAGACATCATCGCGCTCCATTCGATTAGCCGACTCAAAGAGCCCTAGCAAAAACTCCGGATCGTCAAACTGTCTCGCGCTGATAACATGCTTGAGCTTTTCCATTAGATGTAGCTCCCTTAACTTGCTGGGTAAACTTTGCCGTTCAGTATGGTGTAGGTCACGCGGCCGGGCATCTTATAGCCTTCAAACGGAGACCAGCCGCACTTTGTCTTCATCTCGTCGCGCCGGACTACGAACGGCGCGTCAGGGTTGATGATTGTAAGTGAACCCACATAGCCCGGTTCGATTACTCCATATCCTTTGCCGAAGCCCTGGGGCAGAAACTCATTCACAAAAGAACCGGGATTATAGGCACACACTCGCGCAATATCCCCGGGTGAGAATCCATGCTCCGCCATGAGCCACGTCGCAAACGCTCCATAAGTGTCAAGATGAGGCATGCCGCTCATGCCATTCATCTTTTCTTCAATCGTGTGCGGCGCATGGTCCGTCGCAAGATAGTCAACCAGCCCGTCGCGCAGCGCCGTGATCAGGGCCAGCCTGTCTTCCCTGCCGCGCAGCGGGGGATTGGTTTGCAACCACTTACAATTCTCGCCTGTCAGCATTGTGTCATCAAAGAAGAGGTGGTGTGGAGCGGCTTCGGCTGTAACGCGAACGCCCCGCTCCTTGGCAGCGGCGATCTTTTCCAGGCCGCCCCTCGTCGAATAATGACACAGCTTGCCGATCAGCTCGTATCGCTCAATCAGGTAAAGCGCAAATTCTGTCGCAGTAATCTCCGCACTGGCAGGGCGTCGCTGCTCATGGGTTGCAGCGCTCTTGCTCTCTCGCAGAATCGCAGGGTCTTCGCAGTGGAAGCTGACATTCTTGCCGCGATACCTCGCAATGACATTTTCAAGTTGTTCTTGTGAGGCAAAGAACAAATCTCCCACCGATGGTCCCATGAATGCCTTGTAGGGCACATGCCGAGTAAGTGGATTTGTTGCCGGCCCAATTCCCGCGTATAGCGTTACATGCACGGCAGATTTCGCCGTCAGCTTCTCTTTTTCCGCATAACTCGCATCATCCACTGGTGCCTTAGGGTTGTTCGGCATGTCCGCAACATGTGTCACCCCGCCATGGATAGATGCTGCGGAGATCGATGCAAAGTCTTCCTTATAAACCTGTAACTGGCTAGCATCTTCTCGCGCGTGAGTATGAATATCGCCGAATCCCGGGAAAATTATCTGACCAGCAAGGTCAAGATCGCTTTTACCAGTCATTGGCCCCACGTGCTCAATCAAGCCAGTGGATGTATTAATCTCTATCGCACCTTCAAATTCGCGATCATGATTGGCAATTCGTCCCTCGACACGCAGCAGCGATGCTTTTGCCCCGACCCGTCGATCGAACTTATCCATTGCGGCGCTCATTTTCCTCTATTCAAAGCCATGCTTCTTAGCCCAGGAACGCGGTTCATCGAGCCAGTCGCGCACCACCGCCGCACCAACCTCATCGATCATCTTGCGCTCAAGCGCACTCTCCAGCACCTCCTGAAATGTGGTTGCCGCATGAAGTCTTATGCCAGCTTTCACAAATAACTCGGCAGCTTCCGGGAAGTTATAGCTGATGATAGCCAGGCAATCGCTGACAACGGCGCCCTCAGCGCGCAAAGCCTGAATCGCCGCAATACTGCTGCTGCCGGTTGTCACCAGATCCTCGACCAGGACAACCCGCCTGCCCGTGACATCGCCGCCCTCGACGCGCTTCTTGGTGCCATGCTCCTTCAGCTCTTTACGGATGAAGACCGATGGCAGGCGCATGGAAAATCCCAGCGCGGCGCTATGCGGAATTCCCGCGGCCTCAACGCCTCCAATGACGTCTACTGGAATTTGCCGTTCGGTAATCAGAGCCTCAAAACCGTGGATCACCTTCGCCCACTCTTTTGGCCAAAATGGAAACCTTCGATTGTCGCAGTAAACAGGCGACTTGATTCCCGACTTGAAAGTAATCGGCGCAGTGGGTCGAAAGCTCACGCCCTCAATCGCAATCAAGGCCTCTGCTATCTCGCTGCTTCCGGCTTCGTAACTCATGCGCGTGCCCTCTGGATATCTCCGGCATACGCGGGAGGCGTTGAATACGTATGTATTGGTTTGGTGGATTCAGAATTGAGGATCATGCCGGCGAAGAGGCCGAACAGGTCGCGCTCAAGGGTGTCCAAATAGGACTTTGCCGAGTCGTAAAACGGCTCAGAGGACATTCGCCAGACCCCCTATGCATTTATAGCATACCGCAAAGATTTCTACGCCAGCTCGGGCTCGGCCGTGAGGGCAACATGCAGATTGCGAACGGCAGCATTCGGCGGCGCATACAACGAGCTCATCGCGGGATGAAACAGCAAGCACGAGAGCTGACTTACAAGCACTGCGATGAATTACGGCTTTGTCGGAGACGTGGCCCTGGGCTTGACTTTTCGCGCCAAGCTAGTAGTCTGGTGGTGTCAGGATATTGTTTATTCCTGAATTACCGCGGGGAGTGGCTATCTACAATAGCCGTGCCAAATCGGCTCCGACGGACCCTTTTTGCTCGACCGGAGTCTAGCTGTACTGAAAGACACCGACGTGCTTCAACTTCTTTTATTCCCTCCGGCGGAGTTCTAACGAATCTCGAAGGTACTCCGGCGCCAGCCAGCCAGTGAGGAATCATGTGCGGTATTGTCGGCGTATTCGGGCATAGTCCAGTTAGCTCGGTTATCTATGAAAGCCTTTCCATGCTTCAGCATCGCGGCCAGGATGCGGCGGGCATCGCGACGTGCTTTGAAGACCGATTTTACCTCGAAAAGGGAAATGGCCTGCTCACGGACGTCTTCGATCCGGAGAACATGGCTCGGCTACTGGGCGATATGGGCGTTGGGCATGTGCGGTACCCGACCGCGGGATGCTCGTCAGTGGCCGAGGCGCAGCCCTTTTATGTCAACTCGCCTTATGGGATCATCTTTGCGCACAACGGCAACCTGACGAACGTCTCGGAGATTGTGGACAACATATTCCAAAGGGATATGCGGCACCTGAACACCAGTTCTGATTCCGAAGTGATGTTGAACGTTCTGGCTCATGCGATGGCGCGTCGCGGCGCAGTCAAGCCCAAGGAGATCGACATCTTTGCATCGGTGGAAGAGGTTCATCGGAGATGCAAGGGCGGGTACGCAGTGATTGCGATGGTTGCCGGCGTGGGCATGATTGCTTTTCGCGATCTGTACGGTATTCGGCCGTTGGTCTTTGGCACTCGAGGTCAGGGTAAAGAAGCTGAGTACATGATCGCGTCGGAGAGCGTGGCACTGCAGATGAGCGGGTTCGATTTGGATCACGATCTTGCTCCGGGCGAGGTGATCTTCATCGACATGGCGGGCACGGTTCACCGGCATGTGAGCCCGCAGGCTCATGAAAAAACTCCTTGTGTATTCGAGTTTGTCTATCTGGCGCGGCCGGATTCGGTGCTGGATGGCGCGTCGGTGTATCAGTGTCGTATCAATATGGGCACGAAGCTTGCGGAGAAGATCAAGCGAGAGTGGGCGCACCTGTCGATCGATGTCGTGATTCCCATTCCTTCAACGAGCAGGATTGCGGCGCAGGAGATTGCAGCGCGGTTGAACCTTCCGTATCGGGATGCGCTGGTGAGAAACCGCTATGTGGGCAGGACGTTCATCATGCCAGGGCAGGCGCAGCGCAGGCAGTCGATTCGCCGCAAACTGAACCCGATTCCTTCAGTCTTCAAGGGAAAGAGCGTGCTGCTGGTGGATGATTCGATCGTGCGCGGCACGACGATTAAAGAGATTATCGCGATGGTGTGGGAGCAGGGCGCGAAGAATGTTTATGTCTGCTCAGCGGCGCCGCCAGTGCGCTTCCCGAATGTGTATGGAATTGATATGCCGGCGCGATCAGAACTGATCGCCAGCGGACGGAATGTGCAGGAGTTGGCAAAGGAAATTGGGGCCGACGAGTTGATTTTTCAGGACCTGGAAGATTTGGAACAGGCAATTAGCGACGTCTCACCTGGGCTCACGCACTTTGATACGGCCATCTTCGATGGAGTTTATGTCACCGGAGATATCACGGAAGAGTATCTCAACACGCTGGAACGAAAACGGAACGACGCTGCCAAACACACTGAAGATGTCACGAGCCATATCGCAAGGAATCTCACGGCCCATATCTGACGGCGCGGCGGTGCGGGTGCTGCCCGGCCCATCGGCGTTGACGGAGTTCGAGGCTATGCGGACGGCCGCCAAACTGCGTGCGATCGACGCAGGCGTGGCGACAGTCGAGGCGTCGTATCTGTACTTGCTGCTGCTTCGCGAAGAAGCTGAGAGCGGCATCGATCACCAACGGCTGAACGAATTGCTGGGCGCCGGCGTGGAGATAGCGGCGGGACAGCGCGTATGGATCGCGCCGCGCGTGGGTACGCAGTCCCCGTGGTCGAGCAAGGCGACAGACATTCTGCACAATACGGGCTTTGGTGCGATTGAGCGGATTGAGCGTGCGCGCGTGGTGCGCATCGTTTCTTCCGGCAAGAAGGGCGCAACGAACCTTCGCGCGCTCGCTGGGGCGTTGCACGATCGCATGACTGAAAGTGTATTTTTCGAGAGCGCCGATGAACTGCAGGCACTGTTTGCGCCGCGAGAGCAGAAGGAACTCGGGCATATAGACGTGCTCGGCCTGGGAGCGGCTGCGATTGCCGTGGCAGATCGCGAGCTGGGGTTGTCGCTTGCGTCGGATGAGATCGAGTATCTTGTCGCGGAGTTTGCGCGGTTGGGGCGGAATCCTACCGACGTCGAGTTATATATGTTCGCGCAGGCCAACAGCGAACATTGCCGGCACAAAATCTTCAATGCGAACTGGACGATCGATGGGGTGGTGCAGCCGCGATCGCTCTTCCAGATGATTCGCAACACCAATGAGGTGTCAGGCGAAAATGTTCTGTCAGCTTATCGCGACAATGCCGCAGTGATTCGCGGCGGACGCGGTGGCAGGTTCTTTCCTGAACCAGGCAATGCAACGTACACCTATCACGAAGAAGATATTCATATTTTGTTGAAGGTGGAGACGCATAATCATCCGACGGCGATTTCGCCATGGCCGGGCGCGGCGACGGGATCGGGCGGCGAGATTCGCGATGAAGGCGCGACCGGGCGCGGAGCGAAGCCGAAGGCCGGGCTTTGCGGGTTTACAGTGTCAAATTTGAATCTGCCTCAGGCGCCGCAGCCGTGGGAGCGAGCGTATGGCCGGCCTGCGCATATTGCTTCGCCGCTGGACATCATGATCGAAGGACCTCTCGGCGCGGCCGCGTACAACGATGAGTTCGGCAGGCCGGCGCTCGGCGGATACTTCCGCACCTATGAGCAATCGAGCGTAAACGCCGGCGGCGAAGCCACGGTCTTCGGATATCACAAGCCGATCATGCTGGCGGGCGGGTTGGGAAATATTCGCGCCGGACATGTAGAGAAGGGCGCAATGAAGGCCGGCTATGCGCTGGTTGCGCTGGGCGGCCCGGCGATGCTGATTGGGCTTGGCGGCGGGGCGGCTTCGAGCAGCGTGGGAAGCGGAAATACAGATCTGGATTTTGCCTCGGTGCAGCGCGATAACGCGGAGATGGAGCGACGCGCGCAAGAGGTCATCGATCGATGCTGGCAGCGCGGTGACGCGAATCCGATTGCGTTTATCCACGATGTGGGCGCGGGCGGGTTGTCGAATGCGTTTCCGGAGTTGGTCAAGGACGGCGGATGCGGCGGACGTTTTGACTTGAATGCGATTCCGCGCGGCGAGGCTGGGCTGAGTCCTCTTGAAGCGTGGTGCAATGAGGCGCAGGAGCGCTACGTGCTGGCGATTGCGCCGGAAAATCTTAGTGTGTTTGAGGCCATCTGCGAGCGTGAGCGGTGTCCATTTGCCGTGGTCGGAACGGCGCAGCAGGAGCCGCAACTTACACTCAGCGATCACGTGGGATCCGCCGAAGCGGCGAAAGTGATTGATCTTCCGCTGCACGTTCTCTTTGGAAAACCGCCGAAGATGGATCGTGAATTTTCGCGGACGAAGATTGCCGCGGAGCCGCTCGATCTTGCGCGCGTAACTATTGCCGATGCCGTGGAGCGGCTGTTGCGCCTTCCGGCAATTGCGTCAAAGTCGTTTCTGATTACGATTGGCGATCGCAGCATTACGGGGATGGTGGTGCAGGACCAGATGGTGGGACCGTGGCAGGTTCCTGTGGCTGACTGCGCCGTAACGCTGGGCGCGTACAAATCATTGTGGGGCGAGGCGATGGCCATCGGCGAGAGAACGCCGCTGGCGGTGATTGATGCGGCGTGCTCGGCGCGCATGGCTGTGGGCGAGGTGATCACCAACATGGCTGGCGCAGCGATCGGTTTAGAGGGAGTTGGAAGCCTCGGCGACATCAAGCTCTCGGCAAACTGGATGGCGGCGGCAGGCGAGGGGCAGGAAGATCAGAAGCTCTTCGACGCTGTTCATGCGGTGGGAATGGAGTTTTGCCCGGCGTTGGGAATGACGATTCCGGTGGGCAAAGACTCGATGTCGATGAAGACGAAGTGGGTTGGCGAAGATGGCACGACGAAGGCCGTGGTGTCCCCGATGTCGCTCCTCGTGTCAGGGTTTGCGCCGGTGAGCGATGTGCGCCGAACGCTGACGCCGCAGTTGTGCGAAGGCGATGCGTCGCTGATTCTGATCGATCTTGGCGAGGGAAAACTGCGGCTGGGCGGATCGTGTTTGGCGCAGGTCTACGTGCAGGTTGGAGATGACGCGCCGGACGCACCCGCGGTTGACGTGATGAAGGCGTTCTTCGCTGTGACACAGCAGCTCAACCACGAAGAGAAGCTGCTGGCTTATCACGACCGCAGCGATGGCGGATTATTCGTGACGCTGGCGGAGATGGCGTTTGCCGGGCGGATGGGCCTGGAGATTGATTTGCCAATCGCGGGGCTTGGAGAACTATTCAGCGAAGAGCTTGGCGCGGTGGTGCAGGTTGCGGCAAACGATGTGGCCGAGGTGCTTGCGCGGTTCAGCGCCGCTGGCGTTGCAGCGCAGGTGATAGGCCGCGGCGTGCCGGGCAATGAGATTGTGATTCGCGGCGGCGGCGAGATTGCCTATCGCAACACGCGCACGGTGCTGCACGCGATGTGGGCGGAGACAAGCTTTCATGTCCAGTCGCTGCGCGATAATCCAGAGAGTGCGCGGCAGGAGTTCTCGCTGCTGGAAGATGCCGAGCGGCCCGGACTTTCGGTGAGTGTGCCGTTCGATTTGGTGGAACGTGTGAGTGCGCCATTTGTTCATGCGGCGCGGCCGAGGGTTGCCATTCTGCGCGAGCAGGGTGTGAATGGACAGGTCGAGATGGCTGCGGCATTTGATCGCGCAGGTTTTGCGACCGTCGATGTACACATGAGCGACCTGCTGGCAGGACGCACGGACCTTGCACAATTCAAAGGACTGGCTGCATGTGGCGGATTCTCCTATGGCGACGTGCTGGGCGCGGGAAGCGGGTGGGCGAAGACGATTCTCTTCAATGATCGCCTGAAGGAGATGTTCACGGAATTCTTTGCGCGCCCGGACAGCTTCGCGCTGGGCGTTTGCAATGGCTGCCAGATGATGGCGCAGTTGCGCGAGATCATTCCGGGAGCCGCGAGTTGGCCGCATTTTGGGCGCAATGTGTCGGCGCGGTTTGAGGCGCGGCTGTGCATGGTGGAAATTCAGAAATCCCGGTCGCTGTTTTTCGAGGGCATGGCGGGCGCGCGCGTTCCGATTGTGGTCGCGCATGGCGAGGGCCACGTGAGCACCGTCGCACAGGACTCGCCGATTGCGTTGCGCTACATTGATACATATGGCAAGGTCACTGAACTTTATCCGCTGAACCCGAGCGGGTCTGTGCACGGTGTTGCCGGATTGAGCAGCGCGGATGGGCGCGCGCTGATTGTGATGCCGCATCCAGAGCGTGTCTTCCTCGGTGTGCAGCATACATGGGTACGCAACAAGATGCACGAGCTGAACGATAGTCCGTGGCAGAGAATGTTTGACAACGCACGCAAGTGGGTTGGGTAGGAGAGAGCGTGAGTTCAAAGGTGGATTACAAGTCCGCGGGCGTGGACATCGAGGCCGGCAACGAGGCGGTGCGGCGTATCAAGCGGCATGTGGCCGAAACGCATAAACAACATCCTTCGGCAGTGCTCACGGGGCTTGGCTCCTTTGGCGCGCTCTTCGCTCTGGGCGATGCGCTCAAGGGGCTGAAGGATCCGGTGATGGTGCAGAGCACAGACGGTGTAGGCACCAAGAGCAAGGTCACAGTGATGGCCGGTCGTTATGAAGAGCTGGGGCACGACCTGGTCTCTGCTGTTGCGGGCGACATCGTGGTGATGGGAGCCAGGCCGCTTACCTTTCTTGACTACCTCGGCTTCCACAAGACTGAACCGGATATTGTCGAGGCGCTGGTGCGCGGAATGAGCGCCGCATGTGTCGAGGCGGGAATTGCGCTGATAGGCGGCGAGACCGCGGAGATGCCTGCGGTGTATGCGGAAGGCGACCTGGACGTGGTTGGCTTTGTGACCGGCGTGGTGGATCGCGAGCGCATGCTGACGGGCGAGAACATTGTTGCGGGCGATGTTCTATACGCCATCAACTCAAGCGGCCTGCATACCAATGGATTCTCGCTGGCGCGCAAGTTGATCTTCGAGATCGGCGGTTGCGCGATCGATGCGCGACCCGAGGAGCTTGCAGGGCAGTCGATTGCGGATGCGCTGCTCGCGCCCCATACCAACTACGTTGCGCCGGTGAGGAACATTCTCGACGCCGGGATTCCAGTGAAGGGTATGGCGCATATCACGGGCGGCGGGCTGGTGGAGAACGTGCCGCGCATTTTGCCGGATGGGTTGGGTGTGGTGATCGATAGCGCGACATGGAAGCCGCAGCCTGTTTTTGTGTTGATGCAACGCCTCGGGAATATCGACGATCTCGAGATGCATCGCACTTTCAACATGGGGGTGGGATTGGTGCTGATTGGGCCACCGGGGTTGCAAGACGAGTTAGCGGCGGCGACAGCAAACTTTCCCGCGCTGCGCGTCTGGGAACTGGGGCGCGTGGAAGCGAATGCAAAGGGCGTGCGTTTTGGAGGAGTGAACTGAGATGGAACGGCAAATTCTACTGGATGCGATTCCGAATTGCCTGACGGCAACCGATCTCTCGCTGACGGCGAAGTCCTTGACTGCCAAGTACACGGGCAAGGTGCGTGACACGTATGAATTGAGCGATGGACGCCTGCTGCTGGTGACGACAGACCGGCAGAGCGGATTTGACCGCTTGCTAGGCGCGATTCCATTCAAAGGACAGGTGCTGAATCGCACGTCGTTGTATTGGTTTGAGCAGACGCGCGGCATTGTCGGCAACCATGTGATTTCGAGCCCTCACGCCAATGCTCTGATTGCGCGCAAGTGCACGGTGCTGCCCATCGAGTTTGTCGTCCGCGGGTATATGACCGGGTCCACCGATACGTCAATTTGGACACAGTACAAGAATGGCGTGCGGAATTATTGCGGCCACGCGCTGCCCGAAGGCATGAAGAAAAACGAACGCCTCGCGAAGAACATTGTTACGCCAACCACGAAAGAGAAGGAGCACGACAGGCCGATTACGGCGAAAGAGATCGTCGCCGAGGGCTGGCTGACAGCAGATCAATGGGAGTTTGCATCAGCCAAGACGCTTGAGCTATTCGCGTTCGGGCAGAAGCTCGCAGCCGAGCGCGGGTTGATCCTGGTGGATACGAAATACGAGTTTGGCGTGGCCGATGATGGCGAAATTTTGTTGATCGACGAGATCCACACTCCGGATTCGAGCCGCTACTGGCTGGCCGATAGCTATGCTGAACGGCTGGCGGCTGGACAGGAACCCAACATGATCGACAAGGAGTTCTTCCGGCTGTGGTTCCGCGAACGTTGCGATCCGTACAAGGACGCGGTGCTGCCGGTCCCGCCCGACGATCTGATCGCGGAGCTTGCGGCGCGATACATTCAGCTATTTGAAAAGATCACAGGAACGGCATTTGAACCGGACCTGCGGCCGCTGGAAACAGCCGTATTGGCGAGCCTGGCGAAATGAGTGTGAAGGTCGGCGTTCTTGGTTCAACTCGCGGGACGGCGCTGCAAGGTATTCTGGATGCGGTCGCGGCGGGCACGCTCGATGTCGAGATCGTGCTGGTAATCTCGGACAAGAAGAATGCGCCGATTCTCGATCGAGCGGCAAAATACGGAGTTCGCACTCTGTTTCTCTCGCCGGCTGGATTCGAACGCGAGGCCTATGACCAGCAGGCGAGCGACGCGCTGCGGGAGGCTGGTGCGGAGCTGGTGCTAATGATCGGCTATATGCGCATCGTCTCCGCCAGGTTTATTGAAACTTGGCGGGGAAGAATCCTGAATGTTCATCCGTCGCTGCTGCCCGCGTTTGGCGGACTGATGAACCGGAGTGTGCATGAGGCGGTGCTTGCCGCGGGCGTAAGCGAGACCGGGTGCACTATTCACCAGGTGACGGAAGAAGTCGATGGCGGCCCGATTGTTTTGCAGAAGCGTTGCCCGGTGATGCCGGGCGATACAGCGGAGATGTTGAAGGACCGCGTGCAGGCGCTGGAGCAGGCCGCATTCGTAGAGGTATTGAGAGGCTGGAGGGTGTGATGACGGAGGCGAAGAAAAGAGTGGACGTTGGGATCATCATGGGATCGAAGTCCGATTGGCCGACGATGGAAGCAGCGGCCAAGGTGCTCGACGAGTTAGGAATACCGAATGAAGCGGAGGTTATCTCCGCGCACCGCACTCCAGACAGGGCGATGCAATACGCCGAGAGCGCAAAAGCGCGCGGATTGCGCGTGATTATTGCCGGAGCGGGCGGCGCCGCTCATCTGGCTGGATTTCTGGCGGCCAAGACAACTCTGCCGGTGCTGGGCGTGCCGATGAAGAGCGCGTTGAATGGTCTTGACTCGCTGTTATCGACCGTGCAGATGCCCGGCGGTATTCCGGTGGCGACGTTTGCCATTGGGGAGGCGGGGGCTAAGAACGCGGGCCTTTTTGCTGCATCGATTCTGGCGTTGGAAGACAAGACGATTGCACAACATTTGGAGCAGTTTCGCAGCAACCAAACAGAGACGGTCTTGAAGGGGTCGGACCCCCGCGCATGACGGCGGCACCGAGGTTTCGCGTGGGCGCTGGGTAACTCGCCGGTGTTGGAGTTGAGCGGCAGTGGGGCAGGCTCTGCCAGTACGCCAATTTGAAGCGCCACAGTAACTGGATTTCTCTCGTACGGTATTGATTGCAGGCAGCTTGCTAGGCTAGCTTGTTGCCCGGTATGCCATCATTTGAGTCATATTGTTTGCTGCAAGCAGCCGGCCATTTCCTACGCGGGAAGAGGCTGGATGCGCCTCCATAGTGTCTCGGGCGACGCCGATTTTATCTGCCAGCGAGTACCGAGTCTTTCCCTACTTTGCGCTTGTCAAGGGTCTATGGCCGTTTGACCAGACGTGCGGTGTACCCTGATGCGGACAAAGCAACTTGCCAAACGCGCGCGTCTTGCCAAATGAAGGAAGGGGATTTATCCTCAAGACCGTAGTGAATGATTGGAAAGCCAGCGCAAACGTCCCCCTATCAGAGCGCAGATGTCCAATTTTATGTGAGGCTTGAAACGATTCGCCGGCTGCGGCCACTATGGAAGTAGAACCTCACTAGAATTGAGATGCTCGATAGCGTTTTTGCCCGGCTTGCACAAGAGTGTTTCCAGCTCTTGATGGTTTCGTTGCAGTGTTCATTTTCCCCGTAAGAGGATATTGCCTTGGTGATCTCTGAGTGGAGGGCTTAGCCTAGCGTTTCGCTAAGTCAGCATGGCGGAGCCATGCGCAGATCGATAACCAACAAGACGGCAAGTACTCCTCAATTCGTCCTTAAGCACACCAGATCGTTGCGGGCTGCTGCTTCTGCAGCACGCCGGTCACCCCGGAGGCTTCAGGTGAATCTACGGGCGACATTTCAGACATACGACGGTCAAGCCTTCCTGAACCCGGCAGTCACGGGTCCCGTGCGCGATCGCAATTGGCACGCGGTTTACACTGTTCCCCAACACGAAAAGTCGGTAGTGAAGCACCTTGACCTGCGGGAGATTGAGTCGTTTCTGCCTGTCTATGAAACTGTCCGGGTCTGGAAGAACCGCCAGCGGATGAAGCTCATCCTGCCGCTGTTTCCAACATATCTGTTTGTGCATATCAATTTCAGGGAGCGGGCGAAGGTCCTGCAGTCTCCGGGAGTGCTGCAGATTGTGGGAAATAAGCTGGAGTGCGCATATATTCCGGATTCCGAGGTCGAGTTTCTGCGCTCCGGCTTCTGCGGGCAACGGATCGAACCGTACCGTGACCTTGTTATCGGCGAAAAAGTTCGCATTAAAGGCGGCGTGATGCAAGGTCTTCAAGGGACTCTTGTAAGAAAGAGCAACAGCATGCGGTTCGTGTTGACAGTTGAATTGATTAATCAGCATGCCGCAATCCAGGTGGATGCTGAAGACTTAGAGCCAATAGTGGTTTCATCGCAAGATGTTTTTCTCGCGAAGCATTGAAGGGGAAGGGAAATATGTCTCCAGTATCAAGGCTTGCTCGACCGAATAGGGCGCGTGGTGTCTGGCGAATGTTCATTGTATATTCTCTGGACTTGACCGCATTTGCCTTCTCTACGTTCCTAGCATTTGAGTTGCGATTTGACGGTGCATTTCCAGCCCAATACCTCCGCCCAATGGAAATGGCTCTAGGTATTTGGGCAACTGCAAAACTAGCAGCGTTCATTGCTGGCGGGGTGAATAGAGGAAGTTGGCGCTATACCTCTATTCTTGATGCAACGCGGGTTTTTTTGGCTGCTTCGGCAGGGTCACTATTCGGTGGATTGGTCATATTTCTTCTGCTCAGGCCAGAGGGTATTCCGCGTTCTATCTACATCCTTGATTGGCTGATTTCCTGCGTGCTTGCCTTGGGAGGCCGGCTGGCAGTTCGCGTGATCTTGACCGCGAGGAGCAGGAGTGGTGTCGAGGGTGAGAGGACGAGGACGCTCATATACGGCGCTGGCGACGCAGGGCTGGCGCTGTTGCAGGAGCTACAGCAGAATCAATCCTTGATGTGCGATGTTATAGGCTTCGTCGATGACGATTCAAGCAAAGTCGGGCTGACCCTGCATGGAGAGAAGGTATTGGGAACGGGAGATGCCCTCAGAGCATTGGTACTGAATCATGCCGTAAAGAGATTGCTCATCGCGCTCCCGGCTGCGACGGGACCGCAAATGGTGCGCATTTTGAGGCTTGCCACCGATGCCAAGGTGGAATACAAGATGGTGCCGGGTTTGGGGGAACTTATCCAGGGCACGGAATTGGGCAAGCAGATCCGAGAGGTTTCTGTAGAAGATTTGCTGGGCAGAAAGCCAGTGCAGCTAGACATGGACCGGATTCGAGAGCGCATCCAGGGGCGGGTTGTCATGGTGACAGGCGCCGCGGGCTCTATCGGGTCGGAAATCTGCCGGCAGATCGCTCCATTCCGTCCGCTTGCCATTGTAGGTTTCGATGAGGCGGAGACTCCCCTTTTCCATATTGACAGAGAGATGGCTAAGAGCTTTCCATACATAACTTTTTACCCAGAGATCGGCAGTATCACCAACCGCGGCGCTCTGAAACGGGTTATGCAACACCATCGTCCGTCGATTCTGTTTCATGCAGCCGCCTACAAGCATGTTCCGTTGATGGAGAGGCATGTCTTTGCTGCCGTCGAGACTAACATCTTCGGGACCTGGAACGTCGCCCGTGCAGCAGCTGAGCACGGAGTCGGCGATTTTGTCATGATTTCCACGGATAAGGCGGTTCGGCCGACAAGCATGATGGGCGCGACCAAGCGCATAGCAGAGTTGCTGATTCGCGCACTTCAGATGGAGGGTGGAACCAAGTTTGTTGCGGTGCGCTTCGGAAATGTACTAGGAAGCAACGGAAGTGTTGTTCCAATCTTCAAGGAGCAAATTGCCGCAGGCGGCCCGGTAACGGTCACTCACCCGGAGATGACCCGCTATTTTATGACCATTCCTGAGGCGACCCAGTTGGTCTTGCAAGCTTTTTCCATAGGCAAGGGGGGCGAGGTATTCGTTCTCGAGATGGGCGAGCCTGTCAAGATTTCGGATCTAGCCAAGAATCTAATTCTGCTCTCGGGCCTCCAGCCTGAACGAGACATCGAGATTCAATTTACCGGCCTTCGTCCAGGGGAGAAGATGTTCGAAGAATTGAATCTGCATGATGAACATCTAACTCCAACTTCGCACGCTAAGATTAGAAGCTACGCCTGCCACCAGGATGTTGATGCAATGCAACTCAAAGCGTCTCTGCTCCGCCTGCAGGCAATCGTTGAAGGACAAGACGTGGCCAACCTTGTTCTGCTGCTCAAGGAATTAGTTCCCGACTATAATCCTGGGACCGAGCTTTTGAAGACGGCCTTGTCTATCAAGCCATACGACGCAGGTCCAGACAAGATTCCGGTTCATAGTGGGCAGGCTGAGACCTCGGTGACGCACACACGAACGCGGCCGGCCCTTTTGAATTAACGCGCGTGAGAGGGTGACCGTGGTTTGAAGCGAACCATTTCGCACCATACGAGGCAGGAAAAGATCTCCCAGGATGGATTATCTCTCTGCTTTTGTAGTACCCATTTAAGTTAGGCGAGTTTCTTCTTATGAGATCAAAGGCATTGTTGCTATTTCTGCTGCCCTGCACTCTCTGTGCCGGCCAATCTGTGCTCACAACCCCGACTGAATCCACCCAGTCAGCGCCGGGTTCTACATCGGGACAGGGGCCTGTGACAGGCGCCACACAGGCTCCAAGCCAAGCGCCCCGCCAGGCTGGCGAAAAGACCTATTTTGATAACGCCATTCCGGGGTCTGGCATCCCCGTGGGGACTGTGCCGGCGCCGATACAGACGCCGATGAGGATTGTTGGACCTCTCACCCAGAAGTCCGAATTTGAGAAGTTCGTCGAGGATGCAACTGGACGCCCGCTTCCCGTGTATGGGCGTCAATTGTTCGATGAAGTTCCTACGACCTTTGCACCTGTGGAGCATGTTCCTGTCCCAGCAGATTATGTGCTGGGTCCGGGGGATGAACTGCTGATACGGGCTTGGGGGAAGATTGACCTTGATTCCCGCGTAACGGTGGACAGGAACGGGCAGATATATCTGCCGAAAGTTGGGAGCCTGACCGTAGCCGGCCTGCGCTACGAACAAGCCGAAGGGTATCTGCATTCGGCCATCGGCGCTCTCTTCAAGGACTTTCAACTGAATGTTGCTATAGGGCAGCTTCGCTCGATACAGATATTTGTTCTGGGCAGCGCACGGCAACCCGGGGGGTACACGGTCAGTTCCTTGAGTACCCTGGTTGATGCCCTATTTGCCTCCGGAGGTCCATCGGCAACTGGGACCATGCGTCATATTCAGCTACGGCGCGGAGGCCAGACGCTGACGGAGTTCGATATCTACGATCTGATGCAGAAGGGTGACAAATCTCACGATGTCCGGCTGCTCCCCGGCGATGTGATCTATTTTCCTTCGATTGGTGCGCAGGTCGCTATCAGTGGCGATATCAACGTACCGGGCATCTACGAACTGAAAGGCGAAACGACGGTAGGCTCCGCTCTCACAGGTGCGGGTGGAATGACAAGTCTGGCTGACGCCGAGCGCGTCGTGCTGGAGCGGATTGAGAACCACAGCAGTCGCCAGGTTGAAGAATTCGCGCTGGACACATCGGGGCAAGGACACCTACTCAGGGATGGAGATCTATTGCGGGTCTTTCCGCTTTCGCCGAAGTTTGAGAACGCAGTGACGCTGCGGGGCAATGTCGCTCAGCCCGGTCTTTATGCCTGGAAGGATGGGATGCGGATTTCGGATCTAATCCCTTCTCGTGGCTTTCTGATTACTCGCGATTATTGGAACCGGGAAAACCACATTGTCCCGCGCATTTCCGCTCATCCTTTCGGAGACCGGCGCACAAACCAATTTCGCGATCAACAGACGGGCCAATCCGGTGATCTGAACACAGATCGGTATCAAAACCAGCGGACCGGCCAATTCGGCAATGCTCAGGCAGATCAGTATGGAGACCAGCGGACTGACGAATTTGGCAATGCGCAGGAAGATCAGTATGGAAACCCGAGGAATGACCATCCCGGCGATGCGCAGTCTGATCGGTCCAGAGTCTTGCATAGCAATCCACCTGGCGACCAGCGCACCGGCCAGTCTTGGAACTCACGCACTCCGATTATTGACACCGTAGGGCAGATCAGCGCGGAGATCAACTGGGAATATGCGCTTATTGAGCGGCTTGACGAGCGTGATCTGAGCACCCACCTAATCCCGTTTCGCCTCGCCGGCGCAATCGACAACCCCACATCTCCGGACAATCAACTTTTGAAGGCCGGAGACGTCGTCACTATCTTCTCCAGGGCGGACCTTGAATTACCCATGGAGAAGCACGCTTCCTTTATCCAGGTGGGAGGAGAAGTGAACGCGCCAGGCGTGTATCGCGTCAATCCCGGGGAGACTTTAAAAGATGTCGTGAAGCAGGCAGGAGGGCTTACGCCACATTCTTACCTCTATGCTTCCATACTTACGCGCGTATCTGCCCAGCAGGCTCAGGAAAAGCAGCTCGAGCAATCCACTGAGCAGATGCAAAGGGAACTCACAGCCAAGTTTGCGAATGCGGTTCCGCAAACTGGTCAGACTGGGGCGGACCAACAAGCGCAACTTGCCATGCAGCAAGCCGCATTAGCCAAGCTCGCTTCAATCAAACCAACCGGCCGGGTGGTTTTGGATATGAAGCCCGGAGCCGAAACCATTGCGGATATGCCAGATTTCCCTCTTGAAGATGGAGATACTTACTATATCCCGCCGCGGCTCAGCACTGTCGAAGTGGGTGGCGCTGTGTACAATGCAAATGCCTTGCGCTATGAGCCCGGAAAGCGGCTCATTGCTTATCTGAACGATGCCGGTGGCGCCACCCGGGAGGCGGATCCAAAGCGCATGTTCGTGATTCGCGCCGACGGAACAGTCGTCAGCCGCCAATCCCGCAGCATGCACTCTCATGGCAGCTTTGGGAATCTCAGGTTGCTGCCGGGAGACGCTATTGTTGTCCCGGAGAAGCTCAGAGTTTCAGGCGGACTCCAGACATTTGCCAATTACGCCCAAATCATCTCTGGAGCTGCCATGACGGGCGCCGTGCTTGGAACGTTACTCCCATAATGGTGTTAGCAATGACCGGAAAAGACTTTTCCATAGAAGAACCGGCAGAGGCAGTCGACGACGCCGCTTTATCGGTGGCGCCCGGCGATAGCTATGAAGTCACCCTAATCGATCTCCTCACTCAGCTTGCCTATCGGAAGTGGTTAATCGCGAAGGGGACTGGAATTGCAGTGCTTGCCGGCGTGATTCTCTCCTTGGTACTCCCCGTGCGGTATACGGCAACTACTAAAATAATGCCCCCACAACAGACTCAATCAACGGCCTCAATGTTGATGATGAACCAACTGTCAGGTGCCGGTGGGGGCTCCTTGGCAGCGCTTGCCGGCGGGGGACTACTCAAGAATCCCAACGACATTTACGTTGGTCTGCTGAATTCGCGCCCCGTCGCAGATGCGATTATTCAGAAGTTCAGTCTTGCAAAGGAGTACCATGCCAAAGAAATGACGGAAGCTCGCAAGAAACTGGCGGATTTTACCGTGGTTACTTCTGAAAAGAACGGATTTATCGCCGTGTCTGTCACGGATAAGGACAGGAAGCGTGTCGCCGAGATAGCCAACGCTTACACAGACCAACTGCGTATCCTGACCAAAACTCTGGCCGTAACGGAGGCTTCGCAACGGCGGGTTTTCTATGAAGAGCAGTTGAAGCAGGCCAAGGATGCGCTGGTCTCGGCTGAACTCGCCTTCCAGCGGGTTCAACAGCAGAAAGGGCTGGTCCAGTTGGACGCGCAGGCCAAGGCGATGATCGAAGGCCTTGCCGTCCTTCGCGCACAGGTCGCAGCCAAACAGGTTGAGGTGCAGGCGTTGCGCTCCTATTCGACGGAGCAAAATCCAGACGTGCAGTTGGCGGAAAGGGACCTGGTCTCTCTACAAGCCGAGGAAACGCGCTTGGAGCAGAGCAATCACGCGCCGGGAATTGCCGGGCTTGGGCTTGGAAATGTTCCTGCCGCTGGGCTGGAATATCTTCGCGCCGCACACGAACTTCAATATCAACAGGCCCTGTTTGACATGCTGATGAAGCAATACGACGCAGCCAAGCTGGATGAATCCAAGGACGCGGCCATCATTCAGGTAGTAGAGGCAGCGATTGAGCCGGACCACAAGTCGTCACCCAAGCGCGCCATTATCCTGTTGCTCTCCGCGTTTGTGGGCTTTTTCGCCGGATGTATTCTGGCGTTATTCTTTTGGTGGAAGGAGCTTGTGCAAGTCGATCCGATTGCCGCCAAACGGCTTGAAGAACTCGGCTACGCGCTCCGGGGGCGAAAGATCGCCATTTCCTAACCCTCATGAGCCGGCTTCAGATTCTGCCTCCCTTGACCGGCGCTTGGATGATCGCAACAGTTCTTCGGTAACTGATATCGAACAGCCATTGACCACAACTCGAAGCGCAATCCCGTCGCTGCGCGCCAACTTCTCTTGGACGTTAGCGGGCAATGTTCTTTACGGCGCATGTCAATGGGGGATGCTATCGGTGCTTGCCAAGCTGGGCAGTCCATCGATTGTTGGCCAGTTTACCCTGGGTTTAGCTGTTGCCGCGCCGGTGTTCATGTTCACCAATCTGCAGCTTCGCGCTGTGCAGGCCACGGATGTGAGCGCGGAGCACGGATTCGCGAATTATTTCACATTGCGGCTGCTGGCAACGCTGCTCGGGCTGACGGTAATCGTGGCTGTGTTGCCATTTGCTGGGGCCTCGTCAACGGTGCGGTTCGTCATTCTCCTGGTTTCGGTTTCCAAATGCGTCGAGTGCATGAGCGACGTGACCGCCGGCCTCCTGCAACGGGAAGAGCAGCTGAAGCGGGTCGCCATCAGCCTGATGATGCGCGGCGTTGCCTCAGTCCTCGTTTTTTCCCTAACCTTTGCTTACTTTCGCAATCTTGCCCTCTCGGTTGCCGCCATGAGCGTGGTCTGGCTGGCCGTGCTGCTCTCTTACGACGTGCCGAACGTCAGGGCATTGATCGGCCTCCATGACCGATTCTTTCGCTTCGACCGTAGCGAGCTCTGGCGATTAGCGATACTGGGCCTTCCGTTGGGCTGGGTCGCCACGCTCGCGTCTCTCAATGTCAATATCCCCCGCTACATTCTCCAGCACTACATGGGGCTGGAGGACCAGGGTATCTACGCATCGCTCGCGTACTTGGTCGTCGCCATTGGCCCGGTAGTTGGCGCGCTGAGCGTTTCGGTCACTACGCGCCTCGCCCGTCTGTTCGCGGATGGCGAAATCAATCAGTTTGTGCGCCTGCTGACCAAGCTGTCCATGCTCGGCGTGCTGATCGCGGCGTTTGGAGTGCCCTTGACGTTTCTTGTGGGACGTCCACTGCTCACCATGCTTTACAGTCGCGAGTATGCGGATCACGTCGGCTTGCTGGCGCTCTTTGTCGGCATCGCCGGTGCTAGCACGATCGCATCGTTTCTCTTCAGCGGTTTGACGGCGGCACGTTCATTTCGCGCTCAGGCCCCGGTTTTCTTCGCGGGAACACTGATTGGTGTGATCGGGGCAGTAATTTTTGTTCCGCGCTTTGGGCTGATCGGCGCGGGTGTAAGCCTTCTTCTCTCAATGATGATCCTGATGCTCGGCGGTATGTGGGCTTTATATCAGGTTGTTAGAGCGGAACTGCGACAGCAATGACGGGGTGCAGTGCCGAACTCAATCCAATACCCATGTAGAACCGAAAGATATCACCCACCCTCGGACAGGCCACAATGGGCGGCGATCCGCGTGAGACACTATCCGAGCTGGTACGAAACGAACTGCTTGACAACAAACGATCCGCCCGAAAGGATTAGCTGTATGATCTCGGAGTCATTATTGAGAGCCGCGCGTATAACGAAGCATCTTCCGCGCCTTAGAGGGCTCAGCGCTCTAAGGCGTATATACTCCGCAGTCCTTCCACTATCACCGTCTTGGACTGGCCGGGTGAACGACTTTGATGGAGACTTAAAGCTCGACGTTGATCCTCGTGAGTGTATTGGAATAAATGTATGGCACACCCCAGAACTATTTGAAAGAAGAGAGAGAGAACTCTTCTGTGCTTCTATCGTTCCGGGATCTACAGTTTTGGACGTCGGTGCGAATATAGGCATCTACACACTATTGGCCGCCAAGCGGGGAGCTACCGTTTTTGCGATTGAGGCCGATCCACTCAACGCCAAACGTCTTCGAAATCATGTCAAACTGAATGGATTTACTGACCGCGTGACCATTTTTGAGTGTGCTGCGACGAATTCTGAGTCCAGCATAACCCTGTATCGAAATTTGGGCAACTCTGGCGGTTCAAACATGTTCTCTGGAGCGAATGGAATCACGGTGAGCGGTCGGACTATTGACTCACTCGAACTTCCGCCGATAGACCTATGCAAAATGGACATTGAGGGAGCCGAAGTATTTGCTCTTGCGGGGATGGATAAGATGATCGAGCGATCACCTAATCTCAAAATGCTAGTGGAATGTGCGACAGAATTTGGGCACGTCGACGAATTATTAGGCTTTGCACGTTCCCGATTTGTCAACATAGAAGTGGTTGGCAAGGGTCCACTTCCCGCCGGTGAACAGCCGCCCCTGTTCTGCAATCTGTGGCTCACTCAATACTCATAGAGTATCTCCCACGCAGATGGCCAACCGATACGGGTGGAGGCCTCGCGGCTCCTTCTCTCTCCCACACCGCCGGACAAGTTGGTCCGCATCCGGCTGTCCGGTCGAATTGAGCTATTTCCAGAAACCGTCTTTTGCTTGGAGACTGCTAGTGATCAAGAAAAGTGGGGATTCGTGGGCACGTGCAGTGGTGTTTGTTGTAACTTTAGAACTCACGTCTTCCGACCTGACGACTAGCCTTGGTCCATATATTCATTGGATCGTTACTGCCCTGGCCATTATCCTACTATTTTTCTATGGTTTCATGAAGTCATTGCAGCCTCGTGGCGCGCCCGAAAAATTTACTGCGGTGGGCTTTCGAAGAGGGTTTCCGGCAACCGTTCCAGCTGTGCTATTTCTCTTCGCAGTTTGTGTTCCTGTTTTATATGGTGCAGCATTGACGCCGGCGCTGGTTGGTCTAGGAAAGCTAGCAGCCATTCTGCTGGCAGGGCTGCTTATGATTGCAGCGCGGGTACGGCTGGCTCTGAGCGCGTTTTATGGTCTACTCTGGGCGGTCTGGATCAACTTTGCGCTCTTACTGATCGGAATACTGACAGGCGGCCCGACTGGCGGAATGATGGCACCTGGGCGTTGGGGCACTGTTCTAAATTTTCCTGGCGCTCTCTGGCGACTTGCGATGACTGCTTGGATGTATGCTATCTACCTCATGATTAAGCGATTCTCGGTTAGATACTTTGCTCTATTTCTAGTCAGCACGATACTCGTTTTCATGGATGGAGCGCGAACTGCCCTTCTGATACTTGGTTTCGGAACTATTTATCTCATAGTCATTCTGGGAATGGAAACCGGTAGCTTCCGAAAGACCATGATGACCGGGCTGTTGGGTGGCGTTGCACTGGTTGCGTTCTTCGGAATTCTCGGATCAAATTTATTGCAGCGAGAAGGAATAATTGCCCGCACGAGCGACACAATGACGAGTGTCACAGCGTCGGGGTCTGGCGGTCTTGAGGTGGCCGATTATGCCCGCTTTACCATGTTGCAGACTGTTCTCGCCGCGATTCAGGACCACCCTGTGCTAGGTACAGGCATCGGGTCTACGACGATTGAAACACCCGTGGGCCCTATGGTGGTGCATATGACTTACTTACAGATATGGGCGGACTTGGGATTACCGGGCCTCTTTGCATATGTTTGGCTAGTTTGGGGTTGGCTACCTTGGCTTCCTATGGCGTTGCGCCGCATCCGGACCTTGCAGGACGATCAATGGCGAGCCATATACTACAACGCAATATTCTTGTTATTTGTATTCGGCCTGGCTGGACTCTTTCATCCCCTTAGTACTGAATGGGCCCAATGGCTTCCCTTCATCGTTCCCTACGCGCTGCTCTGGCATGTCGTTTGCCTGAGGCCACGAACAAATGAGATGCATGCCTAGCTTTTCCATCACCGTAGCCATAGCAACCTTCAATCGATGTGGATTGTTGGGCCGTGCCATTCAGTCCGTTTTGGTCCAAAGCTGGCCGGGCGTCGAGATCGTTGTGGTGGACGACGCTTCTACCGATGGCACACAGGACTTCGTAGCTCATAACTATCCGCAGGTACGTTATCTCCGCCAAGATCAGAACCAAGGCTGCGGCGCTGCGCGGAATCGCGCCGTACAAGAAGCGACTAACCCATATGTGTTAATCCTCGACGATGACGATGAACTCCTGGTCGGCTCTCTGGCACTCATTGCAGCGCGCTTGGCAGCTGTTCCTGATCTGCGCAGATACCCGGTCGTGAACTTTGCCCGTGGAAATGCCGAGCTTTGCACGCCATATATGGTAGTAAGTCTTGACGATTATCTTACGGAGGCGCTGCATGGGGATTTTGTGCCCGTAATTTGTCGTGAGCTATTCCTGCGGGAGAATCTGATGTACCCGCACTCGCGTGTCGGGGGCGAACACATCCTGTGGTGGAGGATAGCGGATCGTTATGGAATACCTACATGGGCTGACAAGGTTGGATCGGTCAATACCGATGCCACTATTCGACTGACTTCTGTGCGAAGTCAGATATGCCATGCGCGCGAGCATGCGGAGTTGCAGGAACGCACCTTGGAGAAGTTTGGAGAAATCCTGCGTTTGCGGTTTCACGCTCTTTATGCAAAGAAACTACTGGGAGCAGCTGCATATCGGCTATTGGCTGGCGATAGAAAGGAAGCTCGTTCGCATCTGCACACCGCTTTACTATGGCGGCCCTCCAAGAGCCTTGTGGCGTTATGGGTTCTCAGTTTTCTACCTTTGTCCATCGTCAGAAAATACTTTCTAGCTTACAGGCGGAGGAGCGGAGTTAGTGCATGAAGGTCCTGCAAGTTATTGATAGCCTTGCCTTGGGCGGGGCGGAAGTTCTGGTTGCCGACATGTACACGGGACTTCGCGAGCGCGGCATCGAATGCGAATACTATTTGTTGCGCTCCGAAAACACCTCGCTCGAACAGAAGATTGTGAATCAGGGCGCGCGCATACACGCACCCCTCTCTGCCTCTGTATACTCGCCGCTGCACATTTGGTCCTTGCAAAAACATCTTCGCACATTCGAATACGACCTGGTGCATGTACATCTGTTTCCAGCGCAGCTCTGGGCGGCTTGTGGCGCTCGATTGGCGCAACAATCAGTTCCGCTTGTCACCACCGAACACGACACTTTGAACCGGCGACGAGTGCGCTGGTTTCTTGGCATTGATCGCTGGATGTATGGGCAATACCAACGTATTGCCTCCATAAGCCCTGCCACAACAGGTAGCTTGATTGAGTGGCTGCCCGAAGTCAAAGACAAAGTCATAGAGTGTCCGAACGGCATCAACGTAGATGCCTACGCATCGGCCGCGACAGCAGATAAGCAATCTCTATTCTCGCTTCCTCAAAGTACTCCTGTAGTACTTTGCGTAGCCAGGTTGGATCCTAAAAAGGACCATGAAACCTTATTGCGCGCAGTCAGTCTCGTTCCCGGTGTCGTGCTTGTTTTGGCAGGGGATGGCCAGCTTTCAGAGCAGTTACATACCTTGGCGGATGAACTTGGTATCGCATCCCGTGTGCGCTTCCTGGGGAAGCGCATGGACGTTCCTCGGCTGCTCAAGGCAGTGGACGTATATGTGCAGCCTTCGCTGTGGGAGGGATTCGGGATTGCCGCATTGGAGGCGATGGCCGCAGGCAAGCCAGTAGTAGCCAGCAATGTCCCCGGCTTAGCGGAGGTGATTGGAGATGCTGGTCTACTGTTTTCCATCGGTAACGCCGGCCAGCTTGCACAGCACATTAGCACCCTACTAGGTGACGCTAATTATCGGCAGCGACTAGGGCAGGCAGCGCAAAAGCGATCCTGGATGTTCAGCCTCGACAAAACATTGGATTGCTATGAGAAACTCTATCGGGAGGTTGCTGGAAATGTCGGACGATGAATAACCCAGGTGGTACTCACAAGCCGAGACTCACGTATGTTGTAACGGCATCTGTGAGCGCGGGTTTCTTCTATGGGCAAGTGGCCTATATGGTGAGCAACGGGTGGGATGTGGGGTTCGTTTCTTGTCCAGGCCCCGAGTTGAATGTAATCTGCGCTGAGGGCGCCAAAATCTGGACTCTTTCCATGGAGCGAGAGATTGCTCCTCTTAAAGATATTGTCTCGCTGTGGCGGCTGTGGAAACTCTTTCGCCGCACGTGTCCAGACTTGGTTGTTGCAGGCACGCCAAAGGCTGGACTGCTGGGAACCTTGGCGGCGCGTCTGGCGGGTGCGCCGCATGTGGTGTATACGATGCATGGGCTACGACTTGAGACCGCGCTTGGCTGGAAGCGAAAGCTGCTGATGATCACGGAGCGACTGGCATGCCTCTCGGCGCATCATGTCCATTGCGTCAGTCCAAGTTTGCGGGCGCGCGCCATTGGACTCGGCCTTGTTCAACCTGATAGAGCCGCGGTTGTGGGCCCGGGCACTTGCTGCGGGGTTGATGTTGATCACTACCATGCGTCCCTCGATACCCCGCAAACAGCAAGCGACCTGCGACACAAGCTGGGAATTCCCCAAGATGCGCCGGTGATCGGCTTTGTTGGTAGATTTACGCGGGACAAAGGTATTCCGGAACTCTACCAGGCATTCGCCTCTATTCGCGAGCGGTACGCCAACCTTCGATTGCTGCTGGTGGGAGACTTTGAGGCCGGCGATCCGATAGCTGTTGATCTGCGGCGAGCCATCGAAGGAGACCCCGCGGTGATTCGCACGGGTTTTGTTCCCGATGTTGCTCCGTATTATCACCTCATGGATATATGTGTGTTGCCGACTTACCGCGAAGGATTTCCGGGAGTTCCGCTTGAGGCGCAAGCGGCAGGAATTCCAGTGGTCACTACGCAGGCAACCGGAGCGATTGATTCAGTGCTTGACCGGCAGACGGGGTTCATCGTGCCAGTGGGCGATGTAAATGCATTGAGTGCCGCCATTGACCGCCTGCTAGACGATCCCTTTTTACGGAAGCGCATGGGCGAAGCGGGCCGTGCCTGGGTGGAGGCTGTATTTCGACGGGAGATCGTGTGGGCGGCATACGCGCAAGCTTATAAACAAGAAATGTCATGTGGGAGCGGCCTTGAATGCAATAAGGTGCATGGAGAATGAAATTGGCTCGTCAAGGTGCTTCTCCTTCAAATCGCTTCTCTAAGGTCTTGTGGTCGCAATCCCGGCAGGGTAGATGGCACTTCTGGATCAAGACCATGTTTGACCGCTGCGTGGCGCTCGGCGGATTCATTGTTCTATCGCCTGTATTCATAGCCGTAAGCATGATGGTCTGGTTGTCCATGGGACGCCCGGTCCTTTTCCGCCAAGTGCGGCCTGGGAGATTTGCAAAGCCCTTCATGCTGCTCAAGTTTCGCACCATGTCGGACAACCACAGCGAGGGCGGGGATCTGCTGCCCGATGGGGAGCGGCTGACGCGTGTCGGGCGCATGCTGCGCGCCACAAGTCTCGACGAGTTGCCGCAGTTGTGGAACGTGCTTCGCGGAGACATCAGCCTTGTGGGTCCAAGGCCGCTGCTAATGGAGTATTTGCCCCGCTACTCACCGGAGCAGGCACGCCGCCATGATGTGATACCTGGAATCACCGGATGGGCACAGGTGAACGGCCGAAACGGCATCGATTGGGAGAAGAAATTTGAACATGATGTCTGGTATGTGGACCACTGGAGTTTGTGGCTAGACATTCGCATATTATCTATGACGATTTGGAAGGTGCTTTGCCGTCAGGGAATTTCTAGTGCAAATCAGGCCACGATGCCGGAGTTCAAGGGCAGCAGGCACAGTGCTAGTGAGATAGAATTCGTCCCGATTCCATCTGAATCACAGAAGGAGTACAAATGAGGCGCATTGCAATTATAGGGGCAGGCGGATTTGCACGAGAGCTCCGCTGGCTGTTGTCCGAGATTCCTGCGGATCCCAGTCGGCGATACGAGCCTTTTGATGTTGCGGGTTTCTTGGTGAGCGACCGCGGAAAGCTCGGATCTCATGACAGCGATGTATTGGGCGAATTCGATTGGCTTGATGATAACCGCGTGGATGCGCTGGCAATGGGGATCGGTACTCCCGACGCGCGGCTAAGAGTCGCGAATGAACTGAAGCAGCGTTTCCCTGCAATCGAATGGCCGGCTATCGTGCATCCCTCGGTACGGTTCGATGCCAAGTCGTGCAAGGTAGAAGAAGGTGTCATCCTTTGTGCAGGGGTGATTGCCACTGTGAATGTCGTATTTGAAGAATTCTCTATGGTAGATATACTGAGTACCATTGGCCACGAGGCCAGAATTGGGGCAGGTAGCGCCATCTACCGCTCCGCAAATATCTCTGGTGGAGACGAAATAGGAAAAGGTGTTTTGGTTGGAACGGGAGCACAAATTTTACAGTACCTCATAGTCGGAGACCGCGCAATCGTGGGCGCAGGTTCGGTGGTAACTAAGGACGTAGCGCCGATGACAACGGTCGCTGGAATTCCCGCAAAACCGCTTATATGGAGTGCGGAGAAATGAACAATGGGATAAGTAGCGGCATGGAAGCACCGCCAGAATCCGCCTCGCCCATTTGTGCCTCTGCGCCGTGGCCTTTTTTTGCGGACGACGAAATCGAAGCAGCCGCGCAGGTATTGCGCTCCGGTCGTGTCAATTACTGGACGGGCGACGAAGGTCGGCTCTTTGAAAGGGAATTTGCCGCATTTGTTGGTTGCGATCACGCCGTTGCCATGGTCAATGGCACTGCCGCATTGGAGTGTGCACTCAAGGCATTAAGCATCGGACCAGGCGACGAAGTGATTACTACTAGCCGGACGTTCATCGCTTCGGCAAGTTGCGCTGTCATGCTGGGTGCGCGTCCGATTATTGCGGACGTGGATCGTGACAGCCAGAATATTACGGCTAGAAGCATTCGCAAAGTCTTGACGCCGCGCACCAAAGCGATCGTCGCCGTTCATCTGGCCGGGTGGCCGTGTGAGATGGATGAAATTCTTGCCTTGGCCCGCGAGCGTGGCATCAAGGTTGTGGAAGATTGCGCCCAGGCAGCTGGAGCCACCTACAAAGGGAAGCCTGTCGGATCGTTGGGGGACGTGGCCGCGTTTTCCTTCTGCCAGGACAAAATTATGACGACTGCCGGCGAGGGAGGAATGGTCACGACAAACTCGGCCGAATTGTGGAACTCGATGTGGTCTTTGAAGGATCACGGCAAGAGCTACGATGCGGTCTACCATCGTGAACATGCTCCGGGATTCCGGTGGCTGCATGAGTCGTTTGGAACAAACTGGAGGCTGACCGAGGTGCAGTCAGCGGTTGGCCGAATACAACTGAGAAAACTTCCCCAGTGGCTCTCCATTCGACGCAAGTACGCTCAGATCTTGACGAATCAGTTCGCAGCCTTGCCGGGCTTACGTATTACGGTGCCGCCAAAGCACGTTGATCATGCCTATTACAAGTATTATGCCTTTGTTCGTCCAGAGGCTCTTCGACGCGAATGGGCACGAAACCGAATTATTGAGGCGATTAACGCCGAGGGCATCCCGTGCTTCAGTGGTAGTTGCAGCGAGATATACTTGGAGAAGGCGTTCCCGCCCGAGTGGCGTCCTCGGGAGCCCCTTGCCGCTGCACGCGAGTTGGGAGAGGCGAGCTTGATGTTTCTCGTCCATCCAACTCTCACGCCCGAGCAGATTGCTCGGACATGCGAAGTGGTGAGACAAGTAATGCATGAGGCCACGAAATGTGAGCCTTAATCGGATGCGGGCTTTGCTGCCAAACAATCCAGCATTCGTCTTGCACGTGATCGAACTTGGATCGTCACCGTAACTATGATTATTCAGAACTGAATTGCCTAAAGGAAGTCGTGCTTTTCGATTCACTGCTTGATGTACATTTATTCAGCGAGGACATATCGATGAAAAAGAGTGCTTTAATAACCGGCATCACTGGGCAGGACGGCGCTTATCTGGCCGACCTTTTGCTGGCAAAGGGTTACATGGTGCATGGCATTAAACGGCGTTCTTCCTCGTTCAATTCGGCGCGCATCGACCATATTTATCAAGATCCCCATGCTGCTGACAGCTCTTTTGAGCTTCATTACGGCGACATGACAGATTCCACCAATTTGATCCGAATCATTCAGGCGGTGCAGCCTGACGAAATTTATAATCTCGCCGCACAGAGCCATGTGCAGGTCAGCTTTGAAACGCCGGAATATACCGCCAACGCCGATGCAACAGGCGCGTTACGCATTCTGGAGGCAATCCGAATTCTTGGTCTTGCGGGAAAGACACGGTTTTACCAGGCTTCGACCTCCGAACTTTATGGCAAAGTTCAAGAGACGCCGCAAAAGGAAACTACGCCCTTCTATCCGCGCAGCCCATACGGTGTGGCCAAACTCTATGCTTACTGGATCACCGTCAACTACCGCGAGGCCTATGGCATGCATGCCTCGAACGGCATTCTGTTCAATCACGAAAGCCCGATTCGCGGCGAGACATTTGTCACGCGCAAGATCACTCGTGCCGTGGCCGGCATTCATCTGGGCGTGCAGAAAACTCTCTACATTGGCAATCTGGAGTCGAAGCGCGACTGGGGCCATGCGCGGGATTATGTAGAGGGCATGTGGCGCATCGTGCAGCGGGAGACCCCTGACGATTACGTTCTGGCAACAGGCGAGGCGCATAGTGTGCGCGAGTTCATCGAACTGGCCTTTTCCAAAATCGGCCGCACGATTGAATGGAAGGGCCGCGGCGTTGACGAAGTGGGCATTGACGCCGCAGGTGGCGACACGCTGGTAAAGATCGACACACGCTACTTTCGTCCAACCGAGGTTGATCTACTGTTGGGCGACTCGACTAAGGCGCAGCGCGTTCTGGGGTGGAAGCACACTGTTACGTTTGATGAACTTGTTTCCGATATGATGACCTCGGATTTGAAAGTGGTGGCGGAAGAGTCTCGCGTACGGGGGATCGGTCATGAGTAGATTTGACTTGGCAGGCCGTCGCGTATGGGTCGCCGGGCATCGCGGCATGGCCGGTTCAGCGATCGCGAGGCGTCTATCGCGTGAGGATTGTGAACTTGTTACGGCAACGCGAAGCGAGCTCGATCTATTGCATCAAGCGGATGTTGAAGCATGGATGGCAGCGAAGAGGATCGACGTGGTCTTCCTAGCTGCCGCGACGGTGGGCGGCATCTTGGCAAATTCGACACGTCCCGCCGAGTTCCTGTACGAAAATCTAGTCATTGAAACCAATATCATCCATGCGGCGCGGATCACGGGCGTCAAGAAGCTGTTGTTTCTTGGCTCTTCCTGCATCTATCCGCGTATGGCGGAACAGCCAATGCGCGAAGAGGCACTATTGACCGGGGCATTGGAGCCGACCAATGAATGGTATGCCATCGCAAAAATCGCCGGTATTAAATTGTGCCAGGCCTATCAGCGCCAATATGGATGCGATTTTGTATCGGTAATGCCGACCAATCTTTACGGTCCTGGAGACCGTTACGATTCAGAGGGTGGCCATGTGGTTGCCGCGCTCATAATGAAAATTCATGCTGCCAAAATGGAAGGCCGTCAGACCGTTGAGTTGTGGGGCACCGGCAACCCAAAACGCGAATTTCTATTTTCGGGAGATTTGGCCGACGCCTGTGTATTTGTGATGAAGAATTATTCCGGCGAGCTGTTTTTGAATGTCGGCACGGGGCAGGACATCACGATTTTGGAGTTGGCGCAAAGCATAGCGAAGACTGTCGGCTGGCACGGGACCTTCACATTTGATACGTCGAAACCCGACGGCATGCCGCGCAAGGTCATGGATGTCAGCCGTCTGCGCGCGCTGGGCTGGACTGCATCGACCGATTTTGAGGCAGGCATGAAGGAAGCCTATCAGTGGTACGTTGCCAATGTGGCTCAATCCCGTGCTCTGACCGCCTAAATGTGCAATAAAGCGCGCGTAGATTCTGACTAGGTACGAACCTGTTTCGAGTGCGTCCAGGAGCCGGGCCAGCTGGCTTGAATTCGCAAGCGCGGGTACCATCGACAAAACACTTCTTCAAGTTTGTTGTTGAGAGTCTTGTCCCGCGGGCCTACCAGGAGATTGGCATCCACAGCGTCTTGCATTGAGAGCGGGATTAATGAAATGAAAATGAGCAAACGAGTGGCCGGGACTCCCGTTGCCCGATGCGCAACTGCGTTGGCAGGATTTCTCCTGATGACTACCAGTCTGTCTGCCTCCGGGCAGTCTGCTGCGCCCGAGAGCATCGGGCAGTCGGAGCGCGCTTCCAGCCGTTCAGCAACCGTTTGCGAGCCATCCACAAAGGGTTCGCCGTACATTCCGGTGGATAGTTGGGTTTACCCGGCTATGCTGCGGCTCTACTCCATGGGCTATGTCGATCACGCGTATCTAGGGATGCGCCCTTGGACGCGCGCCAGCTTGAGCCACATGCTTGAAGATATCGACACTCAGTTTCGCGACGCGGATATGTATGGAGATCCAACCAGCGGTGAGGCGCGGGAGATATACACTGCTTTAATCCGTTTCTTGCACTATGACGCGGGAAAGCAATGCCTGACGCATCAGGGAAACTCTGACATTGAGTCAGTCTACTCAGTGGGCCGCAGCATCAGCGGCACACCTTTGCGCGACAGCTTCCATCTCGGTTCGACCATCATCAACGATTATGGTCGTCCCTACGAGAACGGTTTCAATAACTATTCCGGTGCTAGTGGCTATGCGACCGCTGGCCGGTTTACCTTCTACGTGCGCGGCGAGTTCCAACGCGCGCCCTCAGCTGCCGGTTACTCCCAGACACTCGCCGAGGCGCTCAGCGCGATTGACGGCACGACCTTCCTCAACGGCGCCACGGGACTCTCATATAATCAGGCAACTATTCCGATGGGACCGATCGCCGCGACCACCGATGGGCGATTCATTGAAGCGTACGTCTCTGCCCACGTCCTCAACCACGAAATCTCCTTCGGCAAACAGGACGACTGGCTGGGACCTGGGATGGGTGGCGGCATGGCCTACTCCAACAACGCCGAAAACATTTATTCCTTCCGCATCAACCGCGTCGAGCCGATCTACATCCCACTGCTCTCACGGCTCACAGGACTTTTCCGCTACGATGTTTTGGTTGGGCCGCTCAGAGGCCACACCTATATGCCCAACCCGGCGTATATCGCTAACCCTTCGATCAGCGTGCCGAACGTGATCAACCCCGGCAACCCCTGGGTCCACGTCGAGAAGTTCAGCTTCAAGCCCACGCGCGACCTCGAATTCGGATTCGAACGCACCGTGATCTGGGGAGGGCAAGGTCACGAACCTATCAACCTTCATACCTTCTTTAGAAGTTTCTTCAGCTTTAGCTCCACCTACAATTACCAAAAGTTCAGCAATCTGGACCCCGGTGCTCGCTTCAGTGCATTCGATTTCACCTATCGTCTACCTTTTCCACGTAACTGGCTAACGCTCTACACTGACTCCGATGCTCACGACGCACCGAGTCCCCTCGCCAAACCATTGCACGGCGCGTTCAGGCCTGGCCTCTATCTTTCCCACTTCCCCGGCATCCCCAAGCTGGATCTGCGCGTTGAAGGCGTGGATACCGACTCCTCCGGCCAAGCCTGTTCCTATGTGGATGTGGACGGTGTTTCAACCTTGACTTGCTCAGATTATAGTATTGGCGGCCGTTATCAATACTGGGAAGGAATTCAGAAACAGGGCTACTCGAATAATGGTCAACTGTTCGGCGACTGGATTGGTCGTGAGGATAAAGGTGGCCAAGGCTGGATTACTTATCACCTGAGCGGCAACGAATGGCTTCAGGTGGGCATACGCAATCAGAAAGCCTCGAAGGACTTTATTCCTGGTGGCACCACTCTGAACGACATCAATTTTCAGGCGGTCAAGCGCATCGGCAAGGACTTTGAAATCGACGGTAATTTCACCTACGAACAGTGGAAAGCTCCTATTTACTTGCCAGGTCAGCAGACCGTAACCAGCACCACTATCCGCCTTACCTGGTTTCCGGAAAGGAAGGTAAGCTTCTAGTGCCGCGTATCACTCATAATTTCGGATAGAGGCGTTTCAATTTGATGCGGGCATCCTCGGTCGTGAAGCGCCAATCGATGGTGGCATTTCGGTTGTTCCGATCCCGTTCCCATGCCGCCACTT
>Ga0302320_10000604_pt1 | contig 85528 bp, 80 predicted proteins | sample Bog_T0_3_FD_202130 | JGI IMG/M metagenome (GOLD analysis project Ga0302320, IMG submission 202130) | Peat permafrost microbial communities from Stordalen Mire near Abisko, Sweden - Bog_T0_3 | ecosystem: Environmental > Terrestrial > Soil > Wetlands > Peat | place: Sweden: Abisko, Stordalen Mire...
GAGAAAACCATCAAAAGCCTTGACGGATGCCGATCACTGATTCACACTGAGAAAGCCTCGCGTCGCTTCGCTCCGCGCTGATCGCCATCACTTCGGAACGACTGATCGACATCATCGGAATCCGCAGGTACTCACGACCATTTCCAGGAATCGCCGATTCTTCGCATCCATGAGGTGACGCCTGGTCGTCCTCACGAATGACGAAAACTCTGAATACTGGTCGTAAGAGTCAAATGTCGCCATCGGTTAGATTTCGCATCGATGATGTCAGGTGCTGCCAGAATCGGGCGGTTGGCTCGGCACGTCTTTGGGAGAATTCTTTGGCGGCAGCATAAAATATCCGTCATTCTGTACTTTGGATGCCTCCACCAGTTCCATCGTGTCTTCTCGGATTGTCGCACCGATCAGCGTGGCCCTTTCACGGGTCATCTTCGCCTTGCACTGTACACCAAGAGCTACATAGTCAGCTTCGTAAACAGGTATCTTCATTTCGATTTCCTCTATGGCCCATAGCGCTGCGGTCTAAAGCACCGCAATCGTATCAGTTCTTCATATGCTCGGAAATAAAGCTTGCCGCCGCTGGGCAATCCACCGCCTTTCCGTCGATAGCGCAGAACGCTGTGGGGAACGCAGTCGTAGCGCTGCCCCAGCCCTTCTCACTCCGATCCACAGCGCCACGTACGATCTCTTTCTCCGTAGCACTGGCGTCGACGAGGATCGGATGATACGTGGCTGGTGATCCGTGCCGGAAAACGGTCAGTGTTCCGTAGGCTTGGTCGTGGTGGATTCGAGAAGAAATAGCAGGGCCGAATCATCCGGCCCTGCCTGAAAATGGCATCCAAGAACGCCCTTCAATCCACGGAGGCAAACCTGTCGGGCCAAGAGTTTTGGAATGAAGTGGAATGAAAATGCGTTGTGGAGTGTCTGTAAGTTGTTGAAATATATGGTGGCCAGAGAGGGACTTGAACCCCCGACGCCAGCCTTTTCAGGGCCTCCTACCAAATTGGCGAAGTGGTTTGAGATGAGCAGATGCTACTGATGGGAAGGGGATTATTCGTCTGGAGACTTAGGATGGTTTAGGATTAATTGGGCTATTTTCGGCCCTTCGATGTTCGGGTATTGTTCGGGCCTAGAAGGTCTTCGGCTGGACGCGAGCTTGGACGGCTCCCGCTCTGTTGAGCCCTCCAGGCTTGTACGATCCAATCGGACCGCCGGAACCACTGGACGGACCGCCGGAACCGCAGGCCCGCGAGAGAAGCTGAAACCGCCGCAGAAAACTCAAAAACCGGGCAGCAGATTGTGACTAACGATCATCGAGCGTTATGTTCGCATTGAGGATACTTCGCTTGGGACTGGCGCCGGGATGTTTCGTCGGGCGGTGACGGTGGATGCTTCCGTCTTCCTTGTTAACCAAAAAGTTGCAAGTTCGAATCCTTTTGAGGAGCCGAAACGTTCTGTTCAGTCTCAAGTAAACAGGTTCTCCGGTTTGCTGAAAAAAAAAATTCGGATACCCTGAGCGGCATTAATTGGCCGGAGACCCTCCTCGAGAATGGTTTTGCGCATTTTATACAGAGCCTGGCCCGCTTCAGTTTTCAGCTCGGCTTGATTATTTCCTGTGCGGCGTCAACGAGAACCGGCGGCGAAGAGGCGTAGGGGCTGGTCACATCGGGTGATTCGCCATGCTTAGAAATCCAACATTACCGTTCACGAACGGTTTGCAGATTCCTGGTCCGGGATTTGAATGTAATGGCGCGTTCCAAGCCGAAGATATTCCGCTCCCGAATGGACCGCAAACGCTCCGTTGTCGCCATCTTCCATAGGACGCTTCGGCGCTCACGAAAACTGACCCACTTCCGCTCGGTTAGAGTGACCCACCTGAAGAACAGGATTTCGGTCTGAGTGCGCATCATCATCCACGCCGGAGGCGTGTGCAGTTCTTTCTGGGAGCGCGCCCGTTCAGTCATCGACTTTTTCAACACTATTGGTAAGTTTCACATCATTCGCGAAAGCCCACAAATAAGGGCAGGGCGCGTGGCAAAAGTCCATTGCAAAATGAATCGCGAATCAGACCCCGCCTGCCCATCTGAGACGGAGCAGATGGTGTGCCAGTTCTCCGGCTTGTACGCGGATTTCTGGCACTGCGGTCGTTTCAAACAGCTCTCCGCGACGCGGAGGCCCGAGCGTGAATAATATTGGTGAAAGAACCGATGTCTCATTCAGCAAGGCGCCGTGGCTGTCGGTCTGGAATCCAAGCGCCACATGGTTTGCGCGAGCCAGCCCACTCTCTATCAGCGAACGGATCAGCGATCGTGAGGCCTGCGCATAGTTCTCCTGGATGCCCGTGCAACTGATGATGCGGTTCACACTTATTTCCCGCTCGCCCCCGTTCTTGAGGAGAATCCTCACATTAGCGGTATGACCACGGAACTGCATCCCCAGAATCCTTCCTGCTACAATCCGTACTCCGCCACTCGTTCGATACTCATTCAGCCGAGCGTGAATCTCAGGAGCCATTCTGTGTCGATGTGGTTCCCAGTATGTCTTCAGATGGCGCAGAAATCTCGCTTGGTCGTCTACCGATAATCCCTTCCAAATGTCGTTCGAAACCGGACGCAGGCCATCCACCACCGTGCGCCAGGAAGGATCTGTTTGGCCTGTGACTTCAACATAGGACCGCAGCTCGCGAAACATAAGCCTGAGCTTGTCCACGTTCTGCAAAGGGGGCAACTTCCGGGATGAAACCCGAAGATCGTGAACCAGGGGCAGCAGTCCTCTTCGAGAGAGCATGACGATCTCACACGTGCCTGACTGGCCCTTTAGCGCAAGAACAGAGTCGACTGCAGTCAGCCCGGTTCCGATAACCAGAATTTTCTCACCCTTGAAACGCACGCCTAGTGCATCGTCGAACCACGGGGACAAATGCCAGTGACCTTCCATGCCGGTCCTTATGATGCCTGGATCGGAAGCAGAAGCCGGATTCCCGAGAGCCAACACGACTCTCTCTGCGCAAAGAGCCGTCCCATCGCTGAGCTCCAAACGGGCAAGTCCCTCATCGATATGGATACTCGCTGCCTCGGCGCGGATGTGGAGGAAATTGGTTTGACCGTGTGCAGAGAGCGTTTGGTGAAGCAGATCTTGCAGATACTCGCCATAGAATTTCCTGGGCGCAAATGAGTCGGCTTCGGCGTGGGGCCAATGGTTCGATTGGAGCCACTCAACAAAATGGGCCGGCTCCCTCGCCAACGCGCTCATTTTTCCCGCCGGTACATTGAGAAGGTGTTGATCGAACGGAGTTGAGTACGCGAGTCCCAACCCCAACCGTGCGCGGGGTTCTATGATGGCGATGCCACCGCGAAACCCGCTTCTCAATAGATGTACTGCCACCAGCAACCCACTACAGCCTCCTCCCACAATGGCGATCGTACAATTACGTGGCTCGTTCGATAACACCTTCACCTCTTAAAGTTCGCCATTGACTCCGAAAGTGACTCGCTCCCTAAGTCCCCGATATAATCCAATTATAAACTGCTGCTTACAAAAGACTTGTTCTGCTTCCGAGCCCAATCCTCAACGAGTGGCGGCAATCATACCCATCTCGATGGACAATGGTACATCAATCTTACCGGAGGGCATCGAAAAAGTCGAAGGCCAGATTGCATCCCCTATAAAAAAATGGATTTTGAGGAAACTACTTGACAGCGTTTTCACAATTGCCCTATACTCGATCATGTTAGTAGACTTTAACGCCAGCTTTCTGACACCCTGTATTTGTCTCGCTGGCCAGACCGCCAGGGTTGCGATCACAACGAGTCTCAGGAGCTATATGTCCATTGATCGAATCCACAACCCGTCGAATCGCCATCCCTCCTTCGTGATCGACCTCTGTTGTCGCTGAACCGCTTTATCGGATTTGAGCGACCGCCGGGAATTGTCGTACCGGCCTTCTGACCGTTCCGGCTCACGCCAGCGGTCTGGTGTCTGTCCAAGGAGAGTCCATGGGTACCGAAAGAAATCTTATTCCTGTAATCAACGGTCTTTCGCGCCAGGCGAGAAGCGTGGATGAAGCGATCGAACTGTTCGAGTCACTGCTGGCGGGCGAAGTCGGAGGAGCTACGCTGCTCGTGGATCCGGTCGAAGAAGGCATCTCACCGGGCACGGGCAAAACTGTCGCGGCTTTCATGGAGTCGCGACAGTTTCCATTTCGAGGACTATATACAGCGCCCCTGACGGTGGGCACCAGGAAAGTGGGCAAACTGATAGCATGCTTTGGATCATTTGGCGCACCCGGCAGGTCGCTGCCCGAAGTCACGGCGCACATTGCGAGACAGCTAAGTGAAATTCTCGGCCGCACGAGCCGCAAGATTCTGCCGCAGCCAGTAACTGCGACCCTTTCACATCCGGAGGCAGTGTTATGAGTGCCGCGCCAAACTCTGTCGCCAGCTTACGACAACCTCGTCATCGTCACCGTTACGATGCGCAGGACGGACTTTTTCGCGCGATTGCCGCAAACGCCGCGCTTTGGCCGGATGCGGCTGCGTTTAGTCCTGTACCGTTGGACGAGCGGCCGGCAAACGGCGGCGAAAAACGCACGTCCATTCGTGCGCTGCTGGTGAACGCTCATCCCGACGACGAATCGGAAAGCGCAGCGCTGGTTTACCGGCTCACGCATGAATTGGCGGCGACGGTCGATCAGGTGATGGTGACCAACGGCGAAGGCGGACATCAGTATACCGCGCTGGCTGAGGCTTACTACCGGCTGCCGCTGACAACTGCGGCGTTGGGAAAAATCAGACGCAAGGAACTGCTGCGCTCCAGCCGGATACTCGGCATTCGCCACAGCTATTTTCTCGATCAAAAAGATACCGGCGTCACGCTGAATGTGGCGGACGCGTTTGCGGCCTGGGATGTAGCGCGGATCAGGCAGAAATTGCGACTCCTGCTGCGAGTTGAAAGATACGACCTGGTGCTGCTTCTTTTGCCGGCGCCCGATACGCATGGCCATCATCAGACAATAGCCGCGCTGACGCTCGAGACGGTGGGGGAACTCGAAGCCGGGGACCGCCCTGCGGTGCTGGGTGTGCGCACCTCAGCGTCACCGGATGTCACTCCGGCTGAGTTTTCACAACTGGACGACTATCCTGCAACGCGAGTCAGCAATCCTGCGCCGGTCTGGAGCTTTGACAGGAGAACGCCGATGAGCTGCCATCCGCAGCTTGATCACCGTATCGTCGTCAACTGGGTCATCAGCGAGCATAAATCCCAGGGCTTTTTCCAGATGGAGGGCTGCGGGAGGACGCACGAGCACTTCTGGCTGTTTGAGGTAAGTGGTGAGGCGGGGGCGGCCCGGTGGCGCGACATATCTAACAAACTGCAACATCACGGGATAGCCAGCAAGCCGGAACTCGAAGTGAATGCCAATTGAACCTATGCAACAGCGAAAAGCAAACCCGAAGCCGTTCCAAAACAGCCTGTCGGCGCTGGCGCAGGTCGCTGCGCGTGAAACCGGGGCTGATGGGTACGCTCTCTTCAGAAGAAGTTCGGAGGGTCGCGGGCTGGTCCGGTACGATTCAGGCGGAGCCGATATTGATGATGTTGGCGTCGCGACTGGCCGGTCCGGGTTGGTTGTTTACACGCTCGGCGCCGATGGAGTTCTGGCGTTCACATTTCAGGATGAGAGCAATTCGCGGCTGGTACGGACGGAACTGGATCGTATCGCGGCCTCGATTGAGGCGATCTGGATCGCGGCGCAAACCGCTGGACGATATTCGGAACTGGCGAGCGAAGTGGCCGAACTCGAAGTGCGGCTGATGGATTCTAAAATCGCCGACCGCGTACGTGGTTTTCTCACTAATCGTGGCGAGACAAGCCCATTGGACGCGATTTCGCGACACGTGGAGGGTGTTCTGAAGCCAGTCTCAGCGGGACGTGTGCTGGAGCAGTTAACGAAAGAACTGGAAGAGGAGGTGGAAGAACGCCGCGTGACCAACCGGGCCAAGGCGATTCTGCAGAGCGTACACGGCATGTCCGAGGAGCAGGCCCACATGTACCTGCGCCAGACGAGCCGCAAGACGAGAAAGAAACTGAAGGATGTTGCCGCAGATCTGATCGAGAGCCACCCGGCAAGAGAAGCTGCGCGCACCAGGTAGTAAGCCGTACGCCTTAACAACTTTGCACTAGCGTTCCCTGTCCGCTGCATGCGTGACCGGGAATGTTCCCCCGACTGGAAGGCTCTCTGAGCAGCCTTAGTATTCGCCGCGACGCGAACAAAACCAAATTCTAAGACTTACAGGGGACAGTCCATGAGATTTCTGATAACAGCAGTACTATTTACAAGCCTGGCATTCGGCCAGACTTTCCAGGGTAGTTTGCGCGGTCGAGTGCTCGATCAGAGCGGCGCAACCGAACCATCGGCCAAGGTGACGATCAGCGACGAAGCAACGAAACTCAGCCGATCAACCGTAACTAACGATCAGGGTGAGTATGTCTTCTCCGCGGTAGCTCCGTCCACTTACACCCTTACAGTTGAAGCCGCCGGGTTCAAGAAATCGGAACAAAAAGGCATCGAAGTGGAGACGCACACTGCCGTTGGTGTTGACGTCACGCTACAGGTGGGCCAGGTAACCGAGTCTGTGGATGTGGTGGCGGATGCTCCGCCGCTTGAGACGGAATCGGCTTCCACCGGGCAGCAGATCAGTACGCAACAGATCGAGGATCTCCCATCGCTCGGGCGCAATTCGTTCTTCTTCGCCAAGCTGGCGCAATCGGTAGTCTTCGCTAACAACCCGATCATGAGCCGCATGCAGGATCAGAATGCCAACTCACAGGTATCCATTGCGGGCGGGCCGATACGCACGAATAACGCGCTGGTAGATGGTATTTCGATCACGGATTCGAATAATCGGGCGGTATTTATCCCATCGCCAGAAGCGGTGCAGGAAGTCAAGCTACAGGCGAATACGTACGACGCGGATGCAGGACGAACCGGCGGTGGCACGTTTAACTCCACACTGAAATCCGGCACCAACGATCTGCACGGCAGCGCCACGGGGCACATCCGCTTTACGGACCTGCTCGCCAATAACTACTTTTCGAACGCCTCCGGCCAGGCCAGGCCGGATCAGCCTTTCAAGGACTGGGCAGCTTCGCTCGGCGGACCGGTGGTTATTCCGAAAGTTTTTAACGGTCGTAACAAGCTCTTCTTTTTTGTTGCCACAGAGTCTTACCGGGAACTGGATCCTTCCAACACTTACAACGAAGTGCCCACACAGCTCGAACGCAATGGCGATTTCTCGCAGAGCTTCTACAGCAAGGGCGGCCAGCAGATCATCTACGATCCCTTAAACACAAATACCGCGGGCGCTCGCCTCCAATTTTCGAATAACGTGATTCCCGCCAGCAGGCTGAGTCCCATCGGACTGGCGCTCGCCTCCTATTACCCGCTGCCGAATGTCGCGACACCTTATTACGGATCCAATAATTACATCTACACGGGCGCGTATCCGAATCGCGGCGATCAGTACACAAATAAGCTCGACGATCAGCTCACAAGCTGGCTGCGGTTGTCCGGTTCCTATATTCACCAGAAAACCGGTGAGACGGATAATCCATCGACCTTTGGCAACATTGCGTCGCCCGGTCAGACGCTGCTGTTCCGAAGGATCGACGCGACTGCGGCAAACGCGACCCTGACCCTCAATCCCACGACAGTGCTCACGGTTCGCTGGGGCTTCAACCGTTTCTACAGTTCGACATTCCCTACGGCGAGCGCGGGATTCAATCTGACCACCCTCGGTTTGCCGGCATCTCTGCAGGCCATTACTCCCGATCCCGCGTTTCCCTCCATCTCAATGAGCGATCTGACAAGTTACGGCGGTGGCTCGACAAATAGCGACGTTTACTATTCGCGAACCGCAAGTACGACACTGGCCAAATTCGCGGGCAAACACAGTTTCAAAGCAGGTTTCGATTTCCGCACTCTGCATGACTACGGCATACCTGCTACGGGTCCAACAAGCCTGGGCTTCTCTCCTGTATTCACGCAGGCCGTGGCATCGACGGCAACTCCTGGAACCGGAGCCAGCCTGGCGACAATGCTGCTCGGCTATCCAACCAGCGGCAGTATGACTCTGATTTCACCCTTTGACGATTTCCTGCGTTACTTCGGAGGATACGTTCAGGATGATTATCGTGTCTCTCCGAAACTGACCGTCAATTTCGGTCTTCGCCTCGAACACGAGTCGGGCATACAGGAAGAGAATAACCACCTGATCAGTTCATTCAACCCGACGGCTGTAAACCCGGCAGCGGCACTGGCAGGAATTCCGGTCAACGGCGTAATCGAATATGCCGGCGTAAACGGCAACCCGACCCAAACCGGCAAGCCTCTCGCTGTTAAGTTCTCCCCGCGAGCAGGCTTCGCTTATTCGATCGACAGTAAGACGGTAGTTCGCGGAGGCTACGGTATCTACTGGGCGCCTTCGTTCTTCAGCTTCCAGAACACGCTCGGATATTCCCAGACCACCTCGATCATCACGTCCACGAACGGCAACGTGACTCCTGCGGCTTCGCTGGCGAACCCCTATCCCAATGGCCTCATTCAGCCCACCGGAAACACCCTTGGGGGACTTTCGGGAATTGGCCAGGGCCTCACGATCTTCTCGCCAACGTCGGGCTCTGCCGGCTACGTCCAGGAGTATTCGGTCGAACTCCAGCGGCAGGCTCCTGGTGGCCTTGTTCTGACCGCTGGATTCATCGGTTCGCACTCACTGCATCTCAACGACAGCGGTCAGAATATCGATCAGTTGAATCCGTCCTATTTCTCATTGGGGGACCCTGCGCTGGTCAAGACAGTTAACAATCCCTTCTATGGCATTCCGAATGTGGGTGTTGGTTCGCTGGCCAATAAGACCGTGAGTCAGGTCCAGTTACTCCTTCCGTTCCCGCAATATACCTCAGTCTCACTCAGCAACAACGATGCAGGCAGAGCGATTTATTACTCGGCCTACATTCGCGGACAACGGAAGCTTGCCAAAGGTCTCACTTTGCTGGCCTCCTACACATGGTCGCGCAATGAAACCGACGTGCTTGGCGTCAGCACTGCGGGCGCATCCGGCATCACCGGAATCTCCGGCGCGCAGAATGCCTACAACCTGGCTGGCGAATGGAGCCTCGCAACGCAGGATGTTCCGAACCGTTTCACCACAGCCATCACGTATCAGTTGCCGTTCGGAAAGGGTCAGCAGTTCCTGAGAAACAGCCAGGCGCTCAGTGAGGTCGTGGGTGGATGGCAGGTCAACGTGACGAGCATCATCCAGTCCGGCTTCCCGCTGGATGTGACACAGACCAACGCCAACAGCGTGATTGGCGCCAGCTATCAGTTGCCCAATGCAACTGGAGTTGCCCCGGAGACAAGCGGCTCCACGGACTCCCGGCTTGGCGGTGCCACCGGCGCAACCGGATGGCTCAATCCGCTGGCGTTTTCCCAGGCTCCGGTGCTGACATTCGGCAATATCAGCCGCTTTCTGAACGTTCGCGGTCCGGGCCTGTATAACTGGGACGCTTCCCTCTTCAAGACATTTTCGGTCAAAGAAAAGGTCAAAGCCCAGTTCCGTGCAGAAGCGTTGAATTTGACGAACACCCCGCAGTTCGGCAATCCGAGCACGTCGATCAACAGCGCGACATTCGGCCAGATCACGAGTCAGATCAATCATCCCCGGCTGATTCAGATCGGCGTCCGACTCACGTTCTAAAGCGAATGAACGGATTCCGGAACCGGCAGTTCCGGAATCCGCTCTCAGTAACTCCTCGGGGAGAATCTGAAGTCCGCGAAGTAGTCATTACCGTTCAAAGTTTCGGAAAGGATCCAGCTTGAAGAACTACTCACTATTTTCGCTGAAGATTGTTGCTGCTGCGGCCGCCGCGTCGCTTATCTGGTCGACTCTTCCGGCGCACGGACAGATCGCGGTGCAGAAACAGGGCTACATCCCGTTTACAGACGAACCAATCAATTATCGGTCGAACGACCTGCACGATCCCGTGGCGAACTTGGAGAAGCGTCTGGAAAAAGGTGAAGTAAAACTGGAGTACGAACCGAAGAATGGCTATCTTCGCTCCGTGCTGCAACTACTCAATATTCCGGTCAGTTCCCAGACGCTGGTGTTTTCGAAAACCAGCTTTCAGTACAAGAAGATTTCGCCGGAAACACCGCGTGCGCTGTATTTCAATGACGACGTATACGTCGGACAGGTGCACGAGGGCAAAGCGCTGGAGTTCGTTTCGTTCGACCCGACGCAGGGAGCGATCTTCTATCTTCTCGACGAGCAAAAAGCTGAACATCCGGTCTTGGAACGTGCCGAGCTGGATTGCACACAGTGTCATATCGCGGCATCGACACGCAATGTTCCCGGCGTCTTTCTGCGTTCCGTATATACTCAGCCGGCAGGGACGCTGGTAGCGAAGACGCCCCAGTACATTACGGGACAACAGAGCCCGATTAGTGAACGCTGGGGCGGATGGTATGTAACAGGTGCAGCCGGAGATCAAAAGCATCTGGGAAATATCCTCACGGGCATCGCCCCGGATGCCGACAAAGCGGTGACCGATATGTCGACGGAGTTCGACGTATCGGCCTATCTTTCCGCTCACAGCGACATTGTGGCCCACCTGGTCTTGGCGCACCAGACTCAGATGCACAACCTGATCACGCAGACCAATTATCAAACGCGAATTGCTGTGTACAACGAAACCGCAAAGAACAAGGCCGCAGGGCTGTCCGAAGGCACGCCGCTGTCCGAAACCGCCCGAAAGAAGTATGAAGCCCCCGCCGAAGAACTGGTTCGCTATCTTCTGTTCGCGAACGAAGCCCCGCTGGCATCGCCGGTTAAGGGCGATTCCGGCTTCACCGAGGAGTTCGCGGCGCGAGGAATTCGCGACCCGCAGGGACGATCTTTGCGCGATTTCGATCTGAAGACGCGCATCTTCAAATATCCGTGTAGCTATCTGATCTACTCGGATGCTTTCGATTCTTTGCCCGCGCTCGCCAAAGAGTATGTGTACCACCGGTTACTGGATGTACTTACCGGCCACGATCAGAGTCCGGACTTCGCCAGTCTTACGGCAATCGACCGGAAGGCTGTACTGGAAATCCTTCTTGCCACAAAGCCAGACGCACAGGAAGCGTGGAAACTGTACATCGCTCAGCAGGACAAGCAGTACAAGACACAAAACAACTGAAGTGAACGCACCCGATTTGAAAGGAAACGAATCAGCATGAACGCTTTAACCAAAACCAGCGCCGCCCTCGCGGTCGGCATTCTGTCCACTTTTGCAACCGCGGCCAGCGCCCAGTCTCTTGAAGGGAGATGGGATGCCAGCCTGATCCAGAAGAATACGGTGATCCCGTTCCGGCTCGACATCTCCGGCTCGGGTCCCAATCTGAAAGCTACCTTCTATGACGGCTGGAAGGCCAATGAGACGACGACCGCTGCTAAGTTTGAGAACGGTGTTCTTACACTCGAACTGGAGCACTACCTCACAGCCATCACGGCAACTTACAAGAATGGCGAACTTACCGGCACGTTAGGCTCCACCTCGCGTCAGGGTAGTTCAAGTTATGGCTTCCAGGCCAAACCTTATGTCGCTCCCACTAACCTGCCTACCGACTATCCGAACATCGCTGGCATCTGGGAAATCCCGCTTGAGAAGCCCACGGCAAAGGGCGAAAAGACGCAGCGCTTCGTCGTGCAGCAGGACGGTCCAAATATCGCCGCGACCACTCTCCGTGTGGATGGTGACAGCGGTTCGCACGTCGGCACTTACCAAGATGGTAAGTGGGTAATCAGTCATTTTGATGGCTCGCGCCCCGGTCAACTCGAAGTCAAACTGAACGGCGACGGAACTCTGGAAATCAGCCAGGGTGGTGCGCGCCGCGGCGCCGCCGCTGCGGCTGCTGAGGATGCTGGTCCTGCGAAGCTCATCGCGTATCGCCCTGAGGTCGCCCGCGCGAAGGGCTTCCCCGAGCCGGAAAACTACCTGACCCACACAACGGTTCGCGATCCGAATGAACCCTTCGCGTTCAGCTTCCCGGACGTGAACGGCAAGATCGTCTCGAATACCGATCCGAAATTCGCCGGCAAGGTGGTACTGGCGATCGTGACCGGAACATGGTGCCCGAATTGCCATGACGAAGCGCAATACCTGGTCCAGCTTTACAAGACGTATCACGATAAGGGTCTGGAGATTGTCGCTCTGGATTTCGAAGAAGCCGAACAACAGGGCAGTCTCGAACGCGTGCATGCCTTCGTGAAGCAGTACGGAGTTCCGTACGAGTACCTGATTGCGGGCGCACCTGTCGAGATGTGGGAAAAGGTGCCGCAGGCGGTTAACCTGAACACCTGGCCGGCCACTGTATTTGTAGGTCGCGACGGTCTCGTGAAGGGTGTCCACTCGGGTTTCGCGTCACCGGCCGCGGGCGTTTTCAACGACCAGTTGAAGGCTGAATTCACCGCAAAGGTCGAGCAGTTGCTCTCGCAAAAGGCTGTAACGGGAACACCGGTCGCATCGAAGGCCGGATTCTAAATCAGAGTCGGAAGATCCCCGCTGGCCCTGACTTTCACGGCCGGCGGGGAAATCCCGGTGATCTTATGAAAATGTTCCTTCTTGTTTTAGCATCGGCAAGCCTCTTCCAGCCAGGATTTGCCCAGACCGCTCCAACGGTGTTGACCGTCACCGCGCCACCGAACATCAGCGCCAAAGCAGGGGAAACCACAAAGGCTATTCTGTCAGTCACTGTCGCGTCCGGGTATCACGCCAACAGCAATAAACCGGTGGATGCGTATCTTATTCCGCTACACCTGGCCTGGAGTCCAGGCCCGCTCACGGCAGCCAGCGTTGTCTTTCCCAAACCGCAGACTCAGAAGCTCGGTTTCTCGGCAAAGCCTGTATCGGTATTCACGGGCACCTTCGCTATCGTGACGCAGTTCAAAGTTGCGGGCGATGCCGTTCCCGGAACATCCACGGCGATCGGAAAGCTTCACTATCAGGCCTGCGACGACAGGTCGTGTCTTCCGCCGGCCACGATTGAGGTATCTGTGCCGGTGGTGATTGGAAAGTAATTTCAGACAAATCATAGAGGGAAAATCTGACATGAAACATCTAATATTCAGTCCGTTAATTGCGGCTGCTGTTGCGGTTCCATTCCTGATATTCGCCGGCGTCGAAATGTGGGGGCAGGTAAACTCCAGCCCCGCGACTCCGGGTTCGCCCGGAGTGACTTCGCCGAATGCCGGACCCTCCGGGGCAAGTGGCGGGCCTGGCGGGAGAGGCGGCCGAGGCCGCGGGGGACCGATCCCAACAGGTCCAACGCCGCGCACAGCCGATGGCCATCCCGATTTGTCGGGCTCCTGGAGAGACGACGGGAATGCGAAGCCCCACGGCAACCTGGGCAAGGACTATCCCGGCTTCAAGCTGCCCTTTACCGCCGCGGGCGAGGCGGCACACAGCTATAACGTGGAACACACCATCGACCCGGAAAGCCTTTGCCTGCCCGGTGGGCTTCCCCGCGAAGACATTGGCGACGGCGGCTTTCAACTGGTGCAATCCGGCCCCGACGCGGTATTCCTTTATATGTACGGCACCTTCCGCGACGTTCCGATCGACGGACGCAAGCACACCGAGGATCCGGACCCGACATTCTTCGGCGAGGAAGTCGGAACCTGGGACGGCGATACCCTTGTCATCGATTCGATCGCTTTCAAAGACCAGAAGACATGGTCCGATGAGAACGCGGACCCACACAGCGATCAGCTCCACATCATCGAACGCTGGACGCGGTCCGATGCCGGCCATCTTCATCTCGAACTGATTGTGGACGATCCGAAGTTCTATAAAGAACCCGTTCACTACCAGCGGTCGTGGGTAGCCTCCGTGGGTGGGCACACACGCGAACAGGCCTGCTCGGAAAATAATTTCGACGTGGCAGGCGGGCATCTTGGATTCGGGCCCGGGCCGATACGCGCGGACGGCACTCGCGGATATGACAATCCGGCGCCATTGCCGCCGCCGCCCTCAAAAGACAATCCCGCAAAGACCACGCTGCAGTAGCTGGCGACACAAGCTTACATAAGGACACAAGAACATGAAATACAGATTTGGAGTACTTACAATCCTGGCTGTCGGAATGGCGGCGTTTGTTGCGCCGGTCAGCGCCCACCATTCGTTCGCCGCGGAGTTTGACGGCAGTAAAGCAATCCGCCTCGTCGGCAAGCTGACAAAAGTGGATTGGTCAAATCCGCACACATATTTTTACCTCGACGTCAAAGACGATAGAGGTAAAGTCGTCAACTGGGCCTGCGAAGGCGGCGGACCTGGAGCTCTCTCGCGGCGGGGCTTGGCCAAGGGCGACCTCAAGCTTGGAGACACCATTGTGGTCGACGGCTATCGGGCCAAGGACGGTTCGAATCTGGTGGACGCGCGGCGTGTTACGCTGCCCGACGGTCGCAGCATCTATGGCGGCACTCCGGGCGATGGCGGGCCGGGAGATAACGGTCAGTAATGTCCGTTTCTCTGTTCCAGTTTTGCCAGTGGCTGAACGACACAACCTTTTCCACGGCTCTTCGTGAGTCAACGCTCATGTTCCCGATTGTGGAATCGGTCCACACCCTTGCGATTACACTCGTTGTCGGCACTGTGGCAATGGTGGATCTTCGCCTACTGGGGTTCGTCCTCAGGAAGGAACCGGTCTCGAAGGTGGCGGGACAGATTCTCCCGCTCACCTGGATCGGCTTCGCTGTGATGCTGATCAGCGGGCTCATGCTTTTTGCGGCGGAAGCGGCGAAGTGTTATCACAATCCCGCCTTTCGTCTCAAGCTGATTTTGTTGGTGCTGGTAGGGCTCAATCCACTGATCTTTCACTTCACGATTTTCAAAAGTGTGGATCGCTGGGACGAAGTTCCGCGGACGCCTGGACGCGCCCGGCTCGCCGCTGTCCTTTCGCTTAGTTTATGGAGCGGCATTATCGTCGCGGGCCGCGCGATCGCTTATTTCAACTGAACAATGTCACTGCTCCATTTGTTTCACTGGTACGACCATACAACTCTCGCCGCGGCCATGCGCAAATCCACCTGGGCCTTCGCGGTGGTGGAAATGATTCACCTGATTGGACTCGCGCTGTTGGGTGGCGTCGTCCTGATCGTGAATCTGCGTCTGCTCGGCGTGGTTTTTCGCGGGCGGGCCGCAGACCGGATCGCGCGAGAGCTGTGGCCGTTCCTGGCGGCCAGTGTGGCGGTATTGACAGTAACAGGAGTTCTCATGGTTTCGGAGGAGACCGTGAAGTGTTACTACAATACCGCCTTCCGGTTGAAGATGCTCCTGTTCCTGCCTGCGCTGTTTCTAAGCATTGGCATACACCGGAGACTGGCAGGCGCGGGAGCACAGCCTGATTCGGGTACGGCGGCGAAGCTGGCAGCCTGTGCCTCTCTGGCGCTCTGGCTGGGTGTAGGCGTAGCCGGAAGGGTGATCGGCTATCTGTAAAAGACTATGATTTACGATCTCGCAGCCAATCCCCTCAACAGCAATGAGTGGTCTTTCCCGCTCACCGAATGTTTTCACGTCGCGTCCATGGTGCTCTGCATCGGGACGATCGCGGTAGTCGATCTGCGTCTTCTGGGTATCGGTCTTCGGAACCAGACTGCGGCCCAACTCGTCCGCGCCACTGAAGGCTGGACCATCGCCGGCTTCAGTATCGTCATCACCTCCGGGCTATTGATCTTTTCGTCCGATCCGCTGAAGTACCTGCACAGCGCGCCTTTCCAGCTGAAAATGACGCTCCTTCTGTTCGGGATTCTCTACAACTACACGCTGCATCGCAAGGTGGCGCAGTCGAGTCCGCCTTCCGCACTTCGATTTGTCATCGCGGGGTTTTCTCTGGCGCTTTGGGCCGCCCTCGTTTGTTCTTCGATATTCATTGCCTTTTGGTAAAGGAATCCAGTATCATGTCAATCGCTCAGATCTTCCATTGGATTCAAAGCACCGGCTGGGCGAATGCTCTCCGGGAGTCCGACCTCGCTTACCCGATTGTCCTGTCTCTCCATTTATGCGGGATCGCTTTTTTCGGCGCCGCGATCCTCATAACAAATCTCCGACTGCTGGGCCTGGCTCTGCAACAAAGCCCGGTTGCGGATATCGTCAGGCAATTGCGTCCGTGGAAGTGGGCCGGCTTCATCCTTGTGGTTACATGTGGCTTCCTAATGGCATCGGCGAAGGCAGACACGTATTACCCGAATACCTGGTTCCGGATTAAGATGCTCCTGCTCGCTCTGGTTGGGATACACGCCCTCGTGTTCCGGCGGAGCGTGTATCGGGCAAGCGGTGCGGTTCTGCCCCGCAACGCCAGACTCGCGGGTTGCCTCTCGCTGGCGCTGTGGCTGGGGATTCTGTCGATGGGTCGCTGGATCGCCTATTATGAGAAACCGAAGAAGGTGAATGCATCTCTGAAAGTCTCGGAGGGCGTTGTTGGCCGGGAATATTCGGATTTGGGAACTACCTTCAACTATCATGCGGGTTAGAATGTTGCCATGCTGATCTCTGCAACGGATGGACAGGGCGTCAGGCAGTTTGTCGAGCTCGGCACGGCCTTTCTTCTCTCCGCGGCCATCGGGCTGGAACGCGAGATTCGTCAGAAGAGTGCGGGGCTGCGCACTTATACGATAGTTGGCACGAGCGCTGCTCTGTTTCTTCTGATCTCAAAGTATGGCTTCACGAATGTATTGGCGGACGGCCTTGTTGTTCTCGATCCCTCTCGTGTTGCAGCCCAGATTGTCTCGGGCATCGGTTTTATCGGGGCCGGCATCATCTTTGTGCGCGGTGACAGAGTTAAGGGGCTGACGACAGCGGCGACTATTTGGCTTGTCACCGGAATCGGTATGGCCTGCGGGGCCGGACTTTCCCGACTCGCATTTGCGGCCACAATCGCGTACTTTATCGTTGCCTTGGTTTTTCCACTGCTTGTACGCCGGCTTCCGGGCAGAACGGGGACCACCGAACAGGCCAATGAGTAAGAGCGCGAATGAAGGTAAATCGTTTATACCTTGCACCAACGGGTCTGTAGTGGAAATACGAACGGGGCGGGCAACGGCGTCCTCCCGCCATTACCCGCCCCGTTGCATGTCCTCCGAGGTACGCTCGCCTTTTACTTCTTCGCGCTCTGATTTTCCCCCAGCAACGCTTCCACACGTTCCACGAAGTCCTTCTTCTCTTTCTCGTACAACACGCCGCTGCCCGGGCTCGGGAAGCCGGCGTGAACGCCCTTCACCAGTCCATCGCGTCCCACAAAGAAAGTAGTCGGCCATGCGTTCCAGTTTTGCGCCTGTGTCAGCTTCTCTTTCGCGCTGTTGGTCTCGCCGCCCAGCAACACCGTGTACTTGATGCCGTTCTGCTTAATGAACGCCCGCAACCGCGTTGGATTCGCCACCTGATCGGCTTCCTCAAACGATAGCGCCACAATCTCAAGGCCCTTACTGCGGTATTTGTTGTAAACCTCGGCCAGGAACGGAGCCTCATCGTGGCAGTTCGGGCACCAGCTCCCCGTGATGTTGATCAGAACCACCTTGCCCTGAAAGCGTGCATCGGTGCTCGACACGATTTTCCCGTCGAGATCGGGGAAACTGAAGGGAAACGGCTGCGTCGCGTCTTTCACGGACGTAAATGCATTCGGATCAGTCGGCTCGGCGAGCCCTTTAGCCTTCACTTCCTCCGGGCGAATCGCAAGGATCGTGCCGCCTCCGCGTCCGCTGCCTTGATCGACCGATATCGTGCCGTCTGCCTGCGGCGTAATCGACCACACTGCGGGTCGCGAACCGTCGAAGTGGCTGACCACGAACTTGCCATCCTGCCAGCCTCCGGTCAGCGCGCCGGTATCGCCATCGACCCGAAGAATCGATGCCGTGAGGTCGTTCCCGTTCTGAGTCAGCACCAGATTCCAGGCTTTCTCGCCCTTGCTGCTCTTCACGTCTTCGAGAACCCAGACGCCTGCTACATTCGGGGGCGTCGTTTTCGGAGCCGATTGCGGCGTATCGCGTACGGCGTGGACCGGCGTCGCCGCTCCCGACCTGCCGCCGCGCGATGTCGACCAGTCACCATCCAGCGCGCCATCCTTGAGAGTCAGCTTCAGCACTCCCAGGTAGCTGTCGAAGTTCAGAACCAGCGCGCCATTTTCATAGGTGCCGCCACTCGAAACCAACTTATCTTCGCCGTTGAAGAACCAGCCCTTCACGTCGGAACCAGTTCCCGAAAAGCCAATTTTGAAGGGAATCTCCGTAGCGCCCTGTTTAAGGGTTGCGTCCCAGAGTCCGTCGATCGACTGCGCCCAGATTCCCGGGACAGCCAACAGCGCCACGATGCCGATTTTTCCAAATTTCATAAATACTCCTTACTTGATCGAGTATAGGGCATATTCCGGGGTTGTCAACAGGACACGGATGTTTATTGTCGTGAACCATATCTTGGTAACGCTATTTCTTATCATTGTGTTAGATAAGATCTATTGACAATCTCACTGAATCGCCCTATACTCGATCAACATTGCGAAAATTGATGCAATTGTGTGGCAGGGAAGCAGAAGATGAAAACACGCTGGCTCAATACGTTCGCTGTCATTGCTGTATCGTTGGCCGTGGCGCTCGTCGTGATGGGTAACGCCGATTCCCACAGGTCCGTGGAACTGCTCAACGTTTCATACGATCCGACTCGCGAGCTCTTTGTCGACTTGAACAAACAGTTCGTCACACGCTATGCAAACGAAACCGGTCGCCAGTTGGTCATTAAGCAATCTCACGGCGGGTCCGGACGGCAGGCGCGTGCCGTAATCGACGGCCTCGAAGCGGACGTGGTCACGCTGGCGCTGTTCTCTGACGTCGACGCGCTTCGAAAGCGGGGACTGATTCCCGATGGCTGGGCGAATCGCCTTGCCCACAACTCGGCTCTGTGGACCTCCACTATCGTGTTCGTAGTGCGTAAAGGCAACCCGCTGCGCATACATGACTGGCCCGACCTCATTCGCCCGCAAGTCGAGGTAATTACCCCGAATCCCAAAACTTCCGGCAACGGTAAGCTCAGTCTCCTGGCCGCATGGGGTTCGGTCACGCAACGCGGCGGCGACGAAGCGCACGCCCGCGAATATGTCCGGCGGCTCTACCAGCACGTGACTGTTCTGGACGCCGGCGCACGCACTTCCGCCTCCACCTTCGCGGACGAAAAACAAGGCGACGTCCACCTGACCTGGGAAAACGAAGCGCTGCGTGAAGTGGCAGACTCCGGCGGGGAATTGGAAATCGTCTATCCGCCCGTCAGCATTCTCGCTGAGCCCAGCGTTGCCTGGGTGGATAAAAACACCACGCGCAGGCGGACCACCGAGGACGCCAAAGCATATTTGCAATTTCTCTATACCGATGCGGCGCAGGAGACCATCGCCAAGTACGGCTATCGCCCCATTAATCCCGTAATTCTGAAGAAACACGGGGAAAAATTTCCCAAAATCGATCTGTTCCCGATCACCGTTCTTGCTAAGGACTGGGACGACGCTCAGCAAAAGTTTTTTGCGGACAACGGCGTCTTCGACATTATTTATAAACCGAAATGAGCAAATTGAATTACTCGTGGCCGAAATACAGCTGGAGCGATGCCCGGAAAGACCTGCTCGCCGGCGCCACGGTCGCCGCAATCTCGTTACCTCAGGGGATGGCCTACGCACTGATCGCCGGAGTGGACCCGCGCTTCGGCCTTTATTCCGCCATCGTGGTCACCTTCGTTGCTTCCATCTTCGGTTCGTCGTCTCAGCTGATCAACGGCCCCACGAATGCCATCTCGCTCGTAGTATTCAGCGCGCTGGCATTCCTCGATCCCGAGGCGCGCTATGACATTTACCAGGCAATGTTCCTGCTCGCCGTTATGGTCGGCATCATCCAGATCACGATCGGGATCTTCAAGCTGGGCGACCTGACACGCTACATTTCGGAATCGGTAGTGATCGGCTTTATGGCTGGTGCCGGATTCCTGGTTGGACTCGGACAGGTGGCCAACTTCCTGGGAATCAAGGATCGTGGAACCGGGCATCAGCACGTTCTGTTGCGTTTCTGGCTGACGATCTCGCAGGGTGGAATGCCCAGCCGTTACGCCCTCGGAATCGGAATCGGAACGGTTGTGCTTGTGCTGGTCCTGCGAAAGCTGGCTCGCCGCTATCGTCTGCCGCAAATCGATATGCTGCTGGCTCTGATTGTCGCGGCGGTGGTTGCGGTGCACTTCGGCTGGTCCGTCCCGGCCGCCAACGGTAAAGCTCTGTTATCCACGGTAGGAAATGTGCCGGCCAGTCTGCCTAAACCGCATATTCCGGAAATTAAATTCTGGTGGGTGAAGGAAATGTCGACAAGCGCGCTGGCGATCGCGTTTCTCGGTCTGCTCGAAGCGCTGGCGATTGCGAAATCGATCGCAAATCACACGCGCCAGCAGTTGGATTACAACCGGCAATGCATGGCGGAGGGACTGGCCAACCTTTTCGGCGGCTTCTTCCAGTCGCTGCCTGGTTCCGGATCTTTGACCCGGTCTGCGATAAACCACCAGGCAGGTGCTGTGAGTCGTATGTCCGGCATCTTCGCGTCGACCGTGGTTGCGGCTGTGGTTCTTGCACTGGCGCCGTTTGCCCGTTTCATTCCGAAGGCAGCGCTTGCGGGTCTGTTGATGGTAACGGCGGCACGCCTGATCGACTGGAAACGGATGGGCTATGCGTTTCGTGCCTCGCGTTACGATGCCGGTCTGGTACTGATCACGGCGCTCTCATCGGTTTTCATCAGTGTTGAATTTTCGATCCTTATCGGTGTCGGAGTTTCCATTCTTCTGTTTGTGCCTCGCGCGTCCCGGCTGCGCGGACATGAACTGGTGGTGACGGGAGAGCGCATGGTTCGCGAACGAATGCCGTCCGACCCGCCCTGCACCGCCGTGATCATTTACGATCTTGAAGGTGAGATATTCTTCGGTTCGGCCATCGAACTGGATCGTTGTTTTGACTGGATCCGGCAGCGTTCCAGAGAAGCGGGCATCGATTACATCGTCCTGCGGCTGAAGCGCACGCGCAACCCGGACGCGGTTTTCTTCGAACGTCTGGAGCACTTCCTGCGTGAGATGCAAAAAAACGGACGTACGGTGATCTTGTGCGGGGTTCGTCCGGAGGTGGCGGGGCCGATGAACAGCCTGGGCTTTCAGTACTGGATGCACGAGCACACTCTGTTTCTGGAAGAGGACGAACTCTACTCCTCGACGATCAAAGCGGTGCGGAAGGCCTACGAACTGATCGAAAGCAACGACTGCGAACACTGCAACAGAGAAACCGGCTTGGCCGTGAACGACGAACTCTACTACCTGGTATAAACAGCCCGCAACAAACGCAATTCAGAACTACTGACACGAAAGGCTCAACCCATGAAACGCGCTCTAATTTTACTCACAGGCTTCACAATTTTCGGCGGACTCTGCAGTGCTCAGGATGCCGCCACATACAGCGGCTGGATGAAAGCCGTGAATCCTTCCGTAAGGGCCGCAAATGCCGCCATCGCGGCTAAGGACAACGCCGCGGTCGCCACGGAGGCGAACAAGCTGGCCGTCATATTCGATCAGGTCCTCGGCTACTGGACAACGAAGAAAACCGATGACGCCATCAAACTGGCAACCACGGCGCGCGACGCCGCGAAAGCTCTCGCGGCGGCGACGGATTCCGACTATCAGACCGCCTCGCTCAAGACACTTCAGGGAACGTGCGGGCAATGCCACTCGGCGCACCGCGAGAGTGCCGGCCCGGGTCAGTTCAATATCAAATAGAAGGCTGACGGTGCACGAGAGCGAGCCGGCCCCGCTCTCGTGCCGTTGGCCGGGGCGAATAAAGTAATTATGAAACCAGGCATCCTGATCGAGATTCCGGGATTCGGAAAGATGGAATTTCGCGCCATCGTCAGCGACTACACAGGCACGCACTCACGCGGCGGAAAGATCACCCGTGAGGTGGAACGCCTGCTAACTTACCTCTCCCAATTCGTGGATATTCACATCCTGACCGCCGACACTTTTGGCACAGCCGAGCGTGAGCTCAAGGAGGTTCCGGCTTCGATTCATCGGTTGCCTGCGGAAGAACAGGACGTACAGAAGATGAAGTTCGTGATGGACTGCGAACCCCGGTACGTCGCGGCTTTCGGCAACGGCAATAACGATCGCCTGCTCCTGAAGGCGGTCAAAGAAGCCGGGGGACTCGCCATAGCGGTGGACAACGGCGAGGGCTGCGCGATTGAGACTTTGCAGAACTCCAGTCTGTTCATCGTGGGTGCGGAGAACGCGCTCGATCTGTTGATGGAAGCGAAGCGTCTCGCGGCAACGCTTCGATTCTGAATGCGAGTGCGGTCTATCCTGAACAAAATGTCCTTCGGTGATATCGCCGGTGCTCCGCGTGCAATTTACCTGATCGTGATCTTGCGAGGGAATTGGTTCGGCCAACCGGCAGAGTCTCTTGGTCACCTATAATCGCCCTTGAGGAATGTCATTTGCTGACTTTGATCGCAATCTTTTTTGCCACCAGCATCGTCAGTGTGGTTACCGGAAGCACATCGATCATCACGGTGCCGGTGATGTTCCAGGCAGGAATTAACCCGCAGGTTGCCATCGCCACCAACATGTTCGCGCTCACGCTGATGAGCGTCGGGGGAACCTTGCCGTTCATGACACCCTCTGTAGTGAGCAGGCAACGCCTGCCGATGCTCATCTTCCTGACGTTGATTGGCTCCGGAGTCGGTGCGTTTCTGTTATCTGCAATACCATCTCGCACCATTCCGCTGATCGTCTCGACGGCCATCATCGGCGTCGCTCTTTTCTCCGCTTTCTACAGGCGTTCCGGCATGGAACCGTCGCCCTGGCCAGTGAGCCGCAATCGCGAAATGGCGGGTTACGTGGCGACTCTTCTCCTCGGCGTCTACGGCGGGTTGTTCAGCGGGGGCTACGTTACTATTCTGACGGCGGTTTTTGTCTCGATGTTTCGCATGAGTTTTCTCGAAGCAGTCGCGACAACCAAGCTAATCAACATCTTCTCATCGGGAATTGCCACCGCGGTTTTCATGCGGCATGGCATAGTAGATTATCGCCTTGGCCTCACTCTGGGAGGAACCATGTTTGTGGGTGCGTTGATCGGTAGCCGGTTTGCGCGTCAAATGGGAAGCGTATGGCTCCGTCGCATTTATCTGACGGCCGTCTGGGTACTCGGCCTGAAACTCTTATTAGGCGTATTCCACACCGACCTCCGCCACTCCCGTGAACCGTAAATCCATCGCAACGCATTAAACCTTTACGCCCCGTACACCTTGTCGCACGCGGCAGCGAATCTATCCATTTCTTCCTGTGTCCCGACTGTCACCCGTACTTTGGTGGGCCACGCGGGCCACACACGGCCAATCACGACCTTCTGTTCCGCCATCGCTTTCGCAAATTCCGCGCCCGGGCGATGCACTTCCATCACGAAGTAATTCGTCACGGTCGGAATGTAAGGGATTTTTCGCTTCTCAAGGTAGTTGAATGTATTCTCACGAATCCGGGCATTAATCGCCCGCCTTTCGGGAACAAGCTTCGCCGAGACTTTCAGGCTCGCCGTAGCGCCCGCAAGCCCCGTAACGGGCAGCTTGCTATCGCCCAGGGGGCGCAATTTCTCCAGAAGATCAGGTCTGCCCAGCGCGTAACCTGCGCGCAGGCCGGCCATTCCGTAGATCTTGGAAAACGTTCGCAGCACGATGATGTCCTTATCGGCGGCAACAAGTTCGGCGCTGGAGGGAACGCCTTCCGTGAACTCGATATAGGCCTCGTCCACCAGCACAACGGCGTCTTTCCGCTTATTGGCCAGCAGGTATTCAATATCCTTGCGCTGCGTGATCGTCCCCGAAGGATTATTCGGATTGCAGACAAAATACGCGCCCGCATCGGGGTCGGCTTTGATCATCGCCTGTACATCATGGCTGAGATCGGCCCGAAGAGGCACCTTGATCGTCTTCGATCCGATGTATGCCGGCGCGCCGCCACCGTACCCCGGATCCGCCATCACCCAGCTGCGTGTTGGCGATGTGAACGCACAAGTCACGCGATGCAGCGGTTCGCTGGTTCCCGCGAAGGCGGACACGTAGTCCGGCTTGACTCCCGCCACCTCGGACACCGCCTGAATGAACGCGGCTTGCTCACCGAACGGCGAATAGCGCCATCCAAAGGGCAGCACCTTCTGCATTGCCTCGATTGCTTCCGGACACGGCCCCAGCGGGTTCTCATTGCTGGTGAGGCGAACTGCATTCGGGTCCGCTGTTCCACCGCGACCGCCGCGCCCGGCAAACGTTCGCCGCTCGGCCTCCTGTGCCATCGCGAACTCGTTGTAGAACGGCAAAGCGGCGCCTGCGGTAATCAACCCCGCAATCTTTCCCAACTGACGGCGCGAAAAGCCTCTGCGCAGAAACTCTTCCTGACGAAGTAACACCGGCATTTCTGTTCTCCTGAATCTCGTTCCCGGCTAACACTGCGGGAACGAGGGTTCTATTTTGCGCGGCGCACGCAGAGCGCCCGGTTGAGTCCCGAATCGCCGATGACAACAGACGAGCGTCCGCCATCGCCAAAATCGAGGGCCCACTGCTCTCCCGGCTCCATCCCGGGCGATGAGCTCCATTCCCATCCGCTTAATTTGATCGGGCTTGTCGTGTGAAAACCGTGGGCATCCACCGGACCGCCGAAGAGCTTCTTCAACTCATCGATCGAAGGCAAATTCCAGTCTTTAAGACCGCCCAGTGTCAGACTGCGGCAGTAGTATTCGGCGCGGGTGTAGATAATCGCCGAACCGTTGTCAGCCGCAGCCCATGTGAGTCCGGTATCGGGGTCGGTCCAATAGCCTCTTTTCAGTTCTTCTTTCGTGACCGCCGCACGCAGCGGGATGGCCACGGTCTGTGGATCGACGCCATCGGCCTTTACCGTGTCTTCCCAGTGCGCGCCGCTGGCTATGTCGATCGCTTCCACATGGTGTTCGCCGAGCGCGAGACTCACGCGCCGCGGTGCGCCTGTTTTAAGCACGCCTTTCGCCTTACCGTCGATACTCAGGCGGCAATCGAGATCCGTACTGAGCAACAGATTCGTACTTTTCGCCCATATTGCCGTCGAAAAAGACACAAGGGCGCAGAGAAACAGCAGCAGTTTCGTAGAGGACATCGATTTGGGTTATTTCAAAAAGAGATCCCGCCGGCTCATCGTAACGACGGCCGGCGGGATTGATCTTTAAGTCCTGATTAGAAACCGGCCTTTGACGCCACCGCGACCGGAGCACCAGACTTGTCATTCAGCAGCCGCTCAATATTCGAAGTGAATTCGTCCTTGAGCTGCTGATTGAAGACGCCGCTGCCCGGAGCCGCGAATCCCGCATGCGTCGCTTTCACGCGGCCGTCACGACCGATGAACAGCGTTGCGGGCCACGTGTTGAGATTGACCGCCTGCGGAACCTTGTCCCACATTTCGGCCGGTTCGCCCGCGATCAGATACTGATACGGCACCTTGTACTGCTTGATGAACGCATTCACCCGGGCGAGGGATTTCTGCTGATCCGGCTCTTCAAAATCGAGGGCCACAATCTCCAGGCCCTGTGCATGGTACTTGGCATACAACTGCACAAGATACTGAGCTTCATCGTGGCAATTCGGGCACCAGGTGCCAGTCCCGATCGCCAATACCACCTTGCCTTTATACTGCGGGTCGTCGTTCGAGATCAGTTTGCCGTTGGTATCGGGGAAGCTGAAAGCGAACACTTCGTTGGGATCCCTCACAGTTGTATGAGTCTGATAATTGGCCGGTTCCGGGAAGCCCTTCGCACGGGCCACTTCCGGACGATAAGCGGTCATCTCGCCGTCACGGTTGCTTCCCTCGCTGAGTACCTTCAGGGTGCCATCCGCCTGCGGTGTGATTTCGAGCAGCCCGGGACGCGCGCCATCGAAATGGCTTGCTACGAACTTGCCATCCTGCCAGCCGCCGGTAAGTGCGCCGGTGTCTCCATCCACGCGCAGAATGGTGGTCTCGATGTCGGAGCCATGCTGCTGGACGATCAGCCGCCAGGCCTTTTCACCTTTATTGGAATCGTGAGGAATTTCCCAGACGCCGTCAATGGATGGAACGTTGGCTGCCGCTTCCACTGTCGGAGCTACATAGCGCTTCGCGTGGAAGGGGCTGCCGCCACCCGCCGGACGACCAGCGCCTGCTCTGCCCGCACCGCCAGCTCTTCCGGAGCCGCCCGCCCGACCACTGCCCGCAGGCCCTGCCGGTGCCGCGGAAGCTGTCGCAGGCTCGTCCAGAGCTCCGCCCGGACGGCTCGCTCCCCGCTTGCTGATGACCACATTGCCGTCGAGCTCTCCGTCCTTCACGCTGGCCACAATAGTGGTCTGATAGTGATCGAAATTCAGCTGCACCTTGCCGTCTTTAATGCTCGCGCTGGTGGTGAGTTCCTTATCCTGACCGTTATAGAGTGTGCCAACGGCCGTATCTCCGTCGCCCGAAATATCCAGGCGAAACGGAATCGTCACGCCTTGTGTAACAAGTGTTGCCGCCCAGCGTCCTTCCAGCGCTCCGGCAGCGATAAGACTCGTGGACCCGCTGAGCGTCAATGCCGCGACGCCCGCAAAACTGATTAATAGCCTCTTCATTTTTCGTATGTCCTTTCGTTTCCTGATTGCAAACGGGAAAGCTCCCCTTAGCGGGTTTGCCCGACTTCGGCATGGACAGAATTCTTCCACTCCTCAGGCAGGTTGGGCTTCGTGGCCACCAGAATTTCGAGGATCGCCCGACGATCCCCGGCTGAAAGCGACGCGAACTCGGCGCCTTGCTCATGACCGCTGAGAACCTCAAACAACCGATGCAGGACGTAATCCCGCGCCGGCGTCGGAAGGTTATCAAAGTGTTCCGAGTAAATGAGATAGCTGCATGGATACTTGAAAATACGTTTGCGCAGATCGAAATCGCGCAGAGAACGCCCCCGCGAATCCCTCAGACCGCGCGCTGCAAACTCTTCGGAAAAGCCCGATGTGCCGGTGACTTTGTCCGTTAAAGGCGCTTCGTTGGTGAAAAGCAGATAGCGTATCAGTGGCTCCGCAAGCCGCTGGATCTGCTGTTTCGTGGCGTCGGAAATCGTGCCTGGCGCCAAATCTCCTTTCTTGATTTTTGCTTCATCTGCGTTTAGGGAGAGACGGGTCTGGTAGTTGGTCTGGGTAATCAGATTGTGCATCTGAGTCTGATGAGCCAGCACCAGTTGCGCAACCACGTCGCTATATCCGGAAAGCTACGCGGACGTGTCCAAACGGCCTTTCAGATCCTTCAAATTGGTTCCGGAGGTCCGGTCCAGATCGTCGGCCGCGGCGCCCTTGGGAAGAATTGCATTGCCCATATTAGGCTGGTTCCCGGTCAGACCCGTGACATACCACCCGCCCCACCGGTCCTTCATCGGACTTTCTTGCCCGGTAAAGAATGACGGCGTTCCGCCCGCCTGCGTGCCATTGGGACTCGGATAAACCGAACGCAGCATCACGCCTGGAACATTTTTCGTCGACGCAGCTACATGACACTGCACGCAGTCCAGTTCCGATCTCGCGAATCGCGGATGGTCCGACTTATCTTCATCGAGAACATAGAAAATGGCTCCCTGAAGTGGGTCGAAAGAGACGAACTCCAGCGACTTGCCTTCCTGCACCTGGCCGACATAAACGTCATCGTTGTAGTAAAGAGCGCGCGGCCGATCCGGCCCGATCTGTGGAAACTGAAAGCTGGTTTTTGAGAAAACGAGAGCCTGCGAATTGATCGGAACCTTCAGTTCCTTTAACACTGAACGGAGATAGCCATGCTCCGGCTCATATTCGAGTTTGACCTTGCCTGCGTCAATTTGGCGCTGCAGTTTTGCGATAGGATCCCGCAGTGTTTCAGAGCGGTATCGGATTGGCGCATCGGTAAAAGGGACATATCCCTGATACTTGACCACGTCCTCTCCGAGCACCGGCAGAGCACTCAACACGGTGGCTGTCAGCGCCGCTGCCGCTAAGCCGATCTTCAAAAGGAACTGCCCGCTCCGTTTCATCGAACCTTCAACTTCCCCGATCTTACATTTGGAATTCGAACCTGTCAAGAACAATCTAGACTATTTTGATCGACAACAGCTAGATTGTCCGTATCTTGCTCTAATAATTGCAATTGCAACTCACGCTGTTTTCCGAAGCACCGCTTCGCCGATAATTTCTCTGGCAATGTCCGCAACCGGCCGGCGCAGCTGTCTGCTCTGTTTTCGCAACTGAAGATAGGCGTCTTCTTCGGAAATGCCTCCGTTTTGCTGCAGGATTCCCTTAGCGCGCTCCATCAGCTTGCGGCATCTCAATTCCTCCTGAAGGGAATCTCGTTCGATTACCGCCCCAACTATTCGCGCGACTGGTAGCGCAAACTGGACTGCCCGCGAATCGAATCCCTGATCGCCGGCCCGTCCGATCGTCATGAACCCAACAAGCCGTCGCGGTCTCTAAGCGGAAACAGCAACAGTCGCTTCAGGCCGTATTGCAGGACCTCCGGCAGACCCGCAAATCGTGGATCGGTCTCTGTCGAGGTTTGAAATGGCCGGTCACCCTGTCGCAGTGTGGCGGTCGCTTCCGCGCCGAGCGTAACCAACAGTTCGTGAATGCGCGGAGCCACCTCAACGCGGGCCGCAATTCCACGGAACTCATCCCTTTCCTCATTTGCCCGATAAACAACGGCGCTCCCGGCATTTACCCTCCCCAGAAGCGAACCGGGAATGAACGCCAGATCCCGACCCGTCGTGGCTGCTTCTGCTGCGTTCAGCCGAAAGGAATATGTCTTGTACGGAACAGCAACTCGTTTCATCGTCATCATCGCCTTGGCGAACACGATAACCTATATCGAGTATAGGGTGATTGCCGCCGAGAAGTCAATAAATAAATCTACACATTGTCGATGGAGTTTAGTATGATGTCTGAATAGTTTGCAGAGCGGCTAGACTTCCTTCCGCTTGCGGCTGGTCCTGAAAAACGTAAAGACACAGTAACTAGAGGAGATCCGATTCAACATGGCTACAGAACAAGAACGGCAAACCGCACTGGGCGACGTAGCAGCTCGGCAACTTGCCAACGCGACCAAGACCGCTCCACAACTGTCGCGCGTTACTCCGAGGTGGCTCACGCACCTGCTGCAGTGGACCCCGGTGGAAGCGGGTATTTACCGGTTGAACCGGGTGAAAGACGAATCGAAGGTCACCGTGGATTGTTCGGACCGCGACGAGCGCGACTTGCCTCAGACTTTCGTTGATTACGAGGAGAATGCGCGGGAATACATGCTGAGCGCGGTCAACACAGTCGTAGACATCCATACGCGCGTGTCCGACCTCTATAGCGTTCCCTACAACCAGATTACGGAGCAGTTGCGGCTGACTATCGAGATCGTAAAGGAACGGCAGGAAAGCGAACTGATCAACAATCGCGAGTATGGCTTGCTGCATAATGTCTCGGATAAACAGCGGATCAAAACACGCAAGGGCGCTCCGACCCCCGACGATCTTGACGATCTGATCGCAAAAGTCTGGAAGGAGCCCGGCTTTTTCCTGGCGCACCCTCTTGCGATTGCGGCTTTCGGCCGTGAATGCACGCGGCGCGGCGTTCCTCCGCCGACAGTTTCTTTGTTCGGATCGCAGTTTCTGACATGGCGCGGAATTCCGCTGATTCCTTCCGATAAGGTTGTCGTCGAAAACAATAAATCGAACATTCTGCTGATTCGCACGGGTGAACGGCGACAGGGCGTAGTGGGTCTCTATCAGCCGAACCTTCCCGGTCAGCAAAGCCCGGGACTGTCGGTTCGTTTTATGGGGATCAATAGGAAGGCGATTGCCTCTTATCTGATCTCATTGTATTGTTCGCTGGCGGTACTGACTGAAGACGCACTCGGTGTCCTCGATGGCGTGGAAACGGACCAATACTATGAGTACAAGAGGGATTAATCCTGATGTGCCTCAAGATTTGCCGCACGGCTGGCCGGATGAAGAAGCGCTGTCGCGCCTGGCGAACGAGTTTTTCTCCGCGCAGCCCGGAGGCCATTCCAGCGGCAATAGCGCTGCACCGCCGCCACTTGACGCGCGTTCCATTCCGCATGATCTGAATGGCGACGTTCCTCTTGGCAGATCGGCCCCGAGTGCTGTTGGCGTACCGGGTGAAGCGGAACTGAGGGCGCTGCTCGATCTCATCCCGCATTCCACATTGACTCCTCCGTCGATGGCGGCGCCAGGAAATGCACCCGCGTTCTATTTCCTTGAGCATGTGGATTCCGCCCGGCCTACACAGCCGCAACCGTCGCAACAGGGCTTTGGTACGCCGTTCGACGTGAATGCCATCCGGCGCGACTTTCCAATTCTCGAAGAGCGCGTGAACGGTCGTCAGCTCGTCTGGCTGGATAACGCCGCAACCACCCAGAAGCCGAGCGCCGTCATTGACCGGCTGAAGTATTTCTACGAGCATGAGAATTCGAATATCCATCGCGCCGCGCACGAACTGGCAGCACGCGCAACAGATGCGTATGAATCGGCGCGCGACAAGGTCCGCGCCTTTCTGAACGCAGGGTCGGTCAAAGAGATAGTCTTCGTTCGCGGCGCTACCGAAGCGATCAATCTGGTCGCGCAGAGCTGGGGCCGGCAGAATATCGGCAAAGATGATGAAATCGTAATCTCCTGGCTGGAGCATCACGCTAACATCGTCCCCTGGCAGCAACTGGCAACGGAAAAGGGCGCGAAGCTGCGCGTGATTCCGGTGGATGATAGTGGCCAGATTCTTCTCGATGAATTCGGGAAGCTGCTGAACTCGAAGACAAAGCTGGTCTCGTTCACCCAGGTCTCAAACGCTCTGGGCACGATCACGCCAGCGCGGCAGATTATTGAAGCGGCTCATGCAGCCGGTGCGAAGGTTCTGCTCGACGGCGCCCAGTCCGTCTCTCATATGCCGGTCAATGTGCAGGATCTGAATCCCGACTGGTTCGTATTCTCCGGCCATAAGGTTTTCGCGCCTACGGGAATCGGTGTTCTCTATGGGAAAGAAGAATTGCTCAACGAAACCCAGCCTTGGCAGGGCGGCGGCAACATGATCCAGGATGTGACATTCGAACGCACCGTTTATCAGCCTGCACCCGGACGGTTTGAGGCCGGCACGGGTAACATCGCTGACGCCGTCGGGCTCGGAGCCGCTATCGATTACGTCAATTCGATCGGCCTCGACCGGATCGCGGACTACGAGCATCAGCTGCTGCTCTACACGGAGCGATTACTGAAAGAGATACCGGGCTTGCGCCTGATTGGTACGGCCCAGGACAAAGCCGGCGTGATTTCCTTTGTGATCGATGGTTACCGCACCGAAGATATCGGTTCGGCGCTCAATCGCGAGGGTATTGCGGTACGCTCGGGACACCATTGCGCGCAGCCGATTCTGAGACGGTTCGGCGTAGAGAGCAGCGTGCGTCCCTCGCTCGCGTTCTATAACACCTGCGCCGATATTGATGCACTGATTGCCGCGTTGCTGCGGCTAAGCAGCCATCGTACCCACTTCTAAAGGTTACGCGGAAAATACCTTGGCGTGGCGGGGCGAAATGCTGACTCGATCGCCGATTCGGAGATCGAGTTCGCGGTAGCGCTCTCGGGTAATCTCGGCCTCTACCGTGACGCCGGTGTCTTCCCGGGTTAACTCAACCCGTACCACTCCGCCAGCGGAGCCGATATGGCGAACCGTCGCGAATATGGCCGCTGGATCGCCGGATGTATCGCGCGAAATGTCGACATCGTGCGGACGTACAAAGCTGCCATCGAACAGTGTCACATCGCCAAGAAAGCCATAAACAAAAGCGTTGGCGGGACTGTCATAGACATCGCCAGGTGCGCCTGTCTGCTCAATTTGGCCATGATTCATAATGGCGACCCGGTCGGCTACCTCAAGCGCCTCTTCCTGATCGTGCGTAACGAAAACGCTGGCCACCCGCAGTTCGTCATGCAGATTCCGCAGCCATCGCCGAAGTTCTTTTCGAACCCGCGCGTCGAGTGCGCCGAAAGGTTCGTCAAGCAGAAGAACTTTGGGTTCCACGGCGAGTGCGCGTGCCAGTGCCACGCGCTGACGCTGGCCTCCCGAGAGTTGACTCGGGTAGCGATCTGCGAGAGGCGTAAGCTGAATCAGCTTGAGCAACTTATTCACCTTTTCGCGGATTGTATGTTCGTTGGGCCGTGATTCGCGCGGGCGCACACGCAGCCCGAAAGCGATGTTCTCGAACACCGACATGTGGCGAAACAGCGCGTAATGCTGAAAAACGAACCCCACCTGACGTTCGCGCGCGGCCGCCCGCGTAGCGTCTTCGTCATTGAAACGGATGCTCCCGCTGTCGGCGAATTCCAGGCCGGCGATGATGCGCAGCAGGGAAGTCTTGCCGGATCCGGACGGTCCGAGCAGCGCGAACAATTCTCCATCTTCCACACGCAGGCTGACATCGCGAAGCACATGAAAGGCGCCAAAAGACTTGTCTATGTTGCGAACTTCGATACTCACGAACTGACCTCCCGCGTCTTCCATTCCAGTACTTTCTTGAGTATCAGTGTGACGATCGCGACCACGCTGAGCAGCGACGCTACTGCGAAGGCCGCCGTGTAATTGTATTCGTTGTAAAGAATCTCGACGTGGAGCGGAATCGTATTCGTGAGGCCACGGATGTGGCCCGAAACAACCGATACCGCGCCGAATTCACCCAGCGCGCGCGCCGTGCAGAGCACCACGCCGTAGAGCAAGCCCCACTTGATATTGGGTAGCGTCACGCGGCGAAACATCTGCCAGGCCGTAGCGCCCAGCACGATCGCGGCCTCCTCTTCGTCGGAACCCTGCGACTGCATCAAAGGACATCAGCTCGCGTGCGACGAAAGGAAATGTCACGAACACCGTGGCAAGCACAATGCCGGGTACCGCAAAAATAATCTGGATATCGTGATCGGACAGCCACGGCCCCAACCAGCCCTGGGCGCCGAATACCAGCACGAAAATCAGGCCGGCGACGACGGGCGAAACGCCAAACGGGATATCGATCAGGGTGACTAAAACGTTACGTCCGCGAAAACGGAAGCGTGCAATGGACCAGGCCGCAGCCAGGCCGAAGATCAGATTCAGCGGAACCGCGATGCCGGTGACCAGCAGCGATAGAAGGATTGCCTTCCGCGCGTTTTCCTCCGTGACCGCGGCGCGCCAGACGGCCCAGCCTTTGTCGAAGGCCTGGATAAAGACCGCTGCGAGGGGCAGAAAGATAAAAACAAAAGTCAGTGCGACCGCGACCCCAATCAGACTCAACCGGAGCCACGGGGGTTCGTTCCGCAGCAGACGCCGACGGCTTACCTCGCTCACGAGAGTTTAGTCTCCCTGAAACTCATGAGAGTTTCGTCTCCATGAACCGTCTGGTTCGTCCCTGCACAATGTTGATCGTCAGCAGAATGAGGAAGGACGCCACCAGCATAGCGGTTGCGATGGCCGCGGCTCCCGCGTAATCGTACTCTTCGAGTTTAGCGATGATCAGCAGCGGAGCGATTTCCGTCTTCATCGGCAGGTTGCCGGATATGAATACGACTGATCCGTATTCACCCAACCCGCGCGCGAATGCCAGAGCGAAACCGGTCAGCAGCGCCGGTCGAAACGCGGGAAACAGCACGAACCAGAAGACCTGCCAGCGGCTCGCGCCAAGGCTGGAAGCGGCCTCTTCCACTTCATGGTCGGCATCTTCCAGCACCGGCTGCACACTTCGAACCACGAAGGGCAGCCCGATGAAAATGAGCGCAATGGTTATGCCGAGGGGTGTAAACGCGATCTTGATACCAAGCGGCTCGAAGTATCGGCCGAGCCAGCCGTTCGGCGCATACAGGCTGGTGAGCGAGATACCCGCAACCGCAGTAGGTAGCGCGAAAGGGATGTCCACCAGCGCATCGATGATCGACCTGCCCGGAAAGTCATAACGTTCGAGCGCCCACGCAATCAGAAACCCGATCACCACACTCGCGAGGGCCGCGGCGAGCGATGCGCCGAAACTAACTTTGTATGCGGCGACCACGCGCGGCGAAGATATTGTCAGCCATATCTTCGACCATCCCGCCGACGCCGCCTTCAGAAATACAGCGCTGATCGGAATGAGAACGATCAGCGTCAGGTAAAGGACACTATAGCCAAATGAGGGCCAGAAGCCAGGCAGAATACTGGGGCGTTTGAATGAAGCCACCACCCTATTTTGCCTGATAGATCTGGTCGAATACTCCGCCATCGCCAAAATGCTTCGGCTGCGCTTTTTGCCAGCCGCCGAACGTCTGATCGATATTGAATAGCGTCAGTTTCGGAAACTGGGCGGCGTACTTCGCGGCAACTTTCTCGTTACGCGGGCGATAGAAATTGCGTGCCGCAATGTCCTGGCCTTCGTCGCTGTAAAGATAGTTCAGGTAGGCCGTCGCGACCGCCGTGGTTCCGTGCTTCGCGGCGATCTTATCTACCACAGCAACCGGCGGCTCGGCTAGGATGCTTTCCGAAGGATAGATGATCTCGAACTTATCGGCACCGAACTCTTTCAGCGCCAGATGAGCTTCGTTTTCCCATGAGAGCAGGACGTCCCCTATGCCTCGTTGCGCGAACGTTGTTGTCGATCCACGCGCGCCGGAATCGAGCACCGGAACATTCTTATAGAGACGCGCTACAAAGGCCCTGGCTTTTGCATCGTCGTTATTGTTGTGGCGCAAGGCGTAACCCCAGGCGGCCAGGTAGCTCCAGCGCGCACCGCCGGAGGTCTTCGGGTTGGGCGTGATGACGGCGACACCGTCGCGCACGACATCGTTCCATTCTTTGATTTGCTTCGGATTGCCCTTGCGCACCAGAAAGACGATGGTCGATGTGTAGGGCGTGCTGTTGTTCGGCAGGCGAGTCTGCCAGTTGGCGGGCAGGATTTTCGCTTTGTCGGCGATGGCGTCGATATCGTAAGCGAGGCCGAGCGTTACGACATCGGCCTGCAACCCGTCGATGACAGACCGGGACTGAGCACCCGAGCCGCCGTGCGATTGATTGACCTCGACGTCGGCGCCGGTTTTTGCCTTCCAGTACTTCGCGAAGGCGGCATTGAAGTCCTGATAGAGTTCCCGGGTCGGGTCGTAGGATACGTTGAGCAGTTTTACGGGACCGGCGGCAAATGCCGCGGATGCCAGCAGTGAAGTCAGAATAATGGGAAGGATACGTTTCATGTTGGTTTTCTCGGTGTGCTCGATTTAGATAAAGTTAATCTGGAAACGAAGGATGACCACTTTTTCTTCGTTCCTGTTTCCACCCAGGGCGAGCGCGCCGCCCCCACCGAAATCGCTGTTCCCGTAGTCAAGGCCGACTTTGAACAATCTGTTGAGATACCAGTTCACGCTGGCCACCCGCTCTTTCACTACGCGTGCAGCCGTGGCCGCGGTGGCGAATCCGTCAGCGAAGACAGCGCGATCCGCGCTGAAACCGCCGAGACGAAACGCCACTTCCCATGCGCCCCAACCTCCGTTCTTCGGATCGAACGATTTCCTCGGAGTTGGACTGGCGAAGTTCTTCTTTTCGCCCGTCAAAATGTAACTCGTCTGCACCTGCCAGGCGCGAAAACCCGCATCGGTACGGAAGGTTCCCTTCTGCAAACCCTCCTCAGTGAGGCCGTATTCGGAAAGCAGGCCAAAGCCGCCCAGGTAGTAGTAAAGCTGCGGCTGCAAGCGAGTCCGGTGGCCGGCTTCTGTAACGCCGGTGGCAAAAGGCAAAAATGCATTCTGCCCGAACGTTTTATACGATGGCAGGCCTTCGCCGTCCACGTTGCCGAACGAAGTGCCAAGTCCGACGCCCAAGCCCTGCAGCAGATTTTTTTCGTCAGGCTGGAAAGGCGTCAGGAACAATCGCGCAGCGTAGTCGCGATGCGAGCTCACAGCGGCGTCCGTCAGACTGTTATCCGGTACACCGTTGAAGACGCCGACCGCATAGTTTGCGCGGCTCTTCACCAGGTCGCCCGATAGCTGAAAACCGATGTCTCGACTTGGCACCAGCAACGTCGGCAAGCCGCGTTCTACAAAGCTCGTATCGTCGTCGGACTGCAGCCGTTCCAGACCAACCGGCGGCTTGAACTTACCCACACGCAATTTCGCGCGGTTGAAATACTTCAGTTCGGCATAGGCATCATAGATTACGACCGCGCCCTGCCCGAAATCCGGACGAATGAAGTAATCGACATACTTATAGACCGTGCCCGAGAAGGTCGGCCGTACCCGGCGCAGCAGGATCGTGTCGGAAAGCCCCTGACTTCCCACCCCAAAAAAGGATCGATTATCGATCTGGATGTCGGCGCCGATTTTCAGCAAAAAATTGCCGTCGCTGGATTTAATCGTGAAGCCGCTGGTGTCGGCCGTGACGGAAGCGTTTGCCGGGTTACTGGCAACGGCTTCATCAGTCTTCTGTTGCTGCTTCAACTGATCGAGTTGCTGCTGCAACTGGTCGATTTGTTGCTGGGTGTTGGCAGCGGGAGTCGCCGCGCTTTGGGCGCTCGCGAGGCCAGCGGCAAAGGCTAGGCCAAGCATGATTTGAGACGTCATTGTTCTGCGATACATGTTAAGAAGTTCACTCCAAAATTAAGAATTTGGTCGGCAATAGAATCTGCCGGACCGGCGGCGAGCAAAAATGCGAAGCAGGTATTCGGTGAGCGGCGAATCTCGGTTACCTGTGCCGCAACCCAACACGGCACAGACACGCAAGCGGGATTCGCTTCGTACATCCCGACAACGGGACGGTAAGACGCCGATTGTGGCGCCGTTGTGTTCTCGAACTGCGTACGCTAGGACTAATCACGTCTATGTCCATAGGAATGAGTGTATATTTTCGCACCCGAAGAGTCAAGTGAAATCTGGACAATTCAGATAGAAGATAGGGCCTTTGCTGGAACTCCTGTAAAACATGCAATGGATGCCCCATTTTCCAATGAGAGATAACCAATCGCCCATATTCCGATAGACAACGGTTACATTTATTTTTCGCGAAACCTTGACAAGCGCCCAAGGTAAACTGTACCATCCCTATAGACAATGCGGTGATCGTCGGGCCGGATTTTTTGCCTCGCGCATCACTCACCGGATATTGGCTCCGCGCTGAAATAGCGGTCTGATCAATCCGGCAAATTGTCTGTGGCGAATCCCGACCCTGAGTTCGGGCCACTCGCAGGTACTGACCATGAAGGGCCAGGTCGTACCCGTGTATGTGGCGCTCCTGTTGTTTTTCAGAAAATCTGGCAAAAGCAAGTATCGGTAGCCCCCTGATTATCAGGCTCCGCAGTTCCACGCGCCTCCCCGTTCGCAGCGCACGCGGCTTTTTGGGCTCCCCTACCTGCCTGAGCCTTGAAACAGGGACGAATCCAAATGAACTCAAGACTAAATTCTCGGGCGCTCGCTGCCTGGCTCCTTCTTGCGATAACGCCACTGGCAATGGCCCAGTTCGCGTCCACGGGCGAAGTGGAAGGACGGGTGAAAGACTCGTCCGGAGCCATTGTGCAGGATGCCTCGGTCCAATTGATCGATAGAGGCACAAAAATTGCCCGCACCATCAAAACCAACAGCGAAGGGCGTTACGTTTTCAACAACGTCGCGCCGGGCAACTATGACCTCACCTTTGCGAAGACCGGATTCTCGGAAGACAGACTCAAGGACCAGCAGGTGGATGTGGGACAAGACCTTACGCTGGATGTCTCGCTCGCCATCGGCACAACAGCCACCACAATTGAAGTACAGGCATCGGCAGGAGCGCAGCTCCAGACCGATAACTCCACCGTTGGCTCCACGCTGTCGGGCGATTCACTTCTGCTGTTGCCGAATCTGGGCCGCGACGCATCGTCACTGATCACGCTGCAGGTCGGCGTGACGCCCGGCGGGCAGGTTGGCGGGACACAGAACGACCAGAGTTCCTTCCAGCTCGATGGCGGCAATAACAGCGACGATATGGCGGGGACTAATTCCACGTACACCACCAGCAACGGTGGCGGAATCTCCGGTGTGGTGCCAACGCCCGTCGAAAGCATCGAAGAATTTCAGATAGGCGTCTCCAATCAGACCGCCGATTTCAACGGAGCCGGAGGCGCTCAGGTGCAAATGGTCACCAAACGTGGTACGAGCCAGTTCCACGGCGCACTTTACGATTACTACTTCGGCACCGATGTGGGAGCCGCCAATAGCTGGAAGAATAACCACACACCGTCCAGCGGTCTGGCTTACACGCCATTGCCCGCGACTCACAAGAATCGTTTCGGCGGCGCGTTGGGTGGCCCCGTTTTGCCGAAGCTGATCGGCAAAAAAACATTCTTCTTCGCCAACTATGAAGGCTTCCGTTTTCCAAACAACCAGGTGATTGAAAAATCCGTGCCCACCGCATTACTCCGCGCAGGCGTAATTCAGGTGCCCAACAGCGCGGGCGTCTACCAGGCCTACAATCTGAACCCGACGCCCGTTACTGTCAACGGCGTCACCTACCAGCCCGCCACATGCGCCGGTGGGGCGCTGTGCGATCCTCTCGGCCTCGGCATAAACCCCATCGTCAATCAGATCTGGCAGAAGTACATGCCGATGCCAACCGATCCGCAGTCCGGCGATCACTACAATACCCAGGGCTACACCTCCAACCTGAAGCTCCCCGTGAACTCCGACTTCGGCGTCCTTCGCCTCGATCACGACATCACAGACCGCAATCACTTCTTCATCAGCGATCGCTACTACGCCTTCCACTCGCAAACATCGAGCCAGGTGGATATCGGCGGCGCGTTGCCGGGCGACACATTCGGACAGGCTGCGGCAAACGCCCCTCGCCCGCAATACGACAACTACCTTGTCGCAGGTCTGACGAGCACGCTGAAATCGAATCTCGTAAACGACTTCCGCTTTAACGTCATCCGCAATTACTGGTCCTGGTCGGATCTGGGCGGAACGCCGCAACTGCCGGGCCTTGGTGGCGCGGTCGAAATCGGCGGCGAATCGTCGAACGCGCTCATCCCTTACAACGTCGACACCTCCAGCACCCGCCAGCGAGCCTGGGACGGTCACGACCAGTTCTACCGTGATGACGTCAATCTGCTCCACCGCAATCATCAGTTCCAGTTCGGCGCGTCCTATCAAAGGGACTACGATTACTACACGCGCAACGACAACGGCATCGCCACGGATTCCTCGCTGACTTATCAGGTTGGCAATGGCACCGGAATCACGTTCCCGGCGGCCGATCTGCCTACCGGTCTTCCGTCCAGCCAGTTATCGAATTATTCGAACCTCTATGGCGAAGTTCTCGGCATCGTCTCGCAATCGCAGGTCATGTACACGCGCGGCGGCCCGAGCCTCACCCTGAACCCCACAGGCGACCCGATCTCTATCCACGCCATCGTGCCCAGCTACAACGAATACTTCAGCGACAGCTGGAAAATTCGGCCCTCCCTGACGCTGACCTACGGCCTCGGCTATGCAATCGAAATGCCGCCCTACGAACTGCAGGGCAAGCAGGTGCAATTCGTCGATTCGGCCGACCAGCCAATTAGCCTCGCCTCTTACCTTCAGCAAAAGCAAAAGGCCGCACTGACAGGCCAGGTCTACGACCCCACCATCGGCTTCGCCACTACACCCAACGTAGCGGGCGGCGGCAAGTACCCGTTCCATCCCTTCTACGGTCAGTTCAGTCCGCGCCTCGCGGCGGCATGGAATCCCCGCATCAACAGCGGCATTCTGGGCCACGTCCTCGGCGGCGGCAAGACCGTCATCCGTGGAGGCTACACGCGCATCTACGGTCGCATGAATGGCGGCCGCGTCGTCGGCAGTCCGGTGCTGGGCGCCGGCCTCGAACAGGTCGTGCAGTGCATCGGCGTCAGCGCCAGCGGGCAATGCCTGGGCAACGCCGGTGTGACCCCGACCACAGCATTTCGCATCGGAACCAACGGCCTGGTTGCGCCTCTGCCCGCAGTCACGACTACCCTGGCGCAGCCTTATCTGCCGGGAGTGGGTGGCAATGCGGCAGCTGGCGATGGCGCAGGCGTTGACGTAAATTTCAGACCGGATCGTTCCGACGAATTCAACTTCACCATCCAGCGCGAACTCTCGCACAAGCTGATTATCGAAGCCGGCTACATCGGCCGAATCATCACGAACGAATACAACCTCATCAACGTGGACGCGGTCCCCACCATGACGACGCTCGGTGGACAAAGCTTCGCCAACGCCTTCTCGAATCTCTATCAGGAAGTCGCCGGCGGACAGACCATTCAGGCCCAGCCGTTTTTTGAAGCGGCGCTCGGTGGGGCGTCGTCCGCTTACTGCAAGGCTGCGGGCAGTTGCACTGCGGCAGTGGCAGCCGCTCAAAAGACCAACATCGTCAACACACAGGTCTACAGTCTGTGGAGCGCTCTGAACGCCGCGTCTTCCTGGACGCTGGGACGTACCCTGTTAGCCTCGCCTGGTGCGGCTGGCAGTGCCGTCACTACGCAGTTGCAGTCCTACGAACTCGCGGCCAGTAACGGCTGGGGCAACTACAACGCCGCCTTCCTCACCTTCACCGCGAAGGACTGGCACAACATCACGGCTCGCTCGAACTTCACCTGGAGCCGCGCGATGGGAACCGGAGATTCGGTGCAGTCCAGCAGTTCGCAAACGGTGGTCGATCCCTGGAATCTCCAGGTCGGCTACGGGCCCCAGTCCTACGATATCAAGTTCGTTTATAACCTCGCGTTGCTCTACAAAGATCCGTTCTTCAAAAACCAGCACGGCATCTTCGGTCGCGTACTCGGGGGCTGGACGGTGACGCCGCTGTTCACGGCGCAAAGCGGCGCGCCATTGCAGGTCGGCATCGGAACCGGCGCCACGGCCAACGCGCAATCGTTTGGCGAGGAATACGGCAACAGCAACAGCGCTTCTGAGAACGCCGTACTCACATCGCCCTACACCGCCGGCAATTCGGCGCACTACAACATTGTGGCGACAACAGCCGGGGCTAACGGTAACGCCTCCGCCGGTGGTTCGGGCATCAACATGTTCGCGAACCCGGCGGCAGTGTTCGCCCAGTTCCGCCCGCTGATACTCGGCCTCGACACTTCCTCGGGCGGCGCAGGCGTACTCCGCGGCTTGCCCACATGGAACGTGGATGCCACCGCTTCAAAGGACTTCAGAATTCGCGAAGGAGTGGGAGCCACCATTATCATTCAGGCCAACAACGTGGTCAACCACTTCCAGCCTTCGAATCCTTCGCTGAATATCGATAGCCCGCAGACCTGGGGCGTCATCAGCGGCCAGGCCAACACGCCGCGCCAAATGCAGTTTGGTCTGAGGATTCACTTCTAAAGTGACATCGGCATGACAGATATCGGCTCGCTCGGCCAGTTCCCCACAGGGGATTAGCCCGGCGAGCCGGTGCCGTAACGCAATGAGCAAACGTAATCAGATCGAATCGGCGGTGCGCGATGAAATGGCCGCAGGCAATGGCCTGCTGAACAGACGCGCACTTCTGTCGGGCGGACTCTTCGCCGCCGGTGCGGCCGGCATCGCGCAGGCACAATCGTCAGAAAGCGTCGGTGCGAACGCGCCGCCATGGATGAAAGTCCCGGGCCGCGATTTCTCCGGCTATGGACTCCCCGCGAAATCGCAGAACAAAGTACAACGCGATTACCCCACCGGGCAGGTACGCCCCACCACTTCGTCCCACACTCCCTTGCATCTGCTCGAAGGAACCATTACCCCGAACGGTCTGCACTTCGAGCGGCATCACAACGGCGTTCCCGATATCGATCCGAATCGTCATGAACTCGCGATCCACGGTCTCGTGGACCGTCCCCTGGCTTTTTCGCTCGATGCGCTCATGCGATATCCCATGGAGACGCACATCCGCTTCATCGAGTGCTCCGGGAATTCGGGTTCCTACACCTCTGCCGAGCCTTCTCAGACCAACGCCGGAGCAATCAATGGCCTTCTCTCCTGTTCGGAATGGACCGGCGTCCGGCTCTCCGCTCTTCTCGCCGAAGCCGGTATCGCTCCCGGTGCGAAATGGGTAATCGCGGAAGGCGCCGACGCCGCGGCCATGAGCCGAAGCGTGCCGCTCGCAAAGTGTCTGGACGACGCAGTGATCGCGCTCTATCAGAATGGCGAGGCCATTCGTCCCGAACAGGGCTATCCCATGCGGTTGTTGCTGCCAGGCTTTGAAGGCAACATGAGCGTGAAGTGGCTGCGGCGCCTGAAGGTCACTGATGCGCCTGCCGATACGCGCGAAGAAACATCGCACTACACGGAATTGATGCCCGATGGCAAGGCCCGCCAGTTTATGTTTCCCCAGGAAGTGAAGTCGGCGATTATCAGGCCGTCGCTGGGCATAACAATGAAAGGCCCCGGCTTTTATGAGATATCCGGCCTCGCATGGTCGGGCGCGGGCCGGGTCTCGAAGGTGGAAGTTACTGCGGATGGAGGCAAGACCTGGGCGCTTGCAGCATTGGGAGACCCCGTGTTGCCCAAGGCCCTGACTCGATTCCGCATGGCCTGGCAGTGGAGCGGCCAGCCTGCCGTCCTCGCAAGCCGGGCCACGGATGAGACCGGCGAAACCCAGCCAACACGAGAGGCCTGGCTAGCCGAGTACGCCGCGCGCCAGGGCTATCACTTCAATGGCATTCAGAGCTGGGGCGTTGAGTCCGATGGAACGGTGAAAAATGTTTATATTTAACCAGCAGTTCTATCTTGTCGGTTCGCTCTATATTGTGGCGGCGGCATCGCTCCTGGCGCAGGAACTGAATTTGGGGCGTCCGCTGGCCCCGGAGGAAGTGCAAAAAATCGATATCGGCATCGCGACCGACGGTGCCGGCCTTCCGCCCGGCAGTGGTTCCGTCAACGTCGGTGCGGAAGTTTACGCGCGGAAGTGCCAGGTTTGTCACGGACCGGACGGCTCCGGAAAACCCCAGGACCGCCTGACCGGAGGAGTCGGCACGCTCGCCTCCGCAACGCCGTTGAAGACACCCAACAGCTACTGGCCCGTGGCGACGACTTTGTTCGACTATATCCGCCGAGCCATGCCGCGTCCGGCCCCGCAATCGCTGACCAACGATGAAGTCTACGCGATCACTGCGTACCTTCTTTCCGTCGATGGAATCGTCCCGAAGGATGCTACCCTCGACGCCAAATCGCTGCCGCAGGTAAAAATGCCTAATCGCAACGGCTTCGTCAGCTACTGGCCAATACCAAAAAAGTGAGAAATTTATGAAGAAACTGATATCGATTATCGCTGGAGTAAGTCTAATCGCAGCGGGTGGCCACTTAGTACTGGCGCAAGACGAGGCTCAGCCTCGTTCGCTAAAAATTTACGCCAATCCACCCGCGATCCGGCCAGTGGACACCGTTCTCATGGAAGAAATGACATGGCTTGAAATCACCAATGCCCTGAAGGCCGGCAAGACCACGGTGATCCTGCCAGCGGGAGGCCTCGAAGCCACCGGGCCGTTTATCACACTCGACAAACACCAAAACATGTTGCACGCCCAGACGGATCTGATCGCGCGCAAACTGGGCAACGCACTAATCGCCCCCGTCGTTCGCTATGTTCCACCGGATGACGGCCAGCGCGGACCCTACGTGGGCGATTTCAATATCAGCCTCGCCGCCTACAAGTCGACCCTGACCGATATCTGCAACGCCCTCAAAGTCGATGGCTTCAAAGAAATCATCCTAATAGGCGACCATCAGGGCGCACAGCGAGGCCTGAAGGAAGTAGCCGAAGAGCTGAGCCAACAGTGGACTGCCGGCGCTTCCAAAATCCACTTCATACCCGATTACTACGACCGCCGCGCGGTAAACGACTACGTCAGGACCAAACTCGGGCTCACCGAGGGCAGGGGAGGAGGAGGCGGCGGGTTCGGCGATAATTACTACAACACCTCGATTCTGATGGCTGTAAATCCCGAAAGTGCAAGGCTCAAGGAGCGCACCGAGGCCGATTCGCTGACAGTGAGCGGCATCAATCTCAAGCCCATCGAGAAGACGATCGCCAACGGCAACGCGATCTTACAAATCCAATCTGATCAGACCGTCGCTGCGATTCAGAAAGTAATTTCTGCGGACAAGTAACCACCTCGCGGCAGTCGCACAAAGAGCCTTTGCGCGACTGCCGTCCGGCGGATCGATTTATCGCCAGTCAGCCGTGAGGATGCCCGCTTTTTAGTTGAAACAGCGACTCGGGGCAACATAGAAATCATGCCACGCTGGCATGACGAACGGGAATAGCTTTGACCACTGCGAGTTCGAGTTCTTTCACCAGTATGGGGAGCTCACGGTAGCCTTGAATCTTCTTCCATCGGGACTCGGCCCAGATCAACCCGCTGGCAATCCAGCGAAGGTACTGGTCTCCGCCCTGCCAGCGTTTGACATTCCGGCAGACGGTCTCCACCGTCGAGAAGGCGGATTCGATCAGATTGGTTGACGCCAGCGTGCGGCGCAGCTTCTCCGGCACGCGTAACCGATGCACGGCGAGCGTTTCCTCCATGCCTTCCTCCAGACTGTGGGCCGCGCTCGGATTCAGATGCATCAGTTCGTGCAACAGAGTATCGAGCGCGCGCTTGGCGTCACCCAGTTCGCGCATCGTGTAGGCGTTACGCATCTTGCACCGGATGGCCATCTGAAACTCCTCGGTGAGATGATCCGTTACGTTGCGGATCTTGTGCACCTGACATCGCTGAATCACCGCACACCTGCCGGCCTTTTTCCGTATTGCCGAATGCAGCGCCTTGCCGCCGTCGACGACATAGAGCCGCGGCACGTCGAATTCGACTCCCCTTTGCTCGAGATCGTCCAGAAGATGCTTGACCACCGTGGCGTTCTCGGTGGCGCCCTGATGCAGTCCCAAGACCTTCTTTTGCCCCTGTAAAGTCAGGCCGATCGCGACTACCACGTCCTGATCGCCGAAGGGCGTTCCGTCGATCATCATGGCGCAGAATGCCTCCTCGCCGAAATGACGCCGCTGTAGTTTTTCCAGATGTCTCCGGCTGGCCTCGATGAAGTGCTCGCTCACGGTGGACTTCTCGATCCCGTACGCCTGCTCCAGTTCGCGCACCACCTCGCCGTAGCGCCGGGTAGTCAGGCCATGCATGATTTTGTGCCATACGGAATCCTCCATCAGCGAGGCCTGCTGGAGAACTTCGTAGCTGCCGAGCGGTACTTCATGCCGGCGGCTGTTGCGCACGCGCGGTCGCTGCAGAGGTACTTTCTGGCCGCCGACAACGCAGTAGCCGGTCTGCGTGCCCCATCGCACGTTGTCGCGCTCCGGATCGGCCAGGTTCTTTGAACCTGCGAGTTTTCCCACCTCCCAATGCATCATCTCTTCGGCCAGTTTGGTGAAGGCCGCCAAAGCCAGGTTCATGAGTCCTTTTTGCGCCAGAGCCAGCACTTCAGGCAGGGGCAATGCCAGCTGGATGTTTTCGTTGGATGCGCCGGCCTGTTTGCGAAACTGCTGAGCGGCGCGCTGCTTATCGATCTGATATCTTTTTTTCACTGCGACTCTCCTTTGACTACACGGTTTGCCGGAGCCTATCACGGCTCCGGCGAGAGTCGCTGTTTCAACTAAATTCCGGGCATCCTCTCAGCCGTTCACGTCGACTGAAAACTCTATCTCCCTTCTTTTCATGTCTATACAAAATCCCGCCCCTTTCCGCCCTCACTTCGACTGCTAGATTTCGGTCATGAACACCCTCGTCACCGATCTCCAGCACTAGGCCTAAAGCCCACAAAGGACTCTCCTCTCCAGAGGCGAAACAAAGCGTCCGATACAACGCCCTTCGCCACGGCTTCACCGGTCAGGTGCTCATCATGACGCCCGAAGAACGCGAACACTTCGATGCCTTCGTCACAGGTATGATGACCGATCTCGCCCCCGTCAACACCCACGAAACCTTCCTCGCCAACTGCATGGCCGAAGAAGCCTGGCGTCTCAATCAGATCCGCGCCCGCTACGCCAACCTCGCCGCCGTAGGCGATTTCGATGGCGCAGGAGACAACTATCGCCCCATGGAAGCCGAGAATTCCAAAATCGAAACCGCAGTGATTGAAACCGCAGTGATCGACGCAGTAGTAACCCGCGACAATTCGAGGGAACTGGGCCTGATGTCCCTCTGCACAGCGCACCCAACGAGCCTACGAAAAATACCGGAAGGAGCTAAACGAGCTCCAGCAAAACCGAAAAGCCCACGAAGCAGCCGAACCAGAAGAAGCCCGCCTCTTCTTCCAACTCGCCGATACACAGGGCTTATCCTACAACCCTGCGAAAGACGGTTTTGTTTTTTCTTTGCACTTTATCAAGGCCCAAACCGAGCGCCACCACAAGCTTATCCTCGCGAAAAGAACGGAACAAGACTACCGAAAGAAAAATAATCTGACCATAATTACCCAGGCAGCTGGCAAAGCGGCATAACTTGACAATAATTCTTCGATGACCCTATACTACATAGGGATGGTGGACTATGGCTCGTCCGCTACCGCGCGGGTTGTGTCTCGTTTGCCTCCATGGCGGCTGGCATCGGGATGTTGGTGAATCGCTGCGATTCACTCGACCCACATATTCTCAAGCGATTCACAGGGATAAGTGTGCCCGAGCCATCAACCTTCCTACACAAGAGCCTTCCTCTGAAAACTTTGGTTCTCGCGCTGATCGCGGGAACCGCGTGGTCCCAAACCGCGCCCCACGCCGCGCCCCATACAGTGATCGACCAGAACTGTGCCGTCTGCCATAACGACTCACTAAAATCCGGCGATCTGTCCCTGACCGCGCTCGATCTCGATCACCCTTCGCGCGATGCGAAAAGCTGGGAGAAAGTGATCCTCAAAGTCCGCGCCGGCATGATGCCGCCCGCCGGCATAAAGCGCGACAACGCCGCGATCAACGGCCTCGCCAGCTATCTCGAAACGTCCCTCGATCAGTCCGCTTCACTGAAACCCAATGCCGGCAGGCCCGCACTTCACCGCCTGAATCGCGCCGAATATGCCAACTCGGTGCACGATCTGCTGGACGTCGATATCGACCCTGCAAACTGGCTCCCGGCGGACGACTCCAGCCATGGCTTCGACAACATGTCCGAAGTCCTCACTATCTCGCCCACGCTCATGGACGGCTATGTTCGCGCGGCAGGAAAAATCAGCCGCATCGCCGTAGGTGATCCCGCCGCCAGCCCGCAGGAGGAAACGTATCACCTGGCTTCCACCTTTTCACAGACTCACCATGTAGAAGGCACGCCCCTCGGCACGCGCGGCGGTATCGTATTCACTCACAATTTTCCCGCGGATGGCGAATACACCTTCCGCATGACCCTCTACTTCACCACCAACACGCTGCTGTTCGGCACTTACGAAAAGGGTGAACAGCTCGAAGTCGCGGTCAACGGAGAGAAGGTGGCGCTGATTCCCGTCAATCCGCGCATGAAGGTGGATGACGACATGCGGACGCCGCCCATTAAGATCAAGGCCGGCCCTCAGGTCATATCCGCCTCATTTATCCAAAAGACCGACGCGCCGGTGGATGATTTCGTCATGCCCTTCGAGCAGAGTCTCGAAGATCTGTTCGCCGGCCAGACCATGGGCCTCACCGCGCTGCCGCATCTGCGCAACATCGGCGTGGTCGGACCGCATAACGTAACCGGCGTCAGCGATACGCCCAGCCGCGCGAAGATTTTCACTTGTCGTCCCGCGAAGCAGGAAGAAGAGATCGGCTGTGCCAAAAAAATCCTGAGCGATCTGGCCCGGCGCGCTTACCGGCGGCCCATCACCGATGCCGACCGCGAAGATCTGCTCAGCGTTTACCAAACCGGCCGGAACAAGGGCGATTTCGATTCTGGCATCCGCATGGCGCTTGAGTTCATCCTGGCAAACCCGCAGTTCGTATTCCGCTTTGAGCATGCGCCCGCCAATGCGACGCCCGGCACGAATTACCGTATCGGCGACGTGGAACTCGCCTCCCGGCTCTCCTATTTTCTGTGGAGCAGCGCACCGGACGATCACCTCCTGAATCTGGCGATTGCGGGTCATCTGCATGAGCCGAAGCAACTCGAAGCCGAGGTTCGCCGCATGTTGGCGGACTCTCGCTCGGAAGCTCTGGTGACCAACTTCGCCGGCCAGTGGCTCTATCTGCGCAACCTGAAAACCGCGCAACCCGATGTTTTCACTTACCCCAATTTCGATGACAACCTGCTCGATTCCATGCGTCGCGAAACGGAGTTGTTCTTCGGCAGCATCATGCGCGAAGACCGGAACGTCACAGACATGCTGAGCGCGAACTATACGTTTGTCGATGAGCGTCTCGCGCGGCACTACGGCATACCGAACGTGGAAGGCAATCGCTTCCGGCGAGTCACGCTGACAGATCCAAACCGTTTCGGCCTGCTGGGACAGGGCAGTATCCTCACCGTGACATCTTTCGCGACACGTACTTCGCCCGTCGTGCGCGGCAAGTGGGTTCTGGAGAATATTCTGGGCGCGCCGCCACCGAATCCGCCGGCTAACGTGCCGCCGCTTCGCGAAAGCACTGCGGGCACGAAGGACGTTTCCGTGCGCGCCCGTCTCGAAGAACATCGCAAAAATCCGGTGTGCGCGGCGTGCCACACGAAGATGGACCCGATCGGCTTCGCGCTTGAGAATTACGACGGCACGGGTATCTGGCGAACACGGGACGGCCTCGATCCGATCGATGCGTCGGGAACCATGGTCGATGGAACGCCGGTAAACGGTCCGGCGAGTCTGCATGCTGCATTGCTGGCCCGCAGCGACATGTTCATTCGCAACTTCACGCAGAGATTGCTGACTTATGGGCTGGGCAGGGGCGTGGAGTATTACGACATGCCCGCGGTGCGCGCCATCGATCGCGATGCGGCGCGTGAGAACAACCGATTTTCCGCGATCGTTCTGGGCATCGTGAAAAGCGTGCCCTTCCAGATGCGACGGGTTGAAGCCGCACCGGGCCATACGTCCGACTAACAGGAGAAACCAAAGCGATGTTCATAACGAAGAGACATTTATCGCGCCGCACCCTGTTGCGGGGAGCGGGTGCTGCGATTGCTCTGCCCCTGCTCGATTCCATGCTTCCCGCGCAAACTCCGCTGCGTAAAACCGCAGCCGTGGGACGGACTCGTTTCGCCGCCATCGAAATCGTCCACGGCGCGGCCGGGAGCACCATGGACGGCAACGTGAAGCACTACTGGTCGCCCGCCGGCGAGGGTTCAGATTTCGAGATCACTCCAACTCTCAAGTCTCTGGAACCCTATCGTGATTACCTGACTATCGTCAGCGGCACAGATCTGAATAACGCCTCGGCGCTGTCGCCGCGCGAGGAGGGTGCGGATCACACGCGCTCTTCAGCTGTATATCTGACAGCGGCGCACCCGAAGATGACGGAAGGTTCGGATATTTATCTGGGCACTTCCATCGACCAGATTTACGCCCAAAAGGCCGGACAAGAGACGCCGTTGCCTTCGATACAGCTTTGCATCGAAGACGTCGGCTCCTTATCGGGCGCCTGCGGCTACGGCTACAGCTGCGTATATGCCAACACCATCAGCTGGGCGTCTCCCACGCAGCCGTTGCCCATGGAAATCGACCCTCGCGTGGCGTTTGAAAGGCTCTTCGGCGATGGCGCAACTCCGGCGGAACGGCTGGCGCGGCGTCAGGCAGACCGCAGCATCCTCGACACGATTCGCCAGGAGATGGCTCGCCTTTCAAAAGGTCTCGATGCCAGCGACCGCAGCCGGTTGAACGACTATCTCGACAATGTGCGGGAGATCGAAGCCCGCATTCAGAAGGTAGAGAAATACAATTCGAGCGGTCAGGCCCGCGAGTTGCCGGAAGCCCCCGTCGGCGTGCCTGATTCGTTTGAAGAGCACGTCAGGCTGATGTTTGATCTGCAGGTGCTCGCGTTCATGACCGACACGACGCGGGTTTCCGCTTTCAAGCTGAGCCGCGACGTCAGTTCGCGCGTGTATCCGGAGAGCGGAGTCAAGTCCCCGTTTCACGGACTGTCGCATCACGGAGAAAACACCGATACCATCGCGGAGTTCGCAAAGCTGAACGCGTATCACGCCAGCAAGGCCGCCTACTTTATCGACAAGCTGAAGAATACGCCCGATGGCGACGGCAATCTGCTCGACCACTCGATCGTGCTTTACGGCAGCCCCATGGGCGATTCGAATATTCACGATCACAAACATCTGCCGCTCTTCCTCGCGGGAAAAGGTAACGGACAGCTGCGCGGTAATCAACACTATCGCGCGCCTGATGGCACGCCCATGGCGAACCTGCTGCTGACGCTGCTCCACAAGCTGGGCGTTGAGGATGTCGCGAGCGTCGGCGATAGCACCGGAGAGTTGGCTATATGAGCGGAGTTATCTATATGACACGTGCAAAGGTTTTGCTGGCAGGCATGTGTGCTGCGGGCCTGCTCTATCTTCAGGCTGATGGAGACGGCCTGACGCCGCTTCACAAGGCTGTTTCGGCTGACGATATCGCCGCCGTGAAGCGGCTGCTGGCTTCGGGAGCCGATGCGCGTGCGGCAACAACTCTGGGCCACGTGACGCCACTTGCGCTGGCCGCGACCAATGGCGACGCTGCGATTATCCAGGCTCTGCTCAATGCCGGCGCGGCAGTCGACGTCACCAACGCCGATGGAGACACTCCGCTGATGCTGGCGGCGGCGAGCGGCAGCACGGACGCCATCAAAGCGCTGCTGGATAAAGGGGCCGCAATCAATGCGAAAGAACCAGTACGTGGCGAGACGCCTTTGATGTTCGCGGCCGGAAGGAATCGCGCGGATGCTGTCAAATTACTGATCGCGCGCGGGGCCGATGGGGCAGCAACTTCCACGGTGGTCGCCCTCGCGAGGCCTGCCTTCGACGAAGATGGGAATCCCATCCCGGCTGCCGGGCGCGGCGGGGCAGAGGGCGCCAGCGGCGCAGGAGGCGGAGGCCGTGGCGGACGCGGAGGCCGTGCCGGAGCGGGAGGCCGGGGCGGGGCAGCCGGCGCAAGCGGAGGAGCGTTCGCCGGTGGACGCGGTGCGGGCGGCGGACGTGCGAAATCGACGGCGGCCACAGTCACCGGCGGTATGACCGCGTTGCTGCTTGCGGCACGCAACGGCCATGCTGAAGCGGCGCGATCCCTGCTGGAAGCAGGCGCCGATGTGAACCAGCCCTGCGCGGGCGATAAGAGCACCCCACTTGTCATCGCGATCGCCAACGGACACTATGACCTCGCGAAGTACTTTGTGGAGCACGGCGCTAATCCCAATCTCGCGAGCATTGACGGGCTGGCTGCGCTCTATGCGGTCGAAGATACCGAATATGCCGAAGTAGGCTGGGCTCCGAATCCCATCACCGCGCAGGAGAAGACCACGTATCTCGAACTGCTGAAAGTGCTGCTCGATCACAAGGCCGATCCCAACGAGCAATTAGTGAAGGCCCTTTGGTTCCGCCCGACTTCTCACAACCAGGAGTGGGTGGATAAGAAAGGCATTACGCCCTTCTGGAGAGCCGCCATGGCTACCGACGTCGCCGCGATGAAGATTCTTCTGGCGGGCGGCGCGGATCCGAAAATAGCTTCCGCCGAAGGTGTCACGCCACTGATGGTCGCCGCAGGCCTCGGCTGGGGAGCAAACGCTTCGCGCACCGTACCGAACGGCTGGCTTCCAGCGGTTCAGTTTCTGGTAACTGAAACCGGTGCGGACGTGAACGCGAAAGACGAATACAACTACACCGCGTTGCATGGCGCTGCCTATCGCGGTGACAACGACGTCGTGAAATACCTGGTTTCAAAAGGCGCGAAGCTGGACGCCCGAAGCAAATCGGGCCAGACCCTCACCGATATGGCCAACGGGCCCATGGTGAACGCGCACCTGCCCATCGATCATCCCGACACGATCGCCCTGCTCGAAAGCCTGGGTGCGCCGCCGCCCGAACTTCCGGTGGCCGGAGCGCCCAAACAGGGACGCGGCGCAGCTGCCGCCGCGGCTGCGGCTGTCAATATCACTACGAAATGAGTAAGTTCAAAGCAATTATCGCTGCGGTCTTTTTAGTGGCCCCGGCCCTCCTCGCGCAGGCCCCGCCCGATTTCGAACTGATGACCTGGCCCGAAGTAAAACAGGCGCTCGCGGACGGCAAGACTACCGCGCTCATCATGAACGGAGGCATCGAGCAGCGTGGTCCGCAGGGCGTCAACGGCGCGCATTCACTGATCGTGCATACGCTTGGTATAGAGATTGCCCAAGAGCTTGGCAACGCCATCGTGGCGCCGGTGATTCCTTTTTCACCCAACCGGGCCAACCCCGCCTTGCCCGGAACCATCGGTATTTCGACTGCGGTCTTCGCGCAGCTCAACGAAGAGGTCGCCGAACAGATGATCACCAACGGCTTCAAAAATATCGTATTGCTCGGCGATCACGGAGGCGGCCAGGCGCAGCTCGATGAGGTGGCAAAAAAACTGAGCGACAAATACGCTGGCAAAGGCATTCGGGTGGTCCATTGCAATGAGTTCTACGATAAAGTGGGTGCCGATTTCGACAAGTGGCTGGCCGATAACGGCTATCCCGCCGGCTCGCATGCATCGGTGAAAGACACGTCCGAACTCCTCTACCTCGGTGGCGACAAAGGTTGGGTTCGCAAAGACCTGATCGCTACAGCCGTCGGCGACCCGGTGTCGAAACGCGGTGAAGCGCGCGATCCCAACGCCGTCCAAGTGAATAATGGAATCGAAGGCGATGCGCGCCGTTCCACCCCGGAGATTGGTAAGAAGGTATCCGATATGAAAGTCGACTACGCGGTCGATCAGATCCGCCGGTTGTTGCCGTGAGTCTGTTGCAGTGAGCGCCCTAAGCAAGCTCGCGCCCGAGCGCATTTCGCCGGTTGCTGAAGCGGCCACCAATACGCGCCGAACAATCGTGGCGTTCGGCGCGGCTATAGCGTTCCTCTCGTTTCTGGACCGCGCCGCCATTAGTCAGGCCGCTCCGTCCATTACCCGGGAAATGCATTTATCCCCGGCCCGGATGGGGCTGATCTTTTCAGCGTTCGGTTTTACCTACGCGGCCTTTGAGATGCCCAGTGGCTGGCTCTGCGACCGTTTCGGGGCCCGCAAGCTTCTCACAAGAGTCGTTCTTCTCTGGTCGCTTTTTACGGCCACGACGAGCCTGGCCTGGAATTTCCCGTCTTTGGTTACCAGCCGCCTGCTGTTCGGCGCGGGCGAATCGGGATGCTTTCCCGGACTCGCCTCTATGTTCCGCACCTGGCTTCCGCCGCGCGAGCGTAACTCCGCGGAAGGAATTAAAGCCGCCTGTGCCCGCTGGGGCGCCGCGATCGCTCCGGCACTGATTACAGGGTTCTATGCCTGGTTCACCTGGAGGCAGGTTTTTGTGCTTCTGGGGCTGTTGGGCGCTGCGCTCGGATTGGTTTTCGCTCTCTGGTATCGGGATAACCCCGCCACGCATTCTTCGGTAAACGCCGCTGAGCTTGCTCTGTTGCCCGCTCGCCGGCCGCGGAATACTTCGCATGGCACAGGCGCCACGTGGACATCGATTATCAGCTCGCGCAGCGTGTGGGCGCTCGGCCTGCAGTGGTTCGCGCACTATTACGGATTCTATTTCTACATCACCTGGCTGCCCCTGTATCTGTACCGTGTGCGCGGTCTCGACCTTCGTCACGGCGCACTGGCTGCGGGCTTGCCGCTGTTTACAGCGGGGCTGGGAAGTCTTTGTGCCGGCTGGGCGACGTCGGCCTTAACCACGCGCGTGGGAAGTGTGGCACGGGCGCGCAAACTAATGGGCTACATCTCATATGGGGGAGCGGCCGCCCTCCTTCTGCTGTTCACCTGGGTAACACACCCGGGGCTCGCAATGATCGCGATGAGCCTGTCGAGTTTCGCTGCCGAGTTTAGCGGCCCGATTTCGTGGACAACGGCAATGGACATCGGCGGAGAAAACGTCGGCGCCGTTTCCGGATTCATGAATACTCTGGGTCAACTGGGAGCCAGCGTTGCCCCGGCTGTTACCGGTTTCCTGCTTCAGTTGACGGGTAACGGATGGAATTTCACCTTCTATGCGTCGGCCTTGATTTATGCCGCGGGTGCGATCTGCTGGATGATGATCGATCCGATTACTTCACTCGATACTGGTGGCCTGCGGGAAACATCCGCGGCGCGTTGAGACGCATTCGGCTGCACCGAATGTCTCAAGTCAGTTCAGCGCGTCTGCGAATTCGATTGCTTTCCGGTTCCAATTCCCAACGCCAGACTTGGTGATCCCGCCGATTGTTTCACACAGTGGGAACGTGGTTATCGGGTGAACAGCGCCTCGTCGGCCAGTAGCGCCTCGGCGTGAGAACTCACCGCGCGGAGAAGTCAAACTCATCGAGGCGCGGAGGGTACGCCTTTTCACACCCGGCTATCGGCGAGGGCCCAACCGACGGCCTGCGCGCCAACTCCCGATTGTTTCCTGACGTTACCGTAGGAGTAATGCTCCGGAATCGGCTACGGCGCAGCGCGGTTTGTGTTCTCGGGACTGATCATGATTTCGACATGCGCACAGCCGGACATAATGGTAGTGCTGTCCAGTATCGCCGCCGTAGCCTCGTGGACTCTCTGTATAACCAGTTGGATTTCGCACGTGGGGACGTCGCCGGAATCATCGCGTCGGGTACCTGCCTGTTTTTCATGCACACCCGCGAGTGGCACGAGCGGACCATCGATAAGGCGGGCGATGGATCCTACGGTCACTCGATCTGGAGGAACCAGCAGCAAATATCCACCACGTGCACCACGTCGACTTTCGAGCAGGCTTGCGTTCCTCAGTTCCAGCAGAATCGTCTCAAGAAAGGCAACTGAAGTATTCGCGTGAGCTGCAAGGCGGGAAGCCGGGACAGGACCATTCCCAAACTCGCGACCAAGCAAGTATAGCGCCCGCAGCGGGTACTGGCATTTTCGCGTAAACACGGTCATAACCAGCCTCTGACCATGTCGGCGCTCTCGCCATTCCGACGGCCCTTCATTACTGGTTCGTGCGACAACTTCAGAGTCCAGGGTATTACAAGAATCAGTGTCATCGCTGCGACTGTTGAGTAGTCACAAGTTTATCATGCCCTCAGATCATTTAGCTGTACATTCGTCGATTCGCAGGGCAACTCTGGAATTGCCGCACGAAGGGCGCAGAATGCCGTCCTTGGATACTCCCTCCGTTCTGTTTTGCAGGCTGAGTTCGCCTCCCAGGGCGTCAATCGTTCCATTTGGCAGTCGTCAGTGCAAACCGGCACTCCCGGACCTGGCTACAGGCCTTCACGCGATAAGAACGGTCGAATATCTTTGCGTGGCCATCGGGGGGAATCCCTTGACGGCAACTCAATAACGGTTCGCTGGAATAGGACAATCTCGTCTCGAGTAGGCCTCAACTCGGGACTTAAAGCCACGACTATCGGTGGCTCATCGTCATACGAAATCGCGCCTGTAAAGCTTTGCGGAATTGCGAATTCTGGTTATCAAAGACTCAGATTATCCGGCACGCCGGATGGTCCATTCGTTGGGGCGAAGGTTTCGAATCGCGGATGGAAAATAACCTGCGTCCGGTCAATTGTTGAAGCGCTGATCTCTGTGTGATCAAGGCCGATTTACTATTATTAGGCACCAGTAGTACCTCGCCTTCGCAAGCACCCCGCCCGTGGCGTAAATCCTTCGTAATGGCGCATAATGAGCCTCGTTTCAATCTGATTGATCTATCCATTGCAACATCAACCACGATTAGCAGAGAAGTACCGCCGAAGGTAAGACTGCACGTTCATGCCGTCAAGAATCCAGCCGGGCAAGTACCGATCAATGGCCCCCATGAAAGTCAGATGCTGCAGGTGGATGCCGCCCAGCATTACATCCGGAATCATGTAGAGGATGGAAAGATAGATACCCCCTCCGCTCGAGCAGTTCGGTGAAGCACATCGGTACCGCGGCCCGATGCGTCGTTACGGGTCGGCGTAACGCGTGGCGAGGGAAAGTTTGATTGCGGACCGCGCTTGAGTACCGACTTGACTTGCAGGGACTGAGCCCGCTTCTTGCGCTCGCGCTGGCCACATCTCTTATAATCCGAGAGTGATATCACCCATGGATACCCAAACCTTCCGCCCCGGCGCGCCTGACACGTTGCCGATTGCTGAAGGGCGCCGAACCAAGCTGGCTCCATGAAGCCGGAGTGGAACCCCGGTTAACAGCCAAACACTGGATGTGTCTCGAAACTTGGATTCCCGGGCCGCTTGATCAGTTGGCTATCAGATTGTGATCGCGGCGGGCGATCTCTAACTACCTTCCCGTGATCGTCTACACGCGTGGATGCAGGCGGTCATCTACTTTTTCAGCCCACTGGTCGCGGGTGCGGGCGAATGAGCCATGCGTTCGGCGCGGGCCTTGAGCGCCGAACGCCACCAGTCATGCCCGTCGTACATGGCATTGGGTTGAGCTAGCAGGAAGGCGATGGCATCCGCACCCTTCTGCGTTTCCTCGGTGATGACCCGGACCCCGCCCTTCTCGGGCACGAGAACCCAGGCATGGTGTATTTCGAAGCCGACCTTGTGCACTGACCAGCCGATCTCGCGATTGGGTGTGAATGTATCAACGGTGCTTTCAATCGGGAAGCCGAAGGTTTTCCAGCGGAAGCTCACGCCTTGCGCGAGCGTGTCGTGGCCGCCTTCGATCTGGACGTCCACCGAATTGGAATACCACGTCGGCCACTGCGAAGCCTCCACCAGGTTTTTCCAGACAACAGCCGGGGGCGCATCGATCCAGCCCTCGTTATGCACAAATACATCGACGTTGCGAGGCTCCAGGCCTTTCGGCCAATGGATCAACGGCGTCGCCCTGCTTCAGGAATTCCGCGGATAGATGGCCCGATTCCTGGGCGGACGCAGTCGAAACGCAAAGCAGGGCGACGCCTGCTGATTGATGTCGTCGGGTGCATCCGCACCACCCATCTTTGTCGGCACCCAGCCCGGCTCCAGCGCGTTTGAGAAAACGTCCGGCCACCGGCGCGCGATCGCAAAGGCGAGCATCACGTCGTAAAGCTTGGTTTCGGAATAGGCTGCTGTACCGTCCCAACTGCGCTTTCGCCAAAAGACGTCGTCGAGTCGTGCAGTGGTGCTGCGGTGAAGCGCCGAGCTCAGGTAAATGAGTCTTTCCGGCCGCATCATCTGCACGGTCAGTATGCATGGCGCCAGAACGTTGGTGGCGAACACCTGTGGTAATCGGTCGCCGGTCTCGATGCGGCGCGGCTCCCGGTACCCGATGGCGACGTTGTGGATCACGGCGTCAAAGCGACCGTGCGCATTCGCCTGTTCGGCAACGCTTCTTGCGCCCGCGATGGTCGAGACATCGCCGATGACAACATCAGCTCCGGGAAGCGCGTGCCTGGCGTCTTGGGCGCGAGCCGTGTTGCGGGCGTGAAGCACGACCTTATGGCCTTGTTCCGAAAGCAGTCGGCCGGTCATCAGCCCCAGTCCGTCGGACGACCCTGTAATAAAGATGCGTGACATGAACTATCTCCTTTCGATCAAACACTCGGCCTTCAGGCTCCGGCTGCCAGTTCGCTCAGTACCTGGGCGAGTTCGACGCTGCCTTTGCGGTCTTCCGTGCCTTCGCGTTGAAAATCGATCCAGCCTTCGTTGAAACCATCGAGCATTCGTATGCGGGCTTCAGGATGCAGCATGCCTTCACGGCGGAAACGTTGTTCCCACTCGGCGCGCGGCACTTCCACTGCTGTCACATCCTTGCCGAGCGCCGTGGCCAATCCCGCCGCCTCATCACGCGGGCTGTACTTTTGCGGGCCGGAGAGCTCGATAATCCTCACGCCGGGCCAGTCCTCCTGCAGCAGGTCCGCTGCAACGCGGCCGATATCCCGGGTGCTGACCATGTCGATCTTGCGATCAAGCGGCTGCAGGTAGCTCTCGATCCGGCCGGAGCGTGCAGAGGCGAGATCCCACGCCGCGTTCTCCATGAACCAGGCGGGGCGAAGGAAGGCCACCGGCACTCCGGCGTTCACCAACATCCGTTCAAACAGACTTGAGCGGTTTAGAAGATTGAACTCCCCGACATGGGCGCCGATGGTTGAGAGAAAGACGATCTTTCCGGGTTTGGCCCTGGCAATGGCTTCTTCGGTAGCCTTCGCCGAGCGCTCAATATCGGGAAAGCCGCGCGGGGAGTCGTAGTTCGGCGGATTCATCAGGAAAACGCCGTTTGCTCCCGCGAAAGCCTGCGCAAGAGACTGCGCGTCTTCGGGATCGGGAACCAGGGCGACTTCGCATCCGCGCCCCCTCCAGAATTCCGCCTTCTCGGGGCTTCGCACTACTGCGCGGACCGGAAGACCCGCCTTCAGGAGGATGTCGCCGACGATCCCACCAACTTTTCCGGTAATACCAGTGATTACAAACATTTAGATCTCCTCTCTACCGAAGGCGCACCATCAGGGTGCCCCTACACTTCTAAATTTACGCCGCCGTGGTCGTTGAATAAAGTAGGGGTTAGTCATATGATTTGTGAATAAAGTCAAAGGTGAGAGGTGGAATATGGATGCACGCTTGCTCTCGGGCGTCACGGTTCTGGCAACAGTAGTCGAGAGGGGCAGCTTCACGCGCGCCGCCGAACTGCTCGGGCTCTCGGCGTCGGGGGTGAGCCGGGCTATTTCACGTCTTGAACAGCGCCTGGGAGTACGTCTGCTCAACCGCACCACGCGAACCCTTCGGTTGACGACAGAAGGTGCCCGGCTGAACGAGCTTGCCGCGCCGCATCTTGCCGGTATAGAGGAGGCGGCGAACAGCGCTGCGGGCGCGGCTTCCGTGGCCAAAGGGACGATCAGAGCAAGTCTGAATTCGTTTTTTGCCCGTCACATCCTCGCGCCGCATTTGCCGGAATTTAACCAGCGTTACCCAGAGCTCTCTCTTGTGTTGGTCCAGATTCCAGATGCGGGAGACCTTATCGCCGAGGGAATAGATATAGCCGTGCGCTTCGGCCCGCAGCCAGCGTCCACTATGTCGTCCCGCCTTCTGCTTGAAACCCGTGTTCTTACGGTCGCGGCGCCGTCATATATCAAAACGCGCGGAAGGCCAAAGTCTCTGGAGGCGCTTAGCGTGCATGACTACCTCGACCCGCAGCGCGGGAAGCCATACGAATGGGAATTCCGCTGCGCCGAAAAGGTCCTGCCGGTCCATACTGTCGGCCGCTTGACGCTTGCGGACGTGGACACGATGATCGCAGCCTGCGTCGCGGGCGCGGGAATTGCGCAAGTCCTCGCGCTTAGTGTTGAGTCCCTGGTTGCCAATGGCACGCTGATCGATCTTTTTCCGGATTGGCCGGGTGAGACGTTTCCGCTGTTCGCGATCCGTCCGTCGCGACGGTTGCCTCCGGCCAAGGTCGAAGCATTTCTCGATTTCTGCACGGAAATCTGTCGCCAGGTTGCCCGCTCCTCGGCCTGACGGCGGTTACTCTTCGTGTTCTTAAAACGCCCGATGGTGTAAGTGCCAGAGTTTTCAATGGTGCTCATCGACCAGCCGAATTAGTCTGAATCCCATTATGGATAATATAATCCAAAATAGCAGATTGAACTCAGTCAGGAGAATGGACATGACGAAACAGCACGGTCGATCATTTGCCGGCAAGGTAGCTCTCGTGACAGGCGGCTCACGAGGAATTGGCCAGGGAATCGTGAGGCGGCTTGCTTCAGACGGCGCCGCGGTCGCATTTACCTATTCCAGTTCGGAAGAAAAGGCAAAGCGGCTCGCAAGCGAGATAGAAGCTGCGGGTGGCAACGCACTCCCTATCAAAGCGGATAGCGCCTCCGCCGAGGATCTTCGCGCAGCAGTTGATCAAGTCGCAAAAGAGCTGGGCGAACTGGATATTTTCGTCAACAATGCCGGAATTATGATCCGGGGAAGCGTCGACAGCTACAGTCTCGAAGACTTCGATCGTATGTTGGCCATCAATGTCCGCGCAGCATTTGTCGGCATACAAGCGGCTTCGGAGCACATGAAGGGAGGAGGAAGGATCATCCTAATCGGCAGCAACACTGCTGTCCGCACTGCTTTTCCCGGAGGGAGCGTCTAAAGCATGACCAAAGCGGCCCTCACTGGATTGGTGCGAGGGGTCGCTATCGATCTCGCTCCCCGCGCGATTACTGTAAACAATGTCCAGCCTGGTCCGACTGCGACGGACATGAGTGCGCCATTCGCTGAAGCGGTAAAGACCCTGATTCCGCTGGGACGTATGGCGGATGTGTCAGAGATTGCAGGTTTGGTCTCGTACCTCACCTCCGATGAAGCCGGGTTCATTACAGGTGCCAGCCTCACAATCGATGGCGGATACATCGCATAATTGAACGCGAGGAGAAAAGGATATGGCACGACCAAAGGAGTTTGATCAACAGAGGGCTCTTCACGGTGCCATATCTATTTTCTCTCAAAACGGTTTTGCCGCCACATCAACCGACGACCTGATGCACGCGATGGATATTGGGCGGCAGAGCATGTATGACACCTTCGGGGACAAACGTGCCCTTTTTCTAAAGGCTCTTGAAGTTTATGTCACGGAAAAGGTTCGAGCCATTAACCTGGAACTCCAGACTCCTGGGTCACCCCTCGCATCTATCCGAAGGGCGCTTGTCCACTTTGCAGAACGCAAAGATCTTTCCAGTACAGATGGTTGCATGGGCATTAATGCCATCTGTGAGTTCGGGATGCGGGATGAAGACGTGACGGGAATTATCCGCAGTGCGGCCAGGATACAGCGGCATGCAACCATGGACGCATTGAGACGAGCTCAGGCGGAGGGCGAACTCGACGCTCAGGCGGACCTTGAGAGTCTCGCCGATTTCTTTGAAAGTACGCTGGCAGGAATAAGGATTGCTGCGAAGGCCGGAAAGACTCGACCAGCCCTTAAACGAATCGCTGAAATTGCGTCCGTAGCGTTTGCCGGTGCTGAACGATCGGCCCTGTGACGCCGGCGGGGTGAAGGTTTAAGAGCCATACCTCAGCGACGGCGTCTCAGAGAAGGCCCGAAAGCCGATACAACTCGGGTGTGGTCAACGGAGTCCTCCACTTCCAAAGATGATTTCTCCTGTAAGCCAGCGCGCTTCGTCGGACGCGAGGAGCCGCGATCAATCCAATGTCTTCCGGCATGCCCGTACGGCCGAGCGGCGTGATGGCCCTGATTCCGGCGGCAACTTGCTCGTACGTGTCCATCGCTCTTGCACCTTCGATATCGACGACCCCTGGATTGATGGAGTTCACCCGGATGTTTCGCGGTCCAAGTTCCTTGGCAAGGACGCGGGTAATACCATCCACCGCACTCTTGGTTGCCGCGTAAATGGATGAAGCAGGCGGCGTCAGCGTGCTCGCTACTGAGCCGATATTGATAATACAGCCACCCTGCTCCCCGAATTTCTGCGCAGCACGTTTGGAGGCGAGGAGCAGCCCCAGAACATTGGTATCAAAATGCCGTCGAAACTCTGCCTCATTGACGTCCTGTAACGGCAGGTAAGCAAACACGCCCGCGTTGTTTACGAGAACATCAAGCGGTCCAAGTTGCTTTCGGTCTCGTCGAAGAAGCGATCGATCTCTGCTGAAGAGGCAACGCTGCCCCGGATCGCAATTGCCTCGCCTCCAGCAGTCCTGATCTTCTCCACCACCCGCTCTGCGCCGGCGCGATCCGACGCATAGTTCACTGCGACAGCAGCTCCCTCCTTCGCGAGCGAAAGCGCGATCCCGGCTCCAATACCTTTTGACGCTCCTGTCACCAGCGCAATCTTTCCGTTTAGCTTTTTCATATCTCTCTCCCTGATGTGATCGTAGGAGTTTCGCCCAGCGGTGCGGTACCCTGATCCTTCCGTTTTCTTGCCTATTCGTGTCTGCTGCTGCAGCCTGCAGCAGATTGCTCCTCCGCAGCATCTGAGAGAAGGTATAAGAAAAGTAGATCCTGATGACGGTTAAATCGGCCACTTACGCTGAGCAGAAGCTCCTCGCGAGCACCGAGGAAATACGCGCTGCTCTCGCAAAACGCATTATCAGATCTCTCGGGAAAAGCGAAGATAAGACAACCGCCATCCCAGGGTTCGCGATTTATCGCCGGGATAGTCCCACAGGACCAATTTTCGGTCTGTACGAGCCAAGTCTCACTCTGCTCGTGCAGGGTCGTAAGCGTGCGATGCTCGGGCAGGACACATTTGCGTGCGGACCTTCCCGCTATCTTCTAACGTCTGTGAATGTTCCTGTCGTCGGCCAGGTAGTGGAAGCGAGCCCGGAACGGCCTTATCTGTGCTTTTTTCTGAAACTCGATCTGGGCGCTGCACGGCAGCTCCTGATCGATCACGATCTGCCGGCGCCGGGCAGGCGGTCCTCTGCCCGGGGAATTGCTGCCGGCTCCGCGACTTTCGAACTCTTCGACGCATTCGCTCGTTTGGTGGCCACCGACAAGCCGAACCACATACCAATTCTTGGCCCTCTCATACACAGAGAGATTGTGTATCGACTACTCATCGGTGAAGAGGGTGCTCGCTTCCGTGAAATTGCTTCGTCAGGCAGTCAGAGCCAGAGGACCGCCCAGGCCGCGAACTGGATTCGGAGCAATTATGCCCAGCCGTTGAGAATTCGAGAGTTGGCTGCATCGGTCAGATTGGGTGTCTCTACGCTCCATCACCAATTTCGCGCCATGACCTCGATGAGTCCGTTGCAGTATCAAAAGCAACTGCGATTACAAGAGGCCCGCCGGCTTATGCTGATCGAGAACTATGATGCAGGAAGTGCCGCAACGGGGTTTGGCTACGAGAGCACAACCCAGTTCAGCAGAGAATACAGCCGGCTGTTCGGTCAGCCGCCGATTCGAAACGTAAGAGCGCTGCGCCAGTCCCAGACGGGGATCCCCTTAGATCAGCGGTCTGACGACCGGACTTCGCCATAGCTCCGGGCTTGTATAGCCTGCTCTGAGTGGAGCGGAATTTCTCACCATGGCAATTCCTTATTGATTTCGTGGATGAAGTGGCCGTGGGGCTATCCGCCGATTCTTCACCGTTCAAGCCCCAGACTCCGTTCTCGATATCGGTCCTTCGAGTAGTCGAGGTCATATATCGCCTCACGAAGCTTTTCGTAATACCTCCCCAGCCAGCCGCCCCAACGCTCATCATCGGAAAGATTGACGCCGTGCTCAACCAGCCGCTTGGCCAGAGACCGGAAATGGTTTCGATTCCCGAACAGCGCTTCGGCGTTCCCCAGATTCTCGACAACCATTCGCCGCCGCCGATCCTCGTCCATGGCCGTATTGATCACCACGAACGAGTTCGTGGTGAGATCGCCTCGGCTGCGGGCCTTGTCCAACTCGGGGGTGTATCGGAGATAGTAAACCCGTCCGTTTGTTCCTTCGAGCAACAGGTAGCGCCTGCCGTCGTCCTCCTCTCCGTGTGAAAGTATCCGGCCCTCCAGCGAACTGACATCGCGCCAGCTAGGTGCACTGAGTTGCAGGCGCGGATCGGATAGAAGAGCGCCGTTGGCTGCAAGGGTCTTCTGATTATCCGCAGCTCGCTGCATAGCTTTCAATGCCGTTTCCACATCTCTCCTCACCTGCCACTGGTGCGGCCCATCCGGTCGGGCGAGCCCCATCGTTTGGAGAGTCATCAACCGGGACGCCAACGATTGCTCGCGGATTGCCGCGAACCGTCCTAAGCCTGGACGCGTGGGGTCAGCTGTGACCCGGAGTTCGCCGGAGATTCCATCCCACGGCTGAGTTCGTGCCACGATCAACCGGTCCAGGGGTGTGAAGCGCTGCAGTGGGACCTGCCGGCGGAACACGACAGTGGCATCCTGTTCCGTTCGGTAGCCAAGTTGCACCGTGGCAAAATGTTGCGCCACCGCTCGAAGACCATATCGGACGTACTCCCGGTCGAACTTGACCTCAACGCCGTTGGTGTCGACACCTCTGAGGGCGACGTGGACGTGTGGATGTTCCGTGTTGAAGTGCGCCACGGCCACCCATTCCAACGATGTGTGGAGGTCGGACGCCATGCGGCTCATTACTTCCTGCGTTAGACGCTGCAAGTCGAGACGGTCGCCAAACTCGGGGGATATTATCAACTTCCAAAGACGCGGGTCGCTGCCATCCTGCCAATCGCGAAGCCTGGAAGCGATATCGATACCAGTCGCATCCGAGCCAAATCCGGATTTCTCTGGTTCGAGCGAAGCACTCTCTCTCGCGACGTATCGGCCGTGGGCGTACCAATGGCCTGCAACCCGATTGCTTGAGTAGGTCACCCGAACCGCGCAATGTTGAAGATGAGACGGTCTCGGTCGTTCCGATCCTTGCCGCCGACCCGCCCGCGAACTGCGGGCATATTTCATTACCGTCCGGAACGCAACGGACACGCAGGGAGACGACCGTCGTTCTCTTTGGATCGGAGGTTTCCCTGGTCTGAGCTGAAATCTCGGATTGTCGTCGTCATTCTTCCGTGGCACGATTCACCAATTCCAATAGCGCTGCCTGAGCGTCGCCCACCATATTCGCTCCAACACTCTTCAGGAACCGGGAATAGCGGAGTTTTCCTCTCGCTACGGAGGCTTTCCTCGCCTCGTCATCGGTATCGGGCAGCGTGCTGAGAATCACCTTGGCTAACGCGTCCATATACGCAAACAGGGCCTGCTGTCCTACGCCCACTCGTCGGACCTGCTTCGAGTACGTATCGAGAGACGCGCGGATGCGCTGTTCGGATTCATCAAGTGTCGCGTCAACGCCGCGCAATTCCTTCTCCACAGCCGCCCGCATGAACGCGCTCGGGCTCGTATAATCTCGTGCCTTGGCAACCTGCACGACGGCCTTGTAGGTGGCCTCGCTCAACCGCATTCCCGCATTTTGGTGATTTTTCGCTTCATCGACAAGCATTTCTCCTTGTGCTAAACACATGCTAAACGAGAGAGTCGATTTGCGCAACACCTTAACTCGCTGAAGATGCGACCTCATACGTCCCAAAAACAGATCGCCTGCTAAACAACCCTTTATGTTCCACTACCGGTCTTTGTTGCCGATCCCCGTATCTTTGGTCCCGGTTGGCGCTTTTCGCGATGAGCTGGCGCTGAAAGAATACCGAAGACAGCCGAAAATCGCACAGCGGAGCACAACTCCATTCGGCTCCGTTCGGTATCGGATCGGGTACGATGAATTGAGAGTCGCAAGCGGCCATGGACCCCAATATCAGTAAGTTATTGGATGAAATTCCCGAAAAGCCACCGCGATCAAAACTGGAACTTCATGCGGACGTGATCGCCACGCTGCGACAGAAACGCCGCACCTATCGCGAGATCGCGGAGTTTTTCCGGGATCATCTGGCGATCACGGTTGCCCCCAGTACGATCCACGACTTCGTCCGCGTCCGCCGACGGCGGGGAAAACGGAACACCGTCGCCCGTGACGAGCCGAATACGAATAACCCGAAGCCCGCAAGAGCCATCTCCGAAACCGACGACGACGTACAGCGGATAATTTCCGCAGTGAAACGCCGAACTCCGGCTGACGGACCCCAACCGGTCTTCGCTTACGACGAGAACGAGCCCTTGACACTGCGGCGAAAACCGAAATCAGACGATACCGATTGAGAGTTCTCCGGACGTTTTCGCACCCTTCCAAAAATTAAAATTGCCCAAAAAGCGGTTTCTGGGCCGTTATATGTAGCCGCTCGCGCCAAGTGCAAATTCGCGAGTGTGGAAGGAAAGGTGAAATCGTGCCCGATCACTTAGAACAATTACCAACCGATACGCCCCAGTCACGCAAGCGAATTGTCTTCACCCAGGGCGGCAAAGGTGGCGTGGGAAAGACTGGCTTCATGATTCATCTGGCGGAATGGTTTCTCGCCAATGAAATCCCATTCACGCTTCTCGATCTCGATACCGAGAACAAATCGCGTGGCAGCCTCAAGCACTACTTCAACGGACTCGCCAGGAAGATCAACATCCACACCGAGGCCGGACTCGACATGTTCATCGATTGCCTCTCCGACGGTGCTCCGGTGGTACTGGCCGATATGGGCGCCGGATCGGGCCAGGTGGCCCTGAGCTGGTTTGAAACGATGTATCCGGATCTGGCAGATCAAGGGATACTGTTCACGGCTATCGGAGTCGTCACCTCCGACCCGGCCAGCGCGGAAAGTGTATTGGCATGGGCAGCCCGCCTGCAGAACCGCGTGGAGTACGTGATCGTGGAGAATGCCACGAGCCCGCAGAGCGACTTTTCCTACTGGCGAGACAGCGATCAGAGCGTGCGCTTTCGCGAGGCATTTCGGCCGGTAGTGCTGTCGATGGAATATCGGCTGGCAGATCTTGAGAACGCATCGCGGCAACATGGCGTCACCCTTGCGCAGGTTGCCCAACGGAAGACCAACGCTGCGGAATTGCAAAAGGCTTCGTTTGTAATCCGGGCACAGAGCTACCGGCGGCGTTTATTTCAGGAAATCGAAAAGGCGAAGGAGTTCTTCCTGCCATGAAGCAAGCCGAAGTAAAGCCAATTGGTGAAGCCGGTGCGCTCGCTGCAGCGACGACCGGTCCGGCGCCAAATGCCCTCCGAGACCTGCAATGGGTAGATGAAATTGCGGCATTACTCCCCGAGGACTCGCGCCTCGGTTGGTACCAGAACGTCCGGCCCTGGTTGCGCATGCTGCCGCCCGACGATGAGATCGCCCACTTGGCTTATTCGATGGGATACCTTGCCCTGCTCACTCGCAGTACGCCGGCGGTCATGGCCACAGAGAGATCGAAGATGGGCGTCATGCTCAACCGGCTTAACGATGAGATGACGGGCGCTTTGAAAACCACTGCGGACTACCACGAGAAGCTCAACAACCGACTGACCGCGTTGCCCGCAGAGATCGCACGGGGCGTTAACCCAACCGCGCTCGCCGCTAAGCTCGTGGCCGAGGTGCGGGAGCAGTTCCTGAAGTGCGGGATTCCAGAAGCGGGGAGACTACTAAAGGAGCAAGGAGAAATATTCCAGAAACAGGCGGCCGCCCACGCCCACAAGCTCATGGAAGTGCAGGAAAAACTGTATGCCTGCCAACACCGCGTCATCTCGGTGCTGGATGACGTGGTAAGCACCGCAGACTCGGCGAAGAAATCGATCAACAAATGGGATCGCGAAATGCGCAAGGTTCAGTGGGTGCAGATTGGATCGGCATGGTTACTTGGCCTGTTTCTGGGCGCAGTCATGTGCTGGTGGGTCGCCGCTCCTCAGGGGAATCCTCCGCGGCAAGCGCCGGTCCATACAGCGGCACAATGCGCGCTTGCGGCCTCGGGAAGAGCCAGCACGTACCGAAATGACCGCTCTGTCCCAAAGTTTGATCCACTTGCCAGCCGTGTGCGAACGAGAGGCACGGCGCGTTGATTGGCAATGTCGGTAAGGGGTTGGATGACGGTAAGCCAATTTGAGTAACGGAGATTCGATACCTCCATGACAGATTCGTTTGTCGACGACCGGGTTGAAGCCAGGACTCCTGGCAAGAGGCCAGGCGAGATGGTGTTAAATGGAATCGGTAGGCGGCTCCTGAACGTCAGGGAGGCCGCCCAATTCCTGGGACTCGAAGTGGACACCGTCTACAAGAAATCCAGGATGCGGGAGGTCCCCTGCGTCAAGGTTGGTCGAGCGTTGCGGTTCGATGTGAAAGCGCTGGAGCGCTTCATTGAGCAACACACAATCGAAACCATTGACTGAAAGGAGAAGCATAAGTGTCTATTCAGAGGATGTCTGATGGAGTTTTTGAAGTCCGTTGGAGGGAAGGAGGTCGCAACAGAGCCCTGTGGGTCCATGGCGGGTATGAACTCGCCAAAAAGATCGAGCGGAAGAAGATGTCGGCGCGCGATGAAAACCGGCATCTTGATGTCAAGCGGGAGATCAACTTTCGGATGTCGGCTCTAATTGATCGGTACTGGACGCAATACTGTGTAAAGAAGCGTTCGGCAAGCCGTGAGAAGAGTGTTTTAGATGGCATTCGTTCCGAGTTGGGCCGCTCTTTCGTCCGGGAAATCGACGGCGTCGCGGTAGGACGTTGGTACGAAAATCTGACGGCGGCGCGCGATCTGTCGTCTGGGACGGCCGTCCGGCATTTCAACGTCATGCACCACATGATGGAGAAGGCCGCGACGATCTGGTCGAAGGAAACCGGTATTGACCGGAACCCTGCGGATCAGGTCGAGATTCGGCGACCGGATGACCAAAGGGACCGTTACCTGTCCGAAGATGAGCTTCGGAAGATTAAGCAGGCGCTCGACGAAAGGACGTATCGCAAGGGTACGAATTCGATTAACAAGACGTTTTATCGTCTGAGGCTAATTGTGCTCATTGCCGTCACCACGGGAATGCGGGTGTCGGAAATCTTTGCCCTCGGATGGTCGGACGTGATGTACGGCGAAGGGCTGTTGGCGGTGAGAGCGAAGCTGAAGGGCGGCAAAATGCGATACGTCCCGATGCTTCCTGAACTCGCCGGCGAGCTGCGGCGGTTTCCCGCCGTTATTGATGAAGACCGGATTTTTCCGCCGAAGCCAGGGGCAACCAGCGGGCGGCAGCGTGTGGAAGGAAGTTTCGAAGACCTGCTCGAAAGAGCCGGGATTAAAGATTTCCGTTTTCATGATCTCCGTCACACGTTTGCATCTTGGTTTATGATGAACGGCGGCGATCTTTACGAGCTTGCCAAAATCCTCGGCCATTCGAATATCAAGATGACCGAACGCTATGCGAAGCTGGGGCGCCATCATATTGCCAGGACCGGTAGTACGGCGCGGGAAATCTGGAAGCAGCTTGAAGGAATTTCCGACAAGCCGAACATCAAGTGACGATGTACGGTTATTGTTCGGGTGACTGACACTTGGACTCTTTGGTTGCCGCTAAGTCTTTTAGAATGTGGTGGCCAGAGAGGGACTTGAACCCCCGACGCCAGCCTTTTCAGGGCTGCGCTCTACCAACTGAGCTATCTGGCCACTTTGGGTGGAAGGATTTTACCGCGAAGAAGCAATTATAACAACCGCTCTACGCCGGCTGCAGTTCTTCCAGATTCTCCGCCGTTGCCTTCTCTATATCCGCATGCAAACTGTTGCCATGCGCATCCATTGTCACAATCGCGGGAAAATTGTTCACCCGGATATGCCACATCGCTTCCGGCACTCCGAAATCGAGCAAATGCACGTCCTCCACCGATTGCACGGTGCGCGCGTAATACTGCGCAGCGCCCCCGATCCCGTTCAGGTAAACCGCTCCGCACTCCTTCAGCGCCGCCAGCGTCTTCGCGCCCATGCCGCCCTTGCCCATCACGGCGCGAACGCCATACCTGCGTATCACATCCGCCTGATACGGCTCTTCGCGAATACTCGTCGTCGGACCCGCCGCCTTCACGTGCCACTTGCCGTTTTCCTGCAACATCACGGGCCCGCAATGGTAAAGCACCGCGCCATGCAGATCCACCGGCGGCTCATTCTTCATCAGGTACGCATGCACCGCATCGCGCCCCGTATACATGTCGCCTTTGATCAGCACCACATCGCCCACTTTCAGCGCGCGTACCGTCGCCTCGCTCAGCGGAGCCTCCAGCACAATCTCGCGACCGCTCAGCGGCAGCCCTTCGCCATGCGCCATTTTTTCGATCTTTCGCTCCGGATCGCGATACAGCCACTTCGTAATCGCGCCATCTGTCGCGTCCAGCCGCACACCCAGACGCCGGAACGCCCAGCATTCATACGCCACCGAAACGAAGAAGCTGGCCGGCAGCCGGTTGGCCGCCATAACCTTGCAACCGATCAGCGACACCTTGCCCCCAAAGCCCATCGCCCCCACACCGAGCTCATTCGCCTCGCGCATGACGGTCGCTTCCAGCTCGGCCAGGCGCTGATCCGGATTCACATCGTCGAGCGTTCGGAATAGCTGCCCCTTCGCCAGCTCATACCCGTGCGCGCGATCGCTGCCGATACACACACCGAGCGCACCCGGAGCGCATCCCTGCCCCTGTGCCTGCCACACTGCGTGCAAGAGGCACTTCCGGACACCTTCCAGATTGCGATCTGCGCGACCCAGATGTTCGAGCGACGCCGGCAGCGAATACTGAATGTTCTTGTTCTCGCAGCCGCCGCCTTTGAGGATCAGCTTCACCTCGATCTCATCGTTTTCCCACTGCTCGAAGTGGATCACCGGTGTTTCCACTCCGAGATTGTCGCCGCTGTTGTGGCCAGTAATCGAATCCACCGAATTCGGACGCAGCTTACCGCGCTTCGTCGCTTCCGCCACGGCTGCGCGTATCGTTCGCCCGATCTCCATCTGATTCACACCAACCGGGGCGTGAACGTAAAACGTCGGCATGCCTGTGTCCTGGCAAATCGCGCCGGTGTCTTCCTCGGCCATGTCAATGTTCGACAGAATAATATTCAGTGCCTGCGAAGCCTGAGTCGAGGGCTTCTCGTCAGCCTCGGCGGCGCTCATGGCAGCGCGCACATCAGGCGGAAGATTCGTGGAGGTCTGCGTGATCAGTTCGACCAGGCTGTTATGAAGGAATTGCATTACGCTTCATTATCAACCCGGCAATCCGCTCAGCCCAGCATCCGCGCCGCAGGCTTCGCAAAATACGTCAGCACGAAATCCGCGCCGGCCCGCCGGATCGAAGTCAGGCTCTCCATCATCGCGCGGTCGTGCTCGATCCACCCGTTCGCCGCCGCGGCCATAATCATCGAATATTCGCCGCTCACCTGATAGGCCGAAATCGGCACATCGCCGAACCGGTCGCGCGCCTGCCGTATGAGGTCCAGATACGGCATGGCCGGCTTGATCATGATCATATCGGCGCCCTCTTCCAGATCGAGCGCAATTTCCTTCATGGCCTCGCGCGCATTCGCCGGATCCATCTGGTAGCTGCGCCGGTCGCCGAACTGGGGCGCGGAATCGGCGGCCTCTCGGAACGGCCCGTAGAAGACGGAGGCGAACTTCGCCGCGTACGACAAAATCGGCGTATTGGAAAAACCGCCGGTATCCAGCGCGGCGCGAATCGCCGCCACCCGCCCGTCCATCATGTCGGAAGGCGCCACTACGTCGGCTCCCGCCCGCGCATGCGAAACAGCCGAGCGCGCCAGCCAGCCGAGCGTAATATCGTTATCCACGTCCATGCCGCCGGGCCCGTCCACGATCTTGCCGCAATGCCCGTGGCTGGTGTATTCGCAGTTGCAGACGTCCGTCATCACCAGCAGTCCGGGAACCTCGCGCTTGATGGCGCGAATGGCCCGCTGCACGATCCCCTGATCGTCGTATGCGCCCGACCCTTCTTCGTCCTTCGATTCCGGCAGCCCGAACAATATAACGCCGCTGATCCCCAACCCGTGAATTTCCCGGCACTCTTCCACCGCCAGATCGATCGAGAGCTGGCATTGCGGCGGCATCGAACTGATGGGATTCCGCACCCCTTCGCCGGGCACGATAAACAGCGGCAGAATGAAATTTGCCGGGTCGAGCCGGGTTTCCCGCACCAGCCGGCGCATCGGTTCGCTCGATCGCAGGCGGCGGGGCCGCTGTATTGGGAAGGGCATCTTTAGTGAATTTTAGCTCAGTGGCCACCGAATAACCGCTTCCCCCCTTGACACTTGGCCGTGACGGGTTAAAATAATTCGTATCTCAGGCCTTTTTGTATGCAGACACCCTGCGAGCACAACAGAACCGTAATTATCGCCCGCCGCGACGGTGTGGACTATATGGAATGCCTCGATTGCAAGCAGATCTTCGAAGCCGAAGATCTCGAACCAGTCGCCGTTGAGGCAGACGAAGACTAGTCCAGCCGACAGATCCCCCTTGCATAATCCTGCGCCGCCGTGGCCACGGCTCAAACCCGTTCGCCGCATGGCGGGTGCACGTTTATTCCGGCCGGATATTAATGTGGCCGATCTGTCGCCGGGGGTTGTGCGGGCTTATCCGCCAGGGCGGCGAATTTCACCAGGTCCAGATGCATATCGCCATTCACAAAAGCCGTGATTTGCGTGCCCTTCGGAATGTTGGTGTCGCCGCCTTTCAGCAGCAGCAGGAATGGCGCGGCCGCCATGGGAACTCCTGCAGCCATGAGCGCCGCCATGCCAGCCACGTGCGAATCTCCACCCGCATCGTTGACCGCGCGAAGAGAAGCCTTCTCTTCGTCCGCCAGCTTGACAAATGTCAGACTGAAGTTCAGCTTACCCGCGCGGCCCATGCGCTTCTTCGCCTCCGCTTCTGTCACAACGCCGACCGCGGGCGAACCTCTGTGCAGAACGGTGACACCATCCACGTCGATATCGTCGACAACCTCGAAAGTGATTTCCTGACCCGCTTTCGCGTCGGCCGAACTCAGTGCTTTGCTCAATCGAAGCTTCACCGGAGTCCCGTCCTGCAGTATGTGATCGGGCGGGCTCAATTGCGCCAGAAGCGAAAAGGAGAGCGGCACGATCCATGCGACTGAAACCGTCCGTGTCATGTGACTAGTTCTTTTCGATTGTGGATTTCACCGCGGTGACTTTCCGCAGTTCCTGCGAGGCCGCCATTTTGCTCGCCGATTGCGTAGCCATATCCTTCACCGAATCTGCGACGATCAGCTTCAGGTTCTTGCCGTGCGTAAAGGAATTGCCCATGTGGTGCTTCGCGGATCCCTGCACCGTCTCGATCCAGACCGTCTTGCCCGCCTTGTCCCTCACCGTCCACTCCACAAGCACTACCAGTTCGCGGTCGGAAAACGCGCCCATTTTTTGTGTCGCGCCGATATCGACGAATCTCGGTGTCAGAACCACCTGAGCGTCGCTTTCCGGCGCCGGCGCTTCCTTCATGCTGACGACGTTCGAAAAAGCGTCTCTTAAGGCCGGTTCAAGCTCCACGCAGGCGGCCTTACCGATTTCGAACGTTTCCTGATTGATCCCCCAGGTTCCCTTCTTCGTCTTCGTCGCGCAGAATTCCGGACTCAAAACGAGCGCGGCTTTCAGCAGCAGTTTCGTATCCGCGCGCGGCGCGGCGCCTGTGTCCTGAGCCTTCAGCCGTGACGCCGGCAGGACCAGCAAGCACAGCATCACGGCGATAAACGGGGAACGGCGATTTGGCAGCGTCATAGGCCTCTCCTCAGAAAAGTAAATTCAGAACGAACGTCTCGCTGGTGCCTGCCTTCGTAATCGGCACCTGCAGATGAATGGTGTCCCGGGCGCCCTTCTTTGGCACCGGGATATACAGAAAGCCATGCGTGGACGCGCCCGGCGAGAGGGTCCTGCTTTGCACTTCCTTCTTCAGAATGTTCTCCTGCACCTCTGTGGCGTTGGCGATCAGCTTCATCGCGATCAGGCCGCCCAGCCCCACCATCGCCATTTTTTCGCCGGCTCTCGATGCTCCGTTCGGCGTGGCATTGCCCGAAACTCCCGCATAGCCGATGTTCGTCTTGTCGAACAGGAAGCTGTCCGCGGCCGAACCGTTTTCAATTACGAGAAAAACCGGAATGAACCCTTTCGGTGTCAGTTCAGCCCTGAAGTAGGTCTTCTGTTCCTGAAGATTTTCAAGCGGCAGAACGCCAACGGTTAGACCTGCTCTCTCGGCTTTGACACTGCAGCTCGCCGCCGTGGGTACCGGGTAATCGGGATACTTATCCACGGCACATACCGGCAACGCCAACAAAACTACTGCCAGCGTACCCACCAGCCTGACAAAATCGGTTCCTATCACCGGATTACCCTCTCCCACCCATCCACCCATCTATTTCCCGAAATCGTAAAACACGCCGAGCCCGTATGTGATCGTGTTGATGCCATCCGAGCGGTAGCGACGGAACATCACTTCCGGCTTGAGGCCCCACGAGTGCCCCACGAAGAAGCGGAGCCCGCCACCCACGCCCGCATAGAGCTGGTTGCCATCGCCGGTGTTCGCCGACGCACCGGCGGCGCTGAAGGTCGCGGAGCCATGGGCAATGCCAAGATCGGCGGCGACATAGGGCGTGACTTTCTCGGAAGACCCGAAGCCATAATCGAACGCGGCTCCGAAGTCGACAGTGCGCTGAGTCACTCCGATGCCGCTGTTGCTCCCCGACGCCACCGTCGCGTAGCCGAATTCGGCAAGCACATGGGCCGTGCCCAGTTTCACTCCCGCAGCGCCCCCGAAGGCCCCGCTGGACCCGCCCTTGAGACCGCTGATGGTTGTGAGATCGCCTCCGTTGCTCCAGCTGCCGCCGCCGTAGCCGGAGACTTCCGCGCCTGCCGCCCACGCGACAGCCGAGTAAATGGATGCGCCTGCCAGCAGCGCGAGTGTCTTGAGTACGCGTCGATTCAACATTGAAAAGCCCCCTTGCCCCCTGAGTTAAGAAATCGCTGTCACCAATCCGGCAGCGTGCCTGCCCGAAACGGAATATGGCGCAGGCGCGGAATTCATTTCAAGGTTTTTTCCGCCCGCGTTAAACAAACGAAGCCCAGCCGAAATCGACGTCGCGTTCTTGTTCGTCGGCCTTTTTTGAGCTAAGGTTGATTGAACCGTTTTTACATCCGGCGCACCCAATGGATCATCTGGCGGCCAACATCGGCGATCAAATGACACGCTCGCGCGTACCTGCGGCGGAACGGCCTGAGGTGGCGCAGCACACCTTTGAGCGCTTCGCCACCCGGTCTTTGGGCGGCTGGCTTTTCAACCTGGTACGGCACTCCGCCTCCGAACACTACCGCGACGCAGGCGGCGCTTTCGTCGAAGATCTCGCAGAGGTCGATCTCCGCATTGACGGCATTGCCAAAATGCTCGCGCGCGATCCGGATCACGCTGAGCTCATCGCGGAGCGCGCGCGCAAAATGCTGCGGGAACGCACCACAGGGCCTTATTTTTACAAGGTCGCCTGGCGTTCCTTCCTCGATATTCTCAGAGTCCGCAGGCGCTCCGTACCGCTCAAAGGCGATGTCGCCTCCCGGCAGGCTGCGGTCGGCGCAGGTCTGCTCGATCCGAACACAGCCCCGAAACTGCGCGAATTGCTGATGACCAGACGCGGCCTGCGCCGCGCGAAACCCTACGAACTTTCCGTCTTCGCCTGGCATCGTTATGCGGGCCGCAGACCCGCCGGCATTGTGGCTGAATTCGCAACGCTGACCTCCGGCGCGCTCGCGCGAAGCATGATCCGGATCCTGACAAACGAAATGGCGGAAGAAGAAGGGGCGCAATCGCTGATTGCCGCACTGCAGGAATCCACCACCCAGGAGTTTGCGGACCGAAGGCTTCAGGACATCTGGGATCCGGTTCGCAAAGTCGATCTCTGGATCCGCACGGAACCACAGCCCGGCCGGGAGATGAAGCTCCATGAGCGCCTGTCCCAGGTCTTCGCAACTTCGCTCGGATACGACGCCGGCAGTATTGTGGCGGAACTGGGTGAACTCACTCTCGGCGAACTCGCCGCGCGCGCCTGGGCCTCTCTGCCGCTGCGGAATGGCCGTCCGCAGTCGTTCGCCGTTCCCGCAACCGCCGCGAACGTGAGGCTCAGCGCCTTCTTCGGACCTCGCAACGTGGTCGGCGACTGGAGCTTCAAAGTCGCACGCAGTTTGTGCCGTGAGGCCTGGCATCAGGCCCGCGAAGGCACCGGCCTCATCCTGTTCCACCATGAATTCGCGCCCCATGAACTGCTGGCTTTTCTGGTGTCCATCAGTCCCGGCGCGCGCCTGCCCGATATGGCCCGCGAGTTCCGCAATCAGCCGCTGGCGGCGCTTGAGGCCGCGGTGGAGCGCCGCTTCGCCTGGCACTGGTTCTGTCCGCTCGAAGAGGCCACCAAATGGTTTCGCAGTCTTCGTTTACGCTGCAGCTCCGAAAAGAGGAATCTGTCCGCGGTGACCGGCGCATCCGATCTGACTGACTCGCTTGCGCGAAGCCGTGACATAGTCTGGAACGCGGTCATGAGGGATTTTGAGAATCCCGACGTGACGCCCCTGTTCGCCTTCAGACATGGCCTTCGCAAAGACGGCCTTCGCAAAGGAGGATACGGCGAATGAGCCGCCCTGCAAACAACCAGCACTTCAGTTCGCGCGAAATGTATCGGTACTTTCTCGGAGAGATGGAGCCCGATGAAGCGGCGCACCTGGAAGCTCATCTGGGCGGTTGCGACCGTTGCGTGCACCGTGCGCGCGGCGTCCACGTGGCCGCCGGTGCGCCAATGCCCCCGCCTGTCGACCCGTTTGCCGATGATCCGCTGCCGCATGCGGAACTGACTCGCTGGTGGCTGCGCCCGTGGATCGTTTTGCCCGTTGCCGCGGCTCTCCTGCTCGTGGCGTATCTGGCGTTCTCCGGCCTGAAGAAAGCGCTCCCGCCAATAGTTGCGGTCAGGCCGGTAAACAACAATACCGGGACCACACTCCGCGACGGAAACGGAACTCTGACTTTTTCCCCGGCGGGCGACGTGTCCGAACCCTCGCTTTCGCTCACGTCCGAGTGGCGCGAACAATTCCGGCAACTGCTCGTGGCCCGGCAAGTCACTCAGCCGCCCAACATCGTGCTGGCCATGGAACGTATGCACGCTGCAGAACCGCCGCGCGGCGCCGAACAGTGCGGCAACGCCTCCTCCGCCCGCGAGCCGATACCGCTGCAGCCCTGTGCCACGGCCGTGAAAACAACGCAACCGGAATTCGCATGGACACCGGTGGCCGGCGCCGAATCTTATACGATTCGTGTGAAGAATGGCGCGGATACTGTGGTGGCTGAAATGAAGCTGGGAAACGCCGTCGGGTGGAGACCTGCCGCCAGTCTCCATCCCGGCGAGGTTTATTCCTGGCAGGTGGAGGCCATCACGTCTGGCGGCGAAGAGCACTACTCGGATTGGGAGACATTCGCCGTTCCGGATGCCGGTACGCTTACCGCCGTTTCGGCGCTCCGCACGGAATTCGCCCAATCTCCCTTTGCGCTGGCCGCCATGTATGAGACCTACGGGATGTATCGGGATGCGGACGAACAACTGCACCGTCTCGCCGAACTAAACCCACGCGCAACGCAACCGCCTGCGATGCTTGCCGCGCTCGACAAGCTACGCTTCGCCAGGAAGACACCAGGCCAGGGGAGAAAGTGAGTTATCTATGACCAGCCGCTGGATTCCAGCCTGCTTTCTGTTTTTTCTGTTGCCCGGCGGGATACATTCCCAGGGCGCCGCCAATGAAAGCGAAATCGCCCGGTTGATCAATCGGTTCTTCGACGCTCTGGTGCAGAAGGACCTGTCCCGCGCAACGGCCCTGATGGATCCATCTTCACCGGATTTCATTTCGTCTCGCGAGAGTCTGCGCCGCGCATTCGCGTCGGATCGTATCGCGCTGTCCAGAACCGCGCTCCCGCGAACCACCATGAATGGCGACGAAGCCCACAGCCTGATTGCCACCGTGATCTCCGCCCTGGATTTGAAAACATCCCGCGCAGACGAAATCTTTGGCGACAATGGCTGGCTCTTCGATTGGAAGCGGCGCGACGGCGCCTGGACAATCCAACGCTTCGCTCCGGCCGAGCAGGAACTCGCCGACCAGTTGCTCAAAACTGCCTCCCCGCGTGAGCGCGCAAGTCTGATCGCCGCGCGAAAAGATCTGCTGACGCCCGAACTGCCGCGCCTGCTGTCTGAGGCGGCGCGCGCCAATTCGAAGGAAGACGATTGCAAGAAGCCCCTGGCGCTCCACGAGATTGCTCTTGAAGCCGCCACCGCCCTGAAGAACCCATCGGCGCTCGCATGGGCTTACTGGCAGGAAGCGGCGAATTGCTACGATATGGGCGATTATCCGGTTGCCCTGTCGCTCTACCAGCGTGCAACGCGCATTTTTCAGAGCGCGTACGACCCCCGTGGACAGGCCGCCGGACACAGCGAGACCGGCAGTGTCGAAGTATCTCTCGGCCACTATTCCGAGGCGCGGCAGGAGTTCGAGACCGGTCTTCGCTTCGCCAGAGGCGTCGACCGCGACATAGAATCCACCACGCTGCGCCACCTGGGCGAGTATTATCGCTTCACCGGACATCTCGACAACGCAATCAGGTATGGCGAAGATTCGCTCCGGATCGCGCGCGAACTCGACGATCGCGTCAAAATCGCATACTCCCTGAACAATATCGCGAACGTGCACGGGGCCAGAGGCGAATTCAGCGAGGCTCTGCGGATCTATCGGGAATGTCTCGCTATTCACCGCGATCTCAGGAACCCGAACGACGAGGCGATGTCGCTCGGCAACATGGGCGTTGTTTATGAAGCGACAGCCCGCGCCGAAGAGGCGATGACGATGTTCCACGAAGAGCTGAATCTGATAAGGCCCGATACAGACCACGAGGGCGAAGCGAACGCTCTGCTGAACATCGGCAACGTCCTCATGGAGACGGGACACTACGCCGAAGCTCTCGACCGGTATCAGGCCGCTTTCAAGGTTGCGACCAGTGCAGGCTCGAAGCACGTGCAGTCCGACGCCCTTACCAATATGGGCGATCTCGACATCCTCAGGGGACGTTTTGAAAACGCTTTGGAGTCCCTGAATCAGGCGCTGAAAACCGACAAGGGAGACCGCGCCGGTGAAGCACAGGATTATCTGGAACTGGCGCCTCTGCACATCGCGACTGGCCGCTGGAACGACGCAATCCGCCTGCTCGCGAACGCCCGCCGCCTTTTTGCGTCCGAGCGCATGTCTATGGAGCTGATTACCGCCGACCGCTATATCGCTACTGTGCAAAAGGCACGTGGCAACTATGCGGCTTCTGAAACGAGTTACCTGTCGAGCCTGCGGACCGCGCAGGCTGTCGGCGACCGGGCCGGCGAGGCCGACGCGCTCACCGGCCTCGCTGATATTTACCTGCGGCAGGGCAAAGCGCAGAAATCCGCCGCGAAATCACGCGACGCCATACAAATTGCGCACCAGATCGGCCGTCCGGTACTGGAAGCCGCGTCTTCCGTCATATCCGCACAGGCGCTGCAGGCGCAGGCGCACACCGATGATGCGCGAGAGGCCTATCAGATGGCCCTCAAACTGGCCACCGCCGCCGCCGCGCCCGAAGTAACCGTCGCCGCCCATGCCGGCCTTGGTTCGCTCGATCTCGCAATAAAGGACTGGCCGGAGGCCGCAAACGAATGCCAGCTCGCCATAGGCGAAGTGGATCGGGTCAGATCCGCCACCACGGACCCCATGCTGAAGCTCGGCTATGCCGATAGAAACGCCGAGCCTTATCGCTGTCGCCTGGCCGCCTTCCTCGCCATGGGCAAAAACGAAGACGCGCTCGAAACCGCCGAAAGCGCGAAAGCCCGCGCACTGCTCGACCTGCTCGAAGGCGAGAAGGTAACCGACAAGGGCCTGACCGCCGCCGAAAAACAGCAACTGGAGGCGCTGGATTTGAAGGCCGTTGCCCTCGGAGACACCCTGCGCAAAACGCCATCGCCCGAAGTCTACGAACTTCTGCTGCGCGCCAAACGGGAAGAAGACGATCTGCGCCGCGCGCTTCATTCGCGGCACACGTCTCCGGAAGCCGCACAGGCCGTGGCCAAACCGATATCGGTCCAGTCCCTGGGAGCCCTGCTCACCGACAGTGCAACGGCGCTGATCGAGTACTCCATCGGCGAACAATCGTCAGCCGTTTTCGTGATCCGCCGTCCGTCGCCCGGCGAGCCGCCGAAGCTGTCTGTTTTTCCTCTGCGCGTGAAGCGCAGCCGCCTGATCGTGCTGGCGAAAAACTTCCGCGAAAAACTGGATAAACAGGCCGGCGATTTCCCCGAAGCCAGGACCTTGTACGATCTCCTGCTCGCTCCCGCCGAAGCGGCGCTCTCCGGAGTCGCGACGCTGGGCATCGTCCCGGACGACGTTCTCTGGGAGGTCCCTTTCGCCGCACTACGCGATCGCTCCGGACGTTTTCTGGCGCGCACGCAGGCCATCTTCTACGCGCCTTCGCTCACGGCACTGAGCGCGATGGAGCAACTGAACCGGAAACGTCAGGCTGCCGCGCCCGCCGCTTCCATCCTGCTCGTCGGAAACCCTTCCCTCGGTCAGGCGGGCAGGCTGACAATTCCACTCACGGGAACTTTCTTCAGCCTGCCTGGCGCCGCGCGCGAAGTGAACGCCATCGGCGATATCGCCACCCGTCTCGGCGTCCACAGCACCATCCGGACCGGCGCCGGCGCAACCGAGGCGTTTGTAAAAAACGAATGGGGCAAATTCAGCGTCGTCCATCTGGCCGCCCACGCCTTCTACGATGAAAATAATTCCATGTATTCGGGCATCGTGCTCGCGCAGACCGGCGACCGGAACGAAGACGGCATCCTCGAAGCGCGCGAGATACTCGAACAGGATCTCAGCGCGCAATTGGTTGTACTCTCCGCCTGCAACACCGCGCGCGGCGCTCTTTACGCGGGCGAAGGCCCTGTAGGCTTCACCTGGGCACTGTTCGTCGCGGGCGCGCCGGCCAGTCTGGTCGCGCAATGGAGCGTTCCCGATACAGGCACATCCGTCCTGATGCAGAATTTCTACAAGACCTGGGCATTCGGCGGCGCCACCGGATCCGCCATCACGAAAGCGCGCGCCCTGCAAGCGGCTCAACAGGTATTACTCGATTCCCATGCCTGGTCGAACCCTCATTTTTGGGCCCCGTTCGTGCTGATCGGCGCGCCCGACTAATGGTGGCCAGGACACTGGGCTGCTACCTGGTGATGTAAACGGAAACGCCGACGGGTGAAACCGTAAACCGGTCCATGTGAAAGCCCAGAGGGAACCACTCATCGACCTTCACGTCCGGAAACGTCGGGCGGAGAAAATTGTCTATCAGAAAAGTCAGGGTTGCGCCCTCAATCGGCACGCCCGACACTTCTACGCGGTCCACGTCCACGCGGGCGCGACGGTTGCGGGATTCGAATCTCCCGGTCACGGTGACCTGCCGCTCGCCCGCGAAGAGGTTTTTCATGAGCCAGCCTGGCGCTTCACCGGTGGCGGCCTGGTGGAGTTTCAGGAAATCCACGAGCATAGACCCGGTGGCGGCGCCGTCGCTCAGTCGCAGATGGATATTGCGCACGGCGCCGGGCGCGTAGAGGCGCGCTTCGTCGGAGGCCCAGGCGGAGAGTTCGGCGACGGAGAGATCGACGCGCGTGCCGGCCGCGAGCTTGCCGGTTTCGATGCGGGCAAACTTCCGGTGCGCGAGATCGGCGGTGGACGTCGCTGCTGCCAGCGACAGAAATGCGGCGGCTAATCCGACTACACCCGCGTTACGAAAGCGACTCATATCCAGCTACCATGGTACTTGCCGACGTCAACATTCGCCGTTGAGGTGCGAACAGCCACGGAGCGCGACTACCCGGCGATCGCCCGCATCCAACTGGCCGCGCCCGAAGCTGCGCAGTGGCCGGTGGGCGATTATTCGAACTTTCGGATGCTGCTGGCGCTGTTGATCGACGGGCTGCCGGCTGAGCACGGTCCGGTTGCCGCGGGGTTCTGCGCGTGGCGGCAGGCCGGACCCGATGAGGCCGAACTGCTGAACCTGGCGGTGGATCCGGCCAGTCGCCGGCGCGGGGTGGCTTCGGCGCTGCTGACCGCTTTGGAACGCGAGGCCAGCGGCCAGTTGTTCCTCGAAGTGGCTGAGCCAAACCTGCCCGCGATTGCGCTATATGAGCACCACGGGTGGGTGCGGAACGGCGTCCGGAAGGGCTATTATCGGCAGGGAAGTGTAAACGCTATTGTCATGCAAAAGAGAGCGTGATAAAGTCCTGTTAGACGGTGGAATGTTCCGCCGCACTTCAAATATGAAGTGAAGCTACCCACCGGGTCCGGTAAACAAACAGGGGCTCGGCGCGGCAACTCCACTTAAGGAGAGATGCCAGGATGGACAAGGCGATTCAGGAAGAACTCAAAGCGCATCTGATGCAGACGAATGAAACCTTTCGCAACCTCATGAACCAGCATCACGAGTACGACGTTCTCGTGGCAGAACTGGAGAGCAAGCCGGTACTGACGGCTGCCGAGGAGATCGAGGAGCATCGTCTGAAAAAACTCAAGCTTCAGCTGAAAGACCAGATGGAGCAGATTGTGAGCGAGTACAGGCTTCAACACGTCAGTTGACGTCCGTCAGGTGCGCTGCAGCATCGAAAAGCCCGGCCCGGTTTTGTACCGCGCCGGGCTTTTTTATGGAGTGGGCGACGTATCGGGATATCCATCCGAATGGGAGCACCGGTACCGCATCGGCGTCGAGAGCAGAAGGCGAACGCATCGCCTTGACTGAGGACCGGTCCGCTCAAGGCAACATGACAGCAAATCTGCTGCTGCGATGATTGCGTGCGGACCACCGTCACACTGCACGCGGAGACGGAACGACTCCTGAGAAGTGCGATTCGGGAACGCGGGGTTTCGTTCAAAGCGGCGCTCAATGACGCCGTGCGCAAGGGCCTCGCACCGGCGCGGTCTGCGCGCTCCCGGCGTTTTGTACAGAAGACCTGCGACCTCGGCGCAAGCGAGGAGTTTCAGCGGGACAAGGCATTAGCCATGGCCGACGCAATGGAGGATGAACATGCTGCCCCCGTTCCTTCCCATCACCACGAGGCAGGCACCGTTGCGGCACCCGCTGTCGGTGGCGCAAGTCATTAACATTGTGGACAAGGGGCTGGAGCAACCAGCCGTCACCGTCCTTCATCCAGGTCCCCAGCATGCCCGATTTGCTGGAACCTCTGGGAACCGGGGGTAACCTGACGTCGGACGCGCATCTCGCCGCTATCGCCCGGTTCGCGGGACTTCGCTCGCGCAACCCTCTGGCTGGCTGAGAAATCTCTCATTTCGCAATCGGCAGCAGGCCAAGCGCCTTCACACCCGTCGCAATAAACTGCACGGCCAGCGCCGTGATCAGCATGCCCATGATGCGCGTCAGGATGTGGATGCCGGTTTCGCTCATGTGCCTGCGCACGCGATCGGCGCCGGCCAGAAAGAAATAGCAGGAGAGCGCGGTCAAGGCGATCGCCAGATAAACCGTCACCGTCTCCCACCAGTGGAAGGCCTGGCCGGTGAGGACCACCACATTGGAAATAGCCCCAGGGCCGGCCAGCATCGGCATACCGAGCGGAACGATGCCGGCGTCGCTTTTCACAACCGCTTCTTCCGCTTCGCCCGGCGCTTCTTTGGTGCCGGATCTTCGCGCCTGCACCATATCGAGGCCCACAAGCAGCAGAATAATGCCGCCAGCAGTCTGGAACGCCGGAAGCGTGATGCCCAGCAGGCGGAACAACAGGGTGCCCACCAGGGAGAAGCCGGCCAGCACGAAGAAGCACGTCAGCGCGGCGACTCTCGCCATGCGCGAGCGTTCACTCGCATCGGCGTTCGATGTCATGAACAGAAAAACCGGAATGGTCGCGATGGGATCGACCAGAAAAAACAGCGAGCTAAGGGCAACCAGCCCCAGTTGCAGCGCCGATAAGAACTGGGATGCGTTCATGGCCCCGTCTTCCGTAATGCGCCCGCCACCTCGGGGTGCTTTTCAAAATCGTCGAAACCGAGAAGGATCAGGTGACGGAACAGACTGCGAAACGGTTCGCCGGAGGCGGCTATCTCCGCCTCAATCTGTTCCGTTTCCGGTTCCCGCACGTGCCACGACCAGCTTTGCCGGCCGGAGTGGCCATAGTCATGCACTGTTTTTTCGAAGAGCAGCGTCGCCATGTTGACGGCCTCTTTGTCGCGCAGGCCGCATGTCCTCATCAAACCGGCCGCGCGATGAACCAGCGGCGTCAGGGCGGAAGTTGCCAGAGTCAGGGCGGCGGCGAAGGCATCACCCGAGCCCGGGGTAATTTCGACGGCGCGAAGCCGCAGTTCGCACGCGATGCGATGGGCGCACGCCAGAGCGGGCGCCGCGCCTTCCACCATGATGATGCCGGGAACGCCGAACTGGCGGGCCACGGCGGTGCTGGCGCCCAGCGCGCGAAAACGATTCACCAGCGCGACGGGGACTTCGCAGTCGCAGAAGATCAGCGATTTGTTCTTCCAGTCGATTTGCGCATCTTCGAGAAGTGCCGCGACGATTCGCACCTGAGGGGCGGCCGCGTGGAACAGGATGACGGGAAGGCCGTCGAGCTCGTCGGCGCTGCGGGCGGCGTGCCCGGCGCGCAGGGAATTCGTCATGCGGCTGGCAACGCGGAACGACACACCCGCGACGGGGCCTATCTGCCGCGACTTGCGCGGCAGCTGGCCTATGAGGCTCTTACTCAGAGCGCCGGCCCCAATTACTCCGTATTCAGCCTGGAATGCCGATGCCCGCGACATCTTTGATCCTGAGTTGCTTGATTCTATCGCGAAGCTGTGCGGCCATTTCAAATTCGAATTTCCGCGCGGCCTCGCGCATCGCCCGCTCCAGATCTTCCATGAGTTTTTCGCGCTCGGCGGGCGGCAGGTCGCCGTCGGATTCCGTCTCGGCCGGTACGGTCACGTAATCGCCTTCGGCAATGGCGACGAGCATCATATCGATCGGCTTGATGATCGATTGCGGAGTAATATTGTTCTCTATGTTGTAGCGAACCTGCACGATGCGGCGGCGGTTGGTTTCATCGATGGCGCGCTTCATCGAATCCGTCATGACGTCGGCGTAGAGAATGGCGCGGCCTTCCAGATGCCGCGCGGCGCGTCCCATGGTCTGAATAAGCGAGCCTGTGGAGCGCAGAAAGCCCTCTTTATCGGCATCGAGAATGGCCACGAGCGACACTTCCGGCAGGTCGAGACCTTCGCGCAGCAGGTTGATGCCGATCAGGACATCGTGCTCGCCGCGTCGCAGATCGCGCAGTATTTTAATTCGATCGAGCGTGCTCACTTCCGAATGCAGATAGTTGCACTTGACGCCGGCCTCCGCATAGTACTCGGAAAGGTCTTCGGCCATGCGCTTGGTCAGCGTGGTGACCAGCACTCGCTGGTTGTTCGCGGTGCGCAGGCGAATCTCATGCAGCAGGTCGTCCACCTGGCCGCGGATGGGCCGTATTTCCACTTCCGGATCGAGCAGGCCGGTGGGGCGAATGATCTGTTCGACGATGACGCCGCCCGATTTCGTCAGCTCGTACGGACCTGGCGTGGCGGAAACGTAGACCACCTGATTGACGCGATGTTCGAACTCTTCAAACGTGAGCGGGCGATTATCGAGAGCGCTGGGCATGCGAAAGCCGTGGGCGACCAGCACCTCTTTGCGCGAGCGATCGCCATGATACATGCCATTCAGCTGCGGGATGGTCTGATGGCTCTCATCGAGAAACATGAGCGAATCCTGCGGCAGGTAATCGAGCAGCGTGGGCGGCGCTTCGCCGGGCAGACGGCCGGAAAAATGCCGGGAGTAGTTTTCGATGCCGTGGCAATAGCCGATCTCTTTGATCATTTCGAGATCGAACATGGTGCGCTGGTGCAGGCGCTGCGCTTCGACCAGTTTGCCCTGCTTTTCCAG
>Ga0302320_10000605_pt1 | contig 85393 bp, 62 predicted proteins | sample Bog_T0_3_FD_202130 | JGI IMG/M metagenome (GOLD analysis project Ga0302320, IMG submission 202130) | Peat permafrost microbial communities from Stordalen Mire near Abisko, Sweden - Bog_T0_3 | ecosystem: Environmental > Terrestrial > Soil > Wetlands > Peat | place: Sweden: Abisko, Stordalen Mire...
GCGCGATGAATGCGGCGTTGCCGGTCACGAGCACCCACGAGGCCGTGAATTCGCCGCGCGCTGTATTTTCAAGACTGGAAACACGGCGCGCCTCAAGTCCTGCGGACTTGGCCAGCAACGCAACCTCGGGCTCCAGATCGACATGCTGGTTGGAGATGTGGAAGGCCAGGATGCCGCCCGGCGCGAGATGGTGTTGATAAAGCGCGAGTGCTTGTGTGGTTAACAGATGCAGAGGTATGGCATCGCCGGAAAACGCGTCGACAACCAGAACATCGAAGGCCTGCGGCTGCTCGTGAGCCAGAGACGTGCGCGCGTCTCCCTCCACAATGCTGACGTTTGCGGCCGACTCGCGGATATAGGTGAAGAGGCTTTGCGCAATGGGAGCGACCGCGGGATTGATTTCGTAGAAACGAATACGATCGCCGGGAAGGCCGTAGGCTGCGATGGTTCCCACGCCCAGGCCGATGACGCCAATATTGCGTGGACGGCTCTGGCAGCAGAAGCGCAGGGCCAGGCCCACGCCTGAATCTTCGGCGTAGTACGTCGTGGGAGTTCTGCGCAGCTGGTCGGAAAAGATCTGCGTGCCGTGTTGAATGGAACCATTGGTCAGCGTGCGGACCATGGATCCAGGGCTATTGGCGAGCGATTGCCGGACGCGCAGGCTACCGTAGAAGTTGCGTGTGGCGAGGGGGGTGTCTCGCTGGTAGGCGATGTGCAGCATCACGACCAGAACCAGCAGTAGGATGCTGGCTGTCGACCATAAGACGCGTTGCAGCCAGCCGTCCGACCAAGTCACTGCGAGAGCCAGAAGCGCCGTAACGAAAAAGGAAAGGGCCAGATCGTAGTTGAAGGAAAAGACCAGCGGCGATGCGATGCCGATAAAGAAGCTTCCCAGTGCGCCACCGGCCGCGAAGAGGAGATAGAACAGTGTCGACTCCGATGCGCGTTGTGGACGGAGCGCATGCGCTTCGGTGTGGCAGAACAGGCAGGCGACGAAGACTTCAATCAAGAAGAAGGACAGGGCGATGCCGAAGGGAACCGACACATCGACCTTGGACAGCATATAGCCGAGGCCGGCGAGCATCACCACCAGGAAGCGCGTGATGATGCCGCGCGGGAGAAGTCCAGGAAATTGAAAGGCCAGGATCAACGTAAGCAAATAGACAGCGAGGGGCAGAATCCACAGCAGCGGGATGGCGGCGATGTTCTGGGTGAGGTAGCTGGTGACCGCGCTGAGCTGCATGGCGGCGCCCATGGGCAACAAGACCCAGAGCAGTTTATGCACCAGGGTTGAGGAGGGTAGCGCGGCTTCGCTGCCCAGTTCAGGACGGGCCGGAGTGTCCAGCGCGGCGTGGGAGCGCCAGGTGAGAATTCCCGACACAAGGGCAAACGCTGCGAATCCGCAGCACCATCCGAGGCGCTGCTGGCGCAGTGTGAAGTGTGGCTCGATGAGAGTTGGATAGGCGGCCAGCGCGAGTAGGGAAGCGAGATTGGAGAGGGCGAACAGGCGATACGGAATGCCGCGAGTTCTCAGCCGTGCAAGCCATGCCTGCAGCAGGGGACTGGTGGCGCCGAGCATCAGGAAAGGCAAGCCGATGGTGATGCCCAGGGCCACGAAGATCGCGGTGGCCGGATAGCGCGATGTACTGCCCTGGCCAAGACTCCGCGCCGCCCAGACCACCGCAGAGACGGCCGCCAAAAGCAGCAGGACCAGGTGCAACTGCCAGCGCGAACGGTTGGCGAGCCAATGGGCGTAGAGATAGGCGACGAGGAGCGCAGTCTGGAAAAAGACCAGGCAGGTCATCCAGACCGATGCCGACCCGCCGAAGACGGGAAGCAGTTGTTTGGCCGCCATCGGCTCCACGAGAAAGAGGAGGAACGAAGCGAGGAAGACTGTGCCGCCAAACAGAATCCGCCACAGTGTCATGCCCAACCTCACGTGGATGGAATGGGCGCCAACTGGCCCAGTCTAAAAGGTCGATGTGCTTCCCCGGCTCTTCGGACGCGACACGATCCCAGCGCCGCGGAATGAGCGGGACTTCTCATTGTGCCTGCCGGTGCGTGTTTCCGTCTAGTTGTCGTGCGATTGTCGTCTAGAGTGTGACGGCTGCGGGAAGGATCTCATCCACATCGACCCATTGCGTGGGGTAGTTGCCGGTATAGCAGGCCATGCAATAGCCGGACTTCTCTTTCGTCTCGCAGGCCTTGAGAAGGCCTTCCAACGACAAGTAGGCGAGGGAGTCGGCTTCAATAAACTGGCGAATCTCTTCAATGGATTTATTGGCGGCAATGAGGTCGCGCTTGCTGGGCGTGTCCACGCCGTAGAAGCACGGCGAAATGGTGGGCGGACAGCTGATGCGGAGATGCACTTCCTTGGCGCCCGCGCCGCGCACCATGCGCACAATTTTGCGGCTAGTGGTTCCGCGAATGATGGAGTCGTCGATGAGCACCACGCGCTTGCCCTCCAGCAGGTTGCGCACCGGGTTGAGCTTCAGGCGTACGCCGAAGTCGCGCACACGCTGCTCCGGTTCAATGAACGTGCGGCCCACATAGTGATTGCGGATCAGGCCCATGCGGAAGGGCAGTCCCGCTTCTTCCGCGTAACCGAGAGCCGCGGTCACCCCTGAGTCCGGGACCGGCACGACCACATCGGCGGGCACGCCGGATTCGCGCACCAGTTGGCGGCCCATCTGGTCGCGGCTCTCCTGCACCCAGCGCCCATAGATCCGGCTGTCGGGACGCGCGAAGTACACATGCTCGAAGATACAGCTGGTTTGCGGAACACCGCTGGAGTATTGACGACTGGTGAGCCCGTCTTCGGTGACCATGACGAGTTCACCGGGGAGCACATCGCGCATATACTCGGCGCGCAGAAGGTCGAATGCGCAGGTTTCGCTGGCGAAAACGATGGTATCCGGGCCATCGGCGTTCTTGATGCGGCCAATGGAGAGGGGACGGAATCCACGCGGATCGCGTGCGGCGAAGATGCGGTCGCGGGTCATCATCACAATCGAGAAAGCGCCTTCTACGCGCCCGAGTGAATCGGCAATGCAATCCACCAGCGTGCCGGCCTTGGAGTGAGCGATGAGCTGAACAATAATCTCTGAATCGGAGGTGGTCTGGAAATAGGCGCCGTCGCGTTCCAGGCGAGCCCGCAGGTTGCCAAGGTTCACCAGGTTGCCGTTGTGGGCAATTGCGATCAGGCCTTTGGTCGACTCGACGCGAATGGGTTGAGCATTCAACAGCGCCGAATCTCCTGTTGTGGAATAGCGCGTATGGCCGATGGCCATGTTGCCGGGCAGCTTCTGCAACACGTCGTCGGTAAAGATTTCGCTGACCAGGCCCATGCCTTTGATGTTGGCCAGGCGCTGTCCGTCGGCGGAAGCGATGCCGGCCGACTCTTGGCCGCGATGCTGCAAGGCGTAGAGACCGAGGTAGACCTGGCGGGCGGCGTCGGGGTGGCCGTGGATGGCCACCACGCCGCATTCTTCGCGGAGCTTATCAGTGCTGCGCGCACGGCGGGACGCGGCTGTGCCGCAAAGAGTGGCCCGTTTTGTTTCGGCAAAGATGGCGGGCGTTTCGTCCAGTTCGCTATCAAGTCCTTGATAGAGCCGCTGTGTCACGCGAGCACCTCGTCGTGAAGTGTGGCTTGGAGCGATTCCGCCCAGGGCTTGCGCAGGGCGTCGAGAGAGATCGAAACGAACGGCTCGCGATCGACCGAAATCTCGAGGCGCGGTCCACCCGTCGTGCCGATGCGCGCCGCCAGGAAGCCATGCTCCCTGGCGAGTGACTCAACCTCTTCAACATTGTCAGGATGCGTCGTGGCGACGATGGTGCTCGCCGGCTCAGCAAAAAGGCCGAACAGCGGTTGTGCCAAAAGCGATGGATCCTGCTCCACAGTCGCACCAATGGAAAGCGGGAAGGCCGCTTGCGCGAGGGCGACGGCAATGCCGCCGTCGGAGACGTCGCACGCGGAATAAAGAAGCTCGTCGCCGGCGAGAGCCGCAAGAAGCTTGTGCAGCCGTGCTTCTGCGTCCAGATCGAGCGCCGGGGGTTTGCCCCACGTTCCCCCCAGGATGACTTTGGCGAACTCGGAAGACCCGAAGGCCGTCAATCCAGCACTCGCGGCCGCTTCGCTGGCTTCCGGCTGCTCTGCAGCCAAAGGCTTGTCGAGATAAGCAGGAAGTACAACCTGGCTGAGGGGCAAAGGCTCAAACGGAACGGCCAGCTTGGGGTCGGGGTCTTCGCCGCGCGGAACCGGCCAGAGAAGCAGCACGGCATCCTCCGCATGTTGGAATGCGGCAGGAACAGCCGTGGTTACGTCGTCCAGAATACCGACTATTCCCAGAACCGGCGTGGGGTAGATGCCCTCGCCTTTGGTCTCGTTGTACAAGGAAACATTGCCGCCGGTGATGGGCGTGGAAAGCGCGGTGCAAGCTTCCGCAATGCCGTCAATGGCCGCGGAGAGCTGCGCCATGATCTCCGGCTTCTCCGGATTGCCGAAGTTCAGGCAGTTGGTTGCCGCCACCGGCGTCGCGCCGGTCATGGCCACTTTACGCGCAGCTTCCGCCACGGCATGCATGGCGCCGAGCTTGGGATCGAGGTATGCCCAGCGGCCGTTGCCGTCGAGAGCCATGGCCAGGCCGCGCTCGTGCCCCTTGGTGCCCGTACCCTTGATGCGCATGACACCGGCTTCGCCACCAGGACCCTGTACCGTGTTGGTCTGCACCATGGTGTCGTACTGCTCGTGCACCCAGCGCTTGGAGCAAACGTTGGCGCTGGCAAGTAGTTTCTTCAGGTCGTCCGTGTAGTTGCGGTCCTCCGCAAGTTTGGCAACGATCGCTTCGGGCGGATCCAGCGGCAGCGGGCAGTTCCAAACGCCCACCGGGCGGTGATAGAGAGGCGCGTCGTCGGTGAGGGACTGATTGGGGATGTCGGCAACCAGCTCGCCATGATGACTGATGCGCAGCCGCGGCTCCGGCTGCACGGTGCCCACGATGGTCGCGTCCAGCCCCCACTTCTCGAAGACGCTCAGCACTTCCTGCTCGCGGCCCTTGATGGCTACCAGCAGCATTCGCTCCTGGCTCTCCGACAGCATGATCTCGTAGGCGGACATGCCAGTTTCGCGCTGCGGCACGTCGTCCAGTTCAACATCCAGGCCCGCACCGCCGCGGGCACCCATTTCGCAGGTGGAGCAGGTCAGGCCGGCTGCGCCCATATCCTGAATGCCGACGATGGCTCCGGTGCGCATGGCTTCCAGACAGGCTTCCAACAGAAGCTTTTCCATAAAGGGATCGCCAACCTGCACATTGGGACGCTTGGCTTCGGTGCCTTCGTGGAACTCCTCGCTGGCCATGGTGGCGCCGTGGATGCCGTCGCGCCCGGTTTTCGCCCCAACGTAAATGACAGGGTTGCCGGTTCCCGAGGCCTTGCCGTAGAAGATCTCGTCGATCCGCACCATCCCCAGCGCGAAGGCGTTCACCAGCGGATTGCCGCTGTAGCAGGCCTCGAACTTGGTTTCGCCGCCCAGGTTGGGCACACCAAAGCAGTTGCCGTAGCCGGCAATTCCGCTGACCACGCCTTCTACCACAGAATGGTTCTTTGTCAGCAGCTCAGGTTCGGCTGCGCCCAGTTCGATAGGACCAAAGCGGAGCGAGTCCATGACCGCCAGAGGGCGCGCGCCCATGGTAAAGATATCGCGCAAAATACCGCCCACGCCGGTGGCAGCGCCTTGAAACGGCTCAATGTAGCTGGGGTGGTTGTGCGACTCGATCTTGAAGGCGCAACCCCAACCGTCGCCTACATCGATAATGCCGGCGTTTTCACCGGGCCCCTGTACCACGCGGTCGCTCTTGGTAGGCAGCCGCTTCAGATGGACGCGGCTGGATTTATAGGAGCAGTGCTCGCTCCACATCACGGAGTAGATACCGAGCTCAGTGAGAGAAGGGACGCGGCCAAGAGCAGAAAGGATGCGGTCGTACTCGTCCGCCGTAATGCTGTGTGCGGCGAGCAACTGCGGAGTGACGGCGACCGGTGAAGGAACGGCTGCAGAAGAGGCGGGGTTCATCACGGTTGCCTCCATTGTCGCACGTCCCCAGGTTCGGGTCAGCCAGGTTTCGACGGGGTGGGGCTGGAAAAGGGCGGAAAGTCTGTGGAAACCATGTCTTGCACCGGGTGTCGCCGGAATTGGCACGATCCGCGACTCTTCGGAGCGGGCCTGAATGGGAACGAACCGTTCCGGCCCCAGGGTGGCAAATCGCGGTGAGCCTGTGCGATACTTTGGGTGCACCGCTTCACGCAAGGCCGGGATGGCGGAACTGGCAGACGCAGCGGACTCAAAATCCGCCGAGCTTCGGCTCGTGGGGGTTCGACCCCCCCTCCCGGCACCAAACTAAGGCCAGCAAATTCAATAGATTACGCGATCCTATTTCCGTCATTTCACTTCGCGCCTTTCTTGCCGCTGGAGGCCGGTGCATGTTTGGCGTGGTCTCTCCTGCGACATCCCGCGATCTTCGACTCGGTAAGAGTGTCAGCGATCCGGTCAACTACAGACTGCTTGTGTTTAGGAGAGAGTTGTGCGTACCAAGGGGCTTGACTCATCGTCTTGTGCCCGGCGGCCTCTTTGATTTCGATCGTCGTCGCTCCGGCCATCTAGCCATGAGCAGAATGTTTGGCGTGGACCGTGCCCCGTGATTTCTCCGTCTCGATCACTGAGGTTTTGATGCAGGAGCGATTGTCGAGGCGTTCTTGCTTGCGCCCCTCGGGAATCGCTGATGCGTTTGGTGCTGTAGTGGATCTCAACCGCTAGTCCGAGGTCGCGCACCCAGAATGCCTTGCCTGCATACCGCCAGGGCACCGAATAGAGGCTACCGTTCCACGACACATAGGCATGACGAGCACCTTGCGCTGCTCGTCATTTATATATGGATAAGCCGGCATCGCACCCACCAAATGCGATTCCGCTGAGTCCGACGGATTCGTAAAGCGGAGTCGAGATGTAACACCGATGAATTATGGGTAGAAGATACCAGAGGCAGTTGTGTCTAGCGCCTCGGTTTGCTACTTTGACGTACATGCTGCCGCCGGTGCCAGAACCCATCAGCAAGACCATTGAGACTCTCTACCGGTCGGAATCGGGTCGTGTTCTTGCGACGCTGGTGGGCCTGCTTGGAGACCTGGACCTGGCCGAAGAGTCCATGCACGAGGCTTTCGCTGCAGCCCTGGAATCCTGGCCTCCGACTGGCATACCGGATAAGCCTTGTCCATGGCTTATATCGACGGCACGCTTCAAAGCGATTGACGGCATGCGCCGGCGGGCTCGCTTCGACAGAGCGCAGCGCGATCTTATCGCCAGCGTGGAATCGCGCGTCAACGAAGCTCTCAGCCAAGATGAAGCGATCGAGGACGATCGTCTCCGTCTGATCTTCACCTGCTGCCATCCCGCCCTGCCTCCGGAAGGCCAAGTTGCGCTGACTCTTCGTGAGATCTGCGGCCTTACGACCGAGGAAATTGCCCGTGCATTTCTGGTTATGCCAGCAACACTCGCCCAACGCATCGTGCGTGCCAAGGCAAAGATTCGAGAGGAGTCGATCCCCTATGTAGTTCCGGCGCCGCAGGAGTTGCCGGAGCGGCTGGACGCTGTGCTTCGGGTCATCTACCTCGTCTTTAACGAGGGCTACTCGGCAGCGGCAGGAACCGAGATTACGGCGGAGTTGACCGGCGAGGCGATTCGCTTGGGTCGAATGCTCGCCGAACTCCAACCGGAGCAAGAGGTCCTGGGGCTGCTTGCTCTGATGCTGCTACAGGAATCCCGTCGCGCGGCGAGGTCTTCCTCATCAAGAGAGTTGATTCTGCTAGCCGATCAGGACCGCATGCTTTGGAACCGCGAACAAATCGCCGAGGGAGTGACGTTGCGATGGCCAAAGGAGCTATCTTGGGCGTGGATAAATCTGAAGTTTTGCAGGGAACTCTGGACATGATGATCCTGAAGACCCTTCATGCACTGGGTCCGTTGCACGGTTTCGGGATTGCACGCCGCATTGAGCCGGTGACCGAGGATGTTCTTACCCTGAATGAGGGCACGATGTACACCTCGCTGCTCCGGCTGCAGCAGCAGGGATGGATCGAATCGGAGTGGGGAACGCATTGAGCATCGGTCGCGCGCAATCCTCAGGGTTACTCCCCAAAAAACGTCGATGGGGCCGGCGATCTTCGTTTTCAAATTCGGTGCAAAGATCCCATGATACAGGCCGACTTTCCATTACTTATCATTTATTGCCACCTCGACAAGTCCATTCAGTCCGACAGGACCAACACCTATTGCCGCTGGTAAACCATGACGTCAGGCTTTTCGCGGCCGGCAAAGTGCAGGGTGATCGTCAATGTCTTCAGGTCGGCCGACAGTCCAATGTCCTCAGTACCCGTCACCTTTTCGTTGTATTTGTGGGTGATCACCAGATGGTGGTCGTCCGTTCGTCGAGTCGAAATGGCCGCACCTTGCGCGGCATTCGATCCATCCACGGGATAATCCTTGCCGTTAAACTTTACATTCTGTTTCTGCTGCTGCGAGGGAGTAATGAAGGAGAGGCCATCGCCTTCATAGGCCTTCACCTCCATCGACAGCGGTGAGTTTCTCGTCTCCTTGATGCTTTGCCAGTCTGCGGCGAAACCCGACCCGCCGCCGGTGCGCCGATAGACATAATCCAAGCTCAGCGTCGAACCGTCCGACTCGAATTCGCGGTAATAGTCTGTGAGCGTGTTGCCATGAGCCGAAAGTTTCCATGTCGCTCTGAGCATCAACCGGCCATCTTTCTTGCGCTCAACGACCCACTTATCCGGCGCATCCTGTTGCGCCGACAGGAGGGTCCCCTGGAGGCTCGGCTGGTCGGTCCCATCCACCATGATCGTTTCCGCACCCCCGCCGAAATCGAAGGTGTACTTGTTGCCGCCCTGACTTTGAACCTTCATCTCATCGGGCGTTCTGCTCCGGGATGAGTCGAACTTCCACTGGCCGATGAAGGGGCTCTGCGCCGAAGATGCCATGCTCGTCGCAAGGCAAACCGCCGGGAGGATTTGAACAATTCGTTTCAGCACGCGAGTCTCCTTGGCTCTGGTCGGTTGCACGGCGGCGGCCATTTAGCGAAATAGTACGTGCGAGTGCGGCTCTTCACGACATCTTGTTGTTTTGCCATTCAATTTATTGGGTTTTCGGGGTTGCTCATCGGAAGAGATGCCCCTCCAAAGACTTTATTCCGCGCGATCGACTGTCCGAAATCGAGCACGCTGCTCCAAAATCGAACACCGGTAGCCGTGGGATGCTGGCTTCGGGAATTGAGCGGCCAAGCCGCGTCAAACTCGGTAGGGAAACGATCAAGCTGTACCCGACCATGGCGTGCCTCAATCCACGCGCTCCATTGATTAGTCCGCGGGAATGCCCTTTGCGACTGTAGCCATCAGTTGATCGGTGGACGTGATATCCCAGTCGTTATGCCGACATCTTGGTACTAATCCCAGCGGCTCGATGAGTGACTCGATTTGTCATCATTCGAAAGACGGCTCAGTTAAAAGGCGATACTGGGGCGACGTTTTCCGAAGTTGGTGGCCTGTTCGAAGGCGTGGGAGAGTTGGAGGACGCTGAAGTCCTGCTTGTCGCGGCCTACGATTTGCAGTCCGACAGGCAGGCCTTCGAGCGTGAAGCCTGCGGGCACGGAAGCAGCGGGATTGCCGGTAGCGGAGATGTACCAGCAGCTCTTCATCCAGTCGATGTAGTTGGTGAGATGAACGCCGTTGATTTCGGTGGGCCAAGGCGTGTTGACGTCGAAGGGGGGCAGTTGGGTGGTGGGCAGGATGAAGTACTCGTAGCTTTCCAGGAAGGTTTGAAAGCGGCGCCACATCTCTGTGTGCGCGGTCTCTGCGCGGGCGATGTCGTTGCCGGAGAGTGCGAGGCCTTCTTTGATCTCGGCGGTGAGAGTGTCCTTGAAGCCGTCGGGATGTAGCTGAAGGCCCTTGCCGTAGGCGGCGCCGGAGTTCCATGCGCGCAAAATGCGGTAAGAGATTTCGGCGGGGGCGAAGTCGGGCTCGGCCTGCTCGACGATGCAGCCGAGGGACTCGAAGATCTTGCGCTGCGCATCGACGGCGGTGCGGACGCGCGGGTCGATGGGGATGCCGTTGAGGTCTTTGAACCAGGCGACGCGCACGCCCTTGAAGTTGCGTTCGAGGGGGCGCACGAAGAGGCTGCCGGGCTCGTTGATGGAGAGCGGAGTGCTGCCGTCAGGCCCCGCGATCGTGCTGAGTGCTAGGGCCAGATCTGCGTTCGAGCGGCCGAGGCACCCGTTGGTCGCGAGCGTAGACCAGCCCAGGTGGCTGGATGGATTGGGCACGCGGCCGATCGAGGGGCGGAAGCCGACGACATTGCACCAGGCGGCAGGATTGCGGAGGGACCCGCCGGAGTCGGAGCCGCTGGCGACCGGCACCATGCCGCAGGAGAGCGCGACCGCAGCACCGCCGGAGGAGCCGCCACAAGTTTTCGTGACGTCGTAGGGGTTGCGGGTCGCGCCGAAGACACGGTTGAAGGTCTGCGAGCCGGCGCCGAACTCGGGGACGTTGGTTTTGCCGAGGAAGATGGCGCCGGCGGCGCGCATGCGCGTGACGAGCAGGTTGTCGTGTGTGGGGACGTTGTCTTTGAAGAGCGGCGAGCCGAAGGTGGTGCGGACGCCGGCGGTTTCGAGGAGGTCCTTATGGGCGACGGGCAGACCATGCAGTGGGCCGAGCGTTTCGCCATGCGCCTGCATCTCGTCGGCGCGGGCTGCGGCTGCGGTTGCCTGGTCGGCGATCAAGGTGACGATGGCGCTGACCTGAGGATTGACGCGATCAATCTGCTTTAGGTGCTCCTCAAGCGCTTCGCGCGCCGACAGCTTCTTGGCGCGGATCATCGCGGCCATGTCCACGGCCGACGTGAAGCAGAGCGAGGGCGCAGAGTTCTGGGCGCTCAGCGCGGCGGGAAAAGCCGAGGTGGCCGAGACTGCGGCCACGCCCGCAAGAAACTCACGGCGTGTGGGGTGGTCCTGCTTTGCCGAAAACATGCAAGAACTTTATCATCCGCGGACTCGGCGCGATAAGCGCGACACGTGTGCCACCGGTGCTCGCCACGGCAAGCCACGGCGATCGTGCGGCCCGGCGATTTTAGATTGCGCCTGCAAATTGGAGTGTGACACACTTTGTCTCAATGTTTCCCCGCAAAAAACCGGCTGTGCTCGTGTTGTTTCTCGCCTTTTTGGGCTTGAGTGCAGCGAATTCCGTCGGGGCTCAGGTCTTTGACTTGGACAAGGGCCGTGTGGCGCTTACCAGGCTTGACGGAATGTGGCGGTTTCATCTCGGCGACGATGCCCGATGGGCCGATCCTGCGTTCGACGTATCATCGTGGCCCCTGCTTCGGTCCGATCGCGGATGGAACTCGCAGGGCTATCCCGGCATGAGCGGGTTCGGATGGTATCGCTTCAGCATCCGCATTCCCGAGGGGACGCAGCCACTGGCTCTCTATTTTCCAAGATTGATGACCAGCTACGAAGTCTATGCGGACGGGCATAAGCTAGGAGCTTTCGGCGGAATGCCGCCACACCGCAACCTGCTCACCGGTCGTCCCCCTCTTTATGTTCTTCCTGGCGTCGGCTTCCCCGCAGAGAAGACAGTGGTCATCGCCATTCGGGTGTGGCACTGGCCGTTCTGGGCGCATTACTACGGTGGAGGCCCGCAGAGCGCCGGCTACGTGGGAGAAATCTCAGCCGTTGACCGCATGCGCCGCGATGATTTTCCCGGCAACCCGTGGAACTGGGCGCCGCCGCTTTTTTCCGCGATGATGTGTCTGATTGGCGGCATCTTTGCGTTGGGGTTTGCGTGGCAGCACCGGCGCGAGCGCGAATATCTCTGGTTCGGCGTGTGGCTGCTGTTCAAGGCATACTTCGACGGCCTTGCCTCCTTCGGATACTTTGCGGCTATCAATATTGACTTTCGGGAGATCTCGCGCGCCATGGCCGAGGCGGGGGGCATCCTGGCTTCGCTTGCGTTCTATTCGCAACTCTTGCGTGGCCGCAAGGACTGGCTCTTCTGGCTCTCGGCCGTTGCCGCCTTGACGCGCCCGTTGCCGTTCACGCTTGCCATGCTCGGAGTTCTGACGCAGACGCAGGTAAATGCATGCAATTTCACAACTCTGCTGCCGGGCGTCGCGTGGGTGGTGATTCTGGTGATTGCGAGAGCTTGGCGCGGCATACCGGACGCGCGGCTGTTGCTCGCTCCCACGCTGCTGCAGGAGGGCGTGATCGTGGCCGGGGTCATTTCCTTCGAGGCATTTGCGCTCGGCTTTACCCATGGCTCATTGAGCGTCAACAGGTTCATCACTCTTACGCTGCGCCCATTTGTGGATGTGATCTTTTTGTCGGCCATGCTGGCAATTCTGGTGGGCCGCTTCACGCGCACGCGACGGCACGAAGAGCATCTTGCAGGGGAACTGCAGGCAGCCCGCACCGTGCAGCAAATCCTCATTCCGGACGAAGTCCCCTCGGTTCCCGGCTTCGCGATCGAAAGCTGCTACATACCTGCCGGTGAAGTCGGAGGAGACTTCTTCCAGGTGATTCCATTGCCTGGCGGTGGCGTGCTGGCTGCGATCGGCGATGTGAGCGGCAAAGGCGTGCCCGCGGCCATGACCGTCTCCCTGCTGGTCGGCACGCTGTGCACCCTGGTCGACTACTCGGAAAGCCCGGGCGAGATTCTCAGCGCCATGAACCAGCGCATGATCGGGCGCACCAAGGGCGGCTTCACGACCTGCCTTATACTGCGGCTCCGCCCAGACGGCGCGATGACGATCGCCAGCGCTGGCCATCAGATGCCTTATGTTGATGGGCGCGAGATCGCTGGCGACACCGGACTTCCCCTGGGGATTTCGGCTGACACCACCTACGTCGAAACAGCCGGCCGGCTAAGAGAATGTGAGCAACTGACCCTCATCACCGATGGCGTGATCGAGGCCCGTGACAAGAGTGGCGAGCTCTTTGGTTTCGACCGAACCACGGCCATCAGTGCGCAATCCGCCGAGCAGATCGCTGCCTATGCTCAACAGTTCGGCCAGGAGGACGACATCACCGTGGTGACGTTGATGCGCGAGTCGCCAGCGGGATCCACTGTCGATTCCTCGAATCCGAGCCGGAGGACATCTTAGACTGTTTAATCCGTCCTCAATTGGCGCATTGGCTGATATCGCCATTGTAAAGACGCGGCAATGACTTCTCAAACGCTGGCCGACTTCCGGTTTGGGTGTGTGCAGGAAGCACGGAAGAACTTTACCATTCGAGAACTCGACGGGATAGCTGGAGCTAGTCTTCGGATGAGGGCGTCGTCTGCCAACTTGCTCGCTGAAAAAGAGACAGCTCAGCTTCTCCGGTTGTTGCGATCTTATCGGAAGTGAATCAGAGTTCGCTAGCCATAGGTTCGCGTTCAACATGCCTGCTCAGGGGTTAGGTTCCCGGTCTGCGTAGAAGCCCCTTCTCAAGAGCCTTCGACAGTACCTCCTGGCTATGAGCCATTTTGGCCATGCGAGCTTCGATTTTGCTTGATTCTCTTTCAATCGCAGCACGAACAGCGTCATCATTGAGAGCGCACCTGTTGCCCATCAGGGTCGGCAGGATTTGAGCGATCGTCGCGAGGTTCAGGCCAGACGAAAGAAGAAACTGGATCGACTTCACCCACTCCACGGACTCCTCGCCATAGTTGCGGTATCCGTTCTCTCCGCGCTCACTATGAAGCATCCCAAGCTTCTCGTAATGACGTAGTGCGCGGGTGCTGACAGCGGTCCTGGTCGATAGTTCTCCGATGAGCATGTACTAGCGTCCCTTGACATTGACATCTGTGTCAAGGCTTAGGCTTTAACCAGGGGGAACAAGCGATGGGAAGCGGAAAGATTCGGGTTGGGATCATTGGAGCGGGTGGCTGGGCGAAGTATGGACACATCCCGGCTCTGAAATCTTTGAAGCAGTTCGAGATCGTTGCCGTATCGAGCCGGAAGATAGCGACGGCGGTAGAAACCGCGAGGCAGTTCCAAATCGAGCATGCTTTTGGAGTCGAGCAGTCACTCGTCGACCATCCCGATGTGGACCTGGTGGCGGTTGTAGCGCCTGCTCCGGAACACGCTCGGTTGGTGAAGCAGGCCATAGCGGCAGGCAAGGATGTGTACTCCGAATGGCCGCTGAGCACGAGCACGGCAGACTCGGAGGAACTGCTTTCGCTGGCCGAAGCGAAGGGCGTGAGGCACATCGTCGGCCTGCAACGCCGCATGGGGCCGAGCGCACGTTACACACGCGATCTGATCAAGCAAGGCTACGTTGGGAAGATTCGCGGTGTTCACATGACCGTCAGCGTAGATGCTTTTGTCCCGGAGATGCCCGGACGATACAGCTGGGTGTTCGACGCGTCGAACTTCTCAAACGTCTTATCGATTTACGCTGCGCACTTTGGAGACATGCTTTTTCGCTCTGTCGGCTTCCCGAAGAAGCTGAGTGCAGTCATTGAAACTCAGTTTCCGTTCTTTACCGTTGTGGAGACTGGAGAACAAATTTCAAATACCAATCCGAACGAGGTAATGGTGATCGGCACGCTTGAGGATGGTGGGTTGTTCTCGATGCAGGTGGAAGGAGCACAGAAGCATCGCACTGGTCTTCACATCGACATCTCTGGAACAGAAGGCGTTCTCCGCATCACGAACTCGCTAGCTTTCCAGAACAAGGACGATAACGCTATCGAAGGCATGAACGGGGACGCGCAGACTTTCTCGCCACTGCCCATCCCCGATCGGTATCGATCGCTTGCCAGGTCTGGTATTGACGTTAGCGCACAGGACCTGGCGTACCTTTATGCCGCATACGCCAGTGACAAAATGAACGGCACATCAGAAGCCAGCAACTTCAGAGATGCTGTGCGGCAACACCATCTGATTGACGAGGTTTATCAAACCTCAGGAGAGTTCTTCGGATAAGTCCCCGTAAACGTTAGGTCCCTATCGGGACTGTCCCGGCGCGATGAGGTTGTCCTGTGGCAGGATGTTGTGCCGGGACAGTTTCGATAGGGACCTAACGTTTGTCAGGACCGATCAGTCCTCCGTGGGGGTAACCGATGTTGGATGAGCGCATTGGAATGTCATCAACCGATGATCCGGGCAAGGCATCTCCAACAACGTGACACTGCACACTGACAGCGAGTGGGGGCGCGGGTTAATACGGTCTGTGGAGGTGTGGCCCTGACAGATCAAATTGTTGAGGTACTTCGCGATCGAATCCCCTACATCCTGTTTGGTACCGTCTTCCTGTTTATCGGATTGTGTGTCTGCTCTGCTTTGGATATGTTGCCGTGCAGAGCTTGGAAACCAGCTCGTCACCATCGGCAAGGTTCTGAAAGCGTGTCGACATGCGGGTAACCCGGTCCTCCCTCGTGCGTTTCCTGAGACAGCAAATCGCTTACATCGCAATCTCCGCAATCGCCGGAGCCGTCTTCTGGGCCATCGGACAGCAAATTAATCCGCTCACCGTCCTGGTCTACTCAATTGCGATTGGGAATACAACAGTGCCCGCAACGCAGTGGTTGCATAGGTACTATGCTGAAAAACCATTTCCTTACAATTGGGTGTTCTTTCTCCCGATTCTGCTCGCTCTCCTCATCCCGGTGTATGTCGTCTCGTCGGTGTTCGTTTGGATTCTTGCGCCACCCACGCCTCAAACTTTGGGACACTTGCTCAGAACAGGCTGGAAGTTTCCAGTCCTGATCACATTTGTTTCGAGCGTGCTGATCTTTCTTTACCAGACCACCAAGCAGAAGCTCGAGCAGCGCAATACCGAACTGCAGCGCTCCGTGGATCTCGGCACCGCGCAGCTTGAAATGCAAGAGCAGGAATTGCAACGCGCAAGGGAGATACAGCAGTCGCTCCTTCCAAAGGAGATTCCCCAACTGCCCGGATTCGAGGTTGCGGGAATATGGCGCCCGGCTCGCGCGGTCAGCGGCGACTACTACGACGTCTTCAAGCTCGGCAGAAATAAACTGGGCGTCTGCGTAGCAGATGTTGCGGGCAAAGGAGTCTCAGCCGCGCTGTTGATGGCCAACGTGCAGGCTGCCGTTCACGCTTTTGCCAGTGAATCGGAGAGTGCGGCATGGCTATGCGGAAAGGTAAACGCGCTGCTTTATGAAAAATATTGCCGTCGGAAAGTTCGTCACCTTCTTCTACGGGGTGCTCGATGGCAATGCGCGGACCCTGCAATACTGCAACGCCGGGAATCCTTGTCCGGTGCTCGTCTCTGGTGGCCAGCCCCGGATGCTCGAAGAGAGCGGCGCTGTTCTGGGTGTCTTTCCTTCATGGACCTATGAGGATGCGACGGTTGAATTATGGCCGGGAGACCGTCTATTGCTCTTTACGGATGGGATCACGGAAGCCTCAGGTCCGAACGAGCAGGAATTTGGCGAAGAAAACATTGCGGAGTTTGCTCGAACGAATTCCACCCGCTCAGCTAGCGAACTGAGCAGCCGATTGCTGGCTAATGTTTCGGATTTCTGCGGGGACCATTTTCGGGACGATGCAACTCTGGTGGTGATTGCCGCCAAGTAGGGTCAATCGATGATTCATCGAGTCACTCATCGAAGGCGGATTAGGACTGGTATGTCGGCACGGCAACTGTAATCGGAGAGATCGCGACATCATTGAGGATCGGCGTCGCCATTCGCGTTTTTCAGGAGAAATACCGGCAATCGCGCATAATCGGCTATTAATGAGTGCATTGACCTGTGAAGCGGCCAATCGAATGCGCGAGGCCGGTCGGCATTTGCTGTTGCATTGGGATGAAGAAGGCACGGGTGTCCACTGCCAGAGATCGTGTGTTGCGAGACGGGGTCTATTTGAGCGGGCGTGAGCCCGCGATGAGGATGTCTACCAAGCTCCTGGCGCTCTGCTGCCAATCCTCGCCGGAGCCCACGTGCGAGACGCCGATCAGTGCTCGAAGCAGGTCGTATGCATCCAGATCTCTTCGCAGATCGCCACTCCTCTTAGCCCGCTTCACCAGCCCATCGATCGCAGCCTGGATTGGGCCGCGTGAACCTTCATGAAGCCTGGACGGGCCCCCGGCAATGGTATTGAGAGCGGGCGCAATGATGTGCTTAGCCGCAATGTATTCGACCAGCAGCAGCATCCAGGCTCGAAGCGCTTCGAGCGGAGACATGGTCTCGGCGAAATGGGCCGCGGCCGCCGCGAGTTTCTCCACTTCGTTCCGGTAAACACCTTCGATCAGCTCGTCGCGCGTTGGAAAATGACGATACAGGGTACCTGCTCCTATGCCCGCCTGCTTCGCGATTTCCTCCAGGCTGGCATTGGCTCCTTGTCGGGTGAAGACTCCCTTCGCAACTTCAAGAATGCGCTCGCGGTTGCGCAGCGCGTCTGAGCGTAGTTTCCGGACGGTCGTCGAACGCTTCTTAGTGATCTTCAAAATTCGTGCATCCGGAGGCTGCCTCCGTTTATCTACTCATTCGGAGACTGTCTCCGTTTTAGCGCAGGCGGCATCCTTTCGTCAATCTCAGCTCGAACCAGATCAGGGAGGCACATATGCGCGTATTCGTTACCGGAGCTACCGGGTTCATCGGCTCTGCCATCGTGAAAGAACTCATCGGCGCAGGCCATCGCGTACTTGGAATGACGCGATCGGACGCCGGCGCAAAGTCGCTTGAAGCCGCGGGCGTCCAGGCGCATCGAGGCGATCTGGAGGACCTGGAAAGTCTGCGCAGTGGAGCAGCTGCGACCGATGCCGTCATCCATACCGCTTTCCGGCATGACTGGTCGAAGTTTGCGGAGAGCTGCGAACTAGACAGGCGCGCCATCGAGACCATCGGCACCGTGCTCCAGGGCTCCAGCCGTCCGCTCATCGTCAGTTCCGGAGTTGGAGTGGCACAGGGGCGCGCCGCTACGGAGGACGATCCGCCGCTTTCTTCCCCATCCCTTCCTCGTGTATCAGAGGCGACGGCCGTCGAACTCATGGAGCGTGGAGTCCACGCAATCGTGATGCGCTTGCCGCAGGTCCACGACACAGTAAAGCAGGGCCTCGTCACCCCACTCATTGCGATTGCACGCGCAAAGGGGGTCTCGGCGTACATCGGCGATGGTCAAAACCGCTGGCCTGCCGCGCATGTTTCGGATGTCGCACGCCTCTACCTGCTTGCTTTGGAGGAGGGCACAGCGGGAGCCCGTTACCACGCCGTCGCCGAAGAGGGAGTGCCGCTCAAAGACATCGCCACTGCTATCGGACGTGGGCTGAATGTGCCCGTCCGTTCCATTTCGCAGGAACAAGCCCAGGAACATTTCGGCTTCCTCGGGTTCTTCGCGGGAAGAGACCCTCTGACCTCCAGCGTACAGACCCGCACAAAGCTCGGATGGAACCCCACAGGCCCCTCCCTACTTACCGATCTTGGGAATATGCGCTTTTCCGAGGTATGACGTTAACCCCACAATTACGGAGGAATCGAAATGCAAAAAACTTGGTTCATCACCGGAGCATCGCGCGGGTTCGGCCGCATTTGGACTGAGGCTGCTCTTAAACGCGGTGATCGAGTTACAGCGACAGCCCGCAAACTGGCAGACGTAGCCGATCTCGCGGAACGTTTTGGCAATACGGTTCTGCCCCTTGCCCTCGACGTCACCGACTCCGCGCAGGTCGAGCAGGCCGTTCATCAGGCATACACGCACTTCGGCAGGCTCGACGTCCTTGTCAACAATGCCGGCGCCAGCCTGTTCGCGGCTACAGAGGAAGCAAGCGATGAGCAGATCCGCGGCCTCTTCGATGCGAACTACTTAGGCATGGTTCCGAGTGCTCCGAGCGGCTCTGCCATTGTTGCGGAAACAAGGGAGCGGTCACATTCTCGGTGTCTCCAGCGGACTGGGGATAACGGCATTGCCCCTCATCTGCTTTTATTGCGCCACGAAATGGGCAGTGGAAGCGCTCCACGAATCCCTCGCGCAGGAGGTGAGGGCGTTCGGGTTGAAAGTGACACTTGTTGAGCCCGGGGCCTACGCAACCGAGTTCGAAAGGTCCGCACAGATCGCGGATTTTATGGAACCATACGCTGAGTTCCGAAAGCAGTTTGTGACGCACCTGGCGAATGTTGAACGGGGTGATCCAGAGGCGACGGCAGAAGCCATCTTGAAGCTCGTTGACGCGGAAAATCCACCGCTGCGACTTGGCTTGGGCACTTCTATTCTTCCCAGGGCCCGCGCCGCATATGCGGAGCGGCTGGAGACTTGGGAAGCGTAGGAGGACGTGTCGAATGCGGCAATGGGCGAGCCGAGGAAATCAAGGGCGGCGTGGATTGAGCAACTGGCCTATGGAACTCCGGATCGGCAACAAGGATAGGATCTATACCTAGCAGCAGCGATGCAGATGTGCCGTCGATGAGTTCGAAGGCTTGATTGCAATAACCAAAGATTCCACCTTGGGGCAGACACCATCGTTTTCGTCAATTTGTAGATCGGATTCGCACCGCTTCAGCAGCGGATCGAGGAAGACGGAATGGTTTTGAGCCACCACCTGTTCTCAGAACGAAATCATCGTGAGTCGACATGGACACATGCAGGTGAGCGCCGGGTGTAATGCCGCGAGCCTTGAGCTTCTTGAGCAAAGTGGAATCTCGATCCGAAACACTATCTACTACGAATTCTCCCTCCTTTTCGATTTCCGTCAGCGCTCGCGAGGCTTGCTTCGCCATCCTTCCGTCCAGAGCGGGGATGCAGTGGCCATGAGGGTCGAACTTGGGTCGTCCCAGCTTTACGTCGATGCGCTCCTCGAAACGCTCAGAGATAAAATGTTCCAATCGTTCCGCCTCATCGTGGACTTCTTCGATCGGATAGTCCAAAACCTTGTACAAAAACGTTTCGAGTAGCCGATGATGACGCAGAATTTCCAATGCGCGCCTTCTCCCCGCAGCAGACAGGCGAACGCCGCGGCGCGATTCGTATTCCACAAACGGAGTCGGACTAGCGGACAGTTTCTGGAGCATATTGGTGACCGAAGCCGGCGCCACGCCAAGATGCTCCGCCAGCGCGTTGCTCGTTACGCGTTCTTCCTCTTGACCGCCCAGCGCAAAGATGGCCTTCAGGTAGTTGTCCACAGACTCCGTGTTTGTGTTGACGCGCCGAGTTGACATGCTCGCCCCCACCCTCTCGATTTGACATTGTGTCTATTTTAGGTGTACCTAATTAAATTAGGTAAGCCTAAATAGACTCGAGGGGTTATCTTCCCCAGTTCCCCCCGAGGCAATCCCACACCAGACAAGCGGAGGTCCACATGGGCTCAATTCGAGCATGGAAATGCAGCCTCACCCTCTTTGTGGCATTAACCATGGTTAACGCATATTCCCTTCAGGCGCAGAGCGGAACAAGCAGTGCCCTCGCCGGCGTGGTCAGAGACCAGAGTGGTGCGGGAGTATCAAATGCCACAGTAATCGCTTCAGACGTGAACACGAAGGCAAGCCGCACCGGCACAACGGACGCCGGCGGTCATTTTCTTTTTTCCCAGATCAATCCAGGGATATATCAGCTCACAGTGGAGGCCCGCGGCTTCGCTCCTTCAAAGTCCGAGCCAACGGCCGTTGGTGTCGGGCGGACGGTCGCACTGAACTTCTCACTAAGCGTTCAATCGAACAGCCAAACCATAGAAGTGACCGGACAACAGGGCCTCGTCAGTCTCGACAATCCAAACATCACAACAACGATCGAAGCAAAAGAGATCAAGAATCTGCCGAATCCCGGACAGGATCTGACCTACCTTGCCCAGTTTGCCCAGGGTGCACTGATGAACACTGCCGGCTCATCGAGCGACGCAAAGGCTGCTGGCGGTTACGGCAACGTCGAATTTAATGGACTGCCTGCGACTTCAAATGGCTACATTCTCGATGGATACGACTCGAACGATCCCTGGCTAGGGTTGAATATTGGTCTCTCTACGAATCTCGTCATTGGGCTTGACGCCGTGCAGGAAGCGACAGTCAACACCAATTCCTTCTCCGTCGATCAGGGACGGTACGCCGTGGCCCAGGTCAACTATTTCACCAAGTCCGGCACGAACGCATTCCATGGTGACCTGTCCGAAACGTGGAACGGCTCGTTGTTCAATGCGGAAGACTATTTCCTTCGGGCAAATGACACGCCGGGCGACATCGCCCAAAAGCCACGCGATGTGGTGAATGAGTTCGGCGTTAGCCTGGGCGGACCCATCATGAAGAACAAGCTCTTCTTTTTCGCGCACTATGAGGGCATTCGCATCGCATTGCCGCTCGTCACGCCGACAACTTTGCCGACGCCTGCCTACCAGCAATATGTACTGGGAGAACTTGCTACGGGGGGGACTGATCCGCTGACAAGCACGAGCTTACCGGCTCAACCTGCGGAGATCCCATTCTACAAAAACATGTTCACCCTGCTCCCGGCACCTGGTGGATCGCCGGTGGCGATCACGGCCTGTCCGCTGGACGCATCCGGGAGTCTCTTACCAGCTTCGCCAATCGGCACCCTGCTCGATGGCAGTGGCTGCGCAACCCAGCGACAGCGGTCTCTAAACAACAGCGATAGCGAGAATCTCATCGTGTTGAAAATCGATCACACCATCAACGCCAAAAACAGCATCTGGTATCGCTTCCAGCGAGACACCGGCCTGCAGGCAGAATGGACCGACCCGATCAACTCCATTTTCAACTCCTTTTCCCCGCAGCCACAGCGAACGCTGGTAGTGGGCTACACGCATCTGTTCAGTCCGACCCTCGTCAACCAGTTCAATCCAGGGGCAAGCTGGTACTCCAGCATCTTCGAGCCGAACAATTTCTCCCAAGTGCTACAGGCATTTCCAATCGTGCTCGCTTCGGGAAGTGACAGCGTGCCCTTCACCCAAATCGGTGGCTTGAACAACACGTTCCCGCAGGGGCGCAAAGTCACGCAGTGGCAGATCAACGACAGCCTGACCTGGACACGCGGAAAGCATACGTTGCACTTTGGCCTCAACACGCGCCGAGTCGACACAAGCGACTACGATCTCGGTGAAGGCATTGTGCCGACGGTTACCTACAACGACTTGGCTGAGTTCACTTACGGGGCCGCATTCACGGCTTTAGAGAGCTTCCCTGCCTCTCTCAAAGAGAGAGTGGGCATCGGCAACCTGGAATACTACGGAATGGACACCTACAAGCCATCTCCCAAGGCGACGATTACCTATGGCATGCGCGTGACATGGAACACCAATGTCACCAGCCCACAAGCCCTCTTCTCGCGAACGGCCGGTTCCTTCCCGGATGCTTCGCATGCAACGAATCAGCCGTTGAATCAGGTAGTTCTCGGCCATGTTCATAACCTCTTTTCAGCAACGCCTCTATTCATCTACCAGCCACGCACGTCCATTGCAGTCCAGCTTCGCCCGAACACCGCATTCCACGCGGGATTTGGCGTCTTCAACGACATCATCCCCCAGCAAATCGCCGATAGCGGCCTGACGAACGCACCTAACGATCCTGCCTTCACGGGCGGCATTGGTGGAGAGGTGGGCGGCATGGGAGTCGCGCCGGATGTTTCAGGAAGTGCCGTAGACGCGGCGGTCAACGCCAACAAGTCATTCCGAGCGATCTACAGTTCGGGCGGCGCGCCTTGTGCGGGGATCCAACCGGGCGAGCCCACCTGTCCGCTGGCAGTCGGTCTGAATACCTTCCCGAGTGGAAATCTCAAAACTCCGTACTATTACCAGTACAACTTTGGCATCGAGCAGCAGATCGGGTCGCGGGGCAACCTGCGCACCGACTATGTGGGAACACGCGGACTGCATGAGCCCTACCAGGTCCAGCTCAACGGCTACCAGAACGTCTGCAATGGGTGCTTTGCGCCATTTCCATACCAGCAGCCGCTCGATCAACGGTTTGGAACCGTCACCGAGTTTCAGACGGGCGCGAACAGCGTCTACAACGGTCTGCAGACTGTCTACACGCAGCAATGGGGGAGTCTGACTTTGCGTGGCAACTACACCTTCAGCCATTGCTTGGACGAGATCTCGAACGGCGGTCTGCTCGCATTTTCGACGCAGGGCCTGGAGTCGCCATTGCCCGGTGAATTAAGCCGTGAGTACGCCAGTTGTGATTATGATGTGCGCAATAACATCTCCGCATACGGGATGTACCAGGTGCCATTTCACTCAGGTAATGCAATGCTGCGTCAGTTGCTCGGAGGCTGGTCATTTTCCGAGACCGGGTTCCTTCACTCCGGATTGCCCTTCAGCGTGCTGAGCCAGCAATATAGCGCGAGCGGAAATGGAGTCCTTCAGGCAACCAACCCTGCACAAACTATCCAATTGGCTGCTCCGGAATATGCGAACCGGGTTCCCGACGTGCCACTCTACCGCAAGACGTCCTATCCCGGCGTCACCGTCACAGGCACGAGGCAGTGGCTCAATCCGGACGCCTTCGTCTCTGTGGTTGATCCGACCACCGGTGCCTGCTTTACAGGAGTACTCGGCGTCGAGAACGACAATCCAATGACCTGCCAGTTCGGCGACTCCGGCCGCAACTCGGTACGCGGGCCACACTTCACGTATTCGGACATGTACATCACGAAAACCTTTCCGATGCGGGAGGGAATCAAGCTCCGCATCGATGGCCAGATGTTCAATGCATTCAATCATCCGAATTTCGCACTACCAAGTACCGTGCAGGCGGGCGTTCCTGAATCACCCATTGCGAGGTTTGGAACGCTCCAAAGCACGACCTCGCCGCCCACAGGGCTGCTTGGTGTGGGACTCGGAGGCGACACGTCGCCCCGAATGATTGCGTTCCAAGGGAGGATCGAATTCTAAAGTCAGAGGCAGCGCTTCCTCCTAACCCCGTCTTCACTCAGTTCGGAAGGGGAAAGAGTCCAGTGAACTCGGGCGTCTTCAACCTGAGTCGTTGACTGAACCCTGGTGAGTGAAGTAGACCACTTCTACTTCCATTCCTTCACCCTTTTGAACGTGGCGTAAATGGCCATGGCGTGGCCATGCCCTAATCCGAAGTCTCTCTTAAGCCAAGCGACAATTTCACCTGCCTTCACCCCCGGCTTGAGCACGCCCTTCTTCTCGGCGATCTTTCTGAAGTCTTCCGGTGTTTTGCCGGTTATGGCTCTGATGTTGTCGATATATGCCTGAAATGTCATCGTTTTCCTCTCATGCAGTTGGGACGCAGTTGAGCACCTCGAGCGTCGCGTGCATGATTTTCTCTCTCAACTCCGCCGGCACCTTATCGCCTATCGAAGATTCTCCCTGCGTCATCATGGAAGTGATCTTTGTGCCGAGTGTTTCCAATTAGAAATTGAAAGTGGCTTTGCAATTTCCGTTGAAGTTCAAATGAGTAATCAATTGCATTGCCCCGCTTCCCTTGTCTGGCCTGGGAACATTCAGTGGGCAGTAATCAAAGCGGTCTCTTTATCGATCAACAGGCTCAAGCCGCATCGGAAACGAAGTTCGGGAGCTTGATCGGGTGGTCTATCGAAGTTACCTTTTGACCGCAACCACGATGTTCGCGCGCTTCACGACCGCCAGGCGTTCCCTTTTGTATTGCGAGATGGGTGCGATCCTCAAGATAGTATAGGACCTATTCGTTCATCAGGCGTCGCAGATGCCGTCGATTGAGAACGATCACATGGTCGAACAAATCCCGGCGGCAGGTGCCTACCCAACGTTTCGTAACGCCGTTCTGCCATGGGCTTCGTAAGCTGGTGCGCTTGGGCAGATTTTGCTTCTGGAGGTGTCTTGTTCGCCTTGCCGCGCTAGCGGACTGGTTGCCGACTGCCCGTTCGAGCGGAGCGAAGGCCTACCAGCGGACGCGGAACATCCACTGGAGCGATCGGGGACCACCCGGCTGGTAGAGCGATCCGCTTTGGCCATAACTCTGATTCAAGGAGAGAGTCGGCTGCCCAAATAACTGATCGTTGATATTCGGAACGATATAACCAAAGTCCGGGCTGTTCGCGACATTGAATACATCCCCTCGGAGTTGCAAGAGCATCCGGTCATATAAACGAATGTCTCTACGCAACGACAAGCTGAGCTGCTCTGCGCCAAAGCCGCGCGCAATGTTGCGTGGGGCGTTGCCCTGCGTGTTGTCAGCTGGAAGTTGAAACGCGCCATTGGCAACATTGGGACCGCCATTGAGCATGCGGCCGCCTGGGATAGAACCGTTGGACAGATAAAGCGGCCTGTCAGGAATCAGATCGGTACCGGAGTAGAATTGCTCTCCGGTTACGGGGTCGTGGAAAAGGCTTCCCAACACCGTCACGGGATAGGAACTGCGCAGGAAAAACCTCCCGTCGATGCCCCAACCTGAGAGTGCATGATGGGCAAAGCCGTAAGCGCCCATCGCAGGGAGCGTCCAAGAAACAGCCGCTTGCAGGTTGTGCCGCACATCCGTGTCGGCGTTGCCTCGCGTCGGAGCGGTCCATGGATTGGGGCTCCCGAAATCTAACGTATGACCCCACACATACGAAGTCATCCAAGCCAGGCTCGAACGATATTGGCCGCGATAAGCCAGCTGCAAAGAATCGAACCCCGATGAGAGGCCAGCGGGAAAAGTAACCACCTCCTGAAGCGGTATGGTTGGACTCACGACTTGGCGCCGCTGTGGCAGAAGCAGGCCACGCCCAAATGCCCCGACGTAGGAGATAACAACGGATTCGTGCTCACCCGCCGCTTGTTCGAGCGAAACATTCCACTGTAGAGAATAGGGGGCTCTGAGCGCGTTCGGGAAGATATATCCTAGACTTTGGGCGTTCGGAGCATCCGGCAAAGGCGGAGCGGCCGCAGTGGTTGGAATATTGGCGTTCTGGAGCATTGTTGTGCTTCGAAATCCGGCCGCAGTAAATGCCGGCGCCGCGGCACGGTTTGGCGTGTCGAAGAGGACACCGAGACCGCCGCGAAGAATCAATTCGTGCCCGGCCTCGTCTGTAGCTTTGCGGACGGGCTGCCAGGCTAGCCCAATTCGCGGACCGAAAGCATGCCAGTCTGTCTGCCAGAGCGGAGTCCCGCGCGGACTCACGGACAAGGTTGCGGGCGAGTTCGGATCGCCCTTCACGCGAAATGCGTTGCGGCTGTCGGAGCTGGACGGTGGAGGGTTGGCGTCCCAGCGCAGGCCAGGACTTAGGGTGAGATTCCGCGTCACTCGCCATTGGTCCTGCACAAATGCCGCGAACTGCTGAAAGACAGGGAGCGCGGGCTCGTTTCTGCTCAAGACGAGAAAGTCGGCCTTGTTCGCCAGGACAGAATCGGCGCTCAAGTAATCGGCTTCGATGGTCCAGGGCAACGGGTGTACCGAGCTATGCAGATTCCGGGCATCGACGCCAAATCGAAACAGATGGGCCCCTCGTTGCAATGAAAACGTATCGCGGAGTTCGAGTTGCCGAAGCGCGTTGGTTCCTCCATCGGTCCACGCAGAAGTGTCGCCGATACCGGCGATCCGCATGTACAACTCGCTTCGCGTGTCCTTCGATGCACCGGGGGAACCCAGTGCCGCCGCCAGGTCGTCGGGGATCAACCGGTATGGCGAAACGCAAGGGATCGGGCACTCCTCCGCCAGGGAAGAGACAGAGCTCGAACCGCTCCGAGCCCAACCCATCCTCAGCTCATTTCCTGCCTGCGAGGAAACTTGTCCATCCATGCCCAGAGTGGCGCTTTGGTTGGAAAGCTTTGCGTTGGTTGTTGTCAGAAGAAGCGAAGATTGACTGCCGCTGGGCGTATTTCCAAACCGCAGGAAGCCGGAGAGATTCGCGCCAAAGGTCTGATCGACGCGAAGATCCAAGGATTTCAGAAAACTCGGAGGACTCGGGTCGACCTCGTTGTATTGAAAGAGTCCGGGGCCGCCATAAGGATCACAAAAGGAGTGCAACGTTTCAGGAACGGCTTCCGGTAAGGCCTGAAATGCTGACTGGACTGGGAGAGGAGCGTGACAGATTAGGGCTTCGTTGGGAGCATACTCCACCAGTGGAGCGGTTCTCTGCTGCACATGCATCTCTTCGTAGGATCCGAATATTTCCGCCGGGCTTTTCCGTTGCTTCGGATTCCATACGTTGAGCGGCATGGCCACTGAGCCGCCAACAACCTGTTGGTAATAGAAGAGAGAGTTCTTTTCCTGGTTGTATCCGCCAAACCAGTCCGTCGCATCAAAATAGCCGTTGCGCAGGTATGCGTAAGCGGTTGCGTGGATTTGGTCCGTACCTTGTTTGGTCAACAAACTGAATTGCCCACCGGGTGCGCTTCCGTACTGTGCTGAAGCGGTGGAGACCACGACGCGGAATTCTTGCAGGGCATCGAGCGCAACTAAGCCCTGCGTCGTCCCGAGAGAAGTGACACTCGCATACTGTCCCACCGCCGGGACCTTTATATTCGCATCGAGCGAGCCCGAGCCGAAGTTGGCCGAAACTCCGTCGACCCAGTAGGTGTTGGTGTCGGAAGGTTGTCCATTCACGCTAAATCCACCACCGCGGGGCACCTGCGGGCTCACCGAAATCGACCCCGGCGTCATAGCGATCAGGTCCTGAAAGCTTCGTCCATTCAGGGGAAGATCCCGCACCAGACGCGAATCAACCACGGTGGTCATCTGCGCATCTTCCGTGTTCAAGCTCTGACCGCTCGCGTCCACCTCCACAACCTGTTCCACCGTGCTCAGCCGTAACTTAATCAGAAACTGCCGCGATTCGCCCACATTCAGGCTCAAACCAGCCAGATGAACGGCGGCGAAGCCGTCGCGCTGCACTTGCATGCTGTAGAGGCCGGGCAACACTCCCGGTATCAGAAATTCTCCGGACGTGTCCGTCGCTGCCAAGTTTTCATTGCCGGATTGGAGATTGAGCAATTTGATAGAAACAGAAGGAAGGCGCGCTCCCGACGTATCTTCTACTTCGCCAGAAACGTTGGCCGTGCTCACCTGAGCACAAGCCAGAGTTGCCGCGAAGAGCAGTACCACCACGATCCCCCGTGAGTGCGCTAGAAACGAAATCCATGAGGGGTACGAATTCACCTGGGACGCATCTCTCCCACCTCATTTTGACGCGAAGGATTCCCTCTTGTCATGCGGCTTGCAAACGAACGTAGCTGCGTTGCTTCGGCAGCAGGCAGGGCAGTTCGGAGTCGAGCAATCGACTCGCGCGCTTGCCCAGGGGACAGGTCAACGGCACTGCCTGCAAACAGGTTCACCACGTCTTGGTTCACCGATTGCGCCTTCAACCGGAGCTCCGAAGCCGCATGCGCGAATGCGGTTGCATTCGTGATTTCCGGCGCGTCAGCGGCCGGGATCGCCCCGGCATCCATGGAAATAGAATCCAGCTGCAGTCGCAACAGGCGAAGCTCTGTGAGGGCTGTCGCGGAGTGCCGCTCCACCATCTGCGTCCACTTGAGCCGTGTATCGGGATTCAGTGAGAAGCCCTCAGCCAGTCGAAGGATGGCTCCAAGGCGGTCGAGAGCATATGCGTGCTGCAACGCCGTCTGTGCATGAGACAGCGCGGAAGAGGCAAACTTCTGCTCTGCGTTCTGTAAGGCTGTTCCTTTAAGGCCTTGCGCCAACAACGCATTCCTCACCTGCTCTGCGGCTGGCGCATCCCCATTGGTCCCGGAAAGCTCCTGGCGTAGTGTGTTACCGCCGTGGATCGCCGAGGCGGCCTGTGTCGCGGAAAATATTTCGAAATCCACGCGGTTTGCATTTGGAAGCGTAGCCAATCGCTCGCGAATCCCGGCGAGCAACTGCGCATTGGCAAGCGTTCCTGCGATGCGAACGCGGCCGCCTTCGATCGGACTCACTTCAAGTGGTTCACCGGTATCCGCATTCTGTTGGAATAACTCGAACAGCACGGCAACCTCAAGGTTCGCTGCGCTGACATCCTCCGCGCGATTGCCGCCAGAGCCGGGAGGGAGACTGCGTTTGCTCCACCCTCCTGGAGCCGCTATCCCCTCCGATTGCGGAAACGTCGAAGGCGGCACGTCTCGGTTGGGCACTCTCCGCAGCAACGTCTGGACCAGACGAACCTCGACATTGCCTTCCGCGGCCCGGAAGCGGACTCTCTCTGCCTGAACTTGATAATTGCGATCCAGCACAAGTGTTCGCGAGAGAATCTTGCCGCGGCCGTTCTCACGCTGCGTTATTTCATATCCATTGAAACTGCGAGAGGCTTCAACCGCCGTTCCTACGTGGGAATCAAAAGCAGCGGTGGAGACGTCGCTCAGCCATACACCGCATTCAACCAACTGGCGTTCTGTTTGCGTAAGTGCCACTCCGGCCTCAAGATGAACTGACTTAGCGGCGTCAGTGGATTCGATTGACGTGGCAAGCAGTTGCTGCTGGGTGTTATAGAGTCGCCGCACCACCTTCGAGTCATTGCTACGCCAGACATCGACAGAACCAATCGCCAATTCTCGCTGTGCTCCCACGGTTTCCTCGACGCGAAGAGTCTGATGAAGTGTTTCAGTCGACGACGGAGCTTGAGCCACGGCTTGTGCGCGAGCCACTACGTCGCGCCATCCCGGATACAAATACCGGTATCCGGAGATTGCGGAAATGGCCGCCAGCAAGAGAGATGCGAAGACAGCGATACCCCATGAAGCCATGCGGAACCGGCTCGGCCACCGGAAGCGTCCCCAGAAAGACACTAGCTCTTTGCGCGGGATGGGAGATAGCTGCGATTCGCTCGTGGCCGCAAGCGCTGGATCGACATAGTTCACTTCCGCATGCATGCCGAGACCGTCGAAACGGATCATGAGCCGCAGTCGGCGGTCATCGTTGAGCAGAATCTGTTGCGATAGTTGGTTTCTGGGAAGAACTCCGTCTTCGAGATTGAGCGGAATGTGAGCGAGCCGGTCCCCGTGTTCGTCGAAAACCTCGATGAAGTGCACGGTGGAGGCCCCATCGATGCGCGACGACAGCGAATTGTGGGCGCTCTCGACAGCATGGAATGCAACCACACGGCCGTCGACAGCGATGGCCAAGACGGCGGGACGTTTCTCAAACACTTGTTCACGGCGCCTGCGCGTCAGCCGCATCGTGGCTTCGAAACTCTTGGTCCCCTCCCGCTTCGGTCCGTGACCGAGGTCGCCATCGATGCCGTCGAGTGGCCCGTCGCGGTCGTCCAACTGCAAGGTGCGCTCCAGAATCTTCAAACAACGCACGCATCCGGCAAGATGCGCAAGTTCCCGGCAGCCCACCGGAGGAGGGCCAAGCTGCTTGTAGGCGTGGAGAAGTTCATCCTCTGCCACGCAACCCGCGGGGACGCCGTCGAGGATGGTAGAGCGCAGTTCCTTGAAAAATAGGTCGCTGGGCATGCCAATCCGTAGCAACTTCCTTTCCGGTGCGGCGCCCCGGGAGATTGGACGGACCTTTTCACCGGCGGACAGGTATTCCCGCAGTTCAATTCGAGTGTCTTTGAGGCCGTTATAAATGGCAGCAATCGGGAGACGCGCCAACAACGCAATATCGCTCCTTCGATACCCGTGGAAGAATTGCAGGATAAAATGGCTGGCGCTCTTGGAGGAGTGTTTTCGCGAAACCACATAGTCGCTGATGCGAAACAGCTCGTTCTGAACGTCCACCGCGCCTAACTCCCTATGCGCGGCAACCATACCCACAGCATCGTAGTCCTCGATCTGAATGACGCGTAGCCGCTCGCGCGATACCCGCGCCAGGTTGGACACATACATGTTGCGGAGGCACATAAAGAGGTAGTTGTCGAGATTGTTTACGCGGCTTAAATCCGGCTGCGCAACGGTCAAATGCAGGCATAAATCCTGTACCGCGTCCTCAGCGGCGGAATGGTCACCTCGCGCAAGAATCTGGCTCCACTCCACAAGCTGCTGGAAATAGCGGCTCAAGATCCGCTCGATCGAGTCGGCCGAGAGTAGAGAACGAACCGGTTTGAGAACAGGCCTCATCTACTGTTGAAGAGTCGAACGCAGCAAGGAATCTATAACGGAAGTTAAATGAAATTTACCCATTATCTCATTCTATGAGACACCGCAACAGAGTTGAGTCTACAAAACGGGTGCAGAAGGATTTCTCGTCGGGGCGGGAGTAGATTTCGATGACGCCGCTCTCTTTAGGTTTGAGCCCCCAAAGGAGACCTTCTCATGCCGCACAAGAACCACTCGTTCCGCCCTCTTCGCCATTCGCGGATCTCAACTCCTTTTTTGCTATTGTTGTGCCAACTTGCCCTTGCCCAAACGCCGCAATCGTCGAGACACGAAAACTTTGCGCCCGGTACCGACGTCTCGATTGGCCTTCTGGGACAGATGACGTTTGCTCGAACTCCAACCACATTCATTGTTTATCCAGACTGGACGTTGGTGAATCAACATGCGCAAGCAGCATCGCCTTCTGCCGGCGCGCTCTTCACTTTTCATGGAGCCATGAAGCCTTACCTCGGTTATAACGTCAATTTTGGCTATACGAAGTTCACACAGACGGACTCCGAGGGATCGGGATATGCGAGCGGACAGGGAACGACTACGCCTCCTGGGGGAGGTAGTTTTTCCGCAGGTGGTTTGGATACTCGCATGTACGAACTAACTTTGGCCTATGCCTTTTCCGGACCACGTTCGGAGCGGTTTCGCACCTTTGGGCAACTCGGCGGCGGTGGTCTATTCTTTGAGCCGATAAGCACCAGCTTCGCCCATGAGGAAACGCGCCCGGCCATGGTGTTTGGGGTAGGCGGCGAATACGACGTCAGCCGTCATTTTTCGGTTCGCGCGGAATACCGAGGACTCTTCTACAAGATGCCTGACTTTGGTATCGACAACGGTTTTCCCAAGCAGCGGCTTTTTTCGGTGACCAATGTCCCGGCAATCAGCCTTGTTTATCACTTCAGGTCCAATTCCAACCAGAGCGCCAAAACACTGCGCGGACCTTATTAATCGCCCGTGTGGCCCCACCTATGGTGGGACCGCATCCAGCAGTATCACTCCCACAGAGAAGGAGCATGGGGTCTTGAAACCTATGTTGATGGACGCATTCGAAGCAGACATCCCCGTGAGTTCATGCGCTGCAAGATTCACTGTTGCAGGCTCCGAGGAGCAGGCTGGAGGTACCGACCGGGGAGACATCAGTAGTTGGTCTCGATCTCCAATGAAACGCGTCTTTGATTGCTTTTGTGTTTTGTGTTCTCTCCCCGTTGCTCTGCCGGTTCTGCTCGTCACCGCCATAGCGGTTTGGCTCACATCACGTGGACCGATTCTTTTTCGCCAAAGCCGCGTGGGGCGCGCCGGGAAGCCGTTCACGATCTTCAAATTCCGCACCATGCCGGCCGTCCCAAGTACCCACTCTCGGCCTGCGGTAACAACTGCCTCAAATCAAGTACTCACGTCGATCGGAGCGTTCATGCGCCGTTGGAAACTCGATGAGTTGCCCCAACTCTTTAACGTACTCCGCGGTGATTTGAGCTTGGTGGGGCCGCGCCCAAAGCTTGCAAGCCACCAGTTGTCCCCGCTTTTTTGCCGCCCCGGCATTACTGGACACGCGACGATTGTGTTTGCCGCGGAAGAACGAGCTCTGAGCAGCATACCGGCCGCTCAACTCGATGGCTTCTATCGTGACGTGGTTCTGCCGGCCAAGGAGGCATTGGATCGCCACTACATGTCGCGTGCCACGTTTGTCTCAGACCTCAAGCTCATCTGTCGAACCCTTATCAGGAAAGCGGATGTTTGCGAGTTGAGACGACTGCATTCATCGAGCACGGCAGGTCCTGTCGCCGGCCATAGAGGTCGCCAGCCAGCCTCCTCCCGGTTGCGGCTTCAAGTGCTCCGGCGAGACCGCTATCGATGCAGATGGTGTACTCAGGCCGGAGATGAAATCACACTCGAGGTTTGTCAGACCCACGCAGATGCGCCAGACGTTGAAGGGAACATCACGCTTTGCGCTTATTGCAGCGCATTGACATTGTGAATCGGTTGCGATGCTCTCGACCTCGTGCTGGCTCTCGGGCAGCGCATGAAGCGCCTCATAGAGCTTCCATGGCTTCATTGGGAGATTTCCCTGAAGGGTTGACGTGGGCGAAAGGAATGCGGGTGGGGAAAGTCGACCAAAACGGGATAAAAGCTGGCATACATCCCGCACCGATCATCACGGAGTACAGACGTTCGCGGTGTTGTGACCGCCGACACAGAACGCACCCTCGACATAGGAGACACTCCACCTGTCAACATGGTTCGGAAGGCGAGCACGTAAGCCCTCTTTGAGCCGGGCGATACGAATTGGCCAAGGTTTGGGGAAGCCGCGGCTAACTTCGTTTGTATAGGGATTGCCAGTGGTCGCGCACGACCGACCTCCAGTGCCGACCACTGGTTCCCACATTGCAATTTGGCTTTATCCAAGCGCCTCCGAAGACAGGTTCTCCTTCGGAGGTTAGTTTGCGTTTGCATCAAAATGGGGAAGACAACGACAACTCTCTCATGAGACCAGCGATGAGTGGGTTGTTCCCGTTGGGCATGACGAGTCGTATACCGCACCGGCAAAGGACAGCAAGAAAAGCGCTTTGACCTGCCTTGACCGCTTCGCCGCCACTCATCCGAGATAAGAGCCGCACGCGCTAGTGAGCGCTCGTGCATGTCTGTGCATGGGGCGATCGGCGATGTTAAACCACAGGGTTAGGTTTGCCGTCGCGTCACGCCGAATGTGTCTTCTGGACCAAACCTGCTTGTCTACGGGGCGTGGTTTGCTTGATCTCCTTCACGCTCTGTTCGCGTTCGATGAATCGTTCCATGTTGGGTCAGCCTCGCGTTGAAATCACGGGAATCAACGGAGCCGGATTGGGACCTTTCCTTCATCTTATTCAACAGCCTTGCCAGGACGTGACGGTTGTATCGCTGAGCCAGGATGCAGGGTACATTTGCGACTGCGGCATAAGCCGTCATCACCACGCAGGCCCAAAGCGGATTCCATAGAAAGAAGATGGGAAGGCACAGAAGCATGCACCAATGCGCGAACTCCGCCCGGCGCGTCTCCAACAAGTACCTGCCGATGTAGTCTCGATCCCTGTGGGCGAGTTGCTTCTTGGCGAATCCGCCAACCCAGGGTGCGCCGTCAGGTAGGAATGCCTTCCATCGGTGAATCGCTAACCTCTTGCGATAGAACTCTCCTCCCTGCTCCCATGAACGGCTCCTATACAGAAAGCTGTCGCGCGAGAAGCTCTGGAGTGGCAACCGAAGAATGATGGAAGCCGTGACTAAATGGATAACAGGCCACCCCAAAAGATTTGCGCTCCAAATGAATGCCGTCATAGGCGTCGTCCCCGCCATGTGACCTTCCGCTTGAAAACGCGCCTGAGAAGAGACTGGCTGAAGATCGCGAAGAAGAAAACCAGCGGCAGCGGATAGAGGAGAAAGGTGAGGAGACGGTAGCTGCCGATCGGTCGCGCCAATCGGGCTAGTTGCAGAACAAAACAGAGATATAACGCTGCGAAGCATCCCCGCCACCCACCGTGCGCAAGTGCGAAGAGCATGCACGTAGCGGAGAGCTGCGAGAGCCAGAGGATGGCCAGAAACAGGACCCGCTTGTCAGAAGCCGCAGCACCGTCGGCGAATGCCTTGGCCCATCCTTCGCAAAGCTGCGCAAAACCATTCGGGAACATCCGCATGTTGAGGATGCCTGAGCCCATCTTGCACACGCATCTTCCTCCCGCGGTCTTGATGTTTGAGTAGAGGGCAAGATTCTCCAGGATGGACCCTCGGACCGCGGCGTGACCGCCGCAACGCTCGTAGAGTTCGCGCCCGATCAGCATCGATTGCCCGAATAGTCTTCCTTCTCCGGCAAATCCAAAGCCCCCAGCGCCAAATGCCATCAGCAGGTTGAAGAAGAAGGAGAGCTGTTCATACGGTCTTTGCACCAGGTGGTAGGGAAGCACAGACAGTGTGGTGGCCGTATCGAGGTCTGTTCCACAATGTGAGGTGAGGGCCGCGAATCCGCCCGTAGCGAAGAAGGTGTCCGCGTCGAGAAACAGAAGCCACTCCGCCGTAGCCGCCTCTGCGCCTTGCGCGCAGGCCCATGTCTTGCCGGTCCAACCGCTCGGCAATTCGCGCGAGACGATGACCCGCGCTTCCAGGCGGCGTGCCACCTGAGCTGTTGCGTCGCTCGAGGCATCGTCCACCACGACGATTTCCTGGGGCTGGGTCGAAGAGTCTCTGAGGGAGTTGAGCAGCGCAGGCAGGTTTTGCTCTTCGTTCCGTGCCGGAATGATGACCGAAACACGTTGGAATGGAAGAGAACTTACCAGGTTGCAGCGCGGGACGCGCCCAAGCAGCATAAACCCGGTGAGGATGCCCAGGGAACACAGGATGAACAGCCCGGTCATGTTGGCATCCTCTGCTGCTGTTCCATGATCAAGCGCGCCACGTGTTGTCCGCACAGCGTCACCATCGGCATGCCCCCGCCTGGATTCACGCTGCCGCCCACAAAGAAGAGATTGCCATAGTGCGGGCTCTGCTTGGGCGCCTTGAAGGCGAAGTTGCGCTTGCGATCGCTGACTACCCCGTAGATGGACCCGCGGTTCGAAAGGTATTTTTCTTCGATGTCGATCGGCGTCCAGAAATCTTCCACTACGATGTGCTTGCGCAGGTCGGTCAGCCCCATTCGCTCCAGCTTGTCAAACGTGCGCTCCTTCAGCGCCACGTAATCCTCATGCGTGTATGGGTGCTCCTCATTGCGATACGGGATGTGAGGAAGAATCTTGATGTTGTCGCATCCGGCTGGAGCCTGCGAGGGATCGGTCCTGGTTGGCGCGACAAGGTAGATCGTAGGGTCGTCGGGCAAGAGCTTCTGCTGAAATACGCGGCGGAAGTGCCGCTTCTGATCGCCGGAGTAGAAGAAATTGTGATGAGCAAGCTGCGGATAGGTACGGTCCAGGCCAAGGTGGACCACGATTCCGGAACAGGAGGGCTCAAACCGCTTCAGGCGCCGCATGCGCGCGGGAGACTCATGCAGGAGCTGTTCGCTTGCCGGGATCACTTCCATATTTGAAACGACATAGTCGGCGTGCAATGTAAGGCTTGTGCCGTCAGGCCGGTGCGCGATCACACCACGCACGCTGTTTCCTTCCTTGAGAATCTCTGTGACCCTGTGTTTCAGGTGAACACGAACGTCGACCTCTTGCATTCTGAGCTCGAATGCGCGGGCCAGTTCATAGAGACCACCCCGCACATACCACAGGCCGAATTCGAGTTGAATGTTGGGCATCAGGTTCATGAAGCCGGGAGCCTCATAGGCCGATGAGCCGACGTACTTGATGAAGTATTCGAAGATCTCGCGCAGGTAGGTGTTCTTGACTCTCTTCGCAATCCCGCCGGCCATCGTGCCGGTGTAATCCAGTCCCCGTGCATCCCGGAGGCCGTAGAACCGGACAAAATCCCAGAACGTGTCCAGGCCTTCCCTGAAGTACCCGCGTTCCACAATCTTGTATTGCTGGCGCGAGTACTCGAGAAAGCCTCTATATTCCTCTTCCGCGCCTGGCCCCAGCCGATCGAGTTGGCGCTTCATGTTGGCTGGATCTTCCCACAGATCCACCACCTGGCCATCTTCGAAGAAGTTGCGCCACTGCGGGTCAACGCGCTCAAGGTGGATGTAGTCCTCCAGCCTCTTTCCATCTCCCTCAAAGACGGGCCGGAAAATCTGAGGCAACGTGAAAATCGAGGGTCCCAGGTCAAAGCTGAACCCCGCCGCGCGGTGAAGATTGAGCTTGCCCCCGATGTTGCCGTTCTTCTCCAGAAGATCCACGGAGTAGCCGGCGCGGCCAAGCTGAATCGCCGCGGTCATGCCGCCGAGACCGGCGCCAATGACAACCACTCGCTTTGCGGCGGGCGATGAAGAGGATGCGCCTTTCATCGCTTGCAACATTCCACGAGCATGATCGTGATCCCTTCCAAGGCCTGGCCATGCTCGAAGACGCAGTCTTCAAAACGTGGAGGTCCGAGAGCGCCTTTTGGATTCCTGGAAGCTCCGACCGGCTCCTTTGGAATTCCCAGCCAGTTCTTGTCCAGCTTCCGATTTCCGTTCTCGTCCAGATAGATGCTCACGGCATATTCGCCTGCAGGCAGCGGGCCTATGTTGATGCGTTGATCGGACGAAGCCGCTTGCTCGACCGGAACAAAGCCGCGGCGAAAGGCCAATTCAGCGTTGTTGGGAAACCCGGCCGCATGGTTGAAGACGAGATAGCCGACCTGACCGTGTGCGTGTGCGGGCAGCTTGACGTCAATCATCAGCATGCCTTGCGACGGCGTTTGCGGCGCAGCCTGTTGGATGAACACGCTGCCCGCCAGGACCAGTAGAATCAACCAAGTCTCGCAGAGCGCTTTCCATCGGGCGGCCAAACCTCGGAGGTGTCGCAGCCGCATGAGTCCGCGCAGGCGCGCGAAGGTTCGCGCCTGGAATGGGAACCAATGGATCTCCGAAGTCCTCCCGGGGCTCACTTGCATCACGGACTTGGTGCGCGAGAATGCCTTCAGGCCTTCCGCGCCATGATACCTGCCGTGTCCGCTCAGCCGATTCCCGCCAAACGCAGTTTCGGGATTCGCAATGTTGCGAATGACGTCGTTTACCGCGCAACTCCCGCTCTGCATCCGTTTAGCCACACGTTCGCCCTGGGCTTTGTCTCCCGTCCACACGCTTGCGCTCAGCCCATACGGCGAGGCATTCGCCATGCGAATTGCGTTCTCTTCGCCGTCGAACGGCGCAACGCAGACCACCGGCCCAAAGCTCTCCTCGGCGAGAAGAGCCGCATCCTCGGGTACGTCCGTTAGCACCACTGGACCGCTCGCTCTCTCATTCGGATTCCATTGTGTACGTAGCTTCGCACCCCGGCCAAGGGCGTCCTCCACCTGTTCGCGCAGACGCCGCTGCACTCCCTCAATCCTGATTTTGCCCATATCGCTCTCAACTGTTTCTCCAATGCGAAGCCTTTCCAGCCGGACGAGAAACATGCGCAGAAATTCCTCGTAGATGCCTGCTTGCACATAGATCCTCTTGGCAGCGACGCACGCCTGTCCCGCATTCGAAAAGCTACCGTAAATCAGCCCATTTGTCGTTCGTTCGAGATTGCATGAGTCGAATACGATGGCTGCATCCTTGCCGCCGAGTTCCATCATGGTGGGGATCATCGATTCCGCGGCTCTCATCGCGATCTGCCTGCCATTCCGGCTGCTCCCTGTGAAGAAGATCAAATCGGGCATGCACTCCAGCAGGGCGGAGCACCCGGGCGGGGGCTCGCACGACACCTGCACCAGGCCGTCGGGTAACTCCGCGGCCATGCAGAGCTTTTCGATGAGTGCAGCTACACGCGGCGTGTGCTCGCTGCATTTCAGCACGACCGCGTTCCCGGCGAACAGCGCGGTCGCCGTGGGCAATAAAGACAACTGCAGCGGGTAGTTCCATGGCGCGAACACAAGCACAACACCATAGGGCTCGCTCAACTCGGCAAACTTGGCGCCGCTGTAAAGGAAAGGCGGCTTTCCGACTCTGCGTGATCGCAAAAGGCGAGCGGCATGCTGCTCGTAGTAGCGAAGCTGCTCAAGCGTGACCATCACGTCTCCTGCAAGCGCATCCATCGGAGGCTTCCCAACTTCCTCCGTGATGACCTGCACAACCTCGTCCATGCGGGCGGCAATGGCCTGTCGCAAGGGACGCAGCGACCGGATGCGGTCCCCCACGGATCGCGTCGCCCACGGAGTCTGGGCCGCTCGTGCTCTTGCCATGCGCTCTTGAGCTTCGCTGGCTGTCATGCAATCCCCAGTTCCTCGAACGCCTTGGGCTTGGGATGCCGCACGCGGTATTTGTCGCAGATCAGATTTGAGGAGATGCGCGCGGATTCGAAGATGGTCGGAAGCCCGCTGCCCGGATGCGTTCCTCCTCCGACCAGGTAGATGTTGTCGAACAGTTCGAATTTGTTGTGCGGCCTGAAGTAGAGCATCTGATCCCAGCTGTGCCCCATGTTGAAGGTCGCGCCCAGGAACACCGATGTCTTCTTCTCCCAATCCGCTGGTGTTACGATGAGCTCTTCACGAATGTGGTTGCGGAGTCCGTTGTAGGGCGTGCGCGCCTCCAGCAACTGCAGAATGTTCTCCCGGTAAACGAATCGATGCTCGTCCCAATCGATTCCGCTGGTGTTGTTCGGCACAGGCGCCAGGATGTAGAGCGCTGCGTGCCCGGGAGGCGCGCACGACGGGTCGAGCGTCACGGCATTGCGCACGTAGACCGAGAGATCGTCGGAAACGGTCTTTGTCCTGGTTATCTCCTCCAGGCAACGTTTGTAGTCCTGCGCAAAAACAATCATGTGATGTTCGGCGTCGGAATAGGTCCGGTCAAGGCCGAGATACATCATGAATGTTGAGCAGGAGTACTTTCGCTTGGCCAGCGCGGCGGGATTGTACTTGCCTAGATCGCTGCCCGGGAAAAGAGTGCTCATCGCATGTCCAAAGTCTGCGTTGATCACCACTTCGTCACAGAACACCTTCTCGCCGTCCTCCAGTTCTACGCCGCACGCTTTCCCATCCTCGAGCAAGACCCGCTTGACCGCACAGGAGGTTCGGATCTCGGCGCCCTCCTCGCAAGCCACTTGGGCGAACGCCTGGGGAATGCGGCAGAGGCCGCCCATGACGTGATAAATTCCGTGCGCATGCTCCGTATACGGGATCATGGCAAACAAACCAGGACAGTCCCATGGAGACATGCCGAGGTATTTCGACTGGAAGGTGAATGCCAGCCTCAGTTCCTCTGACCGGAAGTATGTGGACAGTACATCGTAAAGCGATCTTCCCGGTGCAATGTGCGGCAGAGCCGAGAGCAATGTCTTATGCAACAATGTGAAGGGGCTTCCATAGTCTTTCTGCAAGCATGGGTACAGCTTCTTGAAACGCACGCTTTCGGAGGAAAGGAATCGGTCCAATCCGGCGCCCTCGCCTGGAAACGCGCGCTCAATTTCCGCCCTCATGTCGTCCGGGCGCGGCCGTGCCAGCATCGTCTTGCCGGCGAAATGCAGCCGGTACATCGGGTCCAGCGGCCGGCAATCGAGGTAGCTCGCGGTCGCTCTGCCAGCATCCTCAAAGAGTTCATCGAGCAGGTACTTCATCATCAGGAATGTCGGGCCTAAATCGAAGCGGTAACTCCCAATCGACACCTCCGCGGTGCGCCCTCCCACCTGCTGCGACTTCTCAAATACTTTGACCTTGAAACCACGCCTGGCCAGGAGCATCGCAGAGGCCAGCCCGCCTGGGCCAGCCCCGATCACTACAATTGTTCTGGTCACCATTTCCCTCAGACATTTTGAGTTCGGCTGAAGGGTCAAAGCTCCAAATTGTTGATTGCAATTCAAAGAATATGCGTGCCATCAATAGGGCTCGCGGCGGAGTTTGATCGGATCAAGTCAGGCGCTCTTGCTGGCACTTGTGTTGCCCTAACTGCCTTTCATGTACCTGGGTTTGCGGGGGAGTTTTTGATCCCTTTTGAAACAGGTCGGGATGGGCGTCGCGGAGGCCAGGGAAACTCATGGATGACCGACTCGTTGACGCGCCAGACCTAGCCGCAGAGTCGCGATGGAACCGGGTTCCGGGATCGCGAAGGGGGTATCCGGATACGAGTTCCCGACGAAGGCAGGAAGCACGCGCCCAACATCGTCGTGCTTGGAGACAAGAGCCCATTTCCCACGGGAAATAGACATGCCTGTCCGCTACGCATGCTTCCTGATCGGGCGCACTGAACGCGTTACGAATGCAGTTCAGAGCGTACCTCTCTTTGAGAGTCGCCAAGACAACTGGATTGATCGTCTGTTGCTCTGCCTGTCAATCCAGTGTGAAACACAGTCGCAGCATACTCTTCTTCGGCGAATCGTCCGTGCGTCGCGTCACAGTCGGAAGTGACGGTGGAAGGCAGCGCGGGCAAGGGCGGAGATCGCCTTGCCTTTTTCCTGCGTCCAGGATGAATCTTGCGCTCGCTACGCGCTCAGATGCGTTGCCCTCACATCCGCAGCGCACCAACCCGACAGCCACGCCGCCTGGACGTCGTTCAGTACACACGATCGCCGGCCATCCCCATGCTGTACCCGGTGCAGGACTCCACTTCCTGGCGAAACGCGGCGTGTTCCAACATGCCGAGAAGGGTTTGAATGGCAGGGTCATTGAGATGCCCCCGGCGGATCACCAAATGGTAGGGTTTCCGCGCAAGGGGAACGAAGTGCAGAGCCAAGGCGCGCGCCGCGGCTTGCGTGCTGATGCAACAATCAACCTTCCCGCTCTGCACCAGGCGGGCGGCGGGTAAATGCCCAACCGTGATCTGCTCATACCCCTTTATGTGCTTGGCGGGGATTCCTTGCTTCCGCAGTAGGTCATCTAATAAGCGGCGGCACCCTGCGCCAGACTCGCGGTTCGTAAAACGCACATCCTTGCGAGCGAGATCCGCAATTCCGGAGATCTCCTTTGGGTTGTCCTGGGCCGTCACCAGTCCCTCGTCCCAAATTGCATACAAGATGACCGCCACGGAGTTCGGACCAAACATCGTCGTGATAGACGACAGATCGGCCTTCCCCGTGGCCTTTTCGACCAGATGCGTGCCGGCAACATGCACCAGGTCGTCCTTGAGAAACTTCAGGGAGCGCGAGCTGTTTTCAAATGCCACCACGGCCTCGCAGCCTTGCGTTTGCAGGGATTGGACAAGAATCGAAACGCTTGGGTCGCAACCGGCGAGCAAAATGCGGTTGGATTTTCTCCACTTCTCGCCGAGAATCCTTACCCGAGCCTTGGCAGTGTCCCGTCTCTTTCCGATTGCATCGACAAGCAAAGCATCGATCGGCGGAAGTCCCCAGCCGCCCGATTCAGCCGCCACCGCGACCAGACGGCCGTGAACACTGCAAAGGCGTAACGGATGGCCCACGGCCATCGACTCCCTATCGCCCAGGAGAGTGGCTTCTGCGATCTCGTCCGGCGCCCGCGCCTCCGGCTCAATCTGGAAGATCGCTTCAACCGTCGTGTCGAGGGCGCGCGCCAGTTTCAGGCTCACCGCTGTGTTGGGGACGTAGGTACCGGCTTCGATGGCGTAAACGGTCTGCCGCGTCACGCCGACCCTGGCCGCCAACTCCGCCGCGCCGAGTCCCCTCCTGCTTCTCAATTCCGCGAGATTGGTTCGAACGTCCATGGCAGCCTGCGCCGGTTCCTTGGGAAGATACCTGTATCTTATACGCGACGACTGACGCGGATACAAGGAGCGCGCCAAGGCGCACAATCGAGGTTCCCTCCCAATATCACTCCGGCGATCGTCACTCAAGCCACCACCCGCGTCCCTGATTCCCCTAACCCTGCGTTTATCCAGAGATGGGCGGCATCTGGTTAAGGTGTAGAACTGCTTTTTGTTATTCCAGCTGCCTTTAAAAAGCCTGCGGAAAGACTGTATTGAAAAAATGACGATGTTATCTATAAACTACTCGCAGTTCGCCTTTTGAATGACGTTTAGGTGCGCCATGGGGAAAATCGATGTGGATCTTATCCCGATCCCGATGCTGAGCCCCGGAAGCATCATCTTTGGGCGTGTGTCTGTCGGAGGACCAAGTATTGAAGCGCAACCATCTCATCATCCATGCGGGAAGTTACGTGAAAAAGGCGGCGAATTTGACCCTTGCGGTGGCGATCCTCTTCTTGCCTGCGACGCTGGGGTTCGCGCAGGTCGCCCCGGTCGAAACGAAGCCGAAGCCGAAGACTCCCGACCCCTGCACAAGCACCCACGACTTCGCCACCACCGATTGCACGCTAACTTGGCACGGCATCACCGTATACGGAACGTATGACGTTGGCGTCGGCTGGGTCAGCCACGGCTTACCGGAAGACGGCTACAACTATGAAGGCGAATCGCTGGTGAACCGAAACGGTTATCAACATCGGTTCCTCGTCGCACCAAACAACCTGTCGCAGACAGGTCTGGGCATCCGAGGAAAGGAAGAATTCCTGCCTGGCTGGTCTGTTGTGTTCAACGCATCGACGGGCATCAATCCGCAGTCCGGCCTGCTGGCCAACGCGTCCATGACCAACATCGTCAACAACGGCCTTCCCCGGAGCAGCTATTCGATAGCCATCGACGGCGCGCGCGCGGGCCAACCCTTCAATGACGAATACGATGCCGGTATTTCGTCCGAGCATTTCGGCACGCTGACCTTCGGTCGTCAGCGCTCTCTCGGCACCGATGCCATGCTCCTGTACGATCCGGCCGGTGGCTCTTATGCCTTTTCCTATATCGGCTATAACGGCACCATGGCTGGCGGCGGCGACACCGAGGACAGCCGTTGGGACGACGCCCTGAAGTATCGTCTCGCCTATGGCCCTGTCCATTTCGGCGCGATGTACAAATTCGCCGATGGATCTGCCGGCTGCTACTCGGCCTCCGCAACCTGGACCGCCGCCACGTGTACGGCGGAAGCGGCGCATAATAACGCGTATGGATTCGACCTTGGCGGAAAGCACGACAAGTTTTCAGCCGGCCTCGTCTTCCAGCATTACAACCAGGCGATCAGCGTCTTGAACCCCTTGCTCGGGCCGCAGAGTCTGTCGGCTCCCTATCAGTCCACAACCGACAGCATCAATACAAATCCCATCACGGGTGCCAATCTAATTGGCACGAACAACACCGTCTATGGCATCGTGACCGATAACAACGCAGTGATGGCTGCTGCCAAATATGCTTCGGACTCGATCAAGGTCTTTGCCGGCTACGAATACATCTGGCAGAATAACCCCGCGAACCCGTTGGGCGTGGGCGCTTCGGACCAGGGCGGCTATATCATGAGCGGGGTTGAAGACAACAATCTCGATTCTGAAAAGCTGGTGCAGATCTGGTGGACGGGGGCCAAGTACACCTACAATCGCAAGACCGACTTCACTCTCGCCTGGTATCAACAGCGGCAGAACGACTTCCGCCGTCCACCAACCTGCTCGACCGACCCCAGTATCGGAAACATGCGTGCGTCCTGCGCGGGCACCCTCAACGAAGGATCGCTCTATTGGGACCATCACTTCACCAAGCGTTTCGACACTTTTGCCGGGGTTGCCTATTCCTACGTGAGCGGTGGTCTGGACATCGCCATTCCTCATGGACCCGGCGTGCCTTTTAAGAGTGACAACAACTTTGCTCCGACCGTCGGTAGTCGTTTCACTTTCTGAGCGTTCCCGCGACCCGGATCGGAATCGTGCCGCGCGCCATTCCCCTTTGCCGCCGAACATTTCGCGGTGAAGCCCTGCCCCAGCCCGGCTTCAAACTCAGTTCTGAAAGGTAAACGGCCTTGAAACCGGAATGGATCAACGAGAGGTTTCGATTGCGCTCTTACGCCGGCGTCATCCTCCTTGTGATTACGGTGCTTGTCGGCGCCTGTCATGGGCCGCGGCACACCGTGTTGACGATGTCGGCCGCGGCCAGCCTCCAGGACGCCATCGTGGAGGCGGAGAGTGTATACAAAAGCGGCCACGCGGAGGTTGACTTTCGAAACAATTTTGGTTCGTCGGGGACGCTGGCCAGGGAGATTGAGAACGGCGCGCCGGTCGACGCGTTTCTCTCCGCCGCATCCAAACCAATGGACGACTTGCAAGCAAAGGGCCTGGTCGCCGACGGCACGCGTCAAGACCTGCTGCGCAACTCCCTGGTTCTGATTGCACCGCGCGATTCTCAATTGCGGGGCTTCGACGATCTCACCGATAAGTCGGTCCGCTTGATTGCACTGGGTGACCCGGCCAGCGTTCCCGCAGGTCAATATGGGAAGCAGACGCTGAGCGCCCTGCAACTGTACGACAAGCTCACCGCGAAACTGGTGCTGGGGAAGGATGTTCGCCAGGTACTTACCTATGTAGAAACAGGCAACGCGGATGCCGGCCTTGTGTATGCGACCGACGCGCAGACGTCAGCAAGGGTGCGGATCGTTGCCGTCGCGCCGGACTCTTCGCACGATCAGATCATCTATCCCGCGGCAGTCTTGAAATCGAGCCACAACGGTGAAGCGGCGCGCACGTTTATCGAGTATCTTGGCAGCCCCGCGGCCAAGGAGATCTTCATCAAGCATGGCTTTACAATTGCTTCATCGTGACTCCACCCATCGATCCGTCGCCCCTGATCGTTTCGCTCGCTACAACATGCGCTGCGACCTTGGCGACTTTTCTCTTGGGCCTGCTGGCGGCAAGGCTCATGTACGAAACGCACGGCGGTCTGCGAGCATGGGTTGATGGCATCCTGACCCTGCCCCTGGTGCTTCCACCGACTGTGGTTGGATTCTTCCTGTTGCTGATCTTTGGCCGCCGGAGCTTCATCGGCCACGCGCTGGAAATGGTCGGTGTCACCATCGTATTTTCGTGGCCTGCTACCGTGATTGCCGCAACGGTGGTTGCGTTTCCTTTGATGTACCGCACCACGCTGGGTGCATTTGAGCAAGTGAGTCCGAACCTGCTGCAAGCCGCGCGGACCCTCGGGGCATCAGAGTGGGTCGTCTTTCGCAGAGTGCTCCTGCCGCTTGCGGGGCCTGGCGTCGTTGCTGGAACCGTACTCGCCTTTGCACGGGCGCTGGGAGAGTTCGGGGCTACACTCATGCTGGCCGGCAACATACCGGGCCGCACCCAGACCATGCCGATGGCCATCTTCTCTGCCGCGGAGAGCGGCGATACGCGCGTTGCTCTCTTGTGGGTCAGTCTGATCGTCTTGATCTCGTTGGCGATGATTCGTCTGCTGAATCGGAGTGGCGAGGCACGCAGACTGCCGCACGCGCGATTCCCGGTTCCGCACGAGGCCCCCCGAGCGTATCCCGCCGCCGCAGTGAGCAGGGTCGACCAGGCCGCGCCGCCGGCCACCCTCGCACTGGACATCGAGAGAGAGTTGGACAACTTCGCCTTGCAGGTCGCGTTTTGCGCCGGCAAAGGCGCGGTGGGATTGCTGGGACCCTCCGGTTCCGGCAAATCCATGACTCTGCGCATAATTGCCGGGATCTCGACGCCGGATCGCGGGCGCATTGTTCTCAATGGCCGCGCTCTATTTGATTCGTCAGCCAAGCTCAACCTGCCGGCGGCTGGAAGAAAGATCGGCCTCGTCTTTCAGGACTATGCGCTCTTTCCGCATCTGACGGTCGCGGAGAACGTCGCCTTTGGCTTGCGTGCGTTGCCGGAACCGGAACGTCGAGCGCGCGTTGCCAGGCAGTTGCAGAAACTGCATGTTTCCGAGCTGGCCCATCGCTATCCTAAAGAGATTTCGGGAGGACAGCGACAGCGGGTCGCCATTGCTCGGTGCATGGCCATCGAACCCGATGCGCTGTTGCTGGATGAACCGTTCGCGGCGCTCGATCCGCACCTGCGGCGGCAAATGGAAGAACAGCTTCGCGCAACCTTGGCTGACTACAACGGCGTTGTCGTCTTTGTAACGCACGATATGGAAGAGGCGTTTCGCTTTTGCACCCACTTGCTCGTGCTGGACGGCGGCCGCGTGATCGCGAGCGGGCCGAAGCTCGAGTTGTTTGAGCGGCCCAGATCGGTCGCGACCGCGCAACTCACCGGGTGCAAGAACATCGTTCCTGCCTGTCGCCTGGGCAACGGTCGTCTCGCCGTAGACGCGTGGAATTGCGAGCTTGTGGCAGCTGGAGATGTTCCCAGCACATTGACGCACGTCGGGTTCCGTTCCCATCAACTGCAGTTCCAACAGGCCACGGACGGAGTCAATACCTTCCCTTGCTGGCTGGTGAGCAGCAGCGAGGCGCCGCATGAAATGACGCTGTACCTGCGGTTGCACGCCAGCCCGCAGATGGGAGAGCCGCCTCACTTGCAGGCCGATGTCCCCAAGGATGTTTGGCGCGCACTCAGCCTCCAGCCTCAACCCTGGCGCGTAACTTTAGATCCCGCGCGTCTGCTGATGCTGGCAGGGTGAGATGCTGCATCAAGTCCAATCCACGTCCGCTCTGAATGCACGAAACAGACCGAACCCATGCTGGACCAGGACGCATTGATTTCCGAGCGGGGAAGCGCGACCGTGCGTGCCCGATTTGCCGGGCTCAGATTTACGGATAGCGTTGCCCTGCGATTCTTTCAGTCTGTCCTCAGGGCTTTGATCGGATCGATCGATGCTGCCCTTCGCGCGGGAATGAAGCCAGCCACCATGGCGCACACCGCAAGGACTGCGGTTGCGCCAAGAAAGGCGATGGGATCGTACGCGGGCAACTGGTAGAGGAGGCTGCTCATCAAGTGCCCGGCCAGGAGGGCAGCGGGAACACCGATAGCGAGGCCGACCCCAACCTGCCAAAGAGCGCCACGCAACACCATGGCCACCACACCGGAGCGCGAAGCGCCGAGCGCCATGCGGATGCCGATCTCGCTGGTGCGGCGCGCAACAGAATAGGACATCACCCCGTAGACCCCCACGGAAGCCAGCATCAGCGCGAGAAAGCCGAACAAGCTGGTGAGGCGGGCGATGAGCCGGTTCTGGTTGAAGTTGGCGGCCACTTCAGTGTCGTACGAGTCAAAGCGAAATATGGGCAGGGTGGGGTCGATCTCCGCAAGCGTTTTTCTCGCAAGCGATTCTGCGTCTTTGGGCGCGGTCGTGAAGTCGAGGATGATGAATCTGACGAACATGGAGCTCTTCTCCTCCGCATCCGCATCCTCCTCCTTGTATCCAGTGAATTGCTGGGAGAGAGGACGGAAGAAGAGCGGGTCGACCTTTCCGCGCGGGTCTGTCATTTTGAAGTCGGCAAACACACCGGCAATCTCGAATGCACCGGAATACTGCGGCTTGACGAGTCCGAAGTGCATTCCAATCGGATCCTGCCCGGGGAAGAATTGCTTCGCGAATGCCTGGTTCACGATCACCACTTGTTTTGATGTCGCGGTATCCTGCGCCGTGAAGTTGCGCCCGCGCACAATGGGCACTCCGATCGAATCGAGAAAGCGCGTGCTGGCGCGGTCCCAACTCGCGAAACAAGCATCGCCCGGCCCCGGTGCGCCGTGTCCTTGCGGAATAACGCATGAGCCCCAATTGTTTCCGCCCAGGGGGGTGTACCGCACCATGCTCACGTTCGCCATACCCGGCAACGCGGAGAAGCGGTCTTCGATCTGACGGTAGAGCGCGGGAAGCCGATCGACAGTATAACCAGCGCCTTTCGGGTCGAACCCCAGAACGTAGCGGTTGGCGGTGGAGAAACCGAAATTCTGATGCTCAAGATTCGCGAGCGACCTGGTCATGAGGAAGGCTCCCGCCAGCAATCCCGCCGACAGGGCCACTTGCAGAATGACGAGTGCCCTTTGCGGGAGCGACGAGTGATCGACTCCCAATCCATTCGCTCGGTTCACGCCGCGCAGCGCTTCGGCTGGTTGCGCGTGCGACGACAGCCAGGCCGGGGCTATTCCGAAGAGCACTCCCGTGAGCAAAGAGACCAGGAACGCGAATCCCAGCACGGGCAACGAAGGGCCGGCCTCCATCGGCATGTTGCGGGCTTCTGGAAACGCGAGCGATAGAATCATCCGCGAGAGGCCGTAGGCGATTGACAGTCCTGTGACACCGCCCATCAAGCTGAGCAGGACGCTCTCGGTCAGGATCTGGCGAATGAGCCGCTTCCGCGCCGCGCCCAACGCCATGCGGACAGCCACTTCGGCGCGCCGCGTTGTGCCGCGGGCCAGCATCAGGTTGGCGATGTTGGCGCAGGCAATCAGCAGCACCACGCTGGAGAGAATCATCAGTAGTCGCAGGCCCTTGCCCGTTTGCTGTTGCAGCTTCTGGATGCCTCCGCCCGCGGACGCGAGAACGACATGCTGTCGGGAGATCAGCGCAGATCCGCCATGATCCGTGTACTTGGCGCGCGTGGCCAGCCATTGCCGCAGCACCGCCGAGATCTTGGTTTGCAGGCTGCTCCGGTTGACGTCGGGGCGTAGCCTGCCCAGCGCATAGAGCCAGTCCGTGTCGGCTTGTTTCACACTGGCGTTTGCCCCTTCCAGCACCGCTTCACTGGCGAGAGGTAGCCAGATCTCCGGCGGACGCGAGACGACGCGGTCACCAAAGAAGCCCGGAGGCGCGATCCCGGCCACGGTGAAGGGGTGCGTATTCAGGTAGACTGTCGCTCCCACGATGTGGGGATCCCCGCCAAAGTCCGCCTGCCATGTCTGGTAGTTGAGCACCAGCGCCGGCGCTGCACCGGGACTGTCGTCGCTCTCAACCAGTGGACGGCCCGCGTAGGCGCCCACGCCGAGTGTGGAGAAGTAGTTTCCTGAAACATATTCGGATTGCAGCGACTTGGCCGGCGATGAGCCGTAGCGCAGGCTGAAACTGCTGCCGCCCGCTTCGACGGCAGCCAGTTGCTCGAACTCCGGCGCTGACTGTTTGAAATGAAGGTAGAGGTCGTAGGAAAACAGGTCGAAGTCGCCGTCATCGTTTTGAAAACTGTCGTAGTAGCAGCAGTCGTTCTTGTCACCGATGCGGTAGAGACGTGATGGATCGTTGACCGGCAGCGAGCGCAGCAAGATTCCATGCACCAGTGTGAAGATGGCCGTATTCGCGCCGATCCCGAGCGCCAATGTGATGACCACTGTGAGCGCGAACCCAGGCGACTTGCGCAGCTGGCGCAAGGCATAGCGGGTGTCCTGGGCCAGCACTTCCAAAAACGGCAAGCCACGCTGCTCACGGTAGGTTTCTTTTGTCTGCGTCATTCCGCCAAACTCCTTGAGCGCAGCCGTGCGCGCGTGCTCGGTTGTCATACCGCGTTTGAGGTTTTCTTCAACAGCAAAGTCGATATGCGTGCGAAGCTCTTCGTCGAGTTCGCGGTCGAGGCGGTCTCTGCGGAAAAGAGAAAAGCATTGGCTGACGATGGTGCGGAGGAAATCCATTGATGCTCCTATTCGGTTCGCAAGGCCCGCATGGGGTCGACAGACGCGGCGCGTAGCGCTGGGCTCAGTCCTGCAGCCGCCGCGCAGATGCCAAGCACGAGCGCCGCGCCCAAAATTGCTCCCGCGTCCATCGGTTTCACGTTGTAGAGAAGGCTGCTTAGGAACCGGGTCAGCCCGAGAGCCGCGATCAGTCCGAGTATGATGCCGGCTCCAGCCAGCATCAATGCATGGCACAGGATGCGCACCAGGACTTCCTGTCGAGTCGACCCAAGCGCCATACGGATGGCGATCTCGCGCGCTCTTTCGGTCACCGAGTACGCCAGCACTCCGTAAATCCCCAGCAGGGAGAGCGCCAGTGCGATGGCGGCAAAGGCGGTCAGGGTCACCGTGTTCAGTCGACGCGAGGTCTCCGAAGCAGAGACGATCTCTTCCATGGTGTGCATGTCCGACACTGCGAGCAGCGGGTCGAGCCGATGGACGGTCTTTTCCAACGTCGCCTGCAACACCGAAGGGCTACCCGCCGTATTCAACACAACATGCAGGCTGTGGTATGCGGGGATTTGCGACTGAACCTCAGTCGCCCACTGCCGATGGCTCTGTTCGAGCGGCTCATACATCTGCGGATAGACGGCCTGATCCAAAGCCTGTTGGCGCACATCCCCGACAATGCCGACGACCGTAATGAGAGGCCGCGAGCTCTTTGAGACGCCGCCCATTCGGAAGCGCCGGCCCACTGGGTCCATGCCGGGCCAATGCTGGCGTGCTGTTGTCTGGCTCACAATCGCTACCAGAGGAGCATCGGGCCGATCGTCGTCCGCGGTGAAATAGCGCCCCTCCACCAGGGGAATGCGCATGGCGCGGAAGTAGTTGCCGAGCACAAAGTAATTTGAAACCGCGAGCCAGCCCTGGCCGCCGCGAGGGGAGTATCCCTCGGGAACAAATGCGCGATCGGAGGCGATGCCAATGACTGGAATGTTGGTTGCCGCCGCCACCGAGCTCACCTGGGGAAGAATGGCGAGTTGCTGCAACAAGTCCCGATAGAATGCGTTGACCTTTTGATCCGTCGGATAATCGTGCTCCGGCAGCGTGAGCGAGGCGGTCAGCACGGTCCTCGGTTCGAATCCGGGGTCGGTGGCCAGCATCTTCTGAAAACTGCGCAGCAGAAGGCCTGACCCGACCAGCAGAAGCATGGCCAACGCAGCCTCCACGGTGACAAGGACGCCGCGAAGGTTGTTCTGGGCGCGGCTCTGTCCTGCGCTCTGCGCGCCCAGGCGAAGTGTGCGGATCAAGTCGGGCCGGATGCTCGCCAGGGCCGGAGCCCAGCCGCAAACGAGTCCAGTCACGCCCGTTAATCCCAGGGCAGCTAGCAGTATCGGCCAGCGAAGGGCAATCTCCCCCAGCCGCGGCAGGGACTCAGGCAGCGCGATGAATGCGGCCCGAACCAGCAGTGTGGCAAGCGCAACGCCAAGTAGGCCACCGATCGTAGCCAGCACCAGGCTTTCCGTAAACAACTGGCGCAAGAGCGTCCTGCGTGCCGCGCCCAGGGCTGCACGTACACCAAACTCGCGCTGACGGCCTGCGGCGCGCACCAGCAGCAGATTCGCCAGGTTGACGCACGCGATCAGCAGGATCAGCCCAGCCGCTGCCAGCAGGGCATTCAACAGCGGTCGTGCGCCATGAATGGTCTCCTCCTTCAAGGGTTGGATATTGCTGGTTAGGTGAATTCCAAACTGCGGCGGGATTTCGGCTTCTACGTTCGCCACCATGCGACGAAGATCGCTCTGCGCCTGCGACGTGGTTGCGCCCGCCTTCAGGCGCGCAATGCATCCGTATTGGAAGTTGTCCGTCTCGTCCTGCTTCTCGTCCGGCGTGAAGCTCATCGGCACCCACATGTCGCGGTGGCTGAGCCGTCCCGCATCCAGCGGGAACTCAAAGCTGCGCGGCATGACGCCGATGATGGTGTAGGGGCGGCGATCCAGATCGATGGTTGAACCAAGGGCCTTTGGGCTGGCCAAAAACCGCTCGCGCCACAGTGCGTAACTTATGATGGCGACGGGCGCAGAGTTTTCGTCTTCCTTCTGCGTAAACGTACGGCCCATCATGGGCTGCACACCGAGCAAGGGCAGAAGGGATGCGGTCATGCGCTCGGCTCTTGCTTGAAACGGCTTGCCCGCGCCGCTTACTTCGAACTCCGCAGAAACGAACCCGGCCACTTGCGAGAATGACTGGGTGTCGCGCGCAAAGCGGATCACGTCTGGCGCGGGAAGATCCGCAGAGTCAATCTGGTGCTCGACGCCTTCATGGAGCCGGACAAGGCGGTCGGGCGCATCGAACGGCAAGGGCCGCAACAGCACAGCTTCAACCACTGAGTAGACCGCGGTCACGCCGCCGATGCCGATTGCCAGAGTCAGGACGGCCGTCAGCGTAAAGCTGGGCGACCGGCGAAGCTGTCGCAGCGCATAGCGCACGTCCCGGCCCAAAGTTTCCAGGAATGGGACCTCCCTTTGCAAACGGTACTGCTCCTTCGTCTGGGCAACGCCGCCCAAGCTGCGCAGTGCCGCGGTACGTGCTTGCTGGTCAGCCATACCCCGCTTGAGGTTCTCCTCAATGGCGAGGTCGATATGGGCACGAAGTTCCTCGTCCAATTCGCCGTCGAGTCGGTTTCGACGGAAGAGCGAAAGAATGCGGCTGAGCAGGGTCCGAATCCAATCCATGGCAGGCTCCTAGTTGGAGGGCGCGAGGAAGCGCGACATGGTTGCCGCGATGCGCTCCCAGTTCTCGGTCTCCTCTTCGATCTTCTTGCGGCCGATGGCGCTGAGCGAATAGAACTTGGCGCGGCGATTGGACTCCGAGGTGCCCCACGCGGACTTGACCCAGCCGCGTTGCTCCAGGCGTAGAAGCGCGGGATAGATGGTTCCCTGGTTCATGGTCAGCGAGTTGTCGCTCACCTGCTCGATCCGACGCGCAATGCCGTAGCCGTGCAGTGGGCCCATGGATTCAAGGGTCTTCAGGACCATCAGGTCCAACGTGCCTTGCAGCACGTCAGATTTGTCGTTGCCCATTCCGCTCTCCTGTTGTCTTTCTACCTATACAATGCGACCGGATAGGCAGAATGTCAACAGGAAGTCTAAATCAATCGGACTCAATTTCGGAGGGCAGCGATATTCTCATGCGCTGATGGAAGCAACACACGTCACAGCGCGAGTCGCAATCCGCGTGTTAGTTTGAGGGGCAATGCATCGCATGGATGACACAATCCACGCACGAGACACGAAGAGCATGCAGGAGGCGCAGTTTGCCATGCGCCTTTCTCTGCTCTTCGGCGTGGTCATGCTGGTGGGCAAGACGACGGCGTATTTCATGACGCATTCGGCCGCAGTATTTTCCGATGCCGCGGAATCGGTGATCCATGTGATCGCCGTGGGTTTCGCGAGCTTCAGTCTGCGCCTCAGCATGCGCCCTGCTTCGCATCACTTTCTCTACGGGTTTGAGCGCATCACGTTTTTCTCGGCGGGCTTCGAAGGCGCCTTGATCGTGGTCGCGGCGCTCGCGATTGTGTTCGAAGCGATCCGCGAATGGACCGCGGGAGCGCACCTGCAGGAATTGGGAACCGGCGTGGTCCTGATCCTGATAGCAGGCATCCTCAACGCCGGTCTCGGCTACTACCTGATCCGCGCGGGAAAGCGAACCAACTCGCTGATTCTGGAAGCGGACGGCAAGCACGTGTTGACCGATAGCTGGACGAGTTTTGGCGTGGTCGTGGGCCTGGCTCTCGTCCTGCTCACGCACTGGAAGCCGTTCGACTTTCTGGTGGCTCTTGCCGTTGCCGTCAATATTCTCTGGTCGGGTGGACGCCTGGTATGGCAATCGGCGGCGGGGCTGTTGGATTACTCCGACCCATTGGCCGGCCGTCACATTCGGGAGCGTTTGGACTCAATTTGCAGCGAGTTGGAAATTCAGTACCACGGTGTCCGCTATCGCACCACAGGCTACCGGCAGATCATCGAAGTGCATCTGCTGTTTCCGCGTCTGATGCCGCTCAGCGAAGCGCATGGCCTGGCGACGATGGTCGAGGAGAGATTGCCGGAAGAGTTGGGCTTCCCGGCCGAGGTGTTCACGCATCTGGAGTCGTTGGAAGATCACGCCGAGGCGCATCATTACGCGCATTACACGGGCAAGCCGAGCTAGTGTAGCGTCTCTGAAAATCACAACAAGACAGCGAATGCCATTCTGAGTGAACGGGGGCCGCAAACGCCTTTCAGTTCCGGGGTCCCCCAAGAGCGGTCTTTGCCCTTTGGGGTGGAGTTCGGGGGTGGTGAGCGAAGAGTCTGCCTTTGTTCTTTCGCTGTGCAAAGGACCTTAGAGACACCACACTAGTCGAGGTCTCTGACCACAAGAATTTGTACGATCTCCGTGCCCCATCCTTTCGCCTTTTTTCTGGCGAAAGGGTGGGAGAGCACCCAATCTCAAGGAGCGAAATCGCACGGTCGGTTCTCCAGGTCTCCGAGTACAAAAAATTGCACGATCTCCGTGCCCATCCTTTCGCCGTTTTTCTGGCGAAAGGGTGGGAAACCGCCCAATCTCAAGGAACGAAACCGCACGGTCGGAGACCTAGGGCGAGCGGTTCCAGCGTGGTGAATCCAGCGTCAGTTGAAGAACAACCACAGTCCTGCATGGAACCGGTATTCCACCCCGGACCATGAAAAGGCAACCGCGGATCCTTCGGCTGCGCCTCAGCGACAGTCGATTTGATTGAGACTTTGCTGACTGAGTCCTAGCGGCCGGTCCCGCCGACGGTCATTCGGTCGAGCTTGATGGTCGGCATGCCCACGCCGACCGGCACGCTTTGGCCGTCCTTGCCGCAGGTGCCAATGCCCTCGTCGAGCTTGAGGTCGTGGCCTACCATCGAAACGTATTTCAGAGCTTCCGGTCCGTTGCCGATCAGCGTGGCATCGCGCACGGGCGCCGTGATTTTGCCGTCTTCGATAAGGTAGGCTTCGGAGGCCGAGAAGACGAATTTGCCGTTGGTGATGTCCACCTGGCCGCCGCCGAAGTTTACGGCGTACAGCCCACGCTGCACGGAGCGGATGATGTCCGCCGGTTCGTCGTCGCCGGCCAGCATATAGGTATTCGTCATGCGCGGCATGGGGATGGACTGATAGCTTTCTCTGCGGCCCGATCCGGTGTTGGTGGCGCCAGTCAAGCGCGCGGAGAGCTTGTCGGTGAGATAGCCGCGTAGAATGCCACCTTCGATGAGGGTCGTTTCCTGCGTGGCAGAGCCTTCGTCGTCCACGTTGAGCGAGCCGCGGCGGCCGGCCATGGTGCCGTTGTCCACCACCGTGACCTTGGAACTGGCAACGGATTGGCCGATCAAGCCGGCAAACGCCGAGGTCTTCTTGCGATTGAAATCGGCTTCCAGGCCGTGACCCACGGCTTCATGCAGCAGGATGCCGGGCCATCCGGGTCCGAGCACCACTTCCATCTCGCCGGCCGGCGCAGCCACCGCGCCGAGCTGCAGAATGGCGCCGCGGGCCGCTTCTTTGGCCAGGTTTTCCGGACTCTTGCTTCCCGTGAATTGTTCGAGGCCCGCGCGGCCGCCGCCGCCGGTTGAACCTTTGGTGGTGAGAGCGCCTTCCTTCGCGATGACGAAGACGTTCAGGCGGCAGAGGGGCTGCGTGTCGCTGGCGAAGGCGCCATCCGATGCGGCAATGAGAATGCGGCGCAGCTCTTCCGAGTAGCCGGCGCGTACCTGCACAATGCGCGGATCGAAGGCGCGTGCGGCCCGATCGGCTCGCAAGATCAACTCAAGCCGCGCGGCCAGGTCCAGGTCGAAGCCGCCCAGCGGGACCGGGTAGAGATCGGCTGTGGGCGCTTCCACGAAGCCCTGTACCGTTTGCTTGGCGGGGCCGGAGGCGATGAGGGCCGCAGTGCGCGCGGCATGCAGCAGGCGCTCCGGGCTCAGATTATCGGTGTACGCATAGCCTGTACGCTCCCCGGAGAGTACGCGGATGCCGCACCCGGCGCTGGTGCCCTGACTCGCCGATTTGACGATCTGCTCGTCAACGCCGAGCGAAGTGGCACTGACCGACTCGAAGTACAGGTCAGCGTAGTCCCCACCCGCACCCAAGGCCTCTCCCAGGCATCGCTCCAGGAGTCTTTCGGTGATGCCGAATTTTTCAAAAAAATAGCGCTTATGACCGTGGCTGGGTGAAAGGGAAGGAGAAGTCATGTTCACTTCAGTCTACGCCGATTGTGATTTTTCAACCAATCTCTCCGCGGCACCTCGCGCGCCTCCGCATTCGGAACCGTTCCCGAACCCGTGCATCTCTTGATGCGCTGCGCCAAATCGCCTATCGCCGATGTTCCGACCATGCTACAGTCGTGGCATGAAAAAGATTTTTGCAGCAGCCTTACTCCTCCTGGTGTTTGCCAGCCCGGTTTTCGCGGCTAGCCATCACCATCATCGCCACCATGCTCATCATCACCACGCGCACGCCTAAAACGGCTCCCGGCCTTCCGTAGCATCATTGCGAGGGCCGAGCCGCACCTCCGCTGGTCTGCAGCGAAACTGCAAGAAAGCGGGTAAAATCAGAGCCATGCGTGAATTGGAAGACCTTCGGTTTCCGACTGGCCGTTTCAGCACTCCTTCCAGCAGCCTGCCCGAGGTTCGCGCCGCTCACATCCAAACGTTGCGCCTCCTCCCTGAGCGTCTGCGCGCCGCCGTCAGCGGCCTCACGGACCAACAGATCGACACGCCATATCGCGCAGGTGGCTGGACGGTCCGCCAGGTTGTGCATCATCTAGCGGATAGCCATGCTAACGCCCACATGCGCTTCAAGCTGGCGCTCACCGAAGATTGGCCCACCATCAAGCCGTACGATGAAGTCGTGTGGGCTAATCTGGCAGACAGTCGGCTTCCCGTAGACGTTTCTCTGGTGTTGGTCGAAGCCCTGCACATCCGCTGGGTGAGCCTGCTGGAATCGCTCTCCGACGAGGATTTTCAAAAAGGCTATGTTCATCCGGCGATGGGCCGCCAGAATCTTGCCAACGTACTGGCCCTCTACGACTGGCACTCGCGTCACCACACCGCCCACATTACGAGCCTGCGCTCCCGCCAGGGCTGGTAGCGGCTGATGGGCGCCGGTGAAGCTGGGGCCGGTTCGGACCCGGGAGAAGCTCGCGGCTTGGGCGTCCGCAATCTTGCGCACGGCATCGAAGACTACCTGAGCGACCACCCAGCAGCGGCCGTTCTTGAAGACGGGCGCGTTCTTTTTGACATGCGCACGGCCCGCTACTCGGTGAGCGAAAAGCATGGGCGCTGCCTTCTGCAGCTGTGGAGCGAAGAGCGCAACCTGATTCGAACCGTTGTGGAACTGCAGGAGCGAACCCACTGCCTGCGGCTGATCACGCGACGAATGGGCACGGCCAAACCCCAAGCTCTTGAATTCATCGCGAACCAGGATCGGCGCACGCCCAGCGCGCGCGAAGGGGCTCGCAAGAACTATCAGCATGTGCTGGAACGAGCGATCACACGGAGCTTTGTCGGCTTCAAGGCAGACGGCCTGCGTTCCGCCATGGATTTGGAGCACAGCTTTGGCCCGGCGTATGTGCGCGGGCGTCTGCTCAAGGGCACGGCGGCGGAGGCGGTGATCGGCGTAAGCGCTGCCGAATCTGGCGCCGTGGCGGATGGGATTCTCACGCTGGGCATCTTGTGGCTGGACCATTGCCGGCAACGCGGAGGGGGGCGCCGGCATTTTGGCGGCCTGAAGGTAATCGTCCCGGCAGGGGCCTGGCGCACCACCGCCGAGCGCATGGCTTGGCTCAATCACAGCGCCGCCCAGTTCGAGCTCTTCACCCTGGACGAGCGTACCCAATCACAGCGCCGCCCAGTTCGAGCTCTTTACCCTGGACGAGCGTACCGAGGAACTCACGCCGATCGATTTTCGCGACACCGGGAACCTCGATTCCCGTCTGCTGCACGCTTTCTCCGCAACTGCCGCCATCGAGCGTTGTACGGTGGCGACTGCGCGTCTGATGAGTCTCGTTCCGGCCGATGCCCGGGGCCGAGTGGAAGTGCGCGCCGGCTCTGCCAGCGAAGTGGGCCTCTTTCTCCATGGGCTGGAATTTGCGCGGGTGCGGCAGGGGTTCGCACCCCAGTCGTTCGCGCGCGAGGATGAAGTCACGTTTGGGGCGGGCGCCAACGAAACTCCGCTGACCCCGGAGAATGAGGCCCTTTGCCGCGAACTGTTTGCGCGTCTCGTTGCCAGTCGGTGCCCAGACGGCGTGCATACCGATCCGCTCTACCGCTTGCAGCCGGAGCGGTGGTTGGAGGCCGAACTTCGTTCGTGCATGGCCGAAATGCTGCCCGGGCTGCGCAACGATCTGCTCTACACGCAGGTGCCCGCTCTTTCAAGTGGTGATCGTGGCTTGCTCGACATGCTGACCCTCGACCGCCATGGACGGCTCACCGTCATCGAGCTGAAGGCCGACGAAGACCTGCACCTGCCCTTGCAGGCGCTCGACTACTGGATCCGCGTGCGGGCCTTGAACAGCGACCGCGCGCCGGGAACGGGAACCAGCGGAGGCCGCCTGCTCTCCGCCTTCGAACGGCAAGGGTATTTTGCCGGCATGGAGGTTTCTGCCCAGACCCCGCGGCTGCTGTTAGCCGCGCCCGCGCTGCGCATTCACCCCGCCAATGAGCCGGTCCTGCGTTACCTTTCCCCGCAGGTGGAGTGGGAAATGATCGCTCTCGGCGAACATTGGCGGCGTGATTTGAAGGTGGTCTTCCGCAAACGTTCCGGCGAGGCGTCGGCCCCGCACCCCATCTAACTATGCGTACCGCTCGTTGAAACGGGAACTCATCGCGTCATTGAGTCCGTTGAAGGTGGCGTCGAAGCGGTTCTGCCGCTCAGCCAGGCGCAGGCCCTTCACGTTCTCCACCAGGATTTCGGCGGGCGTGGGCTGCGTCTTCAGGATTTGCATGACCTCGGCGATGAACTTGTCGAGCGGCATGGCCCGCGGGTCGTCCGCGCCGTCCATCAGATCGGTCTGCACGTAGGGCGGAGCCAGCTCGAAGACTTCAATCGGCGTCGACTTGAGCTGGTAGCGCAGCGACTGCGTGTACGAATGGATCGCGGCCTTGGTGGCGCAGTAGGTAGGCGTAAAGGCCAGCGGCACAAACGCCAGCCCCGACGACACATTCACGATGGCCGCGGAGGCCTGCTTCTTGAGGTGGGGCAGCAGCGCCGCGGTCAGGCGGATGGGGCCCAGCAGGTTGATGGCCACAATGGCTTCGGCGTCGTCCAAGTCTGGCTGTTGGTCGAGCAGGTTCTCCCCGCGCATGATGCCGGCGTTGTTGATCAGTACGTTCAGGGCAGGGAAGCGGCTGGTCACCTCGGCCGCAAAGGCCTTGAGGTCTGTCGTGTTCTCAACATCCAGTTGAATCGATTGCATGCCGGGGTTGGCAGCGGTGGTGGCGTCGAGCACGCTCTGCCGCCGCCCGGCGATGACCACCTGGTTCCCCGGTTTGTGCAGCTCTTCGGCCAGCCCGCGGCCAATGCCCGAGCCGCCGCCGGTAATGAGGATGGTGTTGCCTGTCAGCTTCATGTGAATTGTGTCTCCAATGGAGCTTTGGAGGGTGAAAGCCGGGAAAGGATTCAAGGCTTCGCACGCCGGGCGAAGTTAGGCGATCTGATGTAGGGCTTGCGCGCCGTGGAGGACGGCATCGGCAACCACCCGGCGATCGAAGGTGGCGAGTTGGCCGCCATGGGCGCGCGCGAGGACGAGCAGATAGGTGTCGGTGAGCTGGCTGGAGTCAAGAAGCCGGGTGGCGTCGACCTGCTTGGTGTCGAAGAGGGAGATGTCGTCGGGCCAGAAGGCATGCCCTCGGTGGGCCAGGAGCGTAGCCATCAACTCGGCGACCGCTGCCGGCGTGCCCGGAGAGTTGGGGTAGCGGGGATGGCCAACGACGCGCAGAACGCCATTTTCGGTCAGAGGGCAACTGGCCCAGGCGGGTCGCTCCCGGCATAGACCGCCGCCCATCCTTTACCGATCCAACGAAACTTCTCGATATTGTCAGAGCTCCCGACGCCCTGAATCTCGCCTCTCCAGTCACGGCACAAAACGATCTTTCGCTTGTCGCCCTCGACGGTGCAAATGGCGGCAATACAGACTGTCATAGGATCTCCTTGCTTTGGGCCAGAGAGGGCTTTTCGGTGTCGCTGATGTTGAACGCAGAGTTATTTCTTCAGCGGCTTCCTCGCAAAGTAATACAGCGCAAACGCCAGCGCAGCGAAAGCCAGCACGCTGACATAATTGTTATCCAGAAACGTATGCGGAAAGTTCAGAATATCGCCTTTGTCGAAGGTCGATTCGTAGCCTTTCAACGCCACCCCGATCAGCCCCACAATGCCGCCCGCCGCGATCAGTCCGCTGGCAAACAGCGACCCCGGCGAAATCTCGCTCTCCGTCTCCCCCGTGTCGCCACCGGCTTTCTTCACGGCCTCGTCCACGAACCAGCGCACCATGCCGCCGACAAAGATGGCCAGCGTGGTGCCAATCGACAAGTAAGCGCCGACGGCGAAGCTCAGCGAGCGGATCCCGAGTAACTCGACGGCGATGACTAAGAAGACGCCTAACAAGACCAGTCCCCAGGGAAGCTTCCGACTTAGGATGCCGTTGATGACGGTGGCCATGAGCCGGGCCTGTGGGGCGGCGGCTTTCTCGCTGCCGATGCCCTGGATCCACTGGACCTCAATTTGATGGCTGGCGGGCGAGTAGAGATACTTGCCGTCGGCTAACTCAGGCGAGCCCAGCGCGTTGAGGATGACGTATTCGCCCTTGTGGTGAATGGTGGATGACTTATCGCTTCCTAAGACGCGCAGTGTTTCAGGAAGCCGCTGGGCATCGTTCTGCACGGCGACACCGGGGTGAGTGACGTTGATGTCCCAGGGCTGGGCAGCGGCGCGAAACTGCTGCAGCCCGGTGTTCATCAGGTTGAGCGTAAAGCCGATGGCGACGGTGGAGACGACGACGCCAATCATCAGCGCCACTTGCTGCTTCCACGGCGTCGATCCAATCAGGTAGCCGGTTTTGAGGTCTTGCGAGGTGTCACCTGAGTTTGAGGCAGCGATGCAGACCACGCCGCCAATGGTGATGGCCAGCGCGCCGAAGGCGGGAGCGGTCCAACCCTGCACTAGGAAGATCGCGGAGGTGGCCATCAGTGTCGCAATCGTCATGCCGGAGACGGGGCTCGCCGAGCTGCCAATCAACCCGACGATGCGCGAGCTGACGGTGACGAAGAGGAAGCCGAAGACGACGACGAGCAGGGAAGCGGCCAGGTTGGCGGCCCACCCGACGAACGCGCCGGGAACCGGCTTGAATTCCAGGAAGAGAAACATGAGGACGACGAGAGCGAGCGAGCCGAAGATGACGACGGACATGGACAAGTCATCCTCAGTCCGGATGGGTTTGGCTTTCGCGGCATCGGCGCCGGGGCGCATGGTCTTGATACCGGCGGTGAGCGCGCTGACGATGGTGGGGATGGTCTTGAGCAGGGTGATGAGGCCGGCTGCCGCGACGGCTCCCGCGCCCATTGGCCGGACGTAGGTGGACCAGAGCTGGCTCGGCCCCATGGCCGCAATCGGAATGGTGCCGGGATAGACCGGCGTCGCCAGGCCTTTGCCGAAGAAGTAGATCAAAGGCATCAGGACGAGCCAGGAGAAGACGCCGCCGGCGAAGATGATGCCGGAGACTTTGGGTCCGATGATGTAGCCCACGCCGAGATATTCCGGCGTCGCATCGGCCTTGATGGATGCCCCTTTCAAGACGTGTTGCGGCCCAAAGTCAGGTTGAAACTCAGGCGTGCCGGGCCACGCTTTGAAGAGGTTCTCATTCTGGAAGAAGGTGTAGAGCGCGCCCAGGCCCAGGCCAAGAAAGACGCGGCTGGCGAGCGATCCGCCCTTTTCACCGGAGATGAGCACGTCGGCGCAGGCGGTGCCTTCGGGGTAAGCGAGCGTTCCATGCTCCTGCACGATGAGCTGGCGGCGCAGTGGAATCATAAACAGGACGCCGAGCCAGCCACCGATGAGGGCGAGAAGAAAGATGCGCGAGTATTCGAGGTCAAATCCTAAAAAGATGAGTGCGGGCAGCGTAAAGATGACGCCGGAAGCAATGGATTGGCCGGCATTGCCGGTGGTTTGGACGATGTTGTTTTCCAGGATGGACGAGCGGCCGAAGACGCGCAGGATGCTGATGGAGAGCACGGCGATGGGGATGGAAGCGGCGACAGTAAGGCCGGCGCGCAGGCCCACGTACACCGTGACGGCGCCGAAGATGATGCCGAAGATGGAGCCGAGCAGGAGCGCGCGAAAGGTGAATTCCGGGCGGTTGTCGTTGGCGGGAACGAAAGGCTGGAACTCGGGCATCGCAGGTCTCCATGCAGGTGGAAGCAGATTTGACGGAATTTCCCTGAAGGGGGAGTGTAGCAGTGAAGAGGGGCCAGGGACTAGGGGTTAGGGATGAGGGACTCGCGATCAGCGATGCAGTCATTGGCCTGCGCAAGGGAGAAAGCGCTTGGCGAAGGGCGGCTTCAGCGCGTAGGGTAATTTCCATGCCGCAATCTTCCGTCCCTCAAGAATCTCAGACCATAACCAACCCGGCGAAGACCGGTGCGCCGATGCAACGGCTCCTGTCGCTGGACGTGCTGCGCGGCATCACCATTGCGTTCATGATCATGGTGAACAACAACGGCGGCTCGGGTTCATGGCATTTCATGAATCACGCGCAGTGGAATGGGTTGACGCCGACTGACCTCGTATTCCCAACCTTTGTGTTCGTGGTGGGCGCTTCCGTTGTGTTTGCGTTCCATGCGCGGATCAAGCGCGGAGCCACGCGCGCAGAACTCGCTCGGCACACCGTGCAGCGCGCGGTGATTCTGTTCTTTCTTGGCTGGGTGGTGAACAACTTTCCGTTCTTTCATTGGGAGTACATGCGCTTCTACGGCGTTCTGCAGAGGATCGCGGTGTGCTACTTGGTGGTCGGGCTCTTCTACATCTGGGATCAGCGTGTGGGTACCAAGGTTGCCGGCGTGGTTGCCGCCTTGGTGGGCTACTGGGTGCTGGTGCGATGGGTTCCAGTGCCAGGAGTCGGCATGCCCGGACACGACATTCCCTTCATGGATATGAAGCTGAATCTGGTTAGCTGGCTCGACCGGCTGGTGATGCCGCATCATTTATACCTCGAGTATCCAGGACCAGACGTGCTGGAGCCGCATGATTTGCGCGATCCGGAAGGGTTGCTGAGCGATCTACCGGCGATTGGAACGGCGCTGCTCGGGGTATTGGCAGGGTTGTGGCTGCGCGGCCAGCGCGCGCTGAAGAATACGGCGCTGGGCCTGGCTGGGGGCGCCATCACCTGCCTGGCGCTGGGTTACCTCTGGTCTCTTGAGTTTCCGCTGAACAAGAACATGTGGACGAGTTCGTTCGTGCTGGTGGCGGCCGGCTATTCGCTGACAGTGTTGACGCTGTCGTTCGTGATGGTCGACATTCTCGGATGGGGCAAGGGCCAGAGCAAGGGTCTTGTCTATCCCTGGCTGGTGCTCGGATCCAATGCGATTACAGCCTACATGTTCAGCGAACTGGTGCCGGGGCTGCTGGATCGTATTCACTTCACATCGAACGGCAAGCAAACCAACCCGATGTCGTGGTTGGCCGATCATGTGTTTATTCACATGCCTACGCCCGGTTGGGCGGCCTTCGCCTTCTCGTTCTTCACCCTGGCGTATTGCTTTGTTCCAGTGTGGATCCTGTATCGAAAGAAGATCTTCGTCAAGGTCTAAGCGGCAGGTCGTTCCCTTCGGACATCAAAGCTCGGGCTGCACAACAATGTTTTGCGGACTCTCAATCGAATACGGTGAGCCGGGGGCCTGTTTGTAGCTGGTTGGACTCACGGTAAACACGAAGAGCTTGCCGGCGGCGCGGCTGATTGCGTACAGGTGATTCGTGTTGTCCCAGACGATCTGATCGATCGCGTCCTTGGTCAGAAGACCCGTATCGTGTGTGATCGGCTCCGCGCCGTTGAAGTGAAAAACCTCGAGGCCGCCGCTTCCCGCCACGGCAAGAAGTTTTCCGGAAGGGGCCATGCTCAGGTCTTTCACGCTTCCAACGGACACGGTGGGCATGTTGGCGAGAGTGCTGGCCGTGGTGAGAGTTCCACCCGAGTGGGCGGTGTACGTGGCAAGCTGAGCCGCTCCATCCGGCGCAAAGTCAGTTTGTCCGATCGGCTGCATGGAAATAGCCACGTGATTGGATAAGTCGGTTGCCGTGAGGGAAGGGCAATAGAAGTCGCCGTTGCGGCCAGCGGGCGTCGTAGCCTGCGGATCGATGTCCTTCAGGAGCCCGGAACTGCTCCGCTTGAAACCAAAAATACCCCAATACATGTTTTGCAGGCAGGTCGCAGAGTAGGCGTACAGGTTATTGGCGATGAAGCTTGCGGGGAGATTCAGCCAGCTATTGGCTATGCTGCTGCCTGTGCTCTTCAACCCGCCAATCGGGTTGTCGACGGCGAAGGACTGATAGGTGTAGTTTCCGTAGGCGCCGACGTTGGATTCCGTGTCGTACAGCGACTCCCCGATGCGGTCCAGGAAGAGAGGTCCGAGCGTACCGGATTGCGATGCAGGATCGACTTCCGTGGTGGTGGCGTAGCGGAGGGCGCCGTTCGACTCGATGCGAAATGCCTCGATCTGCGTTCCTTCGCTGTTGGTTGCGAAGAGGAACTTTCCACTCTCGGCGATGCTCTTCACGTTCTCTTGAAAGGGCGAGCCGGCAACCCGCGTCAGTTTTCCGTTCGCCGCAGCGGCGAAACCATCGATCTCATTCTCACTGCCACCGCTTACGGTTCGCGCGACATAGACAAAGGCTGCTGGAGAACTGGAGGCCGAGGCCGATGCTTCGTCTCCGACCACGGTAATGGTTTGGGATCTGGATGACGGGCAAAACGCTGTAACAACGCATAACACAAACGTGATCTGGTTTTTCATGGGGCAACTCCAGACAACAGGCATGGGAACATCACGGGGATAACGTTCCGAGCGAAAACGGGTGACTCAACTTCCTGTTTACTCAGATGCGTATTGGTAAATAAAGGTGGTGTAAGCCGGCGTGAATCCGTGGGAAATACTCCCAGCGGTGTACGTTACCGAGCGCGGTCCCGCCGATCGATGCGGGGAATTGCCGGTTTGGCGCCAAGCAGAGGCGGCCACAGGTTGCGGCCGAGGCTATTCCGGAGATGGGCGGAAGAGCCAGAGATTCAGGAGAGCAAACAGTAATCCCCCCACGGTGAATTTGAGCCAGACGGGAGCCTGCGAGGGAGAAAAGAAGCCTTCCAGGCATCCGGCGATGACCAGCAGCGGGATGATGCCGGAAACCAGGCGCGTGGCTTCGATGCCACCCATTGCAACCGAGTCTTTCCAGCGCAGAGAGCCGGGAAACAGCATGGCATGGCCGAGACGGAAACCGGCAGCGCCGGCGATGAGGATGGATGGCAATTCCAGCGACCCGTGGGCCGCGACGAAGCTCCAAAGAGGCAGGGACATGCCGTATTGATGGCAGGCAGCGGCCACCACGCCCAGCATCATACCATTGAAGAAGAGGTAGTAAAACGTCCCCAGGCCAAACGTGATGCCCGCTGCGAACGTCACAAAACTTACCGTGAGGTTGTTGGTCATGATGTGGCTGGTTTCGCGGGGTGCGACGCTGACAATGGATTCGGTCCACATCTGGTGGCGTTCCATGGTGGCGATCATGTCCGGACCGACGAAGTGGCGCATGAACTCAGGGCGAGCGTTGGTGAGTGCGGCGCCGAGCAGTCCAAACGCGACGGAGACGACCACCGAGGCGGCGACAAAGCGGATCTGGCGTTGAAACACGTGGGGGTACTCATCGCGAAGGAAAAGGAACAGCGAGCGAAGATTCGTCTTGCGCCCGGAGTAGATGATATGGTGAGCGCGAGCCAGCAACTGATTCACGTGCAGGGCATAGGTGCGGGCGGTGGCGTCCTGGCGCAGCACGGAGAGATCGGCGGCCACCTGTCGATAGAGCAGAGCCATCTCCTGGAGTTCGGCGCGCGACAGGCGGCCCAGACCGCTCGCGTCAGACTGGGCAAGAAGGGAAGCCAGCCGGTCCCAGTGGGGCCTGCGTTTCGCGATCCACTGGTTGGAGAGGATTTGAGCCATGGACCTGGGTACCGACCTGAGTTCCGATCAGCTTAGCATCGATACCCCGGAGTTGGTGGCGATCGAGATGCCTCTGGCCGGCATCGGTAGCCGTTTTATCGCTTTGCTCGTCGACTATGTGCTTTGGGTTGCGGGGCTCGTCGTTCTGGCGCTGCTAGCGCTCCTGCTGCTGCCGGCGATGCATGCGTTCAACGTGAAGTCGGCGCAATGGGCCGAAGCGATCGTCATCTTCCTTCTCTTTCTCCTGAACTGGGGGTACTTCACGCTGTTTGAGGCATTCTGGAACGGGCGGACGCCAGGGAAGCGGGTGGCGCGGATCCGCGTGATTCAGCGTTCGGGGCGTTCGATCGGGATGCTGGAGTCAATGGCGCGCAACCTCGTTCGGTACGTGGACCAGTTGCCGTTCTTCTACGCCGTAGGAGTGATTACGATGTTTGTCACGCGCCAGCATCAGCGCTTGGGAGACTTGGCCGCGGGCACTCTGGTGGTGCGCGACCGGGAGCCAGAGAACCCGCTCTGGGGCGAAGGAGGGACACGGACCTTTACGGCGCAGATGTTCATTCCGGTGGCGATTCCGGAGCCGCACCTAGCCGTGACTCTCCCGGTTTCAAAGATCGCGAAGCTGTCCGCGGCGGATCTTCAGGTGCTGGAGGGGTTTTTCTCCCGGCGGCTGGACATGGACTTGGACACGCGGGAGCGCCTGGCATTACGCATCGCGGCCGCGATTGAGGGAAAATCGCAGTTGGAGAGGCCGGCGGAGGTGAGCGTGGAGACATTTCTGGAGGCCACGGCGCGGCAATTGCGCGATCAAATTCGAATGCAATAAGGCACTTTATTCAATAGGCAACTTTTCGATAGGCCAGCCCTCCGCGGCCTTTTGACGGTTTCAGGACGCTCCGCACGGACGGCAAATCCAGACAGGTCGAAGCGGATCCTCGGACTCTCCCTGCCAAGGGGCCTCCCGGCTGTCCCTGGGGTAACCTGTCTCGGGCACCCGTTCCTAACCAGTAACCTTCAATTAACCTGCTTAGAATCTGGATTCTTCAGACGCCTGTGCCGAAGACGGCCCGGCCCCCGTATCTTCAAGTCCACTTCTGGTGCGCGGAGCACTTGACAAGCGATCCTTCACGGGCTTTAAATGTCTCCCGGCTCACTCTCAGGCGTGTTTCACCTCCTCTGCTTAAACGTTTGAGCGAGGTGATTCCAAAAAATGGAGAATGGTGTAAACCGTCTTCCATTCGATGGAGAGAAAGAGGCCGCTTCAAGAGCCAGGAATCGAAAGATTGGCGATCGGGGGCGGTTCGGAGTCGGACGATTGCCGGAGGTTAAGAGGAGCTCTCCGGCAGGCAATGAAAGCCAAATGGAACCCCGCAAACCGGCAAGGAAAGCCGGCGGGCCGATTGGCGGAAGGCGCCAAAAGGACCCGAAAAGACGGGTAGCGCGCAGGGAGGGATTGTTTAGTAAATGGATTTTCTGCTTGACAATTCTCACGTCGCGCGCTTTAAATGGCCCGGTCGTAAAAGGACATCCAGGTAAATCGATGTATTTGAGTAAAGTTGCGCAAAAACGCCAGGGAGCCATCGAAACCGCTTTCCGCAACCGCGGAAGGCGGTTTGAAGGCCACTGTGCGTTTCCAGGCAGCCCTTCAGCCCACTCGCCCCGCAGGGCGAACGCTAATGCTCAGAAATTCACCGGTTCACCAGGGGTCCCGTTCCATGCAAAGAGAGATCTAGTCTCAAAATGGAACTTCGATCGAAGAACCAATCAACCACAGCAACAAACTTGAAAAGGAAGGTCACATGAGACAAGCGAGATACAGGTTCTTCCTGTTACCGTTGTTTTTCGTGCTGGCATGCGCGGGAGCATTTGCGCAAGCCAACTCGGAAATCACGGGCATCGTCACAGACCAGACGGGAGCGGTCGTTGCGGGAGCAAAGATCGTTGTCACCGATCCTGGCACGGGCGAGAGTCACACGACGTCAAGCGGCGCCACGGGATTGTATGATATCCCCGGACTGAACCCCGCAAATTACAACCTGAAGATTACGGCCAAGGGCTTTGAGTCGTACGCGCAGAACGGCATTGTGGTGAACGTATCGTCCACCGCGCGCGTAGACATCAAGCTGACGGTCGGTGCGGAAACGCAGACGGTTACGGTCGAGGCCGACGCCCTGGCAGTGCAGGCCGACTCGAACGTGGTCAGCACCCTGATCGATGCGCAACAGATCAGCGAAATCGCCACCGAGAACCGCAACTTTGCTTCTCTTGCGGCGCTGGGTTTGGGCGTCAGCTCGGCACTTCCTGACAGCAACACGCCCACCTCGGTTGCAGCCAGCTTCACCATCAGCGTCAACGGACTTCGTCAGAGCCACAACATCTGGCTGATCGACGGTGGCGAAGCGGATGACCGCGGCGGCGCCGGCGGCATGGACATCATGCCTTCTCAGGACGCAATCGCCGAGTTCACCATGCTGACCTCGAACTATCCTCCGGATTACGGTATCTCCTCCGGCGCCACCATGAGCCTTTCGCTCAAGAGCGGCACGCAGAAGTTCCATGGGGAAGTGTTTGAGTTCAACCGCAATACGGACTACGACGCCAACCAGTACTTCAACAAGCTGTCCAATCCCGTTACGCCGCGCACCTCGACGCACTACAACATCTTCGGCGCCAACGGCGGCGGTCCACTGTTCATCCCGCACGTCTATAACGAGAGCCGTCAGAAGACCTTCTTCTTCTGGAACGAAGAATGGCGCAAGATTCTGAGCGGCGCGGGCACCAACGAACAGAACACGATCGACGCCGCCGATATTCCCACGGCTGGCCAAAACCTGACCTACGTGGCGCCTGGTTTCGACTCGGGTAACAAGCTCGTGGTTCCGAACATTGCCACCAACACCTCCTATTACATCAACAAGCTGCAGCCGCTTGGCCTTGTTCCCAATACACCGTTCCCGAACAACACCATTCCGGCTTCGCTGTTCGACAACAACGGCATCCTGTATCTGAACTCTGCCGTGTTCCCGAAGGCAAACGTTGCCGGGCAGGACAAGAACATCACCAACGTATCGAACCCGATCAATGTGCGCGACGATGTTGTGCGTATCGATCAGAAGATCAACGACAAGTGGCAGATCCTGGGCCACTATATGCACGATTCAGTGGTGCAGGGCTATGCGCAGCCGGAACTCGGCTGGTTGTGGGCGAGCTACGACACGATTACCTCGAACCTTTCCAACCCCTCCAACAGCGCAGCCATCAAGATGAGCGGCACCATCACGCCGAACCTCCTGGTGGAAGCCAGCATCAACTACGACGGCAACATCATCAACATCACCAACAGCGCCAACAGCAAGCTGCCCAGTGGCTGGGCTGTCACGCCGGTGGCTGCCAGCTTCGCCATCACCCGCAACTCGCTCCCGGGCATGGGTTACTTTGGGCCCTACGGTACTGCTGAAGACACGGGCTCCGCTCCGTGGCACAACGCTGCCGAAGATTACGAGCCCAAGGTTGATTTGTCGTACACCGCGGGCAAGCACGCCATGAAGTATGGGTTCAGCTACAACCGGTACACCAAGAACCAGCAGCTGTTCGGTGACGAGCAGGGCAACTACAGCCCCAGCAGCACCACCAACGACAGCTTGATGGATCTTCTCCTCGGTCTGACGGGAAGCTACTCCCAGTTCCAGGCGGTTCCGATTCGCCACTACGTAAACCAGACACCTTCGGCTTATGTATTGGATAACTGGCATGTCACGCCGCGCCTCACCTTGCAGCTTGGCCTCCGTTACGATGCCCTGCCGCATGCCTGGGAACGCAGCAACGACGTCGCGAACTTTGATCCCGCTGCCTACGTTTCCAGCTCGGCTCCGATCTGGACGGCAGCAGGCACAATCGATCCGACCAGCCCGGCTGTCAGCACAATCAATGGCGTTCAGTACTATTTGAACGGCATTGGCCTGGCAGGGGTTCAGGGCTTCCCGCACGGTCTGGTGACCAACGACTTCAAGACGCTTCAACCCCGTGTCGGTTTCTCCGAGGATCTCTTTGGGAACGGCAAGACCGTGCTCCGTGGCGGCTTCGGTACGTTCTTTGAGCGCCTACAGGGCAACGACATCTACAACGCTGCCACCAACCCGCCCTTCGCTTACAACTTGGGCCTGAACAACACGTATCTCAGCAACCCCGGAACCAACTGGCAGACGGGTGCGAGCGCTGCGGCACAGGGCTTCCCGGTGTTCGCTGCCGGCATGACCACCCTGGCCAAGGACTACCGTGCCCCCGCCGTCGCGCAGTTCTCGCTCGGCATTCAGCATGAACTGGCTCCGTCCATGATCTGGGTTATCCAGTACGTCGGCAACCTGGCATGGCACCAGAACGTTGAGCGCAACATCAACACCCTACCCCTGACGGTTGGCGACGTCACGATTCCCGAAAAGGTGGGAACGGCAACAGTTCCAGTGCAGTGCCTTGCCGGCGACTCGGGCAACCACTCGCCGTTCGGCGACGATTCGAATTGCATACCCGGATTCGCTTCGTTCAACGGTGGCCAGAACCAGTTCCGTACCTTCCAGGGATACGGGGGGATCACCCAGCAGGAGAACACCACAAACGGCAGCTACAACGGATTCCAGACCGGACTCCGTCTGCAAAACAAGTGGGGCCTGAGTGGCGAACTCGATTACACGTGGTCACACGAGATCGATCTCACCAGCTACGACCTCACTACTGTCGACAACCCCTGGAACCTGAAGTACGACAAGGGTTCTGGTGCGCTCGACCGTCGCCAGATGCTCAACGCCAACTACGTCTACAAGCTGCCGTTCTTCAACAAGGGCGCTGACCTGACCCACTCGCTGTTGGGTGGATGGGAAATCGCCGGAACGTTCATCGATGAGACGGGTGTCCTTCCCGCGAACAACGGTGTAACCGGCGCTGGCGGTATCCTCGGCAGCGGCAACGGATACGATCCAGTTGGTTTGGGCGGCGGCTACACCGTTCGTCCCAACATCACCGGCAAGATGTCCTACCCGAAGAAGTGGGGGAACTATTTCGACACCTCCAAGTTCTCCAACGTGGTTCCCGTCTGGCAGGGTGGTTCAAACCTCGGGTTCGGCAACACCGGCAAGGATGCGGTGGTCGGCCCCGGCCGTGTGAACTTCACGACCTCGCTGTACAAGTCGTTCTCGGTCACCGAGCGGGCGCACTTCGAACTGCGCTTCGAGTCGTTCAATACCTTCAACCATGCCGAAGCCAATGGCCTCAACGTAGGGTACTCGCCTCAGTCCGGAGCAGCCAGCACCATTCTGAGCAAGGGGAACACGTTTGGCCAGGTCACGAGCGCGTGGGATGCCCGCGTACTCGAACTGGGCGGCAAGTTCGTGTTCTAAGTTAACCTTCAACCAGGGCGCGGCAGGTATTCCTGCCGCGCCCTTTTTTATTTTCTGTGCCGCCTTGTCCGATAGGATGAAGAAGAGGATCACGTGAAACGGGCTGTCTTTTCGGGAGTTGTCCTTGCGCTGACCCTGGCCAGTACGGCGTCGTGTCAGCCGGCGAATGCCGCGAACCCAGAACGGCAGCGGGCCCTCGCTCTGGAGCAGCAGGGAAAGAGCGCAGAGGCGGAAGCCGCGTGGCGCGCGTATTTGAAGACCCACGGATCCAGCGCGGAGCCCTACGCGCACCTGGGGCTTTTGGAGGCTCGTCAAGAGCACTACAAAGAGGCAATCCCCCTTTATCGCAAGGCATTGGCGCTGGGGCCGGATCTTCCCAGCGTGCGCCTGAATCTCGGGCTCGCCTTGTTCAAAGAGGGCGACCTGAAGGGCGCAATCCAGGCATTTGAGCCGTTGGAAAAGACCTTGCCCGGCAACCAGCAGGTGACGACTCTCTTAGGCATGGCCCACTATGGCTTGGCGGAGTACGCCAAGGCCGTTCCTTACTTGCGCGAAGCCGCCGCCCACAATGCGCAAAGCCTGGAGTTGCGCCTGGCGCTGGCGCACAGTTGCCTCTGGAGCAAGCAGAACCAGTGCGTCCTCGATGTCTACAAGGAGATCCTGGCGCTCAATCCAGACTCGGCGGAAGCGGACATGCTGGCCGGCGAAGCGCTCGACGAGATGAAAGACAACGAGGGCTCGACCAAGATGTTTCGCGCCGCCGTGCAAGCTGACCCCAAGGAGCCCAATGCCCATTTCGGGTTGGGCTACTTGTTGTGGTCGCAGAAGAAATATAAGGAAGCGGCCAGCGAGTTCCAAGCCGAGCTTGCCAACGACCCCGACCATGTGCAGGCACGGCTTTACTTGGGCGACACCTATATCCAACTGAACGCGATGGATGCCGCCCTGCCGCTGCTGGAGAAGGCAGAGCAGCAAAACCCCGCGCTTCCGCTCGTCCACCTCGATTTAGGAATTGTCTATTCCGATCTTGACCGGAAAGAGGACGCGCTCCGCGAACTGCTTGCCACCGAGAAGATCACGCCGGACGATGTGAATGTCCACTGGCGTCTGGCGCGGCTCTATCGCACCATGGGCAAGACAGAAGAGGCCAAAGCCGAATTCGAAAAGGCGGGAAAGCTGAACAAGGCCGCCGATGATGACCTTTACAAGAAGATTGCCAACGGGCATCCACGGCCCGCCGATCCGCAGGCTCCGGAAGCCGCTCCGCCACAACCGTGAAAGGCTGCTAAGACGGAGCTCATTGATCGGCGGCAAGAGTCGCTCGCCCCATCCATACTGCTTTGGCAAGGTTCGGGCCGCGTGGTTACAATGCAGCCCTATGCGAGTTTCTGTACGCATCGCACCGCTGCTTTGGTTGCTCCTCGCCTCCAGCAGGGCGCTGGCTGTCTCCAACCGCCGATCCCAAGCGAGAGCCGGATTACGGTGCCGGGAGCCGGTTTGCCGGGAGAGACCTTCGACTTGACGACGGCCTACGGCGACTGGTTTTTGACGTCGGCCGACGGCCATGCTTCCTTGACGTTGCGGACGGCGCCCCATGCTCTTCACCCTGCCCAGCTGGAGATCGAGTGGGATGGAAAGGACCCTGCCTCGACGATCCGGGCAGTCAGCGATCCGGCTGGGGCCAATCGCTCCTTTTTCTATCTGCAGTTGCAAGGGGTTGGCGCTTACAACCAGACTGCTCAGCCGCGCCAGAACGACGCAGTGGCCCTCCGCGTCACGCGGATGGACGCGCAATCTCTGGAGGCAACTCTTTCCGGCAGACTCACCGGTGCCGGGCCGATGCAGATCGCGGGGTCGATCAAGTTGCATCGCAGTGCGCCTCCGTTGTTGACTTCTGGCACTTTCGGCCAGTGCGATCCGGAGATCCACGACAAACTCGCCGGAGCCGAATGGCGCTCGCCTTCGGAGTGCGAGGTAAACTTCGATGCCTACGTGCGCAAAGGCCTCGCCGCCGCCATGCAGCCGGTGATCGATAACCTCACTGGTCAAAATTGGAAGGTAACGGGTCTGGTGGAAGCGCAGTCCCTCACCTCGATCCCGCGACACACCGAGAGCAAACCATTTCAACTGGTGGAACAGAGCATGCACCAGGGCGGGGCATTCCACGTGTCGTTCAGCCTGGACCAGAATTCGCCGATCTATCAGCGTTACAATCAAGCGCCGATGGACGAGGCCGGCAAGGTAGTGGCAGCGGCGCAGGCGGGAAAGAACGTGCCCATGGATGCGTCGATCGAGGCAGCGCAGGTGCTGGAAGAAAACACAAGGATCGGCATCGATGTGCGAATCAACGCGCCCAGCGTCGGAGTGACAAGCTTCAAAGCAGAGCACACAACCCGATCTCTGCCGGACGGCGGCTTTGTGGTTGAAGTGCCACACGCGCAGAGGCCGAGCGGCGGAGGGCTGGATAGCGCGCAGCGGGTGTTCTATGTCTTTCTCGGGGCCTGGTCACCCGCGCCGGTGAGTCGCGTGGCCGGGGAAGGCGAGGAGATTACCGTCAAGGGAAATCTCAACCTCAGTGCTTCAGCGCTTTTGAAGGTGCAAAACATTGCGATTCGGATACAAGCAGGTACCGCCCAGGCTGAACAAGTGTTGAAGCGGATCAACTGGACCATGCTGCACCAGCTGCTCGCGGGAAGGTAGGGTCCGTCAGTTCCGCAAGGCCCGCTCAACATGGGCTCGTTCCTGGGCCAGCAATTGGGCCAACGCCTTCTCCGGGCAGAAGTGGTGGGCTTCGCGCGTGTCCAGTTCCTGCTCGGTTTCAATCGCAGAGGCAATGGTCATAAAGCAGTCCAGGCATCGGGTATTGTAACTTCCATTTTCATTTTGGGTGCGGCTGTACATCGTGGGGAACTCCTGGATCTAACGATGCTAGCCTGCGTGCGTGCGCCGGCTTGTGACCAAAATCACTTTTTCGTGTGATTTGCCTTAGATCTCGATCAAAGGGAAGAGAATCAGGCCTCCGTCCAACAGCACGAAGCACCCTAGAGATTGATGGTTTGGTTGGGGTTGCGGCGCAAATACCAGCATGGACTTTGGCCCGCCTGGGGGAAAAGCGCGACCGCACACGAAACATCCCCTGTGCCCAGGTAGTCGTACTCGATCTTGTTGCCCTTCAACGGAACCGTCTGGTAGCGGGTGACCGTGACGGACGACAAGGGCGAGCCGCGCAGCTTGTAGATCGCCAAATCTCCGGCGTACGTGGCGATGAACACCGCCGCCAGAGCTATGAAACCGCGTTTGAGCCAACGCATCATGGACGTCTAACCCTCTTTCAAGGAGCGAGTTTGATCTTTGAGAGCGACGCCGGTCAACTGCCGTCGGCTCGCCTCCCCGACGTAATAGGCGAGCTGCGCGGCAGCCTGGGCGTAGCTGAGCCCCTCCGCACGGATGTTGGAAATGCAGTTTCTCTCTGCGTCGGTCCGGCCAGGCCGCGGTTGCCAGGTGATGTAAGCGCCCAGCGAGTCGGGAGAGCTCAACCCCGGCCGCTCCCCGATAAGGATGATGGAGATTTGTGCCCCGAGCGCGGCTCCAATCTCGTCTGCGACAGCCACGCGTCCCTGTTCGACGACCGACAGCGGCGAAAGTTGGAAGCCTGACAGCGCGGGAAACAACTCCGTGAGCAGCGGGACAGCGTGGCGCTCGACGGCCAGCGCGGAAAGCCCATCGGCAACGACAAGGCATAACCTCGGAAGGTTCTCGGTCGACCGCGTTGAGATGTGCTTGGAGAGAAGGGTGCGGCTGGCTGCATCGAGTTGCCGGCCGAGGTCGGGTCGCTGCAGATAGGTGGTGCGATCCGGTGCGGCCGAGTGGAGGCGGAGAACTTCGGCAGCAGTGATTGCGCGCATACTGGCGACCAGCGCGGCTGCATCGAGCCTGCTATGGACGGCATCGCGCGCTTGTGCATGGCAGCGTTGGAAATCGAGCAGATCGTCGGTCTCAAGACTAACCCCAGTTCGTCCCAGGCCAATGCGCGACGGGGTGTAGTCACGTAGGCGCGCTACCCACGAAGGGGCCGATGCGCGATCAGGCTGCAGAGAATCACTCACGCGGTTAACAGCCTCTCCGGTTGATTGGCCTCGAGCGTCAGCCGACGGAAGCCCTCGCTCGCCAGCCATGCTTCGAACTCCGGCGCCGGCTTGAGGCCGAGAACGCGGCGCACATAAAGCGCGTCGTGGAAGCTGGTGCTCTGGTAGTTGAGCATCACATCGTCGGCCCCGGGAACGCCCATGATGTAGTTCACGCCGGCCGCGCCGAGCAGCGTGAGCAGCGAGTCCATGTCGTCCTGGTCGGCTTCGGCGTGGTTGGTGTAGCAGACATCGCAGCCCATCGGCAATCCGAGCAGCTTGCCGCAGAAGTGGTCTTCCAGGCCGGCGCGGGCAATCTGCTTGCCATCGTATAAATACTCGGGCCCGATGAAGCCGACGACGGTGTTCACCAACATGGGGCGGAAGCGGCGCGCGACGGCATAGGCGCGGACCTCGATGGTCTGCTGGTCGACGCCGTGGTGCGCGTTGGCGGAGAGAGCCGAGCCCTGGCCGGTTTCAAAGTACATGAGGTTGTCGCCGGTTTGGCCGTCGGCGCAAACCCCGCCGCGCCTGAGTTGCTGGCCAGCGTCGTGAGCCTCGGCCAGCAGGGAAAGATCCACGCCGAAGCTGCGATTGGCAGCTTCGGAACCGGCAATGGATTGAAAGATCAAGTCGATGGGCGCGCCCGCCCTCAGCGCTTCCATCTGCGTGGTGATGTGGGCCAGCACGCAGCTTTGCACGGGAATCTGGAAGCGCTGCCGCAGGCTGTCGATCATGCGCAGCAGGCGGCTGGTGACGGCTACGTTGTCGCCGGCGGGGTTGATCCCGATGACCGCGTCGCCGGATCCGAGCAGCAGGCCGTCCAGAATGGACGCAGCCACGCCGGCCAGATCGTCGGTGGGGTGGTTGGGCTGGAGGCGCGCACTCAGCCGCCCGGGAAGACCGACGGTGGTGCGGAAGCGGGTAACGACACGGATCTTCTGCGCGGCGGCAATCAGGTCCTGCACCCGCATGAGCTTGCTGACGGCGGCGACCATCTCCGGGGTCAGGCCGGGAGCAAGCGTGGTGATCTGCTCCGGCGTTGCTTCGTCGGATAACAGCCAGTTGCGGAACTCGCCCACGGTGAGCGACCGGATGGGCGCGAAAGCCGCCGCGTCGTGCGTGGAGACGATCAGGCGGGTGACTTCGTCCGTTTCGTAGGGGATGACCTGCTCGTTGAGGAAGTGGGCCAGGGGTAGGTCGGCCAAGGCGTATTGTGCCGCCACCCGCTGCGCCGCGGACTCGGCCGCGAGTCCGGCGAGCACGTCTCCGCTCCGGGCAGGCGTGGCCTTTGCCAACAGGTCGCGGAGGTCGGCGAAAGTGTAGCGTGTGTTGCCGAGGGTGTGGGCGAAGGGCATGCAGATGGGACTAGATTACCCGACCGGGGCTGAAAAGGGTTGATTGGGGTTTTCTCGACCGCCGCACCGATCGTGCGAGCGGTTGGGATTCTTGCGACAGTTGACAAGCTAAGCGATCTAGGACTACGCTTCCCATAAAGAGCTTATGGGACAGACAACCGATACCGGCGAATTGATTCAAGGCACCTTGGAGATGCTGATCCTGAAGGCACTCCTGCGCGGCCCCCTCCACGGCTACAGCGTAGCCGAATGGATCCAGCAAACATCGCAGCAGATGCTCAGAGTGGAAGAGGGCGCACTTTATCCAGCTCTTCACCGCATGGAGTTGCGCGGCCTGCTCAAGTCCAAGTGGGGCACCTCTGACAACAACCGACGCGCAAAATTCTACGAACTGACCGCCGAAGGCCACAAAAAGCTGGACGTGGAGGCACAGCGCTGGGCGCGCCTCTCGTCGGCGGTCGCATTTGTCATGCAGGCATCCTGAAATCCGCAATCGGAGGACCACCATGGCCCACAATCTTCACGAGTTTCTCCTTCGCCTGAAGGCGCTCTTCCTAAAGCGCCGCCTCGACCGGGATATGGCGGATGAGCTCGCCATTCACCAGGCCATGCTGCAAGACAGACTAAAGCGGCAAGGAGTTTCGCAAGCCGAAGCCGTTACGCAAGCCCGCCGCGCCTTCGGCAACCCAAGCCGCTGGCATGAGCGCCTGCGTGAACTCTGGCAGTTCCGCACCCTGCATAATCTGGGCCGCGACGTCAGCTTTTCCGTGCGTGTCCTGCGCAAGTCGCCCGGCTTCACGTTCATCGCGCTGCTCACCCTGGCCCTGGGGGTCGGTGCCAACACGACTGTCTTCTCCATGATCAACGGACTCCTGTTGCGCCCGCTGCCCGTCCCGGAAAGCGACCGGCTGGCCGTGCTCGGCATAGACGAGGGCAGCCCGCGCCGCAACTACAGCTTTTCCGAGCCGCTCTTCCGCGGCCTTGAAAAACGTCATGAGACCTTCTCGCAGGTGTTCGCGTTTTCCAACCACGATTTTCAGGTCCGTGCCACAAGCGGAACTGAAAGCGTGCATGGTCAATTAGTCAGTGGCGATTTCTTCAACGCGCTGGAGACACCGCCGCTACTTGGCCGCACGCTTGTCCTGATTGACGACCAGAAGGGCGGCAATCCCTCTGGCTTCGGCGTCGTCATCAGCGAGTCCTTCTGGCAGCGCTGGTTCAATCGCGCCCCCAACGTTGTCGGGCAAAAACTTCAGATCGACAACACCGCTTTCACCGTTGTTGGAGTGATGCCTAAACGGTTTATAGGAGCCGACCCGTTGTCCAGGCCGGACCTCTTCGTCCCGCTTGCCCTGGAACCGGTCATCGATGGCGCGCACAACATTACTGCGGCCGGCCTTCACGCGTGGTGGCTCGACGTTCTGGGGCGAATGCAGCCGGGCGTCACGCTAAAGCAGGCCGATGCACAGGTCGCCGCCTCCACCGGTGCCGTCACCCACGCACTGGCCACAAACGCCGAGGACTTGAAGCAGATTGAAAAGCACCACATCAAGTTCGCCGCTGAACAGGGCTCCGCTGGATTCACCTACGTCCGCATGTTCTTTAGCAAACCACTTACTGCGGTCTTCGCCATGTGTGGAGGCATCCTGCTGCTGGCATGCATGAACCTTGCCAGCCTCCTGATGGCGCGCGGAGCGGCGCGTCAGCCGGAACTCGCAACACGACTGGCCCTGGGGGCAACCCGCCGCCGCCTGGTGCAGCAACTGCTCGTCGAGAGCCTCTTGATTGCGCTCATGGGCACCGTGGCCGGGCTGGCAATCGCGCCCGGAGTGAGCAAGTCTCTCAGCATCATGCTGCTCAGCGGCGAGGGCGATATTCACGTGGATACCTCTCTCGATATCCGTGTCTTCGCTTTCGCGGCGCTTGCGTCCGTTGTCGCAGCGCTTCTTGTCGGATTGGTTCCCGCGCTCCAGGCCACATCGAAGAGCCTCAACGAGCAAATCAAGAGTGGGCAACATACCACGCAGGCCCAGGAGCGTCGCCGCATCCTGCCCAAGATCATGATGGCTGGGGAGGTCGCGCTGGCGCTCATGCTGGTTGTGGGGGCAGGCCTGCTTGCTTCCAGCCTTGTCCGTCTCTATCTTTCTGGCGCCGGCTTCGATATCCGCGGTCTCGAAAACATCTCCATCAGTCTCGACAAGCAGCCCCTTGCAGGGGACGCGCTTTTCCGTTTCTACCGTCAGGTGGAGGATGGCCTTCGCCGCCAGCCCGGCGTTACTGGCGTCAGCTTCGCCCGCATGGTTCCATTCACCCATCGGACCTGGGATGAGGATCTTTCCGGAGAATCGGACAAGACGAAGGATGTCTTCCACAACAGGGTTGCGCCGGATTACTTCAGAGCCATGCGCATTCCGATATTTGCAGGCCGGGACTTCACATGGAACGACTCACCCGCATCCGGGTTGAAGATCATCATCAACCAGGCCGCGGCCAAGGCCCTGTTCCCTGACCGCGATCCCCTCGGCCAAATCATCACAAAGAAAGACGACAAGACTACCACTCAATATGAAATCGTGGGCGTGGTCGGCGATGCGAAATATGAGGATCTGCGCTCACCTGCGCCGCCCACCGCCTACCTTCCGATGACCCAGGACGACGGCGGGATGGGCCCTTCTTACAACGCGGTGGTGCGCGCCAGCGGGGCGCCTGGACCGCTGGCCGATGCAGCGCGCTCTCTCATCCAGGGCATGGCGCCCACCGTTCCCGCCCCGGTGCTCACGCCCATGTCGCTCACCGTTGACGAGTCGCTCAGCGCGGAGCGGACCATGTCGCTTCTCGCGGTCTTCTTCGCCGCTTGCGCGCTCATTGTCACAGCCGTTGGTCTCTATGGAACGCTGGCCTATTCCACGGCGCGCCGCACCAATGAGATCGGGATTCGCATGGCACTCGGCGCTCGCCGCACCCAGGTCGTCACCATGGTTTTCCTAGAGAATGCCGGCGTGGCCCTTGTTGGCACAACGCTTGGCCTGATCGCGGCGCTGTTGGCTTCGCGTCTCCTCGCCAGCTTTCTCTACGGAACATCCGCGCGCGATCCCTGGGTATTTGCCGGCTCTATCCTGGCGCTGGCTTTGATTGCGAGCGCTGCCTCGTTGCTGCCGGCGCTTCGCTCAGCCCGCATCAACCCAATGGTTGCCATCCGCTGCGAATAAGCGAATGAGCGCCCAGGATGAGGCCCCGTCCTCCCGCGCGATGGAGTCTTTCCGCCGGCTGCAGACCCATGGCATCTTCGCCTTTGCTGTAGACTTCCGTGCCCCATCCTTTCCGCTTTTTCCTGCGGAAAGGGTGGGAAACCCATGAATTTCAGGTCTACACCAATACGGAAACTGCCATAAGATTCCGTCGGGCAAACACCGACTGCCTCAAGCCTCTACCTCTCCAATTCTCACGACTGGAGCGAAGCGGCTTTGGCGGAGATGCCGCTGATCTCAGCGGCGCGGGCTTCGGCATAGGCGGCGGCGCCTAGCTGGGCCGCGCGGGGCTCCAGAATGATGCGCACCGGCATGTTGATCAGCAGTTGGCTGAGGCGGCCCTTGTCGGTGAAGGACTTCATGAAGGTGCCGTCCTTGAGCTTTTCCAGGATGCGCGGGGCAATGCCGCCGCCTACGTAGAGGCCGCCGACCGAAAGCACCTTGAGAGCCAGGTTCCCAGCTTCCGCGCCATAGGCGGAGACGAACATGTCCATGGCCTTCTCGCAGATCTCGCTCTTGGCGGAGAGAGACAGCTCGGTGATGACGGCGTTGGGGTCTTCGTTGGCGATGCGCTCAGCGAGCCACGCAGGCTCATCGAGTCCGCGGACTTCGCGGAGAAACTCGTAGATATTGGTCAGCCCCATGCCGGCGACGACGCGCTCGAAGCTGACGCGGCCGTTGTATTTCTCCTTCAGGAAGCGCAGCAGGTCGATCTCGTCTTCGTTGCGCGGCGCGTAGTCGGTGTGGCCGCCCTCGGAGGGATACGGAATATGCGTCTTGCCGTTCCAGATCAAGTAGCCCTCGCCCAGGCCGGTTCCCGCTGCGATGAGGGCGCGGTTGCCCACCTGGCTGGCATCGCCTTCCGAGAGCGTGTAGATCTGTTCCGGCGTCAGCTCGGCCACGCCGTAGCCGTTTGCTTCCAGGTCGTTGATGAGGAAGACGTGCTGGATGCCCAGGCCGGCAGAGAGTTCGCGGCTGTCCAAGGTCCAGGGGAGGTTGGTGAGGCGGAGGCGGCCGTCGCGGACGGGCCCGGGGACGCCGAAACAGGCTGCCGTGACCTTGTCGGTTCCGAGAAAATCCTTGACGATGACCTCGAGCCCCGGATAGTCCTTGGCCCGGTACACTTTGTCGCGCGTGTATTGCAGCTTGCCGTTGGTTACGTCATACAGCGCCAGGTCGACCTTGGTGCCGCCTACATCTCCCGCCAGAATCATCGTTCCCTCTCCAAAAATCCGCAACCTGCCCCGTCGGTCGCGGGTAGAAGCGACGCTGCGGCCTGATCCAGAATCAGCGTAAGTATACCGCTTGCCGGCCAAATCAGTTGACTGGGTAGGCGTTCCGGATCCGCGGGTCCGATGAGGACCTCCTTCAAAACAGCGGCTTTATCCTGGCCGGCGATGAGGAAGAAGACCGAGCTGGCTTGGTTGATGACTGGCCAGGTAAGGGTCACGCGCCACGCGTCTTTGTTCTCGACGTGGTTGGCGACGGCCAGGCGGCCGAGTTCGTGGATGGCCTCGGTGTGGGGGAAGAGCGATGCGGTATGGCCGTCGGGTCCCATGCCCAAAGCGATCAGGTCGAATCGCGGGGCCTCGGCCCCCTCCAGGCGGAAGCTATTGCGGAGCTCGGACTCGTACCGGGAAGCGGCGGCCTCGGGATCGAGCTCGCCTTCGATGCGGTGGATCTGTTCCGGACGCAACGGGACTTGGTCGAGCATGGCCTCGCGGGTCATGCGGTAGTTGCTGTCGTTGTCGTCGGGCGGCACGCACCGTTCGTCGACCCAAAACAGGTCGAGGCTGTCCCACGGCATGCGGCTGCGCCAAGGCTCGCTGGAGTCGGCGAGCAGTTGGAATGTGGCCCTGGGGGTTGAGCCGCCGCTGATGGCGATGCGCGCCCGCCCGCGTCCAGCCACGGCCTCGTTAGCCATTTCGAGGAAGTATTGCGCCGCGTGGCGGGCCAAAGCGGCCGGATCCGGTTCCACATAGTATTTAATCTTTATGGTTCGTGCCACGCGCATGGTTTCCCTCTCCTTCTCAGGGTACGCGAAAAGCCCGCAGACCGCGCGTTCGAGCGAGCCTATTCACCTGCTTTCAATGAGAACCCGGCCATGCAGATGGGGAGTCGAGACCGTGCGGGAGCGGTTCAGCGTCCCAGGTAGTCGCGGTATTGCGTCTCCAGGATTCCGGCGGCCCGGGCCAGTGCGAGCTTGGCTAGGTTGTACCGATAGAGGCTCTCCACCAGATTGCTCTGTGCCGACGCAAGCGTGGCCTGGGCGGTGACCAGCGGCAGATTGTCGTCCACGCCGGCATTCACACGGTCGGTTTCGTCCGACAGCGCGTGCGTGGCGAGATCGACGTTGGAATGAGCTACCTGCACCAGCTGCAACGCGGCATTCGCATCGAGCAACGCTGAGCGCACCTGCTGGTCGATGTGACCGTGCAGGTCGGCGAGCTGGTTCTTCACCGCGTCCAACTGTGCCTGGGCGGCATCCGCGTCGCCGCGCAGCTTGGCCTCGCGGAAGATCGGCACGCTCAGCGTACCCTGCGCCGCGAACGTGCCGTGGGTGTTGACGCCGGTGACATCGGTGACGCCGTAATAGCCGCCAAACGTCAGGGTCGGCAGGCGATAGCTGCGGTAGGCGCCGTAAATGGCCTTGTATTCGACGACCTGGTTCTGCAGGTTCTGGTAATCCTGGCGATTCTTGTAGGCAACGGCGCGCACTTCTTCCGGGGTCTGCGCCACCAGGTCGCTGTAGGGAGCCGGATCGGTGAGAACGATCTTCTGGCCAGGGGCGACGCCGATCTCCCGCTTGAGAAGGATAAGGTCTTTCTCGACCGCATTTTCGGCCTGGATGCGCGCCTGCTGTTGCGACTGTAACTGCACGCGGGCGCGGAGTTCGTCGAGATTGGCGACGGTTCCCGCCTCGTGGGCCTGGTGGGCATGATCGAGCAGCACTTGATCTTCCGCTTCGAGCGCCTTGGCGTTGTCCACTTCGCCGGCGGCGGCAATGCAGTGCAGATACGCCGAGGCGACCTGCTGGACGACTTCGCCGCGCGCCGACATCTTGGCGAAGTGAGCCGCGCGCTCCGCTGCTCCGGCAGCCTTGTATCCGGCAATCACGGGGCCGGAAAAGAGCGTCTGGCTGAACTGGACCTGCCCCTGCGTCAGGTCGTCCTTGGTGATGTAGGAGATGGCCGGCAGCTTGCCGCCGGGAAAGAGCGACTTGAAATCGCCGATGATACCGGGACCGAAGCCGAGAGCAGCCAAATTGTGCTGGTAGACGCCGGTTGAGCCGGTCAGCAGAATGGTCGGGAGAAACTGTTGCAAAGCCTCGTTCTTTTCGCCCTGGAGGAGCTTTTCGCCGCTTTCGGCCTGCTTGAGGCCGAGATTGTTCTTGAGCCCCATGCCGATGGCGTCGTCCAGCGACAGTTTGAGCGTATCTTCAATGGCCGGGCGGGTGGTGACGCTGCCGAAAAAAGGGTTATCGGAAGACGACGGATTGGCCGCCTGGCCGCAAAGAGGGACCGAGGCCAGACCAATGGCCAGGGCGGCGAGCCACGCCGGCACAACCAGGCCCTGGCGACGGAAAGAGTGCGTTGGTTTCACTGCCATCATTGTCTCAGATGTTTAGGCCCCGGCATGGGATTCCAGGATGAGTGGAAAAACTGGTCTGGCTGCCAATGGATGAGTCCGCGGCGCGGCCAACCCAAAATCCCTCCGTCAACCGCAGACCTTGCGGGGATCTTCTAAGGGGTCACGGACTGAACCACCAGGGCCACGGCCTCCGGGATGGAATACGGCGATCCGGTGGCCTGGCTGATGCTGGAGGAAGTCACCGTGTACACGAAGAGTTGCCCACCTGAAAGCGCGTAGAGATGGTTCTCGCTGTCCCAGGCCAGCGCATTGAAGGCAACCGCAGGCTGCAGGACGCCGCTGTCCTTGGTAATCGGACTGCTGCCGTTGAAATGGAAGATCTGCAGGCCTTGTCCTCCCACGGCGAGCAGCTTGCCCGAGGGGGACATGGCCAGGACATTCACACCGGTGGCGCTCACGGGCATGTTCGCATAAGTGCTCTTGGTGGTCAGGTCGCCATGGGAGTTGGCGGAGTAAGTGGCGAGCTGGGGCGAGCCGTCGGGGCTTTGAGAGTCGGAATTGATCGCCTGGAGGGATACGGCGATGTGGCTGGAGGGATCGCCAGCGGCCTGGGAGCGGCAATAGAAGTCGGCGGTACTCTTGGTCTTTGGGACCGGCGCGGTGATGCTTCCATCCAGGGCAAGATGGCCGCTGCTGCTGCGCGCATAGGCCGCGAAGGTATCAATATATCCCCCTTCGTAGTCCACGCAATCGGCTCCGAAGGCAAAGTTGTTGTTGGAACTGATGGTCAAAGGCTTGTTGTACAGGAAGGTCTGGCCGCTATCGCCCAGGTACTTGAGCGTCCCCCCAGACTCGATTTGGAACGACTCGTAATCCGTGGAATCGCAGAGCCCGCCCACCGTGGCCGCCGCATAAAGGGTCGCGCCGGTGTGGTCGAGAAGTAAGGGGCTTGCGTAGACGCATGCACCGCTGAGGACGTTATCGACCTCCGTGCTTGCCGATAGAGTCAGTGAGCCGTTGGACGCGATGGAGAACGCATCGATGTGGGTGCCGTCGGATGTCGATCCGAAGAGATACTTGCCGTTCCCCGCCAGGCTGGCGACGGCGATGTTGGCAAGCGGCGAACCAGGAACCGGGGTGAGCTTGCCATTGGACGCGACCACAAAACCGTCGATATGCGTGGGCCGGGCCACGTAGACGATGGGAACAGGCTTGGCGGCGGGCTTGGTCTGATCGGCGGTCTGAGCAGGAGCCGGCGCCAGGATGAACGCGGCAGCCAGGCATACGAATGCTTTGAGGTATCGGGTCATCGCAGATCTCCTATGAATGGTCCCCGGACTCGTGCGAAGGGAGTGCCGCCAATTATATAGCGGTCTGGCAAAAGGGATGCAAATCGGAGTCACCGGCTGAGTTCGCTGCCAGGCCGCGAAGCATGAGTGTCGCGGCTAGTGTCCTGTCTCATATAATTATTTACAATGAGCCGAGATTATTCTATGCTCGATTATGTTCACCACGGCGGCTCCGCTCGCTTTGAACGAGGTGCAGAGGAAGGAACTGGA